>Ga0302326_10017054_pt1 | contig 15172 bp, 12 predicted proteins | sample Palsa_T0_3_FD_202264 | JGI IMG/M metagenome (GOLD analysis project Ga0302326, IMG submission 202264) | Peat permafrost microbial communities from Stordalen Mire near Abisko, Sweden - Palsa_T0_3 | ecosystem: Environmental > Terrestrial > Soil > Palsa > Peat permafrost | place: Sweden: Abisko...
CACGAATTCGAGGAATCGCACCATTGCAAGCTGAGCGCGGCGTATATGGGGTCGAGCGACGAGCTGGTGGCGAAATTGCGGGGCGGCAGCGCCAGCAACTACGACGTGATCTCGCCCTCGAGCGACGTGGCCACGATGATCGCTACCGCGGGGCTGGCCGATCCTCTGGACGTGACAAAACTTCCCGCGTACCAGCAGCTCTCTCCGCGCCTGCGCGCGATGCCGCTGGTGCGGGTGAATGGCAGGATCTACGGCGTGCCGTTCACCTGGGGACCGAACCCGATGATCTACGACACCACGGTATTTGCGAAACCGCCGGAAAGTTGGGAGGTGCTGTGGGACCCGAAATATAAGGGCAAGATTTCGGTGTGGGATGAACTTTCCACGCTATACATGGCCGCGCAGTTGCTCGGTTACGACAAGCCCGATCCTTCGCACCTTTACAACCTGAGCGACGACGAACTCGCCAAAGTGAAAGAAAAGTTGCTACAGCTCAAGCCCAACATCCGCAAGATCTGGACCACCGGCGGCGAACTTACCAATCTTTTCGAAAACCATGAAGTGGTGGCCGCGATGGGATGGCCGCTCATGACTAACCAACTGCGCGCCGCTCACTTCCCCGCCGGCGAAACGATTCCTCGCGAGAATACTACCGGGTGGATCGATCATTTGATGATCACGGCCGCCAGCGAGCATCGCGAACTGGCCGAGCAATTTCTGGAGTACATGATCGAAGCGAAAACGCAGAAGATGGTGGCAGACGTGACCGGATACGACCCGGCTAATCCGCAAAGCGCGCAGCTGATGCCCGACGAGCAGAAGAAGAATTTGCACCTCGACGACCCAGATGGCTACATGGCCCACATTTATTTCTGGGAACAAGTGCAACGGCGCGCCAAGTACACCGAAGTGTGGAACGAGGTGAAGGCCGCGCCGTGACGCCGCTCCTTTCCATCCGTTCGCTGATAAAACGCTTCGGAGAGCGCGAGGTGCTGCGCGGGGTGTCACTGGACGTCGCTTCCGGCGAATTCCTGACGATCCTGGGAGAAAGCGGATCGGGGAAAACCACGCTGCTGCGAATGATCGCCGGGTTCGAACAACCCGACAGCGGCGAAATCTGGATGGGCGATGAGCGGCTGGAGGGACTGCCGGCTTACCGGCGTCCAGTGAATACCGTCTTTCAGAGTTATGCGCTTTTCCCGCATCTTTCGGTGCGGGAGAACGTTGCGTATGGACTGCGCGCCCAAGGGGCGCCCCGGGCTGGAATCCTAGGGCGCGTGGAGCAGGCGCTGGCGATGGTGAAGATGACGGAATTTGCGCGGCAGGCGCCGGCGCGGCTGAGCGGCGGACAGCAACAACGGGTGGCGTTGGCGCGCGCGCTGGTGAACCGGCCGAAACTTCTGCTGTTGGATGAGCCGCTATCGGCGCTGGACGCGAATCTGCGGCGTCAGATGCAGACGGAATTGAAGTCGCTGCAGCGCGAGGTGGGGATTACGTTTCTCTTCGTCACCCACGATCAGGATGAAGCGATGGCGCTCTCGGACCGCATCGCACTTTTGCGTGCCGGAGGATTGGAGCAGGTGGCGACGCCACGGGAAATCTACAATCGTCCGGAAACCGCGTATGTGGCGCAATTTATCGGCCAGACGAATATTCTGCGCGCCGAAATCAGCGGGGGCGTGGCCTGCGCCGGCACCATCGCGTGGCGCTGGGGCGGCTCGGCGTACTCCAACGGTACCGCGCTGTTTTCCCTGCGTCCTGAGTCCATCCGGGTGGTCCCTCCGGCGGAAACGAGCTTGCCCTCTGAAGACACCGTGCGCTTTCGGGCGCGCGTGGTGGCGCAGACGTTCGGCGGGGCCATCGATATTATGGAAATCGTGTGCCCGGATGGCCAAGCTCTGCGAATTCGCGTCCCCGCCGGCACCTCGATGGAAGGCGAGCAGCGATTTGAGTTTGATTTGCGCGACGCGGTCGCCGTTCGCACTACCGGCTCAGCCGCCCCGGCCGCCGGCGAGCCGCCCGATGACACTTCGTCTAGCGGCACTCCGCCGGGGGGCAGTACATCTGAGGACACACCGCCCGCCAGCGAAGGATTGGACGAATGAGTATGTATACCCGCGGGTACAAGGCGGCCGTCGCCATCCCGCCGCTGCTGTGGGTTACCGTGTTTCTACTGGTGCCGTACTCGATTCTTTTCATCTACAGCTTTTGGAGCGTTTCGCCGCTGCAGGTGATTGTGCATTCCTGGAGTTTCGATAACTACCGCGAGCTCCTTCACAATCCCATCTACGCGCTGGTTCTGTTTCGTTCGATGCGCATCGCCGGCACGGTGACGCTGCTGGCGCTGGCGCTGGGCTATCCGCTGGCGTACTACCTGTCGTTCTTCGCCGCGAAACGCAAAGACCTGCTGTATCAACTGGTGATTATTCCACTGTGGGTGAGCTACCTGGTGCGCGGTTACGCCTGGAAAACGATACTGGGCAGCGATGGGGTGCTCAACGGTTTCCTGCAATATTTTCACTTCACCCACCATCCCGTGGGATTTTTTCTGTATAGCCCATTTGCGGTGATCCTCACGCTCACGCACATCTACACGCCGTTCACGTTCTTGCCGATTTACGCTTCGCTCGAACATATTCCGCGGAATCTGGTGGAGGCGTCGCACGACCTGGGAGCGTCGCCGCTGAGAACGTTCTGGCGGGTGGTATTCCCGCTTTCGATTCCGGGCGTTCTGGCCGGGGCTACTTTCGCATTCGTGCTCACGCTGGGAGATTTTCTCGCGCCGCTGCTGGTCGGCGGACCGAGCGGGATCATGATTTCCAATATCGTGGTCAGCTTATTTGGGGCGGCCTACAACTGGCCGCTGGGCGCGGCGATTTCGTTGTGCATGCTGCTGCTGGTAGTCGGCTTGCTGGCAGGGGTCGAGCGGCTGGAGAAAAAACTTTCGTATTCATGAGCGAGCATTGGCAGTTTGCAATTCCGGTGAGGACACATCGGTGAGGGCACGATGACAAGCGCGGACAGCAACGGCCGGCGGGCCGCACCCTGGCTGACAGCGTACTCCGCTGGCGTCTACGCCTTCCTGTATCTGCCGATCCTGGTGCTGGTAATTTATTCGTTCAACGGCCAAGGGATCGGCGGCTTTCCCCCGCGCGGGCTGACGCTGAATTGGTATGCAACGCTCTTCGCTGACGCCGGATTGTGGAGCACGGTGCTGAACAGCTTGCTGGTAGCCCTTGCCGGCGTCGCCATTTCGATTGGGCTGGGATTGCCTGCCGCGCTCGCGTTGGACCGCACCGACTTCCCGGGCAAGGCGATCTTCCGCCGCATCGTACTGCTGCCACTTATTCTGCCCGGGATCATCACCGGCCTATCGCTGCTAATGTTTTTCGTCGCGGCTGGAATGAAACTGAGCCTGCTCACCATCATGCTGGGGCACGGAACGGCTCTAATCTCGGTGGCCACCACTGAAATTTTCGCTGGCCTGCAAAAACTGGATAGGGCGCAAGAGGAAGCGTCGCTCGACCTCGGCGCCAACCATTGGAGAACATTTCGTCTTGTGACCCTCCCCAATCTGCGCGTCTCGATCATTGCTGCGGCGCTGCTGATATTCACGCTGTCCATGGACGAAATCGCAGTCAGCTTCTTTCTGATCGGCCGGGAAAACACATTGCCGCTGGAAATATGGTCGCGCCTTCGTCGCGGGATCACCCCCGAACTCAACGCCATCTCCACGCTAATCCTGCTCTTTTCCATCGCTCTGATCGTAATCTGGTATCGCCTTCGAACGCGCACCGAGCGCGGGGTGCAGCCTGCACCCGCGTTCACCGCGGCGGGCACGTAGGGTGTACGCCGGCCCAGCCGGTCGTAAAATAAAACCAGCACGAGGCCGCGCATGAGCACCGATCGCAGAGATTTCCTGAAATTCGTAATCGCGGGATCGGTTGCCGCCGGATGCCCGGTGGACATGACGCTACTCGCCGCGCCCGCGGCGGTTCCACCGATAGTCGACGGCGAACACAACGAAATCTGCCATCAGGTCCGCGATGGCCACGTCTTCGCCAAGCCGCTGGTATCCGCGCGCTACGACGTGGTGATCGTCGGCGGCGGTATGAGTGGCCTGGCCGCCGCATATCATCTGCATGCCTACAATTACCTACTGCTGGAAAAGGAAGAACACTGGGGCGGCAACGCATACGAGGAAGATTTTCAGGGGCAGTATTTCGCTACCGGTTCCGCTTTCGACACCGAAGGCTCCGAGGCCGATCAACTCGCAAAAGCGCTCGGCCTGCGCCAGCTCCCGATCGACAGCCCGGACCCCACCATCGTTCGCGGCAAACTAGTCGCGAGTACCTGGCTTTCCGGCCTCGACGATTTGCCGTACGACGCGAGCGTGCGGGAGAGCTTCAAGAAGTTTCGCAGCGACGTTCAGAAAATGAAGGTGGAAGAGAACCAGGCGCAGCTCGACGCCCAGCCCTTCTCCCAATATCTATCGAGCTACGCTCCCGAACTCAAACAGTGGTGGGACTGCTATGGACCATCGAATTGGGGCGCGAAATCCGAAGAAACCTCGGCATTCGTGGGGCTCAACGAGCTGCAAGTGATCGCCGCCGAAAAGGAAGCGGAGCGCCGCGTGACACTTCCCGGGGGAAACGGAGCGATCACTAAGAAACTGGCGGAAGCGGTGCTGCGCGGTCACCAAACGGCCCTGCTCGGCGGAGCCACGGTGGTTTCCGTGGCGCCCGAAAAAGGCGGAGTGCAGGTGACGTACGTCCAGCAGGGCGAGCTCAAGACCGTGGCTGCGCGGGCCGCGATCATGGCATCGCCAAAATTTATCACCGCGCGAATCGTCTCCGGAATTCCCGACGCGCAACTGGAGGCCATGCAGCAGATTCGGTACATCCCTTACGCGGTGGTGAATTTAATTTTCGATCGCCCGATTTCCAACCAAGGCTACGACACCTGGTGCCCGGGTCAGTCGTTCACCGATTTTGTGGTGGCTGATTGGACAGTACGGAATCTGCCTGGCTACCACTCGAAATACAATATTCTCTCCTGCTACACACCGCTTTATACCCACCAGCGGGCGAAACTCCTGCGCGAAGAAACCTGCCGCGCACTCGCCGCGCACGTCCTGGCCGACTTTCAGAAATTGCTTCCGGGGTTCGATGCTGATCCCGTCGAAGTGCACCTTTACCGCCGCGGCCATCCGATGTACATGGCTGAACCCGGATTCTTCACCAAGGTGAGGCCGGTGGCGAGCCGGCCGCTTGAAAGCGTGTACTTCGCCAATACCGATTCGATCGCGCCAGTGTCCGATATCGGCGGCGCGGCGGAAACCGGGCGCAAAGGAGCGGAATGGTTTGAGGCATTAGCGAAAGGAAAATCCGCGGCTGCGAAATAGGTGTTGAGCGACTTTGGATTTCTGGGGCTCCGCTACCCACCCGCAGTGGCGGGAGCATAACGGCGGGCACAACCGGCGTCGATCGAGGGTGATAACGGGAAGTCCTGGCGGGTGTCTGCTACTCGGATAGCTCAAAATCCACAGAGGCGTTGTGGACCGGATGCACGGTCACCTGCTTCTGCCAAGTCCGCGGCTGGCTGTAGATTGGGCGTTTCACCATCACTTGCGAGCCCACGTCCAGGATCGTTTCTTCGGAAACCACCTTCCAGCCTTCGTGCCACGCCTCCACCTCATAATTTCCAGGCGGCACGTTGCTCAACGTAAAATTTCCGCGCGCGTCGGTGATCGCGTAGTACGGGTGCGGGACCACCAGGGCCTCCGCGTTCATCCACACGTGTCCTGCATTGCACTTCATCTCCACCCGTCCGGAGATGTGCATGGTCCGGCTGATGAATTGATCCTGGAAAGGAAATGGCAGGTTATACGTCGCCGCGCCCAGCATGTGCACGGTGTGCAGGACCGGATCGCTGCTCTTGATCTGCATGTTCCCGCCTACCGGCACCAGCAAGATGTGCGGAACATAGAGGCACGCCTTCTGATCGAGAGACTGCTCGCTCGCCGGAAGATCCCACGCTTTGCCGCGGGTTACGTCCTTCAGATAGACCACCGTATTCGCAACGCTGCCGTCGGGCCCAATCACCAGCCGCTGTAAATCAATCGTTTTAGCCCCGCTGGGATCGCAGACCTTTGCATCTTTGGTGATCGCCAGATGCGGAATCTTCGGGATCGGTCCGTTCCACTTCACCGTCCCCGAAATCGACCCGCCCGATTCAACGTTCACCACTTCGTAGTTCGCAGCCGACGGAACATCTTGCGCGGTACTGAATGGCGCGGCGAGCCCGGTAAGCAGGAACACACACAATCCCGCAATCGCGGTTCGTTGGGGGAGTGTGTTGGCACTGGGCATGGCGAAGAGGGATCTAATAACACCATACTCCGTGTGGGTGCCCGGTGCGCGGCTATCCCGCGCTCCGTTGACCTATGAATGACCTATGAACTGATCGACCCGGCCAACTCCTGCACCGCGCGGTAGGCCTGATCGATGGCGCAATCGGTGTAGGCGTACGCGTCCGCATCGGCATTGGCGATAGCGATCCGCCCAAACGGCTTCCGCGCCACGACGCACGGCGGCGTGGTACCGTCCCGCCAGAACGTATCCCACAGCGAGTTGTACTCGTAGGCGTATCCGTGCGGCCACCGATTGACGGTGATTCCCACGATGTCGCGCGCGGGGTCGAATCCGCCTTCGCTCAGCGAACGCGCCAGTTGATCGCGAATCTTGCGCTCGAAAGTTTCAAAGGTGGTTGAAAAGAGCTCGATACGCCCCAGGCGGTGTTGGTCGCGCGCCGGCCGGCCCGGCTTGCACGGGGTGCGCAACATGTGAACCACCACCGGCTCCTCCGGCGATTTCGAACATTGATATGCGCCGATACTCACCGGCATATCGAGCTGAAAGGATGAATGGTAGCTGCCAGGCGAGTACACCGACTGCACTCCCAGCTTGGTGAATGCTTTCCAGTTGGCTAGCGCGACGTTGGTGTAAACGAGGGGCACCTTGGCCGCATCGGAGAGCGCTGCTTTTTGTTCCGCGGGTAATTCGTCGCAGATGTACGGGATCACCACGTGCCAGCACGCCAGCACGGTGCGTCCCGCGCGCACCGAACAGATTTTCCCGCGGCGAGAGTAGACGACTTCGGTTTCTTTCGCAGACACGGGATCGCCCACGTGCTTCACGCGCACGGCCGTGCTGTTCAAGCGGATGCGTATCGGCGATGCAGCCTCATCCAGCCGCGCGTAATCGGCTCGCGCGGTTACCACGTCGCCGGCCGTTTTTCCCGGTATCGCCGCGGGGATCAGGTTGCGAACCAACAAACGCGCGATCGAGGAATTCCCGTCCGGGAAATGAAAGAAATACTTCTCGGCTTCTTCGTTGGGAATCGCGTCGCGGTTCATTCCCCTGCCCGGCTCGGGATCGAGCTTTAGGCCGTCAAACCCGGGAAAGCCCAGGCCCCACGCATCCTGCGCAGCGACGGCGTCGATGCCGATTCCGAAAAGCCCCTGCGGCAGGGTCTGCAACAGCGTCACCACCTGCAGATCGTATCCCGCCGTTTTGGTGAGGTAGTCGGCGTAGCTCAGTCGCGCCAGCCTCGCTTTCTTGTCGATCGAACTCAGCCCGGGAAAGAAATCCCGTTTCTCCGCGTACAAGCGCGCCAGATCGCGCTTGGCGGCTTCGTTAAGCGGGGCTTGCTCCAAAAAGTGCTTGGACGGCGCAGCGCGAAACACGCCTCCGCTCTCGGTGTCGGCATCCTCATCGGCAGCGTAAGTCACAAGCTTTTCGGCGCCGAATGTCTCGCGGTCGAAAAATACGGCGTGCTTCAAGCGGTGCGAGCTGTACACCTTGCGATCCAGCACCTTCGGAAAGCTCGAAACGTCGATCCCCAGTTCCTCGATCAGTCCTTTCGCCATCGGGCTGTAGGGTTCGGGGCTTTCAATGGCAAACGTTCCGCCAAACCCCAGCAGCATGCGCCCGCTTGGACGGAATTCATTGCGCTTGGCGTGGCCGCCGAAGTCATCGTGGTTGTCGAGGATTAGAATTTTCGCTTGCGGGCCGGCCAGCTTGCGGTAGAAGTGCGCAGCCGACAGGCCGCTGATCCCTCCGCCCACGATCACCAGGTCGTATTTCTCACCGGTGTCTTCGGGCTTGCCCGCATCTTCCCAGAAGGTGCCGTCGCGCAAAGCGTGGGCCGCGTCGAACGAGCCCGGGTGGCTGCCGCGCATACCCGACAGCGCCGGTGGATAGTAGCCGGGATCTTTCGGGTCGCCACTTTGCGCTTGCGCCCAGGCCTCGACCATCGATGGCGTGATGGCCAAGCCTCCCACGGTCAATGCCACTCCGTTCAGAAAATCGCGCCGGTTGATGCGACGGTGCATTCCCAGCTTGCGGTCGTCCCATTCGGTCATGTGTGCCTCGCTAACGCCGAAATTCTAACACAGGGCCCAAATGACCATGGTTGAGCCCCGATCGCACAAGCACCCGGCACACACCCAAGATCAGACTCGCCGGGGGTAGAGTGAGTTTCCGCCCTAGCGCGTTACTCGCGATCGATCCCCGCGAGTGCGATGCCACCACAAACTTCCTCGAACTGGACTTCTAGCCCGGAATAAGTTCCGGTTATCCCGCGATTTACCCAGAATCTTTGGCTGGCGTTAATGTTGGCGTTGGTTTGGTCGCCAGTACGAGCGCGGACGCGGCGTGGGGAAGCTGCTCCGTTAGATGTGATTCGGTGGTACGCGAATTGCGCCTTTGAATTCTGGTGTAGTAAGTGCTTCAGAATCCTACCACCGGCATCTTACGCTGGGGGATCTTCGCCAAGACTGACTCATCGATCTTTAAGTGCGCCCGGACTAGGTCGTGAGGAGTGAAGGCAAGCCACTGCGCGAGAGGCACGTCCTCGAATTTGGGGCTTCGGAACATCTCCAGGAATCGGACCCTGGTCTTTCCGGTGTTCTCAAGATAGTGTGGCATAGACCTTGGCACGTAGCCAACGTCGCCCGCTTGATAGTCGAAGGTCTGTGCTGCACCACCGGAGGCGAACACCGTTATCCGCGCCTGACCCGCGACGTGGTATTGCCACTCGTCAGCGTTGGGATGCCAGTGCAGCTGGCGCATTCCGCCCGGTTCCACTTCCACCAACGCAGCAGTGATCGTCGTCGCCGCCGGGAACAAAGTGGAATCCATGATTCGGACCGTTCCGTGTTTCATGCTGATGGGGGCGATCCGAATCATCCGGTGCGTAAAGCTCACGGGAACAGCTCCCAGGCCGGCAACGCGATCCGCAGCGAGTGGTCCGGGCATTTTCGACGGAAAGATGTAGAGTTCCTTGTCCGGAATATTCGCGAAGGCGCTCTCGGGCACTCCGACGCTCTTAGAGAGGACTTCCTTCGGCGTGCGGGATAACCAGTCGGTGAGCAGAAAAGTCTCATCCTCATTGAAACTGCCGTCGTCAAAGACGAGCAGAAACTCACATCCGTCATCGTCCAGTCCTTGGATCGAATGGGGAATACCCGCAGGAAAATTCCACCACTCACCCTCGCCGACATCGTCTTAATACGCGCACAGGTTTGGATCGACGGAGGTGACCCGCGCCCGACCTTTAAGCATAAAGGCCCACTCCGCCTCCTTATGCCAGTGCATCTCCCGGATCGCACCGGCTTTCAGACGCATGTTGACTCCAGCCATTGTAGTGGCGATCGGCATTTCTCGGATTGTCGTCTGCCGCGCCCAGCCGCCGTCCTCCAGGCGATTGTGGCTGTCAGCAAAGGACCATTTCAGATTGGGTAAGGTGCCGTGGTCCGTACGCGGCGGCGTAACCCTGTCTGCACTCTGGGCTTCACGCGCCGGATTCGTCGGGCCAATAATCGTGGCGCCTTCATCGCCGCGGATCGCCTGAGAGCCTATAGAGGATCGAGCTTGTGCGTCATGTGCAGTCATGAAGTAGCTCCTGTCTAGAACTCGGTTGGGCGATCCTTCCAAGCTGCTTCACTTTCGGATCACCTCGTCTTACGAAGCGAGTATCTGCGAGTCAACGAAGGGTTGTCCCGAGTAGCCTGAGTAGATCGCAGCACTCTGCGATCGCGCGCACAAGATCATCCATCAGCGGCAACCCAGCCCAGGCTATTATTCTGAAGCGTGACTGCAATGCCAAACACACAGGCCAAAACCCCGCATCGGACGAACCGTCTCCGATCCTTTATTCAATGGTTTGTCATCGGCGTCGTGCTCCTTTGGTCGCTTGCCGCGGTGGCCCTTGTGGCCGCCCGGTGGATCGACCCATCGACAACCGCGGTGCACATCCAGCGCCGCTTGCAGGCCTGGATTCACCACACGCCGTATCGCGAACGCTACAAATTCATTCCGCTCAGTCAAATCTCGGCCGATCTCCAGCACGCTGTAATCGCCGCAGAGGACGCGCACTTCTACCAGCACCATGGATTCGATTGGCACGAGATCCAAATCGCTGCCCAAGACGATTTGGAAGGCGATCGCACTCGCGGAGCTTCCACCATTACGCAGCAACTCGTAAAAAACCTATTCTTCGGAACGGGCCGCTCTATCCTCCGCAAGGGCGCAGAGGCCACACTCGTACCGGTGGCCGAATGCGTCCTCGGCAAACAGCGCATTCTGGAGATATACCTCAACGTGGTCGAATGGGGCCCTGGTATTTATGGTGCAGAGTCCGCGTCTCGTTACTACGACGAAACCGCAGCCGGGAATATCGGCCGCCAACAGGCGGCGCGGCTCGCTGCAATTCTGCCGGCTCCCCTGAAGCGACGACCCGAGCGCATGAATAACTACAGCGCGATTATCCTTGAGCGGATGGACCAAATGGGTTGGTAATCGTGGATAACATTTTACCAATGCGGCGACTCTTATTATTCTCGCGCTGGGTTCTGGTCGAAAGGTCGCCGATTCGGAAAATTGCTATCTCCACAACAAAGCATATGGCAGGAACCGACGCGGCGCCATTCTTAAGCTACCTTCGAAGATTAGTACCGCTAAACGCGCTTGTGTCCATCAAAGCGGTAAACGACAACCTCGGACTGGAAGACACCTGATCGCGGTTAGTCACGGCCCACAACCGGACTTCTCGCGCGGAATAACTTCCGACTAGCTCGTGACGCGCCCACAATCGCGAAAGCGACGGCCGGATCTCCGCGATCCGGCCGTATCAAGCGGGCTTAAATGGGCGTCGCAAACCTGACCTTTCCCCCTGGAAAGATGCCGACCCCGATATTCCGGTCCTCGGACAACCCAAAGCAGAGTGTGCGAAGGTGAATGATGGCAGCTTCTAGGACTGGGCGATGTCGCTGGGCTCGAACTGATGCTGCTGGGCCTGGGCCCAATCGACTGGCCGCACCGGGCCGACTACGAGCAGCCAGGACAGGGTACCGAGCAAACCAACACCCGCGGTTATTACGCAGGCCCACAGGAAGTGTCCGGTGCGGTCGATTACGTAGCCGGTTATCGGTGGGGCTACTATGCCCGCAAAATTTCCGACGAAATTTTGAAGACCGGTCCAGGTTCCCGCCAGCCGTGGTCCAGCCATGGTCTGCGTCGTTGCGAAGTGGTGCGGGCTGGACGTCCCCAGTGACGCCACGGCGGCTACCAGTAATCCCACCGAAAGTTTGCCGGGAGTCAGGTTGGCGAGCACCAGCAAAATTCCCGCGGAGGTAAGCCCGGCACAGAGAAAAGTTTTGCGCACCAGGGTCGGCGTGGTCCCGGAAGATACCCACGCGTCGGAAAGCTTGCCCGAAGCGATGGCGCAGGCGCCCATCAGCACGAACGCACTGCCACCGATTTTGGCGGTAGCGCTCAGTGAAAATTGGCGTTCGTGCACCAGATAGAAAGGCAGCCAGGTGAGGATCAGGTAGACGTAATAGTCGTAGCTGAAGAGGCCGATGCAGGTGCCCCATGCGGACCGCTGCTTTACAACTTTCAGAATCGCCGCAAATGGTGGTTCCGTCTGCTTCACTCGAGTCGCTTGCTCGCGGGGCCGGTAGCGAAACCACGGCAACAGCCACAGCAAACTCGCCAGCCCCAGAGCCATAAAGAACGGCCGCCATCCGAATTTGCCGATCACCATACCGCCCGCGAAAATGGCAAAAGCAGGGCCCATGGCTTGCCCTGCCGCAAGTACGGCATTCGCAATTCCGCGATGCTGCTCGGGAAAATGGCGAGCCAGGATGTTCGAGTAAGACGGATACGCCACTGCTTCTCCCACGCCGAGGACCAGCCGGACGATAAGCAACGCTGCGAAGCTGTGGAGAAACCCGGTGATGGTGGTCGCCGCGGACCACAGAAGAAACCCGATGGCTAGAATCCAGGTGACATCGAACCGATCGATCAGCCAACCGGCGGGAACCTGGCAGAGGGTGTAGGTCCAGAAGAATGCGGATAGCAGAATTCCGAGCTGTGACGCCGAGAGGTGAAGTGCGTCCTTGAGCAGCGGCGCGGCGATCGACAGATTCCCGCGGTCTACATAACTAAGGAAAACGGAAATGCCCAAGAGCGCGAGGACAATCCAGGAGGCCGTCGGAAGCTTTGTGCCCGGTATCGACGGAGCGGAAGGCGCAGGTGGAGACTGTAATTCTTTCAACGTTCTCCCCTAAGCGGCACACGCTCGTATTCGTACGGTGGCTTGCATCAGCCATAATACTTAAGTCCCTTTGGCACGCAAGAGTCTGTTTAGCCTGCACGGCGTTGCAGGTCAAAACGCCCACCCTTCCCAGAATTCGGGAAGAGTGGGGCACCCGGAAAAGATAACGGCGTCGAACCGTAGAATCAGAGGTCAAAAACCGCTGCGGCTGCCAGCCGGCCACCGTCAACAGAGGCTACAGGCTCATCAAGAAAAAGGGGAACTTCGGGGTCGGCTTCTAGTGGGTGACGGAAATATTGTGGACGCCGGCGCCGATCGATACCGCTGCCGACATCGATTGCGGGACACGCCAGAACTTGCGCACCAAGCCAAATTCGCTGTGCTGCATTCGGTAGCCTACGAAATCGAGAATTAGCGGACTTACCTGAATCGCTCCGTAGATCGCGGGCGACCCCGCAAACGGACGAAGCGTAGGATCGGTCTCATAGTTCCCTGCAGCTAGCGCGCGGCGAGTGGTCCAGGCGTCGAATGTAGCGGTAGCGTGGGCGGCGAGACAAAGCGCCAGCCACTGACGCCGGGAAGATGTCGCGCGCTCCGGCACGGAAATGGTTGACGCACGCCCAAGGAGTGCGCTGGTGGGAGCGGAGGTGATTCCTGCCAGGGAGTCTTCGCTCGGCACCCGCGCGAAAGACGGTTGCGCGTCAACCGACGTGCTTACGATCGCTTTGGGTTCTACGGGTTTGGGCGCATCGGGCAGCACCATCGCCGAAACCTGAAAGAGGAGAACCGTGGTTGCGAGTAAGCTCGTCACGTCCCCACTTTGTCATGGGATGCCCAGGCCAACAATGAAGCGGACGGCTCAAAATTTTGATAGTACGAGTGGCCGGTACTGCACTGACAGGACAAGGGTTAAGGGGAGGTTCAGGGTCAAAAAACAGCGAGTACTATTGGCACATTTCTCGGAGCGTTTAGACAGGCCTAAAACCCTCGCGCTGCGCCACGAGAACTTAAGGACGGTCAATCAGCGAAGGAGTTGTAAAGATTCCTGGGCTGCCGCGATCGTGCGGTCGATATCCGCATCGGTGTGGGCTGCGGAAACAAACAGGGCCTCAAACTGCGATGGCGCTAGAAAAATTCCGCGATCCAACATCCCGTGGAAGAATTTCGGATAGAGCTGGGTGCGCGAGCTCTTGGCATCCGAATAATTGCGAATTTCGCCGTCGCCGAAAAACATAGTCAGCAACGATCCCGATAGGTTCACCCGACCGGGGACTCCGGCCGCCGCCAGCGCCGCTCGGAATCCATCCGCGAGACGCTTCGCCTTCCGATTTAGGTCTTCGTAAAACTCAGGCTTTTCCAGGTGCGGCAGAACGGCTAATCCCGCGCGCATCGCCAGTGGATTCCCGGAAAGCGTTCCCGCTTGATAGACCGGTCCCAGTGGCGCCACGCGGTCCATGATCGTTCGCTTTCCGCCATAGGCCGCCACCGGCAGACCGCCGCCGATGATCTTGCCCGTGGTGGTGAGATCGGGATCGATACGGAAAACGCTTTGCGCGCCGCCATACGCGAGACGAAATCCGGTGATCACTTCGTCAAAAATCAAAAGCGCGCCATCACGCTGCGTGATCTCCCGCAGTCCCTCCAGGAATCCCGGGGCCGGCGGCACCACGCCCACGTTCGCGGCCACCGGCTCGACAATCACTGCGGCAATCTTGCCGGAGTGATCGTGGAACACTTTCGCGACAGCGGCCAGATCGTTGTACGGGACGTTCAGCGTGAGGCTCGCAAAAGTTTCCGGGACGCCGGGAGATGACGCGATCCCCAGGGTAGCCAGACCTGAGCCCGCCTCGGAAAGAAAGCTGTCGGAATGGCCATGGTAGCCGCCGGCGAACTTCACAATCGCGTCACGCTGCGTAAACGCCCGCGCCAGGCGCACCGCGGACATCGTCGCTTCCGTCCCGGAACTGACGAAGCGCACTTTCTCGACCGACGGCACCGCCTGCACAATCTTTTCGGCGAGTTCGATTTCCAGTGGCGAGATCATTCCGTAGCTGGTGCCGCGCGAGGCCTGGTCCTGCACCGCCGCGGTCACGTCTGGGTGGGCATGACCGAGTATCAGCGCGCCCCATGAGCAGACGTAATCGATGTACTCGCGCGCATCCACGTCGAAAATCCGCGCGCCCTTGGCGCGATCGATCACCAGCGGATGGCCGCCCACGCTGCCGAACGCACGCACCGGACTATTCACGCCGCCGACCAACACCCGGCAACCCCGCTCGAAAATCTCCCTCGAATGCGGCCGCGAATCCGCCGCGGAGACAGACGCCGGGCCGCGCGTCGCTGCGTCACTCATGTGCAGAACTCCTGGGAAAAATCAAGATTTGAGCCACCGCGCGACATCCTTGGCGTGGTAGGTAAGGATCAGGTCAGCGCCGGCGCGCTGAATACCGGTCAAAATTTCGAGCACCACTCGTTGCTCGTCGATCCAGCCGTTTCGCGCCGCGGCCTTGACCATCGCGTATTCCCCACTGACGTTATACGCGCCCACCGG
>Ga0302326_10017057_pt1 | contig 15169 bp, 16 predicted proteins | sample Palsa_T0_3_FD_202264 | JGI IMG/M metagenome (GOLD analysis project Ga0302326, IMG submission 202264) | Peat permafrost microbial communities from Stordalen Mire near Abisko, Sweden - Palsa_T0_3 | ecosystem: Environmental > Terrestrial > Soil > Palsa > Peat permafrost | place: Sweden: Abisko...
CAGGGCCTCGATTGCCTGCCGCCGGTCGGCGGCGGCGCCACGCGGCAGCAATCGGTGCGCAACGGTCTGGAGGCGCTGGCCCGGCACAAACCCGACCTTGTGCTGATCCACGACGCGGCGCGGCCGTTGGTTTCCTCCGCGCTGATCGCGCGCGTGATCGCGGCGCTGGAAGATTCCGATGCCGCGATACCACTCCTCCCCGTCGCCGATACGCTTAAGCGCGAAACGAACGGGGCTTGGACAACGGTTCCGCGCGATGGGTTGTTGCGCGCCCAGACGCCGCAGGGATTCCGCTTCGACGCGATCCTGAAAGCGCATCGCGAATTCGCGACGCGCGATCTGACCGACGACATGGCGCTGGCGGAGCTGGCGGACTTAAAGATCGCCGCCGTTCCGGGCGAAGACACCAATATGAAAGTCACCACGCCGGAGGATTTCGTCGTCGCCGAACGCCTGCTCGGCGCGGGCGGCGAATACCGCACCGGCTTCGGCTTCGATGCGCACAAATTCATTGCCGGCGATCATATCTGGCTCTGCGGCGTGAAACTCGCGCACGACCATGCGCTGGAGGGCCATTCCGACGCCGATGCCGGGTTGCACGCACTGACCGACGCGATCCTGGGCGCCATCGGCCGCGGCGACATCGGTCAGCACTTCCCGCCGACCGACACGAAATGGCGCGGCGCGCCGTCTTCGCTGTTCCTCGAGCACGCGATGAAACTCGCACAGGAGGCAGGCGGGACGGTCGTGCATTGTGACGTGACGCTGATCTGCGAGCGCCCGAAGATCGCGCCGCATCGCGATGTCATGCGCGCACGCGTCGCGGAAATCCTGCGGCTCGATATTTCGCGCGTCAGCGTGAAAGCGACGACCACCGAAGGCATGGGCTTCACCGGCCGGCGCGAAGGCATCGCGGCGCAGGCGATCGCCACAGTGCGCTTCGCATGAGCGACCCGCTCTACAAGAAAGAATTGTTGCGCCTCGCCGCAGACGCGAGCGGCGCGGGCCGGTTGACGAACCCTGACGCAACTGGCGAGGCATTCAATCCGACTTGCGGCGACAAGGTGACCGTCGATCTGTCGTTGAAGGATGGCCGCATCGCCGCGATGGCGCACGACACCAAGGCCTGCGTGCTGGCGCAGGCGTCGGCGTCCATTCTCGGGCAGTCGTTGACAGGTGCGAGCCAAGACGACGTCGAAGCGCTGGCGAACGCCATCGCACAGATGCTGATCGCGAAAGGCGATCCGCCGGCGCCGCCCTTCGAGACCTATGCTGCGTTCGAAGGCGCCACCGAACACCGCAACCGCCATCGCTGCGTGTTGCTGCCGGTGGAGGCGGTGCTGGCGGCGTTCGAAGCGAGCGAAACCGCCTAAGAGGAATCCATGCAGAAAAAGATTTTCAACTTTACAGTTGGTCTGGCGCTTCTCGGATCCGCCGGAGCGCTTGCCCAGTCGCCCACGCCGATGAGCGGCCCGGCGATGAAGATGCCCGCCTCGACCGCGTCGTTCTGCGGCACCGTGGTGAAACTCACCGAACGCGGCTGTATCGGCGTCAAGAGCACGGCCGGTCAACCGACTTATGAAATCACATCGGCCACGCCGAAGCCGATCGTCGGCATGCTCATCGCCGGCTCGGGAACGGCCGGCGGCGCGTCAATCTGCATGCAGGGCGCGCATCTCACCAATATTACATGGCAGCGGACACAAGCCTGTCCGCAATAGGGTCGCAGATTCAGATGATGCCGATCCAGGCGGCATACGGACCTAGCGACAGCGCGCCGCCGGCGATTTCCGCTTCGCCCGATCCGATCCGAACCTGCGCGCCCGCACCCAGCACCGCAGACGAATATTTCTGCGCCGCGCTGCTCATGTTGAAAACACAGAGCACGCATTCGTGCTCATACACGCGCGTGAAAGCCAGGACCGGCGCCGCTGCGTCGAGGAATTCGATTTCGCCCAGACGTAATGCCGCGCTCGCCCTGCGCGCTTTCAGGAATCCGCGCGTGAAGGCGAGCGTGGAATTGCTGTCGGCTTGCTGCGCGGACACCGCGAGCGACTTGTGCAGAGGCGACATCGGCAGCCAGGGCGTTCCGGTCGAGAAGCCCAAATTCTTTGCGCCCGCGTCCCAGGGCATCGGCGTGCGGCAACCGTCGCGGCCGCCGGTGTAGGGATAATAGAGGTCGCCGACAGGATCCTTGAGCTGATCGCGGGTCAGGCTCGCTTGCGGCAGGCCCAACTCCTCGCCCTGATAGATCAGCGCCGTACCCTTTAGAGAGAGCAACAGCGCCAGCATCATCTTGGCAAGCGCAGGCGGCGCGCCGGGGCCGCCGAAGCGTGTCAGCGTGCGCATGATGTCGTGATTGCAGAACGCGACGGCCGGCCAGTGACCTGGGTATTTCGCCAGCATCGCGAAATGCTTGGCGATGAATTCCGGGCCGAGCTTGCGCGCCTCCAGCAGCGGGAAGCTGTAGCCCGAATGCAGGCCCTTGTCGGGCGCGGCGAAGCAGCCGCAGCGTTCGGGCTCTTCCGAGAACTCTCCCATCACGAAACGGTCGGAATGGCGATCCACCGTCAGGCGCACGTCATTCAGCGCTTCGATCTCCTCGACCAGATTGCTGTCGTGATAGTGGCGCTGCAGGTTCGGCGCGTGCGTCCAGCTATGGGCGTTGCGCTCGGCTTGCGGCACCGGCGGGTTGTCGGTCAGCGAGGTGTCGTGCAGATAGGCGTTGGCGACGTCGAGCCGGAACCCGTCGACGCCGCGCGCAAGCCAGCGGTCGAGCACCGCCAGCGCGGCAGTCTTCGCATCCGCGTTGCGCCAATTGAGCTTGGGCTGCTGGCGCAGGAATTTGTGGTGGTAATATTGCCGGCGCATCGGCTGATACGCCCAGGCAGGGCCGGCGAAAGCCGAGAGCCAATTGTTCGGCACGGTGCCGTCTTCGCGCGGGTCGGCCCAGACGTACCAATCCGATTTCTCGCCGCGCTTGAGACTGTCGAGAAACCAGGCATGTTCGTCGGAGGTGTGTGCCAGCACTTCGTCGGTGATGACCTTCAGGCCGCGCGCATGCGCCTCGGCCAGCAAACGATCGAAATCGGCTTGCGTTCCGTAATCGGGATGGATGCCGTCGAAATCGGAGACGTCATAGCCCCAGTCGCGATCGGGCGAGGGATGGATCGGCGAAAGCCAGATCGCGTCGATGCCGAGTGACGCGAGATAATCCAGCTTGCCGATCAGCCCGGCGAAATCGCCCTGCCCGTCGCCATTGCCGTCGGCGAAGCTGCGGATATAGATCTGATAGATGACCGCGCCGCGCCACCAGGGCGTTGGCGCGCTCACACCTCGTCAGCCCGGTTCACGATCTTGGAGACGATGCCGTAGGCCTTCGCCTCTTCCGGACCCATCCAGAAATTGCGCTCGGTGTCGGCTAGGATTTTCTCGTAAGTCTGGCCCGTCTCGCGCGCGATCAGGCGGTTGATGCGTTCGCGCATCTTGATGATCTCTTCCGCCTCGATCGCGATGTCAGAAGCTTGTCCGCGCGTGCCGCCGAGCGGCTGGTGCAGCAGGAAGCGGGTGTTGGGCAGGCAGTAGCGGTTGGCCTTCTCGGCGCCGAGGAAGATGTGCGCGCCGGCGCTCGCCACCCAGCCGGTGCCGATGATCTTCACCCGCGGGCCGACGAAGTGCATCACGTCGTGGATCGTGTCGCCGGACTCCACATGGCCGCCGGGCGAATTGATGATGATGCGGATGTCGCCGTCGCCCTCGGCGGCATGCGCCAGCAATTGTGCCGTGACGCGCTCGGCCAGCTTCATGTCGACCTCGCCGAAAATCAGCACGGTTCGCGACTTGAACAGAGCCTTGGCGACCGGCGACTGGTTCAGCTCCGGCTCGGCGCTGTCGGATTTCTTCTCGTCTTTTTCTTCTTCGTCGAGGCGGCGCAAGGGCAACTCCTGAAACGGATCGAATCTGCGGGCATACTAGCCAAGCCGAGCATGGCGTCCACGCTCTTATAACGCGTTAACAGCCGCACGCAGCGTAGGGCCAATTTCGGCATGCAGCGCCAGATCGGCGAGCCCATCCTGATCGGTGGGTTCGCGATTGACGATGACCAGCCGGGCGCCGCAGCGCTTGGCCAGTGCCGGGAAACCGGCCGCCGGATAGACCACCAGCGAAGAGCCCAGCACGATGAACAGATCGCATTCGCGCGTCGCTTTTTCGGCGCGAGCCATCTCCAGTTCCGGCATCGCCTGGCCGAAGGAGATCGTGGCGGTCTTGAGGATTCCGCCGCAACCCGCGCAATCGGGCGGCTCGCCATGGGCTTCGAAATGGGCACGGATCGGCGGGAGTTCGGCGCGTTGGCCGCAATCCAGGCATTTGGCATAGCGCGTGTTGCCGTGAACCTCGATCACCTGCTCGCCCGGCACGCCGGAATCCTGATGCAGATTGTCGATGTTCTGGGTGACGACGTGGCTGACTTTGCCGCGCGCGACCAGTTCGGCGACCGCCTTGTGGCCTTCATTCGGTTTCACCGTCGCGAAGGTTTCTTCCATCGCGAAGCGCCGGCGCCACGCTTCCTTGCGCATCGCGCTCGAAGCGACGAAGTCCGAAAAATCGATCGGCGCCATCTTCGTCCAGATCCCGCCCGGCGAGCGGAAATCGGGAATGCCGGATTCGGTGGAGATCCCGGCGCCGGTGAAGACCACTGCGCGGCGCGACGCGCGCAGCATCGCCGCCAGCGCTGCCATATCCGCGCCGGCGGTCATGTCAGCGTCAATGATGACCGACGCTTCCACAATCGGCAGAGACCCATTTGCCTTCTATGGTGTTGGTGAACGTCGTCGAATGGCCATGTGCCGTGCCGTTGAAGACCATCTGGCTCGTATAATGCGTGTCGCTGTCGAAAGTCGCGGTGATATGGCCGGTGCCTTGCATATTCGCCCCGGTGCACACCAAGTCGGCCGTGAACGTGCCGTGAGAGAGGTTCGTGTTTTGTTGCGTGCATTCGCTGTTGTGTTGCATCTGTGGCGGCTTGTCGGACGCCACTTCCGCCGCCGTCATGCAGTGCTGCGTGGTTACCGAGTTCACGTTGGGAATGCTGATCCCCATGGCCTTCATTTTCGCCAGCTGCTCGGGGGGAATCTGCGGCATGTTGGCCATGCTCATCCTGATCGTGACGTCCCACAGACCGGCCTTGCCGTGACTGGCCAGCGCCGCCATCGGCAAGGCCGCGATCGCTGTCGCCAACATCCCGAATGCAATCGCCCGCGACGCTTTCATGCAGTCCTCCCTTGCCGCCCGGCCGCCGGGCCGGTCCTTGTGACAGAATCTTGCATGAAGCGTGGCGGGTGGGAAGCGCCGGTTGTCCGCGGGCTGGCCGATCTGTTATAGGGCGCGTCCCTTCACGGCCACGTGGCGGAGTGGTGACGCAGCGGACTGCAAATCCGCGAACCCCGGTTCAATTCCGGGCGTGGCCTCCAGTCTTCGCCGCGCAGCGGCGGAGACTGCCACGGCGAAGCCCGCAGGGCGAAGCCGGGCTGGTGCCTGGGATCGCGCGGCTACGCCTTGGCAAGCCAATCTCTCGTTTTCGATTCCCCGCCCAACCCACATCTTCGCTGGCTAATTCCCGTTAGCCCTAAGGATAGTTCCCTGCGTTAAGGTTTTGTTAACCTTAGCCTGCCATCCTTCCGCCGTCTTCCCTTGAAGACACCCCACCATTACCCAACGCCTTGGGGCCGGGCTCACACCCGGCCCTTTTTTCTTGCGCCGCGCATGGGGAGCGGCTATGCGCAAAGGGCGCGCGCCCAACGGCGCTGTGCTGTTCCGCGGTAGCTCAGTGGTAGAGCAGCCGGCTGTTAACCGGCTGGTCGTAGGTTCGAATCCTACCCGCGGAGCCAATCTCAGCCCCCGATCGCCTCGGCCAAGGCCAGCACCAGCGTTTCCTGGTCGAACGGTTTCTGGATGACGAGCCGGCTCTGCCATTCGCTGGCGATTCCCTTTCGTCCGTAGCCGGTGGCGAACACGAAGGGTATTTGCAATTGCACCAGCCGCTCGGCCACGGGATAGGCGAATTCGCCGGCCAAACTGACGTCGAGCAGGGCCAGATCGGGCGCCTTGTCCCGCAGTAGCGCCAGGGCCTGGGCGACGCTGCCAGCCAGCCAGATCTCGGCGCACCCCAGCTCGATCAGCATGTCCTCGAGCAGGAACGAGACGATGGCTTCATCCTCGACGACGAGAATCTTCAAGCCTGCGACGGGTTGGGCGGCCATTCGCGCTAGTCCGCAGAATCGTCGCTGGGATTGTGCATCAAAAATGGCTCGTATCGAGCGTCACCCATCGGAAAGCGGCAGCGCGATATCGATCGTGCAGCGAACGCCCTCGGGGTCGAAGGCGATCCGCGCCGCGCCGCCCAATTCCTGTTCGATTCCGCGTTTCAGCAGTTTGGAGCCGAAGCCCGTGGCGCGCGGCACCTCGACCGGCGGACCGCCGGCCTCTTGCCACTCGATGTGGAGATCGCGGTTTTGCGAGGATTCCTCCACCCGCCAGGTCACGGTCAACGTGCCTTCCGGCGCCGACAGCGCGCCGTATTTCGCCGCATTGGTCGCCAGCTCGTGCAGAACCATCGCGAGCGTCAGCGCGGCGCGGGGCGACAGCCGCACCGCGCCGCCGCCCAGCCGGATGCGGTCGGCGCGGCCTTGACGGTACGGCGCGAAGACGTCTTTCAGGATGGTCTCCAGCTCGGCGCATTCCCATTGCTGGCGGGCCAGCAAATCGTGCACGCGGCTGAGCGCGAGCAGGCGCGCCTCGAACGCGTCGCGCACCGCGTTCGGCACCACGCCGCGCAAGGTCTGTCCGGCCAGCGACTGCACCGTGGCGAGGGTGTTCTTGACCCGGTGATTGACTTCGTCGACCAGCGCCTTCTGCTGCAGCTCGGCCTTCTTGCGCTCGCTGATGTCCACCAGCATGTTCACCGCGCCGATCAGCTTGCCGTCCGCGTCGCGCAGCGGCGTGGGATAGGGAATCATCGGAAAGCGCGCGCCGTCGGGCCGCTCGACGATCGCTTCGGCGCCGCGGATCGCTTCGTTGCGTTTCAGCGCCTGGGCCATCGGGCATTCGTCATGCGGCATCGGCATGCCGTCGGAATGGTAGAGCCGCCAGGTGATGCACCATTCGTCCTCGCCGAGCTTCGGTTCGCGGCCGGCGAGCTCCGCCGCCGCCCGGTTGAAGAACGTGACCTTGCCTTTCGCATCGGTGGTGTAGATCGCCGCCGGCAGGGCTTCGAGCAGGTCGCGGAACGATTGCTCCTGGTCGCGCAGCAGGGCGCCGGCGCGCTTGAAGTCGGTGATGTCCTGGAAACAGGTGACGGCGCCGATCAAGGTGCCGTCGTCGTCGAACAAGGGATCGACATTGGCCAGGATGGTGGCGCGGCTGCCGTCGGACCGCTCCACGACTGCCTCGCGGTCGCGCACCGGCCGGCCGGTTGCGAGCACGTCTCGCATCGGCGATTCGGACAGCGCTTCGCCAGGCGCCGGAGAGCGACCCCAGAGTTCCGCGGCCTTGCGGTTGTGCTGGACGAGCAGACCCTCGCGGTCGCAGGTGTAGACGCCGATGGGCAGCGAATCGAGCAGACCCGCGCCCGCTGCCAACGCCCGTTTGAGAGTGAGAAATACGATTGGCGATGCGGCCCCGTCGCCATGAACGCCCAACGCTTCCACGATATTCCCCGAAACTGTCATGCCCTCCCAGCCGACAACGCGCAGCGGGCCGCGATGTTCCACGGGACCAATAGGCCGTCACCAAGGCCTTATCTCCAAAAGGAAAATTGCCTTTGGCGCCCGCTCGGGGCCGGCGACTCCGGCTGCCCCGGCCGGTGGCCCGCACGGCTTGAAGGGGGGATGGCGGGCCACTAGGTTGCCTGGGAAAGTGATCTTCCAGCTCCCCATGGATATCAAGCACGACGCCCTCGCCGCGATCGGGAATACGCCGCTGATCCGGCTGAGGCGCGCCTCGGAGCAGACGGGCTGCGAGATTCTCGGCAAGGCCGAATTCCTCAATCCCGGCCAGTCGGTCAAGGATCGCGCCGCCTTGTTCATCGTCAAGGATGCCATCGCCAAAGGTACGCTTCGGCCGGGCGGCGTCGTGGTGGAAGGCACCGCCGGCAATACCGGGATCGGTCTCGCCATGGTCGGCAACGCGCTCGGCTTCCGCACCGTGATCGTGATTCCCGATACCCAGAGCCAGGAGAAGAAAGACGCGCTGCGTCTGCTCGGCGCCGAACTGATCGAATGTCCCGCCGTGCTCTACAAGGACCCCAACAATTACGTGAAGCTCTCCGGCCGCGTTGCCGAGCAATTGGCCGGGACGGAAAAGAACGGCGCGGTCTGGGCCAACCAGTTCGACAATCTCGCCAACCGACAGGCGCATATCGAAGGCACTGCCCATGAAATCTGGAAGCAGACCGCTGGCCGGGTCGACGGTTTCATCTGCGCGGTGGGAAGCGGCGGCACTCTGGGCGGCGTCGCCATCGGCCTCAAGCAGTTCAATCCGAACATCCGCATCGCCGCGGCCGACCCGATGGGGGCGGCGATCTATTCCTGGATCAAGACCGGCACTCTGCACATGGAAGGCTCGTCGATCACCGAGGGCATCGGCCAAGGCCGCGTGACGGCCAATCTCCAAGGTGCGCCGATCGACGACGCTTTTCAGATTCCGGATGAAGAAGCCCTGCCTATCCTCTTCGATCTGCTGGAACATGAGGGCCTGTGCCTGGGCGGCTCGACCGCCATCAACCTCGCCGGCGCAATCCGCATGGCCCGCGAGATGGGGCCCGGCCACACCATCGTCACGGTGCTGTGCGACACCGGCAACCGCTATCAGAGCAAATTGTTCAACCCGGACTTCCTGCGCGCCAAGAACCTTCCCGTGCCGCATTGGCTGTTGGAGCGGCGCAAGTCCCTCGACGTCCCGTATGTGAGATGAAACCCGCCTCGCCCCTCGTCACCACGCAATGGCTGGCCGACCATCTGGCGGCGCCGGATGTGCGCGTGGCCGATGCTTCCTGGTACCTGCCGCAGGCCGGCCGCGACGCGAAGGCGGAATACCGCTCCGCCCACATTCCCGGCGCGGTGTTCTTCGACATCGACGATCTGTCGGACGAGAAATCGGCCCTCCCGCATATGCTGGCGCCGGCGCCCAAATTCGCCGGCCGGATGCGCAGGTTGGGGCTGGGCGACGGCAATCTGATCGTGGTCTATGACGGCGCCGGGCTCTATTCGTCGCCGCGCGCCTGGTGGATGCTGCGCGCCATCGGCCATGAGGAGGTCGCGGTGCTCGACGGCGGCCTGCCCAAATGGCGCGCCGAGGGCCGCGCCGTGGAGGACTTGATCCCCAATCCCTATCCGCGCCATTTCACGCCGCGCCCGAACAACGCGCTGCTACGCAACTACGACCAGATGAACGCCAACCTCGCCTCCCGCGCCGAGCAGGTGATCGACGCGCGCGGCGCCGCGCGCTTCCACGCCCGCGAGCCCGAGCCGCGGCCCGGCACGCGCGGCGGCCACATCCCGGGCAGCCGGAATATTCCGTATACGGAATTCATCGCTTCCGACGGCACCCTGAAGCCGCGCGCGGACCTGGCCGGGTTGTTCGCGGATGCTGGCGTCGATCCGGCGCGGCCCGCGGTCACCACCTGCGGCTCCGGCGTCACCGCGGCGATCGCGCTTCTGGCGCTGACGGCGCTGGGCGCGACGAACGCGGCGCTGTACGACGGTTCCTGGGCCGAATGGGGCACGCGCGACGGCGCCGCGATCGAGACATGAAAACCGTCGGCGGAAAGCGCGTTCCCACAATCGTCACCTTCCTGGAGATGACGGCCAAGCCGTCGGCCATTCCGCCGCCGCAGCCCAAGGGCAAGATCGCGATCCTGAAAGCGGAAAATCCGCCGCTGCATTTCTACCGCTATCTCTACGACACCATCGGCGACACCTACAAATGGGTCGACCGGCGCAAGCTCAGCCCGGCGAACCTCGCGGCGATCGTGCAGGATCCGCGCAACGAGCTTTACGTCCTCTATGTCGATGGCTGCCCCGCCGGCATGGCCGAGCTCGACATGCGCGAGAGCGCCACCGGCCACCTCGCCTATTTCGGGCTGATGCCGGATTATGTCGGCCGCCGGCTCGGCTTTTTCTTTCTCTATCATTCCTGCATGAACGCCTGGGCGCGGCCGATCTCCAAGCTCCTGGTCAACACCTGCACGCTCGACCATCCGCGCGCCTTGCCGCTCTACCAGCGCGTCGGCTTCGCGCCCTATGCCCGCGAGGAGCGTTATATCGAGATGCCGTGAGGCCCTTTGCTTCGGCAAGCCGCCGGGGCACACTCCGCCCGCCAAATTGAGAATCTCAGGGGGAACAAGGGGATGGCGACGACGGACATGGCGCCCAAGGGCGGCACGCTATTCGGTCACCCGCGCGGACTGACCTATCTGTTCACCACCGAGATGGCCGAGCGCTTCTCCTATTACGGGATGCGCGCCATCCTGGTGCTCTACCTGACCAATTATCTGCTGCTGCATCCCACTGTCGACGGCGTCATCGGCTACGGCCCGATCAAGCATCTCCTCGAACTCATCTTCAACGCGGGTCATCCGCTCGGCGTCCAGCCGCTGTCCTCGGCGATCTATGGCGCCTATACGGCACTCGTCTATCTGACTCCGTTCTTCGGCGGCATCATCGCGGACCGCTGGATCGGCCAGCGCTACAGCGTGATCATCGGCGGCGTCATCATGGCCGCCGGCGAATTCACGCTGATGCTGCCGCAATGCCTGTTCATCGGCCTGCTGCTGCTGATCGTCGGCAATGGATTCTTCAAGCCGAATATCTCCACCCAGGTCGGCAATCTTTACGCCCCCGGCGACAGCCGGATCGACCGCGCCTATTCCATTTTCTACGTCGGCATCAATGTCGGCGCATTCTTCTCGCCGCTGGTCTGCGGCAGCCTCGGCGAAGATCCGAACTATGGCTATCACTGGGGCTTCTTCGCCGCCGGCGTGGGCATGGTGATCGGGCAGATGATCTACATGTTCGCGCTGCGCACTTTGCCAAACGATCGCGTGGCGAACGTCAAGGCCAATGTCACCGAAAAGAAGCCGCTCACCGGCCAAGATTGGAAAGCGGTGCTGGCACTGATCGCGCTGTGCATTCCCGTCACCTTCTTCTGGGCGACCTATGAGCAGCAGGGCAACACGATCAATCTGTGGGCGCAGGATTTCACCAACCGGCATCTGATCCCCGGCATCGTCAACTGGGAAATCCCGGTGACCTGGTTCCAGGCATTCAACCCCTTCATGATCTTCGCGTTCACGCCGCTGGTGGTGGGCTTCTGGGGCTGGCAGTCCAGGCGCAACCAGGAGCCCTCGACCGTCACCAAGATGGCGCTGGGATTGTTCATGGTCGCGTTGTCCTACGCGATCATGGCCTTCGCCGCGCATGTCACGGGCCCGCATGAGCAGACGAGCTGGCTGTGGCTGCTGCTGTTCTTCGCGGTCATCACCACGGGCGAGCTTTATCTCTCGCCCATCGGGCTGGCATTGGTCGCGCGCGTGGCGCCGCCGCAGATTCTGTCGATGATGATGGGGCTGTGGTTCATCACCAGCTTCACCGGCAACATGCTGCAGGGTTACATCGGCACCTATTTCAGCGTGTTGACCAAGCAGGACTTCTTCCTGCTCTGCACCGCGCTGGCCGCGGGCGCGGGCGTGGTGACCTGGCTGTTCAATTTCCCGCTCAAGCCGATCCTGGATGCCAAGCCCGCGATCAAGGCGCCCGAACTCGCCGAGCCGCAGGCCGACCCGCATCTCGAGCGCCCGCCCGGCTGACGATGAAGCCCGTTCGACCATGAAGAAGGAAACCATCGCCACCCATGCCGGGCGGATGAGTGCCGAGCATTTCGGCGTGGTCAATACGCCGGTCTATCGCGCCTCGACGATCCTGTATCGCGATCTGGCCGCGCTGGAATCCGGCGACGCGCCCTATATCTACGGCCGGCGCGGCACGCCGAGCTCGCAGAGCTTCGAGGAGGCGGTCACCGCGCTTGAAGGCGGCGCGAAGAGCTTCGTCTGCCCCTCGGGCCTCGGCGCCATCGCCTTTGCGCTGCTCTCGGTCTGCTCCGCCGGCGATCACCTTCTGATGGTCGATAGCTGCTACCATCCCACCCGTCTGCTGTGCGACCGCACGCTCAAGCGCTACGGCATCGAGACGACCTATTACGATCCGCTGATCGGCGCCGGCATCGAGAAATTGTTCAAGCCCAACACCCGCGCCGTGTTCTGCGAAAGCCCCGGCTCGCTGACCTTCGAGGTGCAGGACATTCCGGCCATAGCTGCGGTGGCGCACGCGAAGGGCGCCGCCGTGCTGCTCGACAACACCTGGGCAACACCGCTGTTCTTCGACGCCTTCGCGCATGGCGTCGATCTCTCGATCCAAGCGGCGACGAAATATGTCGGCGGCCATGCCGATGTGATGATCGGCTATGTCACCGCGAGCGAAGCGTGGAAGACGCGGCTGGCCCACGCCCATGCCGATCTCGGCCTCTATGCCAGCGGCGACGATTGCTTTCTCGCACTGCGCGGGCTGCGCACCATGGCGGTGCGGCTGGCGCGGCACCAGGAGGCCGCGCTCAAGCTGGCCGGCTTCCTTCAGGCGCGGCCCGAAATTTCGCGCGTGTTGCATCCCGCGCTCGAAAGCGATCCCGGCCACACGATCTGGAAGCGCGACTTCAGGGGCGCCAGCGGATTGTTCGGCGTGGTTCTGAAGCCCGTCGCGCATGAGAAATTCGCCGCGTTCATGGACAGCCTCAAGCTGTTCGGCATGGGGTTTTCCTGGGGCGGCTATGAAAGCCTGATCGTGCCGGCGAAGATCGTCCGTACCATGGGCAAATTCGAAGCCGAGGGCCCGGTGGTGCGCATTCACGCCGGGCTGGAAGATGCGGGCGATCTTATTGCCGATCTTGAGCAAGGTTTGGGGAAGTTGAAATAAGCCGCTTTGAAATCCTCCATCCACCCCATATCGTCATCGCCGTTCCTACGCTGACGCTAGGAACCATGCGGGCGATCCAATTTCCTTTTTCGGAAAAGGAAAATGGATCACCCGGACAGGCCGGGTGATGACGGGTGTAGAAATGACTGAAAAACTCACGCATGCCGATTTCCTCGCCGCCGTCGTCTTCGACGATGCCGGCCTCGTCCCCGTCGTCGCGCAGGACCGCAAATCCGGCGCGGTGCTGATGCTGGCGTGGATGAACCGCGACACGCTGGAAACGACCTTGAAGACCAGCGAGGTGACCTATTGGTCGCGTTCGCGGGGCGAAGTCTGGCGCAAAGGCGCGACCTCGGGCCACACACAAAAACTGATCGAAGCGACGCTCGATTGCGACGGCGACGCGCTGCTGCTCAAGGTCGACCAGACCGGGCCCGCTTGTCATACCGGCTCGCCGGTATGTTTTTTCCGTCGATATTCAGGTTGACGACGATGCCGCCGCGCTCGCGCGGATCGAGATCGTGCGGCCAGGCGCGGATGAAGACGATGACGAACATCCCGGCCGCCGCGCCCATGATGGCGCCGAGGAAATAATTGTCGCTGACGATCAGGAAGCTCGCGATGACCCCCGCCGCCGCCGCGAGTCCGAGAATCCAGAAATGCCGCCGCATGGCCCTGCCCTCAACGTTGCGTCACGCGAATATAGCGCGCAGATGCGGATTGAGGAACTTGCCCTGCGGGTCTAATTTGCGCCGTTGCGCCCTGAAAGCGCCATATTGCGGATAGAGCGACTCCACTTCCGCGGCGCTGCGCGTGTGGCGTTTGCCCCAATGCGGCCGGCCTTCATAGTTGCGGAAGATCGCTTCGCAGGCCGAGAACAGCGCGGTCGTATCGACGCGATGATATTGGTGCACGGCGATGGTGACGCTGGGCCGCTGGTAGAACGGGCTGAGCCAGACGTCGTCCGCGGCCACGCTGCGGAATTCGATGGGAAAGCCGGTATTGATCCTGCGCTTCCTGATCGTCGCCACGATCTCGCGGATGCAGTCCGCTCCCTTGGCGGCGGGCACGCCATATTCCATCTCGTTGAAGCGCACGGTGCGTGGGCTCGGGAAGATCTCGTGGCTCCAGCGCGCCCGTCCCGGCCCCGGCATCAATTGAGAGAACAGCCGATGCGCCGGCCTCAGGAGAAACGGCGCGTAAGGCAGCGCCTCGTTGATCGCGGCGAAGGCGGTGGAATCCGATCCGCCCTTCTCGCCGCGCTCGTAGAGCGCCTGGGCGGAGCGCGGCTCGGGCGCCGGCTCGTCGGTCTCGTTCAGCGATTTGCAGATGCAGACATCCGCGTAGGGAAACCAGAAGAACTCGAAATGGCGATTGGAATTCACCAGCGTGTCGAGCTGGGCGAACAATTCGTCCGGCGGCATCAGGAAATTCTTTTCCATCAGCTTGTAGGCGGGGCGCACATTCATGGTGATTTCGGTCATCGGACCGAACATGCCGAGCGACAACCGCCCGGCGGCGTAGATTTCCGGGTTCTGCGCCGGCCCACAATCGAGAATCTCGCCGCTGGCGAGCATCAATCGAAAACCCGCGACTTCGCCGGAGAAGGATTTCAACGTCGGTCCCGTGCCGTGTGTGCCGGTGCCGACGACGCCGCCGAGAGTCTGCCGGTCGATGTCGCCCATGTTCTTCAAGCCGAAGCCTTCGGGATGAATGAGCGCGCCCACCTGCCACAGCGGTGTCGCGGCGGCGAGCGTCGCAGTCTGCTTAACCCTGTCGACGTCTTCCAGTCCGGTAAAGGCCGACAAATCGATCATGGTACCGTTGCTGGCGCAGATCGGCGTGAAAGAATGGCCCGTGCCGGGAAAGCGCACGGGCCCGTCCGCCTTGCGCAAGGCGGCGGCGAGATCCACCTCATCCTTCGGCGCGACGACGGCGCGCGGCTTGGAGGTGACGCCGCCCGACCAGTTCGACCATTTGCCGCCGACGATTTTCATGCAGGCTCCGAGACGATGGCCAGGTTTTAGCGCGATGGAAGAGAAGGTCAATTCGCTCTTATTCTCTCCGCTTGCAGGGGAGGATAACTAGGGCCAACACTCAATAAAGTCATTGTCGGTTGAATCGGTTGGTGATTCCGTTGCTCCGTG
>Ga0302326_10017058_pt1 | contig 15168 bp, 16 predicted proteins | sample Palsa_T0_3_FD_202264 | JGI IMG/M metagenome (GOLD analysis project Ga0302326, IMG submission 202264) | Peat permafrost microbial communities from Stordalen Mire near Abisko, Sweden - Palsa_T0_3 | ecosystem: Environmental > Terrestrial > Soil > Palsa > Peat permafrost | place: Sweden: Abisko...
AGCAGGACTGCACACGACCGACTTCTACCAGGTCTCCTTGAATGGCCGGGCCTCCACCTCGAAGGACCACGCCGACGGGGGCTGGATCGTCAGGTGGAACGCCACTGCTCGCCCTCAGTCTCTTCAGGTCCAAGGTCCAAGAGGACCGCAATGATCACGCACAGATCCGCGTAGTGGCATCAGGCGCACAGCCTCGATGCAGGGTTACGAAATGCGTTGTAGGTCGAAGCCGATCAGTTCATGCACGGCGCGTCACTGGCTCCAAGAGAAGCTTCGGTGCTTCGTCGCAGCGAGATCGAGCGCGTAGGATTGGGCGCTCTCGAGATGGATCGATTCAACTCGTTTTTTCGTCGGCTCTCGTCGAAGCGCGTTCGACTCGAAAAGCCTTCGCCCGGCGTGGAGTGGGCGGAAGGATTTTTGAAAGACGATCGCCGCGACGGCGAATGGATCGAGCGCATCGGCGACACGAACGAACGCACGACGTGGCGCGACGGAAAAAAGCACGGCCCCTCCAAGCGCATTCACGACGACGGCACGATCGTGATCGAGCGCGAATTCTTCGACGACAAACCGCACGGGAAATTCCAGTCGTTTCATTCGAACGGCAAACCCTTCTGCACGTGCGAGTACGAGCACGGAGCGCTCGTGGGTCGCTACACGCATCACGACGAGGAGGGTCACCTCACCGTCGACTTCGTCTCGCGCGAAGGAAAGCGCCACGGAACCTATCGCGAGCTCTTCGCGGGCGGCGTGGTGAAGCTCGAAGGCGAATACGTCGACGACAAACGCGAAGGCGCATTCACGAAGCGAAACGAGAACGGCGTCGTGATCGAGGTCACGACGTACGCGGCAGATCGACTCGAAGGACGGTGCGATCATTTTTACGACGACGGCGCGAAGAAGCTCGCGACGATTCATCGCGCCGGCGTGCCATTGCCGTTCGAGGTGTGGACGAAGAAGGGAGTCGCGCTCGGACCGATCGCGGCGGCGAATGCGGAGGACGCGGCGCGCTTTCTCGACCTCGACAACGCGCTCGAAAGCGGGATCGAAGATCGAATCACGAAGGCGCTCCACGCGATCTCGCGTGCCGGGGCATCGGACGCGGTGCGACTCTGCGATGCACGCGATTACCTGGGATTTACGCTGTATTCGCTCACGGATGATTTCGATGTGGACGATCCGCGATTCGCGCTCGCGCGCACGGTGACGCTCGATCACGCGCTCCTTCGCGGGGCGCATCTCGAAGCAATGCGGAACAATCGACGCCTCGTCAAGGTGCACTTGCATGAAGTGGAGATCGCCGGATCGCTCGTCGATTTTTTTGCGCCGAGCGCGGCGATGCGCCTTGCAAAGCTCTCCTTGACGGAGTGCTACGGCGTAGATTTGGTTTCTGGGCTCGTCGCGCTCGCATCCTCCGACGTCGCTGAACGTCTGATCGAGCTCACGATCGACATCGACGACCATCCCGATCGGGAGCGCGCGATCGATGCGCTCTCAAGCTCGTCGCGTTTCACGCAGCTCGAGAAGCGGACGTTTTCGCGTCCCGATTGAGCGTCGTCGGCACGCGCGCTGCTTATCTCCCGCGAAGGAGATGACGTCATGACCAAGCCTTTCAAAGAGTGGACTGTTTTGCCCCACGACGCGTTCGGGCACCTCGACGGGCTCTCCGAGTCGGCGCAAGAAGCGCTCGATGTTTTTCTTCTCTTGCACGAGCGCGACGAGCTTCATGCGCTCTCCGCAGCGCGGACACTTTTCGAGCATGCGATGCCACTGACTTGGGTGTTGTGCTCACGAGGAGCCTCGACGGATCGCGTGAGCTCGTCTCAGTTGCAGACGGACGACCCTGAAACCATGCAAGTGCCCGTCGTGCTGCCATCGCTCGTGACGATGCACCTCGTGTCGGCGGCGCATTGGACGCCGTTGAGATCGCACGCGCCGCCGAGCGATGCCCACGCCACGCAGATTCCCCGCACGCAGTCGCCCATGACGCAGGAGACCGACTGGTTGTCGACGATTCCGCATGCCTGTCGAGGTTGGGCGAGCCCGGCTGTCACGCAGGTCGCGCTCTCGGCGTTGCAGACGAGCCCGTCGTAGAAATTGCATCCTCCGGTGGCGAACAGGCAGGGACCGTTCAAGGTGTCGGCACTCATGACACACATGCCTCCGACGCACACAGAGCTGAACTGACATGGCGCGACTGCGCAGCTCGTTCCAACGGGGGCGTAGTTCACGCAGGTGTTGTTGCTCGCGCAGTAGAACCCTTCCGGACACGACCCGGGCCAATTGGACGCACAGGGCGAGCCCGCGCTCGGCATGGGCGCGCAAGTGCCGCAGGCCGCGCCGACCGGAAAGCTGCACCAGGCGGACTGGCACTGCGCGTTGGCCGAGCACGCCGCGCCCAAAGATAGGCTACCAGGCTGGGCCTGGCATTCGGTTGGGAGATCGATGTCGTAGAGGAAGTTGCCGCAGAGCGTGCTCTTGGTGACCGCGCTCTGGATGGCCATGATGTCGCTCGTGTACGTGTTGGCGCAGGCCTCTGCGATGGCTGGAGTGTCGCCGGTAGATGGCGCTGTGAGCGCGGCGACGCAGCTCTGATTGAGGAGCGACTGGCAGTTCGCAAGCGTACCGTAGCGAATGACGAGCGCCGTCGGACTGCAGGCCTGGACCAGATTGCAGTTGGCGTAAGCACGATCCTGGCACGCGCTGGAAGACGTCGCCGCATCGCCGGTGTCCTTCGGCGGGCTACACCCGAGCGCCCAAGCAAACGCGCACGCTCCGAGAAGAAGACACGGCTTCATCGGCTCACAAAAACGATCCGTTGTAGAACGGTCCGGCGTCCGGCATCGACGGAGGCGTCTTCGCTTCGAAGCGGAGCATCAGTGTGTTGGTAGCCGGAACGAGGTAGACGTACTGCCCGTCGAAGATGGCGCCGACCATTCCCTGCGGAACGAGCCCATCGAAGGTCATGGCCGTCAGGTCGGTGAGCGACCAGGCGCAGTCGCTCGTGAACGTGCTCGTCGTGTCGTAACGAACGAGCGTGCCGAACCCAGCTACGGCGGGAACGAAGTACATGAACCGTCCATCGAACACCGCGCCAGAATATCTGGGGATCGTTGCGTCCCACGGCGGAAGAATCTGCGCCAGGTCGTACTGCGACCAGTTCGACGTGGAGCTCATCGTGGACGTCGTGGTGTCGAAGCGTGTCACGATCTGGTTGGCTTGCGGGACGAAGTAGACGTAACGGCCGTCGAAGCCAGCGCCGATGAAGTCCGCGGCCTCGCCGCTGACGGCCGACATGTCGTAGAGCTGCCAGCTCGACGACGTCTGGAGCGGATCCGAGGCTTTGACGCGCGCCACGATGCTGCTCTCACCTCCACGTATGACTCCCCCGAAAGCGTCGTTGAGCTGCGGGACGAAGTAGACCCACGTGCCGTCGTACATCGCGCCGAAGAAACCAACCGCGATCGTGGTGGAGGTCGATTGAGTCGATGGAAGGGTCGTGAGATCGAAGAGGCTCCAGTTGGCCGCGTTGTCGAAGTTTGGTGTTGCCGCGTCTCCAGCGTCTATGCCAGCCCCGCGAGTATCGTAGCGCGCGACGCGCCCGAAAGGTCCAGCGTCATTGGCTCGAGGTGCGTAGTAGACGTAGGTACCGTCGAACGTGCCACCCGCATATCCGGCGATGGGTGCGCCGCTGTCTGCGAGCGTCGACATGTCGAACTGCGTCCAAGACGTCGTGGCGTTGAAGGGTAAGGTCGTGTCGTAGCGGATGGTCAGATGGGTGTAAGTCGGCCCTGCGGACTCATCAGGGATGAAGTAGACATATCGCCCGTCGTAGACCGCGCCTTCGAAGCCGCCCGAAGACCCGAATGGGGCGCTCGATACGAAGAACACGATCCACGATGTTTGCGCCGTGAACGCCGCCTGGGTGTCGTAACGCAGAATCGCGTCACCACGTCCGGCGAAATAGACGTAGCGGTCATCGAAGACGCCACCCGAGAACCCACTGATCCCGAGCGGGGCGATGTCGAACACCGACCATGACGCGGCATCGCCAAGCGACGCGTCGAGACCGAGCGCGGAGTAGACGGTCGGTCCACCCGCGTCGAGCGGCGCGCATGTCGCGGGCGCCGCTTCGGTCGCATCCATGCTGGCGTCGGAGGCGTCGGACGGGCCCCCGTTGTCGGTCGGTGGTTGCAGACCGATGATCAGGCTGCACGCCGCGGTCCCCGCCAGGGCCGACGCGATGAGGAACGGGCGACTCTCATAACGGCGCACGCTACGAGGTTACCACCCCCAAGCGGAGCGTGCTGCACGGCCAGATTGATCTTGCCGAGCTCGTTCTGCACGAGGCCGGCGGTGTTATAGATGGGGGCGTATCCCGGGTTCTTCTGCATGGCCTGCGAGGCAACGAGCGCGGCTAGCTCGAGCTGTTGTACGTCGGCGCGTTTCGCGATTGATGCGCTCGTGGTGATACTCCTGCCTTCCCTTCCGCGGATTGCACCGACGCGCTTCTTTGCCTGGTCGAAGTAGTAAAGCGCGAGCTGGTTCAACGCGGGCATGTAGGCGTCATCAATGGCGAGCGCACGCTGCAAGTTCTTTTTCGCGCACTCCATGTCATCGTTGCAGTCGTTCGAGGCGGTAGATCCATCGCGCTGCATCTGAAGGAGGGCGAGGTTCACGAGCGCCGGGACGTTCTGATACTGGGCGTCGAGCACCGCTTCCTGGAGTCGCCCAATCGCCGCATCGATGTTGGCGTCGGCCTTGAACTGGTAGAGCGTGAGTTGGACCTTCGCGTAGTGGAAGTGCGGGTCGCCAGCCAGCGCCCGACGGAAGTGATCTTTCGCTGCTGCGTCGTTCTTGCAACGCTGATACGCGATGCCCGCGTCGAACGTAGCTTCGGGGAAGCTGCCTCGTGCGCTTGCTGCGTCGTCGAACATCTGGGCGACCTCGGTGCACGTGGTGTCGTTCCAGTCTGCGGCTCTGTCGTGGGCAAGGAATGCGGCGAGGGAGCCTTCGAACTTCTGTCTCGCTGTCTCATCGCCAGTCACGAGCGTCGGGGTACGTTCGTCAGTCTTTGATATTGCCGGTGCTGTGTTGACCTTCGTCTCGATGTTGCCTCCACCGCATGCGGTGACTGCGGTGACCGTGGCCAGCCCCAAGGCAAGACAAAGGAGAGGAACGAGCGGGCTACGGTGCATCACGTGCTATTCGACCACAACTCGGCGGATTCGTTGGGTGTGTGAGCCTACGAAACTTTTTACTCCCCGAATCACCTCGCCGTTAGCAGACCCCTATAGGAGGACGACGACGGCAATCACGCCGCCCGGTGCCTCTCAGAAGAGATCTGCCCATGTATCCCCATCCATCGAACGACAACGACTACGAGCTCGACCCCAACGAGCCCGACTACGACCACGACTCCGACTCGGACTGCAACATCGATCTCCTGCTCATGACGGCAGGGTTCGATCCCAATCTCATTCCCGAGGAGCGCCGCATCACCGCCTTGGCGGTCGCGCAGCTCTGGAAGGACGATGTCTTCGCTCGCGAAGAGATCGAGGAGACGCTCGGCCATCCCGCCAACGACATCCGCAAGGCCGTGAAAGCATTGCGGATCGCTGCGCGTGAGAACGTCAAGGTCGGGTGACGTTCACTTTTTACTCCCCGAAATGCCCCGCCGTTAGCAGACCCATTAAGGGGGAATGGTTCCCCCGAACGAAACCGAAACCCGAAAGCGAAAGCAGAAACACAGGTAACCCATGAGCACCCCCAAACCCCAAACGCTACGCGTAGTCCTGAAGTTGAAGTTGCCCGTCCATGATCTATTGGCCCTCGCCAAGCTGATCATCGCCGCCATGACGAGCAACAGCTACTTCCCGACGCCGAACCCGCCCCTTGCCACGATCAACAGCGACGTCACCGCGCTCGACGCCTCTGAGACCGTGGCGCTTACCAAGGTGAAGGGCTCGGCCGCTGCACGGAACGCCAAGCAGGTCGTTTTGCACAACGACATGCAGACTCTGAAGGCGTACGTGCAGTCCGTCGCGAACGCGAGCCCCGAGAACGCGGACGCCATCATCCTCAGCGCGGGGATGAGCGTTCGCAAGGCAACGACACGCAACAAGCAGGACATCGCCGCCAAGCAAGGCGTCGTGTCCGGCACGGTGCATGTCGTCGCCAAGGCGGCGGCACCGCGCGCCTCGTATCAGTGGCAAACCAGCACTGATCAGAAGACGTGGACGAATCTGCCCACGACCCTTCAGGCGCACACGACGCTGTCGAACCTGCAACCCGGAACCACGGTCTACTTTCGTAGCTCCGCGGTGACGAAAGCAGGCGCCTCCGACTGGACCGAACCGACGAGCATCATTGTGAAGTAAGACCGAAAAGGCAGGGTGGAGCTCGGAGAGCAATCTCCGAGCTCCACACCGCCACGAGGAGAGAGATCACGGTGGATTCGAACGACGACGACGAAAGACGCCCCCGGCCGATCGACGAGGCATTCTGGAACGCGTGGCTCGCATGCGAACGAGAGTGCCTGACGTACGCCCTTCGCTTCTTTGGCGAAGACGAGGTGCAAAGCGCTCTCGAGCTGCGCGAGGCGGCGTTCGACGCCGTCCTCGACGGATCTCGCCCGTGGCGCGAAGGCACCGAGCTCGTCGACCACATGAAGGGATGCATGAAGAGCATCCGCTGGAACGAGAGCATCAACATCAGCGTCTTCGTGCTGCGCGACCACGAGGACGAAGAGGACCCAGACCCGGCGTCGCCGATCCGGGGGCCCGACGAGCATGCCGCCGACAATGAGCGCGGCCGCGTTCTGCAAGACGTCCTGAACGACGTCCTCGCGAAGGCGCGAGAGGGCTCGCTCGAGAAGCGTTACTTGCTCGAGTGTGCCAAGGGTGTCGAGACGCTCGCGGCCATCGCGAAGAACCTCGGCGTGACAACGGGCGCGGTCAAAGACGCACGCAAGGGCGTCCGCCGGAAAGCCAAAGAGATGCTCCTGAAGCGTGGCTACGCGCTGAGCGACGAGACCACGCAACGCAAAGGCGCCGAATACGAAGAAGACGACGACGAGGATGGAGACGAGCCATGAGCGACGACGACCCGAAGCTGAGCAGCGAAGCGGCCAAACGCATCCTCGCGGACGCCCGCGCCGACGAGATCGCCGACGAAACGGCGGCGATGACGCCCGCCGAGCGCGAGGCCTTCATCGCGAAAGCTGGCGTCACGAAGGCCCGAAGAGAGGCGTCCCTCGCGAAGCAGCGAAAGAAGTTCGAGGAGGCGGTCGCAAAGCAGGCCAAAAAGCCACCTGTGGTCGAGCCGCCACGGCCGTCCACCAACGGCACCACGCCGAGCAACGTCCGTTCGCTGCAAGCAGCGCGGTCCGCTAGGCGCGCAGCGATCATGAGCAGCGGTCTCACGCTCGCCGCAGCCGCGGTGTTCGTGTTCATCCTCGGCAAAGCCGACATGCTCCCCCATGGCAGTGGTCCCACACCGATTACGGGAGCCGGACCTGGCAATCCACTAGCCGACGGAGCGCGCGAGCAAGCCCTTCGTGCGTACGTGCGTGGGGATTGGCAGCAGTGCCTCGACGATCTCGACAAGGCCAAGGAGCTCGATCCACGCGGTGAGGAAGATGATCCCACAATCCAGATGGCGCGCGCGAACGCGAAGCGCCTACTCGCGATGACGAAAGACGGCGGATGAGCCCCGTCATCCAGTGGCGCGAAGGCAGACGCTCGATTACGTTTGCGGCGTGATTCGCTCGGTGATCTGCTCGACGGCCATCGCTACGGTCGTGCTGGCTGCGTCTCTCGCAGGCGCGACTTCACCGCGGGACAGACAGACCAATCGTTACGCGGACGGTCTCACCATTCGGCAGGTCGGCGAAACGCGAGCGGGCGACGTCGTCATGCTGCGCCCGGCGCCGGCCGGACGCATCCACATCGCGGGTGGCACCTTCACGATGGGCGCGAGCCCGATGGCCATGCTGTACGGCCTCCAGCTCTGCAAGCGCGAGCCACTCGGCAACGTGCTGCTTCCCATCGAGCTTCGGACTGGCCACGTCGACCATCAATCGATGCACTGCGACGTGCATCGCTTCGAGTCCGAGGGGGCGGCGCACGCGGTAACCCTCTCGCCCTTCTGGATGGACCGAACCGAAGTGCGCGTCGCCGACTATCAACGGTGCGCCGCTACGGGCGCTTGCAACGCCCCTGGGTTCTCGCCAGGTGACGCCCGCTTCTCGCAACCGGACTTTCCCATCGTTCTCGTGTCGTGGGACGACGCGCGCGCCTACTGCTCCTTTGCGAAAGGACGCCTTCCCACCGAAGCGGAGTGGGAGCTCGCGGCGCGCGGGCTCGAGGGGCGCACCTTCCCGTGGGGCAACGTCTACAACGCGCACTTGTCGAACCATGGCTCGATCGCGCTCGACCCCACCGACGCGACCGACGGCTTCGCCGGGCTCGCACCCGTGGGCTCCATCCCCGACGGCAAGACCCCGCTCGGTCTCCTCGACATGGCGGGCAATGCAGCCGAGTGGGTCGCCGATGCCTACGAGGCAGACTCGGTAGGCGAAGTGCCGATCTATCCGCCAGCTCCCGTGACGAATCCCCGAAGCGACGTGGGTGCGCGTCGCGTCGTTCGTGGGGGCTCGTACATGCAAGGGGCCGACGCCCAGCGCACCACCGCCCGTCTCATGACATATCCGACGCGGCGTCTGCCTTACGTAGGCTTTCGCTGCGCGCAAGATGGTTGAGCGGTGATGCGGATCGCGCACTTCTCCGACCTCCACGTCCTCGCGCTCGGCGGGGTCGGCTGGGCGCGCTACATGAACAAGCGGCTCACCGGCGCCTTTAACCTCGCCCTTCGCCGCGCGCCTCTCGACGAGCTCACGGGCGCGTGGCGTGCTGCAGCCGAGCGCGTGCCCGAGCGTCTTCGGAAGAAGGCGGTCCACCGCAGCGAGTACGTGCGGGCAGTCGCGCGCGAGGTCGCGCGCACGAAGGTCGACCACGTCGTCATCACGGGTGACGTGACGAACCTCGCGCTCGAGCCGGAGTTTGCCGCGGCCCGCGCCATCCTCGAAGGCGAGCTCCACCTCGCTCCCCACGACATCAGCATCGTCCCCGGAAACCACGACACGTACACGCGCGGCGCCCTCCGCGATCGGCGCTTCACGCACTTCTTCGGCGAGTACACGCGCTGCGACATCGACGTCGCCATCGACGTGGGGCCCGGGCGGTTCCCGTACGTGAAGCTCCGCGGACCGTGCGCCATCATCGGTCTGTGCAGCGCCGTTCCACGGCTGCCTTTCATGGCCGCCGGCGAGCTTGGAGAGGCTCAGCTCGAGGCAGTGTCGAAGGCGCTCGCTCACCCCGAGGTCAAACGAAGAACCGCCGTCATCTTGGTTCACCATCCCCCCGTCGGCCCGCGCTCACGCGTGAAGATGCTCATCGAGGGCTTGCGGGACGGCGCGCGGTTGGTCGAACGTTTGCGCGATCTGCCGCGCGGGCTCGTCCTCCACGGGCACTTGCACCAGCGAATGCAGAGCCGCATTCCGACGCGGGTCGGTGACGTCGTCGTCGCGGGCGCCGCGAGCGCGTCGCTCCATCACGAGCACCAAGCGAGGATGAGCGGGTTCAACGTCTACGAGCTCGACGACCAAGGCGCCCTCATCGGCATCGACGCTCACGTCCTCGATCCCGCAGCGGGCACGTTCCACCACGAGTCCATCCCCGACGGCCGCTGGTAGCCCCAATTAAAAAGCGAAAGCCCGCGAGATGTGACTCTCGCGGGCTTTCCGTACACGGGTCAGAGCCCTTCGGGACCTACGCGGTCTGGTCGACCTGCGCGCCCGGCATGCGGACCACGTTGACGGCCTGGAGGCCTTTGGGGCTCTCCTTGATTTCGAACTCGACGAGCTCGTCCTCGAAGAGACGACGGCGCCCGTCTCCGGCGATCTGCGAATAATGAACGAAGACGTCAGGACCCGAGTCTTGCTTGATGAAGCCCCAGCCCTTCTCGTCGTTGAACCACTTGACCTTGCCCACTGCCATCGGATTGCCTCCACTTCACATGCTCCGCGGCTCTCGCCGCGATGCCACGAAACGTACTTCCACTCGCGCCGGCAAAGGCGCGGGTCGCGCGGTTTCCCGCTCGACCGAGCGCGGACCTTAGGTGAAGCTCTGCCGCAAGGTCAACGCCAAAGACTCTGCTTAGTGACCCTTTTCAAGCGCGTCGAGCTCTTCTAGATTTGCCTTCACGCGGGGGTCGCTCGCGTCGATCTTTTGCGCCGTCATCAGCGCCGCCCTCGCCTCCGCACGCGTCTTCGGATCTTGCGCGAGAGCCGTCGCGAGGTCGATCCATGCGCTCGCGAACCTGTCGTCGACGTGGAGGGCTTGCCGGTACTTGGCGATCGCGTCGGCGCGGCGGCCGATGAGCTGATACGCGTAACCGAGGTTCGTGAGGTACGACGGCCGCGTCCCATCGAGCTGCACTGCGCGCTCGAGCTCGCTCGTCGCTCGCGGTATCTGGTTCTGCGCGAGGAGGGCGGTGCCGAGATCCGAATGCGCGCGGGCGTCCCCGTCGCCGAGCCGCGCCTGAATCTCGAACTCGTGGACGGCGTCGTTCACGCGACCCACCATGAGCAAGACCGTCCCGAGGTTGCCGTGGCGCGGGGGACTCCCCGCATCGATGCTCACCGCACGCTGGAGCGCGGTGAGCGCTTCGTCCTTGCGTCCCGTCGCGAGAAGCGCCACCCCGAGCGCCGACTGCGCCTCGGCTTCGTTCGGCAAGAGCTCCGCGCCCCTTCGGAGCGACGCGAGGGCAGCATCGGCATCGCCGATCATGAGCTGGGCGCGCCCGAGCTCCGCGTACGCCGGCCCATTGTCAGTCTGTAACGCGAGGGCTGCCTTGAGATCGCGCACCGCCGACGTGACCTCGGCGTTCCCCTTCGACGCCCCATAATCGAGCGGCGCGTTGCTCTTCGCGATGCGCACGCGTGCGATCCCCACGAGCGGCCCTGCCCGCTTCGGCCCCGCCTTGCGCGCCGCTTCGTAGTGCACGCGGGCGTCGTCGAACGCGTTCTTCTCGAACGCCGCATCCCCCCGGTCGAGCTCTTGGTCGACCGCATCCCCGACAGCGGACGCGAGGCGAATGGTCGTCGGCTTGGCGGGCGGCAACGACTCCGGCGGTGGTTGAACCTCCGCGTCCGCTTGCGATGCGAGCGCGCCCGCGTCGTCGTTCGGCGGCTCCACGGTCACTGTCGTCGTCGGCCCCGTGGGCGGTTGCTTCACGGGCTCGGCTTGCGCACCCCCGCACGCTTGCATGAGGAGCAGTGACACCGACAGCAACACAAGAGAGCTACGCATGGCGCTTCACCAATACATAAGCATGGGCCATCACGTCACGGGCGGCGTCGATCACGCGGGCGTCTCCGGCTTTGCTACGGAGCGAGAGGATGTCGCTGCTCGGCGGATGCGTCTCGAGGAGGACCTTGCACGCGGCGCGCACGGCTTCGGGCGCGGTGGCGTCCTTGGCGAGCGCCGTCACGTGATCCACGTACGAGCGGCCCCACTCGTGCTCCGGCTCGGCGAGCAGCGCGCCGTTGAGCGCCATCCCCGCTGCCCGCTTGCTCCCCGCGAGGCCCGCGCGTGCATCGCTCCTCTTGTACGCTTCTTCTGCGCGCTTGAGCTCTCCCAGCGCAGCCGAGATCCACTCGTCGGGCGAGAGCCGCCGCAGCCAGTGCGTGGGATCCTTTTCGAACGGCGCCACGAGGGTCCGGACCTCATTCCTTGCGCGCCGTCTTCGTCGTGTGCTCGTGGCCGTCGTAACGCAGGAGGGTGGGCTTGCCGTCGGCCACGGTCTCCGTCAAGACGGGCCGCTTCCAAATCCGGAAGAGCCCGCGCATGACCTCGCGCGCGTAATCGACGCGGAGATCGAGGCCTTGATGATCGTGGCGAAGGAGGAGCTCGCCGCGATTCTCGTAGTTCGCCTCCTCGACGTAGATGAACGGGCTCCCGGCGTTCGTCAGCTGGAAGAGGAGCTTCTCTTTCACGGCCTTGAACTCGCGCGTCTCGATCTCGTAGCGCTCGTTGCGGTTCGACCACGAGAACGAGAAGAGCTTCTGATCGCGCGCGAAGTCGGGCGTCAAGAACTCGTCGATGAACGTCACGTCGTTGTAGAGCGCGCGCACCTCGAAGATCTTCTTTTGGCCGAGCCCGAGCCGGAGGTTCCAGTTCTTCTTCGCCGCGGAGTCGTCGCAGTCCTCCCACTCCTGGCCGAACTGCCCCTTGTTCCAGCGCTCTTCGATGTTGCGAAAGAGCTCGATGCCGAGCTTGTACGGGTTGAGCTGGCCCTTGCTCGTCGCGAGCACACCGGCCGCGTTGTCGGCGTAGTCGATGATCTCGGAGGCATCGAGGATCTTCTCCGTCATCATCTTCGAGTGGAAGTAGCTCGCCCAGCCCTCGTTCATGATCTTCGTTTGCATCTGCGGGACGAAGTAGTGGGCCTCCTCGCGGACGATCTCGAGGATGTCACGCTCCCATCGCTCGAGCGGCGCGTGCTCGAGGAGAAACTGCAAGACGTCCCGCTCGGAGCGCTCGGGGAACTTCTTCGACTTCTCCTTCGCGGCTTCGATCTTGGCGCGTTGCTCGTCGAGGTACTCCTCGGGGTTGATGAAGCTCTCCATGTACTCCTTCGAGCGGAGGCGCGGCACCTCCGTCGCCGTCTCCTCGGCGTCGAGGACTGGAGCCTTGTGCTGACCCGAGAACGCGGCGTGTGGATCGATGAGGTTCTCGAGCGACAAGCAATGGTCGACGAACTCCTCGACGCGGTTGATCCCGTGGCGCCCGACCGCGCGGCGCATGCGCGAGCCGTGGTTGGCCATCTTGTCGATCCACCGCCGGTTGGGCGAATAGCCCGCGGGGCGCACGGCGGGATCGGTCGTCTTGCCGCCGGTGTCGAGGTCGGTCGACCGAAAGCAGTAGTTGTTCTTGAAGAAGTCGACGTGCCCGTACACGTGGGCCATGACGAGCTTCTGATCGGTGAGCGAGTTCCCCTCGAGCAAGTACCCGTACGAGGGGTTGTTGTTGATCACCATCTCGTAGATCTTGGAGAGCCCGTACTCGTAGCTCTTCGAGAGGCGCTCGTACTCCATGCCGTAGCGCCAGTGCGGGTAGCGGTTCGGGAAGCCGCCGTAGGCCGCGATCTCGTTCATCTGGTCGTAGGTGAGGATCTCGAACACCGTCGGGAAGAAATCGAGGCCGTACCCGCGCGCGATCTCGGCGATCTTGTCTTGCCAGCTGCGGAGATAGGCGGGAAGCGACGTCTTCAGCGCGAACTCGCTCATGTGCGTTCAGTGTACGCCGCCGAGACGCCAAGACGCAAAGCCGCTTACCCTCCTGCTCATGCTCGAGGCCGCGGTTCCGCCGAGCGTACGGGGTGCGCATACGCCGTGGAGCGTCCATCCTGCCGTTCGTCCTCTTGGTGTCGACGATGAGCCGCTGGGCCGGGGCGCTCACTGCACGGTGGGGACCGCGGCCGCTGTTGGTCATCGGGCCGTCGTCAGTGCATTTGCCAGCTGATGCGCCACACCATGTAGAGGACGAACAAACCGACGATGAGGGCGCCCGTGAGGTACGCCTTGCGCATCCCGGCTTTTTCTTGGACCGCCCGTGCGCCGATGCTGCAGCTTTGGCAGATCATGCCCTCCCCGTCGAGGCTCATGGAGAGGGATTGAGGCTCGGTGGGCGTGTTGCAGCGGGCGCAGGTGTTCATGGCTTCCTTCCTATACGAATGGGTGGTCCACAGCTTCCTTCGGGATTGAACCTCTATCGCCGGTCGTTCTTCAGGCGTGAGGAAAATCCGCTCGAGAGGACGCCGCGTTGTGCGGGGCATGGGCTACGCGTTTGGGGCGTGCATCATTGGGGCGCTCGTTCTCTTTTGGGGAGCCCACCACTTCCCGTGGCTCGGGCCTGCGATGGCGGACGGGTTGCGGGTCGTCATCGGCCCCAAAGCCGTCGCCCGCCTCGAAGACTGGGCGTACGCCATCGACGACCGGTGGCAGCGTCTTCACCGCAGCGGTGAGCCGCCGCAGGCGTACTGGCAAACCGCAGACGATCCGCCGATGCCCGTGGTCGACGCCGACGCGGGCCCCGGCACGGCGCCGACGTTCCACCCGAACAACGTCGGGCCGATGGCGTTCCACACTGCTGGAGATGGAACGTGGACTCCGGTCGCGACGGAAGGCGACGGCGCGAAGCCGCTCATGTGGAAGACGCTCGTCCATCCCGACGAGGCGCGGGCGTGGGCCGAGCTCTTCGTCGTCGCGATTGATCTCACGCGCATCAGCTTGCGCTCGGTGGCCGGCAACGCAGACCCCGAGGCGTCGACTCCCGAGGGCCGCGCGCTTCATCGCGACGCGCTCGTCCCGGCCGAGGATCGTGGCGCGCTCATCGCCGCGTTCAATGGCGGATGGAAGGCCGAGCACGGGCACTTCGGCATGATGGTCGACGGCGTGACGCTCAACCCTCCACGGGAGACGTCGTGCACGGTCGCCATCCTCGATGACGATTCCGTACGCATCGCACCGTGGACCGATCTGCGCACCCTGGAGACGAGGATGCGCTCCTATCGCCAGACGCCGCCATGTCTCTACGAGAGCGGCACGCGGCACCCGGGTCTCGGCTCCGAGGAGACGACGAGCTGGGGCGCTGCGGTAGGCGGAGGAGCTGTCATCCGTCGCTCCGCGATCGGGCTCGACGACAAAGGCACGACGCTCTTCGTCGGCGTCAGCAACAGCACGACCGCGACCGCGCTCGCGGACGGCATGCACCACGCCGGCGCCGTCGACATCGCAGAGCTCGACGTCAACTGGTCGTACCCGAAGCTCCTCGTCTACACACCGAACGCAGCCGGCAAGCCCGAGGCGAGCACGCTCTTCCCCGGTTTCGTCTTCGACAAGGACGAATACGTGCGAAGGCGCGCCCCGAAGGACTTCTTCTACGTGATGCGCCGCCCCTCTCGCCCGAGCTGACACCGGGCTCACGCGGGATGTGGCAAATCTCCGCGCGTGCGCATTTCCGCCTCGTCGCGATCGGCGCCCCACGACGCAGATCCGCCTGAGTAACGCGGCGGCATGTCGTGTGCAGACGGCAAAGCTTCAAC
>Ga0302326_10017059_pt1 | contig 15168 bp, 13 predicted proteins | sample Palsa_T0_3_FD_202264 | JGI IMG/M metagenome (GOLD analysis project Ga0302326, IMG submission 202264) | Peat permafrost microbial communities from Stordalen Mire near Abisko, Sweden - Palsa_T0_3 | ecosystem: Environmental > Terrestrial > Soil > Palsa > Peat permafrost | place: Sweden: Abisko...
TGCGTCACGCTCGTCGGCACGGCGGAATTTTATCTGCGAGCGCCCGCGGTGCCCAAATTCATGATGTCCGTTCTGTCGATGGAAGTGATTCTCGGTTCGCTCACCTTTACCGGCAGCTTGATGGCCGCGGGAAAATTGCAAGAAATCCTGCCGCAGCGCCCGATCATCTTCAAGGGCCAAAATTACGTGAACCTGGGGATGCTTCTTGTCGCCATTGGCCTGGCCGTTTTTCTAGTGCTTCATCCGGATCGCACGTACCTCTTTCCTTTGATCCTCGCGATCCCGCTGCTGTTCGGCGTGATGATGATCATCCCGATCGGCGGCGCGGATATGCCTACTGTAATTTCGCTGCTGAACGCCTACGCCGGGCTTTCCGCGTCCGCGATGGGATTCGTGCTCGATAGCAAGCTGCTGATCGTCGCCGGCGCTTTGGACGGCGCTTCCGGCCTGATTCTCTCCGTCAACATGTCCAAAGCGATGAACCGCTCGTTCGCGAATGTGCTTTTCGGCGGATTCGGCGTGGAACAGGTCGCGAAGGGCGCGCAGGAAGCCCGGCCGGTGCGCACCGCATCGCCCGAGGAGGCCGCCGAAATTCTCTCGGTGGCCAGCAAAGTTGTCATCGTCCCCGGCTACGGAATGGCGGTGGCCCAAGCGCAGCACAAAGTCCGCGAACTCTATGACAACCTGACCAAGCGCGGCATCGACGTAAAATTCGCGATTCACCCCGTCGCCGGCCGCATGCCCGGCCACATGAACGTCCTGCTCGCCGAAGCCGACATCCCCTACGACAAGCTGCTCGACATGGACGAAATCAACGGCGAATTCCCGCAAACCGATGTGGCCCTGATCATCGGCGCAAACGACGTCACCAATCCCGCCGCGCGCACCGATTCCACGAGCCCCATCTTCGGCATGCCCATTCTCGATGTGGACAAAGCGCACACGGTCATGGTCATCAAGCGCAGCATGGCCGCCGGTTTCGCCGGAATCGATAATCCTCTGTACTACCTCGACAAAACCCTCATGCTCTTCGGCGATGCCAAAGGTTTCGTAGGCTCCATCGTCCGCGAACTCTCCGGCGGCGGCACCCACGGATAACCGTCCTGGTTGATTCGGTTGGTCTGGGTGCCGCACCCTTGTGCGTTTCGCAAGGGTGCGGCTTTTCGTCTACGTCGCGGCGGTGCTTTTCTCAGGCATGGTACTCACGCGATGTCCGCTGACCGCGACGCCCGCTTCCGGATTGAGGGTAAAGCAATCGATGGTTGCGAGGAGCGTCAGGGCGGCAACAAATACGAACGCGATATGAAATTCCTTCGTGGTCGGAGTGCCGTGCGCGTTGCCGTCCAGCAATCCGGCCACGCGCAGGAAGATGGCGCCCACCGCCACGCCCATTCCCATCGACATTTGCGTGATCATGCTGAAAAAACTGGTGGCAGAGCTCATCTCCGGTTTTGGCACGTCCGCGAAGGCCAGTGTCGAAAGGCAAGTAAACTGCATCGAGCGGCACGCGCCATTCACGAAGAGCACGGCGAGAATGAAGGTTCTTGAGGATTGCGGAAATAGCACGGAGCAGCCCAGCATCAAAATTGCCGTCAGAATTCCGTTCCAAATCAGCACCGAGCGGAAACCAAAACGCCGGAGAACCGCCGTGGTGGCCGATTTCATGACCAAATTGCCGACGAATAGTCCGAGCATCAAGACGCCCGATTGAAACGCATTCAACCCAAATCCCACCTGAAACATCAAGGGAAGCAGGAAGGGCGACACGCTGATCGCGACACGGAAGATCGATCCTCCCTCGAGGGTGATGGCGAATGTTTTGATTTTGAGCAGAGCGAGGCTCAATAGCGGCGTCGCTGAGCGCATAAAATGGAGCACGGCCAGCCCTCCCAGCACCAGTCCGCAGATCAAATAGGCTGAGGGCGGTCCCCACGTTGCGTTTTCCCGGCCCACCAGCTCCATGCCGTACATGAACGTCACGGACGCTGTGGCGCTCAGAACGAATCCAATCCAATCGAATGGTTTCACGTTGTCTTCCCGCAAATTGGGAATCAAGAGAAAAGAGAGCGCCATCCCAATCACGCCGAGCGGCACGTTCAGAAAGAAGATCCAGTGCCACGAAAAATACGTCGTGATATAGCCGCCGACGGGGGGCCCCACCACGGGCGCGACCAGCGCCGGCCAGGTAATGTACGCGATCGCGTCCATCAGATTGTGCTTCTCCGTCGTGCGCAACACGACCAGCCGGCCCACCGGAACCATCATCGCCCCGCCGATTCCCTGAACGATGCGCGCGGAGGTAAACGCCAAAATTCCGTCGCTCAGTCCGCAGAAAATCGAGGACACAGTAAAAACCGCGATGGCCGAAACGAACACCGAGCGCGCCCCGATCCGGTCCGCGACCCATCCGCTGATTGGAATGAAAACCGCCAGCATCAGCAAATAGGCCGTCATTCCGATATTGAGATCCACAGGACTGACATGAAAAGATTTCCCCATCTGAGGCAGCGCCGTGGCGATGACGGTACCGTCCAGGTTTTCCATAAAGAACGCCGTGGCGACCAGAATGGAGATCGCTGTGGATTTTGGAAGGGCTGACGACATGATTCTTGGTGGCCCGCTTAGGTCTCCACGCAAATCCGTGCGAATGGAAACGGGCGCCGCGCGGCCCGGCCAGGACACATCCTATTTTACATTGGCAACATCGGGTAGCGGAATCGCCTCCACCGGGAAATGCATGGGGTAAGGCTGGTACGGATAAACTTTGTCCTTCTTGGCTTTCAGATCCATCAAAATGCGGTCTTCGCAGACGATATCCTCGCGAAGCGACCAGTCCGTATGCAGCTTGTAAATAATTCTGGAAGACCAAGGCTTGGTATAAGTTTTCGGGTCGTCGAAGGTGAGTGTGTCCTCGAGCGTGTCGTGATCCACGCGGCGCATGCGCTCGGTGACGTGCAGTGCATCGCTGTGCGGATGCCCCGCGGTGTCGAGCCAGGTCTTGTCGTTGAGCCCGATCGTGTCGACGACCAGCGTGTCGTCCTCCCAGTGGCCGATGGCATCGCCCATCCAGGAAGGGTCCAGGTCCGGCGTGTGCCCTCGCCCGTCCGTCCAGATCTGGCGGAGCGTGTTGCCGGTATCGAAGAGCATGAGCACCCGGCCCTTGCTCTGCAAAATCTCGAAAGGTTCCACATGATTCATCAGGCGGGGAAATCCGAACGGCGCGCAACTGGTCAGATACGGATCCATGTTGTCATCGTTGGCGCGTCCCTGCGGCCCTGTTCCGCAGCCTATCAACTGGCAGCGCCTCACCGCCCACGGAAGCATCGGGGGAGGCGCATTGGGAGAAAAGTTGCTGGCCAGGTCGCCGTTGGGCAATCGCGGCGGAGACCAGATTCCGGTCAGGTCCGGAGTCGAGACCGCCGCTTGCGGGCGCGCCGCGCGAAGTTCAGGCTCGAAGTGCACCAGCAATTGCAGCAGAAAAAGAAGAACTGCCGTGGCAGTCAGTACCACACGCAAGGTGTAAAATCTCATTCGAGAAAACCTGCCCTTCAGAATCCGCGCGCTGTTTGAATGATTCATGCTTCGCCGCAAATGCCGTTCATCTTCTCCGCACCCGCGGGAGCAACATTTAAAAAGGCCGCGGAAAAAGCGCCCTTTTGTCATTCCGAGCGAAGCGAGGAATCTCTCTTTCTTTTCCTAGGCCTCAACCAAGGAGCGATTCCTCGCTCCGCTCGGAATGACAAAATAAATTTCAGACGCCCCAACTTGTATAGTCAGGCGGCGTTCAATAGCCGGGCGGATCCACGGTCACTACCTGCCCGCTCGGCATGGTGACCTTCACCGGCCTCAAACTTTTCATCCCATTGACGATGGGAACACCCTTCTTCTCGGGATGCCCGTAAATCGTAACCTGATCGCCGGGCTTGAACGTGCTGTGGCTCCATCCCACGCCGCGGCTCATGACGTTCGGCGGATGAAATTCCACGGCCCAGGTTTCGACCTCGCCCTTGTCATTCTTCACGTCCACCAGCAGCAGCGGATGCGGATTCTGCCAATCGAATTCCTTGACGGTGCCGCTGATGGTCCCCCACGCGTCGATATCCCAGCGCGAGGCACCGTGATGCGCAAAAACGCCCGTCGAAAGCAGGCAGCCGCCGAGGAACATCAGAACGATAGCTGACATTTTATGCTTCATTTGGCCCTCTCCATGCGTTTCGTCGATACCTAAACTTTACGTGCCCCGCCAACTTTTGTAAAGACATCGGGTAGGGCCCCAGCGGTCAACAACCCGGCAAATCGAGCATGCCCAGGAAGCCCATGCGAAACGACTCAGGCCGAAATAACATGCGTCCCGCAGAAGAATCGTTATTAAAATGGCTCGGAATGGTTCGAGCGTCTGCGCGTCTATGTGAGAACTCGGTTTTTGTGTAGCGCCCGCCTTCAGGCGGGCACTTTGGAATCACCCAGATGCCCGCCTGAAGGCGGCCGCTACATGAACCACAATACTATTGTCCGCCTAGAAGGCCGGACCGCTTCAGGACCGGATTCGTTGCGGCAATTTCGAAATTAGGACTTCGCCGTTAACTGCACTGGCATTGTTTTTCGGGTGGGTTGGTTATATATTCGCATACTCCTATTGTCGAGAAAACGGACACCCACGATGATCCCTCCAACGGCCCTCGGGAGCCGTGACCCGGCAGATAAAAATCCCCAATCCAAACGGAATCAGCCATTGAGCGCGTCTCGGCCCCCCCTGGCCAAGAAGCGGCGCGGCGGGCGGCTCACCAAGGATCGGCGCGAGGAAATTGTTCGCCAGGCGTCCCAATTGTTTCTGGACAAGGGCTATGAGCGGGTCACCGTCGACGACATCATCGCTCTTGTGGGCGGGTCCAAGGCCACTCTGTACTCGCAATTCGGCGGCAAAGATGGCCTGTTCGAAATCGTCATCAAGCAACTCTGCACGAACGTCGATGTGGCCATCGAGTACGACGCCACGCGCGACATCGACGAGCAGCTCATGCAAATCGGCCACGCGTTTCTCAAGGGAGTTCTCAACCCGCGCATCGTGGAGCTCCATCGCCTGATGGTTTCCATAGGCAAAAGGTTTCCATCGATCACTCTGCTGTTCTACAAGACAGGCCCTCAATCGGCCATCGATATCGTTGCCGCCTGGATTGAAAAGCAGCAAACCGCCGGCAAACTCAGGAGCGGAAATCCGCGTGAAATGGCCGTGCTATTCCACGATATGCTGATCGGCAATCATCAGGGCGCGCACCTTTTTTCATTGCCCAAAACTCATATTGTTTCGAAATCGGTTGACGACACGGTGCGCTCGGCGGTTTCCATTTTCTTGTACGGGGCGGCTGTGCGCCCATCCTGAATGCGTACATCGCTCGCGGCTCGATCCCATGGGCGAATCGCCGCAAACGGTTGCGACTCAGGCCCTCGTACTTTCTCCGTAAATTTCACGATCCACACGAAGCGAATTCAGGAGGGAACATGGCGGACGTATCCGAACGAGTGAAGCAGCTCACCGAGAAATTCCTGCGCAAGGAACTCTACGTGATTGTCGCCACGCTTTCCGGGCCCCACAGCGAATTCCTACGGCTCCTGCCTGACCATCTTGAATACCAGATCCGTCTCGAAAAGGCAGGTGTCGTCTTCGCCGCCGGTCCTACGTTCCGCGCGGATGGATCGGAAGCCTCGGGTTTGATTATCATTCGCGCCGCCTCCTTCGAGGCGGCCAAGCAAATCGCGGACGCGGACCCCTGGGTGAAAACGGGCGTGCGTACGTATGAGCTTTCGCGATGGGTGGTGAACGAGGGCAGCTATTCCGTGCGAATCAACTACTCCGATCAAAGCGTCGTGATTGACTGAGGGAATGGCCGCAGCTGCCTTCCTTCCCCGACCAGCGGCGCATTCAAAGTTTCCAAATACTCGGCAGAGATCTAATCTGAATAGAGATTGCGTCCCGCGCTTTCATTGGAGGTCGAGACTTCAGTCCCGATGAGAAGCGTCGTTTGACCGGGGGTTTTAACCCCTGAAGCTTCAGGGGCTGAAGCCCGCAGATAATCGCAACCCGAACGGCCGAGCTGAAGCTCGGCCCTCCAAATATCAAGGACTCTTAAAATAAGACAGCGCGAGAGATCAAAGCTGGTCACGCCATCTTGTTGACAAGCTCGCCGATGCCTTCGATCGTGACGCGGACTTCATCGCCTGCCTTTAGAAATTCCCCGCGCCCCGCGCCTACGCCCGCGGGCGTTCCCGTCAGGATCACGTCGCCGGGATGGAGCGTCAGTTTCCCCGAGAGATGCGAGATCTGCTCGGCCAGCGTGAAAATCATCTGGCTGGTATTCGACTTTTGCTTGACCACCCCGCTGACGGACAACTCGATCGCCAGTTTCTGCGGGTCCGCAATGTCTTCGGCCGGCACGATCCAGGGCCCGATCGGACAGGATCCGTCAAAGCACTTATGCGCCACCCAGTCGTATTTGAACGGCGAGCCGTCCGGGACTCCTGTGCGCCTCGTGAAATCTCGCGCCGATAGATCGTCGGCGATGGTGTAACCGGCGACGTATTCCAGCGCTCCCTCCACGGGAACGTCTTTCGCCGTGCGGCCCAGGATCGCAACCAGCTCCGCCTCCCAGTCCACTTTTTTCGAGCGCGGGGGCAAATTCACGATTTCTCCGGGCCCAGTGACACAGCCGAAAGTCTTGATGAAGTGCCAGGATTGCAGCCCGGGAATGTCGTGCGGGTCCGGTTCGGGAGCGATATTCTGCGCCCGCGCCATCTCCAGCACATGATCCTTGTAATTCGCGCCGGCGCAGTAGATCGCCCCGGGCCGATCGATTGGCGCCAGGAGCCGCACACTGCTCAGGGCGCGATTCGGCAGCCCCGTGGAATTGGCCGCCAGGGAAGCCAGGCGCGCCTTAGCGGCGTCCCAATCGTCCAGCAGCGAGCGCACGGAAACGTCCTCGCGGCGTCCGCTGCTCGCGGCCACATCCAGCACGCGATCGCCGACCACGATTCCCGCTCGCGCGCCTTCGCCCGCGTCATACATCACCAATTTGTAGCTAGCCATATGCCGCCTTGTGAGTGAGTGAAATTTGTAAACCTTCTTTCGTCGTCAAGACTCGAAATCGGGTGGCGGCATGATACCCCATTTGTTTGCAGCCGTCGGGTGCCGGTGCCATACCTTCGGGCGCTGCGGATTATCCTCGTGGTAGGGCCGCGGATCGAAGTAGCCGAGGCGCTCGTCCGGCATGCGGTCCAATTCGGCGATCAACTCCACGACATTGCCGTCGGGATCGTAATGGTAAATGAAAAGATTGTGCCCCATGCCATGCCGCCCGGGTCCCCAGATTAGGGGCACACCGTGTGCGGCCAGAATATCGCAGGAGCGGCCGATATGATTCATATCCTGCGTTTCGAACGCCACGTGGAACAATCCGCGCTTGGGGGAATTGATGAAGTTCATGGAATGGTGATCGGCGCTGCACCGCACGAAAACGAAGAAATCCTCCAGCCAATCCGACCAGCGGAATCCGAGCACATCCGTGTAGAACTTGGTCGTGGCCTGGGCATTGGCGACGCGCAAGGCGACATGGCCGATTTTGTTGGGCCGGACGCCGACTTCGCCACGAGGCTGGTTCGAAGAGGAAATCGTGCGGTAGAGATAAATGGCGTAGCCATCGGGATCGGCGATCCGGATAGCGCATTGCAAACCGGCGAAAGGCTCCATTACCAGCTTGGCTTGGATTCCCGCGGCTTGCAGAGCGGAGAGTGCGTCATCCAACGGTCCCTCGCCGCTAATCTGAAATCCCACGTGGCGGAAACCGGGCTGTTCGCTCTTGTGAAAACTGACCGCGTGATGTTCAGTCCCGCAGGTGAAATAGGATTCGCCGTCCCGGCTGTCCGCCGAGCGGGGCAGCCCGAGAACATTTTCATAGTGATTGATCATTTCGTTGTATTTGGCGACGTTGAGCCCAAGAAATCCCAGTCTGATCACGTTGACGATCATGGCTTTCCTCTTTTTCTTTTTCGCTTTGGGGCGGAGCTGCTGCGCCTTTTGACCGGCTGCTTGGCGCGGGGACGGCTGCCCGGTTTCCCTAGAACCGGTCGCGGCGCGCCCGCGCGTCCCGCCGCATTCGCGGTGGTCGAAGCGTCCATGCGGGCGCGCACCGCCTCCAATACGGCGGCCGGATCGCCATCGCCAAAGCCAAGCTCAATGGTTTGCTCCACGAGAGATGTAGCCGTGGCCAGAAATGTGCTTTGCAATCCAAGCGATGCCGCGAATTCCTCGATGAAGCCGAGGTCCCTGACCAGATCGCCAAGGACTGCCGGCGCCGGCCGGTAACTGCCGGAGATCATGCGCGGGCCGCGCTGCGTCAATTGAAAGGACCCTCCAGCGCCCTGCGAGAAACACGTCAGCGCCTGGGGCACGTCCAGTCCGCTGCGCTGGGCCAACGCCATCGCTTCGGCGGCGGCCGCAACATGAACGGTCAGCAGATAATTGGCGATGTATTTCGCCTTCGTGCCCGACCCGAGCGGTCCGAGGTAATAGACGTTTTCCGACACAATGCGCAACAAGCTTTCGACGGCATCGAACGCGGGCCGATCGCCGGAGGCCAGGAACACCGCTTTGCGATGCTCGACGACTACTGGGATGCCGCTGATCGGACAATCCAGCAGCGTCGAACCGCTGCCCCGCAATTTTTCGCCGAGCTTCAGCCGCGCAGCGAGACGCGTGGTGCTGAAGTCCACGACGATGCGATCGCGGGCCTTCGTGCTGAGGAAGCCGTTCGGGCCGTCGACCACTGCGTCCAGCGCGGCATCGTCGGGTAAGCAGGTGAAAACGATTGGCGCCTGGGCAAAAACCTCGGCCGGCGAAACCTGAATCTGGCCGCCCGCCGCGAGAAAATCATCGGCGCTGGAGCGCTTATATCCGAGGACCTGAACGCCCGCACGGAGGAGATGGCGCGCAATGGGAAGGCCCATGCGGCCGATTCCGACCATGCCGACGCGAGTCATCGCGTCCGCGGAGCGATCCGCGGATGCAAACTTGGGGAGTTCGCTTGACATGTACTGTACATTACATTATCCTCTCGCCTCGTGCAATTCCAAGCCGTGCGGTCCAGCAAAATATGATGCCCATTCCGGATGATCGCTCCGGCATACGCGCGCGCCGCGCCTCCCTATTGGGAAAGACTTTCGTCGCGCCTGGGAACCTCGCGCCTTTCCTCGGATCTATTTTTCTTCGCGGCCTACCTCATGCCACGGCAGCACTTCCGTCCAGCCGCGCCAGGAACCGGCATACGATAACGCAGAATCGCACCTCCATTGCGAACAAATTATTTGCCTCGATTCGGCCCATCTTTTTCCCGGGGGCCGCGGCGCGCATTCCGGGCAACTGGCTGAACTGGGCCCGAAAAAGTGAGTTATTGCCTTATTTCGGGTGCGGCCAGGAATCTTTCTCCGGTTTCCTGCTAAAAAAAGAAAGAGCGATTGCCCGCCGAGCTCAAAATGAAAAAAGAGGGGAGCCGCTTTCCCCGCGGCTCGCGGCGGGGGGAGCACTCTTTCCGCGGCCTGCCAAGGAATATAGGATGCGACGACGCCCGGCAATCTTGACCGTTTTTCTGGCGGCGCAGCTTCCGTTTTCAGCAGTTCTGTTCGCTCAGACCGATGAGAAACTGCCGGCGGCCAAGGCGCCCGCCGCCGCTCACGCCTTTTCGCACGATCTCTCCGGCGTGTGGATCGCGTACCCGGGCAATCCCAAGTTCCCGGACCTGCCCGGCATCGAAGTGCTCAATGAAAAGTTTCGTCCCCCCTTGACGGCGTGGGGACAGGCGTTTAATGACGCCACGCGTCCGATCGTAGGCCCCCGGGCGGTCGCGGGGATTGAGAACGATCCCGTCCTGCGCTGCATGCCGGACGGTCCGCCGATGCTGATCACTCTTCCCAACCCATTTGAAATCGTGCAGATTCCCGGCAGGATGCTGGTGTTCCACGAGGAAACTCACATTTGGCGAACCATTTGGGCGGATGGGAGCCCGCTTCCCAAAAATCCCAAGCCCAACTGGCTGGGTTATTCGGTTGGAAAATGGGAAGGAGACACGTTCGTCGTGGAAACAATTGGCCTCAATGACCGGATGTGGTCAGACCTCCTCGGGGATCCACGCAGCGAACAAATGCACATTACGGAACGCTACCGCAGGCTGGATCCCGACACCCTGGAGATCCAGCTCACCGTCGTGGATCCCAAGTCGTACACCAAGCCGTGGGTAAGTCCGCCCAAACGCTGCAAATTGGAGAAGGGCTGGGAAATCGCCGAGTGGCATTGCAGCGTGGACGAAGACAAGGATTATGACGACGCCATTCGTAAACCCGCTGGGGAGGCACCACCCAAATAGCGGAAACGACGGCAAGCGGCATAGGCTAGAAACGGGGTTGTGGAAGGGGTAGCACCAAATTTTTGTCATTCCGAGCGAAGCGAGGAATCTCTCTGCGTTCCGGTGATCTAGGCCAAGAAAAGAAAGAGAGATTCCCCGCTTCGCTCGGAATGAGAAAAATGGGGGGCTGCTTCCAGAGCCTGGACGCGTTCCGCGGCTTTTCTGCTTTGCGCGGCCTTTTTGCTAACGATGCGCGCGTGCGACGCCGACGGAATGTTGAAAATGATTCGGGAGAATTCGCATGAAAGTTAAAGCGACGAAACTTGCAATCAGGAAACACAAAACTGCGCTGCTCGCCGTGTCGATCGCCGGATTGTTTATGGTTTGCCGCCCCGCGTCCGCGCATCATGGAAATTCCGCGTACGACATGGAGAAAACGGCCCCGATGAAGGCGACCATTACAAAATTCGATTACGTCAATCCCCACGTGCAGATTTATTTCGATGTGACGGACGAGAATGAAAATGTGGTGCACTGGTCCGCCGAATCCCACAATCCAGCCATGCTCAGCAGAAGCGGTTGGACCAGAAATACGCTCAAGCCAGGGGATCAGGTCACGCTGATCGTGAACCCGAACAAAGTCGGTGCGCACGTTGTCTTCATGGAAAAGGTCGTTTTAGCCGACGGACGGGAATTCGAGTCCCGTAAGGCGTTTTAAGCCCGGCCGGGTCGAATGCGGAAACCTGGGAATTTTCCAAGGAGCTTGAGAATGCAAGACCGATTCTCGTGCGCAACTACCCTTCTGGCAGCGGTGTTGAGTTTCGCGCCCGCAGTGTTCGCCCAGACCGGCGACCAGACCGGCAAGCCGCCGGCTTCCGCGTCCGCGAAGACCGTATCGAGTAAAAATCTATCCGGCGTTTGGGTGGGGGAGAAAGGCCAGCCTCCCGCGCTCTTGACCACCTTGATGGAACAGCCCGCGATGACCGATTGGGGCAAGGAACAATTGAAGGCCAACATGGACGGCAAGGACCCTCACGCCAGGTGCAATGCCGCCGGCGTTCCCCCCGCCGATTTGACCACGCAACCCATTGAAATCATTCAGTCCGAGAAACGCGTTCTCGTGCTTTACGAGGAATTCCACGATTGGCGCCAGATTTGGACGGATGGACGGGCCCTCGTCACCGATGCCGATCCGACATTCAACGGGATCTCGGTCGGCAAGTGGGACGGAGACACCTTGGCCGTCGAAACGGCCGACTTCAACGGTCGGACTTGGCTGGACAATGTAGGCCATCCCCATTCCCGGGCCCTGCGCGTCACCGAGCGTTTTCGGCGCGTGGACCATGACACCTTGCAAATCGCGTTCACGATCGACGATCCCAAGGCTTATTCCGCAACTTGGACGACGGCGACGCGAATTTTCAAGTTGAAGCCCGGCTATCGGCTGCAGGAAAACTTCTGCATACCGGATGATGTGATCGGGATTCCCGCCGCGGCCAATCCGCCCGGCCGGTAGAGCAAGGAATGGAAATTTTTGGCAGGTGATGAAGCAGCGATTTTTTGAGGCCTTTCGATCATGGGCTACATTTTTGGAGAGCGTTCATGAAAAGTTTCCTCTGGGTGGCGGCAATTCTATTGGCCCTTCCCGTGGCCGGATCGCCGGCTCCTCAACAAGCAGAGAGCTCCGACTTATCCTGGGCTTACATTGCTCCGGACAAAGTTCAACCCGGGCCCCCGGTGGATGACAGCGCCGTGGTTCAACTGCCAGGCAGCGCCAAGACTTACCCGCGCGTGCAGTTGCACGATCTGGGTTTGCTCAAAAATCCACCTGACTGGTTTCCCGAAGAGCACCCCTCGATGCCCGGCGTGGTCCTGCACGGAGACGGGAAGTCCGTGCTGGCTTGCGCGAGCTGCCACCTGGCCTCGGGCCTGGGACACCCGGAATCAGCGAATCTCACCGGGCTTACCGCCGATTATATGTTGCATCAATTAGCTGATTTAAAACCGGCGCGCGAAACGCACGGCCCATGCTGGCCAGCGCCAAGAACATCACCGACGAGGATGCCAAGGCCGCGTGCGAATGGTTTGCAGCCCTCCCGATAAAGCCCTGGATCAAAGTGGTTGAAACGGACACGGTGCCCAAGACTTACTTCAACACGGATCACGAGCGCCTTCCTTTGCCGGATGGCGGGACGGAGCCGATTGGCAACCGCATCATCGAGTTGCCGCAGGACGTGGCGCGCTCGGTCAACCGCGACCCGCATTCCGGATACGTCGCCTACGTCCCCAAAGGCAGCCTCGCCAAGGGCGAAGAGATCGTCACCACGGGCAACGGCGGAAAAATTATCGCCTGCGGGACGTGCCACGGCCCAGCGCTCGAAGGCGGGGGCGACTTTCCCAGAATCGCCGGGCGCTCTCCCGTCTACATTTTCCGTCAACTGCATGACGTGCAGACCGGCGACCGGACGGGTTCCGCAATCAAAGTGATGAAGTCGACAGTGTCGCATTTGACGAATGACGAAATGCTTGCAATCGCCGCTTATGTCGCATCACTCGGGCAGTAACGGACAGCACTCGGGAGCCTCGGCATGAGACTCGCGGACAGTGCACTGGAGATCGAATCATGGACCTAAAGGGACTTCGATATTTCGTGCATGTGGCCGATGTCGGCAGCGTCAGCGCGGCCGCGCGGGATTTGGGCATCGTGCAGCCCGCGCTCAGCCGCCACATCCAGAGGATCGAGGACGAGGCCGGCGTGCAGCTCTTCTCCCGCCTGCCGCGCGGCATGGAATTGACGCCCGCGGGGCGCGAGTTCGTCGAACATTGCCGGCAGATCTGCGAGCACGTCGCGCTCGCCAAGGCGGCCCTGGGCACGAAGGGCATTCCGCCCGGCGGCCAACTCGCCTTGGGCATTCCCAGCAGCCTGGCGGCGATTCTGGTTCCAAATCTCATCGGGAACGTTCACGATCGATTTCCGAAAATCACGGTGACGGTGATTGAAGGAACCCATCAGCAGCTCTACGGCGATTTGCTGGCCGGCCGCTTGGATATCGCCATCCTCAATAGTCCGCCGGTCTCGAGTTCCGTGAAGGTTGTCTTCTCCACCGAGGAACAGATCGTGCTGCTATCGCACCCGGACTTATTCGGCGCCAAGCGGTCCCATACGCTCGAGGAGTTGGTGAAAATTCCGCTGATCGCCACGCGGGAGATCCGCGCCGCGGTAAACGAACAAATCAGCGCGCGCGGAAAAGTCCTGGACGTGCAATGGGAAATCAGCTCGATTGAAGGAATTCGCAGGCTGGTGCTGGCGGGAACGGGATGCGCCCTGGCCCCAGCGTCCACGTTTCGGGATGACATTGTTGCCGGCCATATCTCCGCAAGCCCTGTGAACGGCGTCCATCTGGTTCACTCCTATTTCCTGGCGCATTTGGCGGACGGCGTGTCTCCCCCGACGCAGGCGGTCGTCAGCGTCATCGAATCGGAATTGAAACACTTGACCACGCCGGGGACAATCCGCTCATTGCCCGACGCCCGCCGAGTTCGCTTGCGTGGCCGGCAGGAGAGAACGCCGGAGCGGCTGCGGCGCGGGGCTTGACGAGGGCCCGGGAACGAGCCGGGGCTTGCGATTAAGTGGGACGGACTTCAGTCTGTCAGTTTTCGGCCATGCGTCCGCCTCAACCGTCCTTCGTGATCCAAGGAGAAGGTTTGTGAATGCCATCCTGAACGGGCGCCACAGGCTGCGATTTTTTCCCTACTGCTTGGTCCTGGCGTTATTTCCCGGCGGTGCGCGCGCGCAAAACGCAAAGCAGGGGCAAGACTGGCCGGCCTACGGCGGCGGCACGGAAGGACTGAAATATTCCGCCCTCGACCAAATTAACAAAACCAACGTGGGCAGATTACAAATCGCCTGGAAATGGAAAATGGGAGAGAAGCCGGCTCCCGAAAAGGCGCTGAAGGTGGGGACATTCGAGGCCGTTCCCCTGAAAATGGGCGGCGATGTTTTGTATCTGCCCACCGCCTACAACCGCGTGATCGCCTTGGACGCCAATAGCGGGCGGCAGATCTGGAGCTACGATCCTCACTCCTATGAGGATGCGGGGCCGTTCACCTACACGCCCGGCCTGGTGCACCGCGGCGTAGCGGCCTGGACAAGCGGAAAAGAGCGGCGCATTTTCATCAACACACGCTGGCGATTGATCGCCGTCGACGCCGCCACCGGAGAACCCGTCTCCAGTTTCGGCAACGCCGGAGTGGTGGACATGGCCGAGGCCATCGGGTGGACGGGGAGCAAGGAGGACTGGGACAACACGTCACCACCAGTTATTTATAAAGATATAGTAATTGTCGGTAATCGCGTCCCGGACCATTCCGGGTACCACAATCCGCCGACCGGGGACGTTTTGGCCTTCGATGCCAGAACCGGAAAGCCGGTCTGGCGCTTCCACACCATTCCCGCCGAAGGCGAAACCGGACACGACACCTGGAAGAGCGACGCCTGGCAGTGGATCGGCCATGCCAACGTGTGGCCCCCGTTCGTGCTGGATGAAAAACGCGGCCTTGTGTACCTGAGCGTCACCACTCCGGGCAACGATTTCAACGGAATCAACCGCAAGGGAGACGACCTATTCGGCGATTCCCTGGTGTGCCTCAACGCCGGCACCGGAAAACTGGTTTGGTATTTTCAAGCGATTCACCATGGCCTCTTCGACTACGACGGCGTCATGTCGCCCAATCTGGCGACGATTCACAAAGACGGCCGCGCACTTGATGTCGTGGCTGC
>Ga0302326_10017062_pt1 | contig 15167 bp, 17 predicted proteins | sample Palsa_T0_3_FD_202264 | JGI IMG/M metagenome (GOLD analysis project Ga0302326, IMG submission 202264) | Peat permafrost microbial communities from Stordalen Mire near Abisko, Sweden - Palsa_T0_3 | ecosystem: Environmental > Terrestrial > Soil > Palsa > Peat permafrost | place: Sweden: Abisko...
CCGCCGCCAGCGTCGGGAGATGTCGGTGGCGTTGCGTCCGTAGGGGGGGCAGAAGGTCAGCTCGTCCTGCTGGCGGACGATAATGCCGACATGCGGAACTACGTGCAACGGCTGCTCCGCACGGCCGGCTTTCAGGTGGATGCGGTAACAGACGGCGAGGCCGCTCTCGCCGCAGCCCGGCGGGTCAAGCCCGATCTCGTTTTGTCCGATGTGATGATGCCGAAACTCGATGGTTTCGGCCTGCTTACAGCCTTGCGGAAGGACTCCGAACTTCGTGATACACCGGTGATCCTTTTATCCGCGCGCGCCGGAGAAGAGGCCAAAGTAGAAGGTTTGTCGGCCGGGGCGGACGATTATCTGACCAAGCCGTTCAGCGCGCGCGAACTTCTTGCTCGTGTCGGCGCGAACCTCGACATGGCGAAGTTGCGGCGCGAGGCGGTGCGTGTCGAGAACGAACTTCGCCGTCAAGCGCAGATGGCACAGGAGCGGGCCGAGGGCATCCTGGACAGCATCAGTGACGGCTTCCTGGCGCTCGATAGCGACTGGCGCTTCACCTACGTCAATAGTGCTGCCGAGCGCATGTTGGGCCGAGCCGGTGGCGAGCTGATCGGTAAGAACTACTGGCAGGAATATCCTGCGAGCGTTGGTCCGGCGCGCGAGATCAATTATCGCCGCGCCATGGCCGAGCGGGTGAGCGTTGCCTTTGAAAATTATCACGCACCGTTGCGTCGATGGTTCGATATCCGTGCCTATCCCGCACGCGACGGCGGTCTGTCCATCTATTTTCAGGACATCACCGAGAGAAAAGTTGCGGAAGAGACGCTGCGCCGCCTCAACGAAACCCTGGAAATCCAGGTTGCCCAGCGCACGGCAGATCTCCAGGCCAAAGAAGCGCGCCTGCGGACGATCTTTGAAACAAGCTTTACCTACCAAGGTCTGCTAACGGTTGACGGCACGCTCGTCGATGCGAATGCTACGTCCCTTTCCGGAATTGCGGCAAGGTTTGAGGAGGTGGTGGGAAAACCATTCTGGGAGACGCCGTGGTTCACCGGCACCCCCGGAATGCCCGAGGCCGTGCGTAGCGCAATCCCCGTCGTCGCAGGCGGAGAAATCGTGCGCCACGAAATTCATGTGAACCTGCCCGTAGGGGGATGGCGCTGGTTCGATTTCCAGATGCGCCCCGTCCGCGACGGGCAGGATGCGGTCGTCGCCATCGTGCCCGAAGCGGTCGAAGTTACCGGAAGGCGGCAAGCCGAAGAGGCGCTGCGCCAGGCGCAGAAGATGGAAGGCATTGGTCAACTCACTGGCGGCGTCGCGCACGATTTCAATAATCTCTTGACGATCATAGTGGGCAACCTGGAGACCGTGCAGCGGCAGCTGAAGTCACCGCCTCCAGACCTCGCGACGCTGGCACGTCCTGTCGACAACGCCATGCGCGGTGCGCAGCGCGCCGTGTCCTTGACGCAGCGCCTTCTCGCCTTCTCCCGCCAGCAGCCGCTCGATCCCAAGCCGGTGGAGGTCAGCCGACTGGTCACCGGCATGTCGGACCTGCTGCGTCGCAGCCTCGGCGAGGAGATCGCGGTGGAAACCGTCGTCGCCGGCGGGCTGTGGCGGGTGAACATCGATGCCAACCAGTTGGAAATCGCGATTGTCAACCTGGCAGTCAATGCGCGAGACGCGATGCCCGGCGGTGGCCGGCTGACCATAGAAACGGCGAACGCTCTGCTCGACGAAGGCTACGCTGCGGATCAGGCCGAGGTGATACCGGGCCAATACGTGATGTTGGCTGTCACCGACAACGGAACGGGCATGTCCCGCGAGACACTGTCCAAGGCGTTCGAGCCCTTCTTCACGACGAAGGACGTTGGACACGGCACGGGCCTTGGTCTTTCCCAGGTTTATGGCTTCGTGAAGCAATCGGGCGGTCACGTGAAAATCTATAGCGAGCTCGGCGAGGGGACGACGGTGAAGATTTACATTCCTCGTTTGTATTCCGAGGATGCAACGGTGGTTGACGAGCCGATCGCGATGATATCGACGGGGCAAGACGACGAGACCATTCTCGTTGTGGAAGATGACGAGGACGTCCGAGCGTATACGCGTGGGGTCTTGCGTGAATTGGGATACGACGTGTTGGAAGCGCCGAATGGAAAGGTCGCTCTCGAACTGCTCGGAAAACATCCGGAGATCAAACTGCTATTCACCGACGTCGGATTGCCCGGCGGAATGAACGGTCGGCAGCTGTCTGAAGCAGCACGGCAACAGTGGCCCAGGCTCAAGGTGTTGTTCACCACGGGTTATGCTCGAAACGCCATCGTGCACGATGGTCGCGTCGATCCGGGGGTGCAGCTCATCACCAAGCCTTTCACCTATGCGGCACTTGCCGGCAAGCTCAGAGACATTCTCGACGCAAGAACTGCTCCGGCTCGGATCCTGGTCGTCGAAGATGAGTTGCTCATACAGATGTTGGCGATCGAAAGTCTCGAGGGGTTGGGCTTTAAGGTCGAGACAGCGGGCACTGCCGCCGATGCCAAAAGCAAGCTGCGCTTGCTCAACGGCGAGGTCGCCGCCGCCATTCTCGATATTGGCCTTCCGGATGCGAAAGGGGACGTGCTCCTGAGCGAGTTGCGCGCCATCTATCCCCTGCTCCCAGTGTTGATTGCGAGCGGACACGATGAGGCTCTGCTCCGCAAACGATTTGCTGGTCAGAAATTCATCGGGTTCCTGAGCAAGCCCTACACGGTAGATCAACTGAGCTGCGCTCTTCGTTCCATTGGCGCACTCAGTTGATCTCGAGGCCGCGGCTCGAATTCGGGATCGACGCGGAATGGTGCTCTCTCGCTAGCATCGCGGAACCGCTTTCAGGCATGCAACCTGGCCTGCCATTTATTGGGTATGGCCGATGTCCGTGGTCGGCACGCTCACCGTGACTTTCTGTCTATCGCATAGCAGCGTCAACTTGATGGGTGGTCGACCCCGACTTTTTCGAGCTGATTGATCAGGTTCGACGGGCGGTGCACCGCTGGTCCACCACATCCCACTTCAATCGGGTCCACCACGAAATGTGATCGAAGTGGCGGCACCGACATCTCGGAACCTTCCCTCGGTCGGCAGGTTTGCCCAGATGTTGAATTGGAGGTGACATGTCAGACCCGAGTGACTCGATTCAGCCTAATTCCCATCGGCCCCAACCGGGCGACACTGCGAACCTGCCGCATCACCATTCTCAAGAAGGTGGTGTGCGCGTTTGGGTCATGGGCATCATCGCAGTCATCGTCGTGGCCATACTGATGCATGACAGGCCGATTACTATCGCCGCCCGCGACGGCGATCCGCCCGTTTTGAAGTCGACACCCAGCGATGGGTTTGCTGGCCAAGCTTGGGCGCGCTAGGCAGAACTCGGCTCGGCCTCGCGTACCGGAACGTGAGCAGGGGCCGTCTCTTGCGCGTGCTCGGCGTTGGTATGCCAGCGACCCCGCAGTGACGGACTCTCGTCAACCAAGTCCCTATGCGTAAGACCCGGTGAAAGAGTCGACAGCCGACGGAAATTCGGTTAGTTGGCGCGTCGTCACCTCAAAGGACTTCAGCGCCACCGGGCCGAAGGTCGTACTGATCGCGACATCTGCAGCATCCCGACCCTTCGCGATCAACACACGGCCGATGCGCGGCGTGTTGTGGCGAGCGTCAAAGGTGTGCCACGACCCACCTACGTACGCTTCGAACCACGCGCTGAAATCCATGGGGGCTGGGTCGGGGGGCACGCCAATGTCGCCCAAATAGCCTGTACAGTATCGCGCCGGAATATTGAGGCACCGGCAAAACGTAACGGCGAGATGAGCAAAGTCGCGACACACGCCACGACGTTCGGCGAAGGCCTGGGAGGCAGTCCTGCTGGGACTGGCGTGTTGGTAACCGAATGTGATGTGCTCGTGAACAAAATCGCATATCGCCTGGACCTTCCGCCAACCGGGGGCGGCGCTGCCAAACAGCCTCCACGCAGGATCCATCAGCAGCTCAGTGTCGCAGTAGCGGCTGCCAAGCAGGTAAATCAATGTCTCGTGCGGCAGGTCGGCTATTGCATGCTCTTGCGCCCCGAGGTCGACGCGATCAGGCGTGCCGCTGTCCATGACGACCCCGTCGGCGGCAATTCGAAATTCGCCGGGGGGCGCCAGGATACGCACGCATTTGTTGCCGAAACCATCGAGGTAAGGCGCAATCGCGCGAGGGGGACTGATGTGCAGTCTATCGGGAGTGACCAAATCGTGGGCACGCGACGGATGCACGTTCAGCATTAAGATCATCGGCACAAACGCTTCGCACTGATAGCGTATATCAAAGCCCACACGTATTTTCACGCTATTAGACTCTGCTTCGATTGAGAGCACGAGTAATTCCGTCGGCAAGTCCCGGTTGCGATAAAAAGCGAGACGGAAGTCGGACCGCCAGTGGCGAACGCCGCGGTCATTTGGCGCGCGGGTGCATTTTCGCGGTCACTCAGCGGCCCGCGGTTTCCTCGCCCGCGCGCCTAGAGCCGACGGCCAAAGCTGCCACGCAACCCGCCGACAAGCAGCGACACTAGGAACAGTACCAGCGCCACGACAAAGATTATCTTCGCGATACCCACTGCTGCCCCTGCAATGCCACCGAATCCGAGCACGCCCGCGATCAGTGCTATAATTAGCAGAGTAATTACGAGGTTTAGCATATCCTGACCTCCAAACGGCTTCTTACGGACAATAAATCGCTGATGACCAAATGGTTCCAGCTTCTGCTACGTGCGGCCAACGTCACTGGTCGGGTTCACCAATGGCCGTCCGCTTGAACGAAGTCGCGTGCTTCGCGACTTCCCCATCGGATCAAGACAGGGCAAATTTGTCCTGGATATTCTGTTCGATTTCTTCCGCGCCCGCCGGAGGACTCGGCTCTCCCTCCAGGGTCCACATGGCAACCTTCCAATTTGCTTGGGGCGCAGATTGTTCCGGTGTACGCATAATTTCGACCGCCTGAATGCTTTTGCAACTGGGGTCCTTGCGTATCTCTTGCATGATGATGCATTTCAGCTCATCCGCCGTCTTCAGTTGCCTTTCTGTCATGGAGATTTCCTCAATGATTCAAATGCGCCGCCACCAGCGGCGATCAACTTGCTCGTATGCAGCGCGTCGGCGCGTGGATGAACGGCGCGACGAGCCGGAGCCGGCGCTGCGGCCGGCCGCGTCCGCTCCTGACGTCATGCCGTCTTATACGTCGAGGACTGCCACGATCTCCATCGTCCGGGGATTCACGATGACAACCTGATCGCCTACCATGAAGTATTCAAAACCGCGCCACTGCGGCTCGATTTCGACGATCTCGGAAGGAACGGCGACGATGTGAACCGAACGTGGCACCGGCGTTCCGACCGACAAGGCGAAGTCCACGTTATTGACCCGCGGCGCCGAGCGCTCGTTGATGAAGACATCATGGATCCGTGTGCGGTTCTCCGGCGTGATGTTGACCGAAAGGCTCGAATTCGGACCCTTGGTGGGAGCCGCGCCCTGACCGGTCGTCGTCCGATCTCGATCATTGTTGCGCCCATTCCCGCGTTCCTCGGTTGCGCGGTTCTGATTCCGCGACTTTTCGTCGTTGGCCCGATTCGACTCGTTCCGCTGCTCGCGGCGCTCATTCTGCGGAGCCTGGCCGGTCGTCTCGCTGCGGTCGCGGTTTTGAGACTCGCCGGTACGGGGCGAATTTCCGCCGCTGTGATCCGCTGCGTTTCTGCGATTGTTCTCGGCACCTCCATTCGGCATTGCGCCGTCGATCTGCCGTTTCTGATTGTTCGTCGCGCCGGTCTGCCCGCTTGCCGGCTCTTTCGGCGCCATCTTCTCGGCAGGTGCGCCGCGCGGTTCCTCGTGACGCTGCGCGACGGCGACGTTCGTCCCGGCCATGAACACCGCCGTTCCGGCTGCCAGCAATACCATTCTCGCCTTCATTCTCGCGTCCTCCTTGGTAAGTCCGTGTCCACCTCAAGGAGACAAGGACACTTGGCAACGCGGCCGGGTTGCCTGTGTTCCGCTCGTTCCAGACAACGCGATCACGCGTGATTGCCACGCTGCTTTCAGAAACGCCGGCAATAAAAAAGCCCGGCGCTAGGTTGGGCTTTTGGCGTCATTCGCAGTGATCCCCACTTACCACTTCTGAGCGTCATACCAGTCGTCGATGTCCTTTCTCGTCTGGTCTTTCGCAAATCCGTACCGCTCTTGAATCTTGCCTTCCAATTGATCGCGCCTACCATCGATGATGTTGAGATCATCGTCGGTAAGCTTGCCCCACCTTTCCTTGATCTTCCCTTTGATCTGCTTCCAGTTTCCTTCAACCCTATTCCAGTCCATGCCAGACCTCCTTCGTTGTAAGTCAGGGAAGAGAACATCAAGGTATTGACACGTCGAACCTACCTACCCCCGTTAGCGACGGCTTCCGTACTCGGCGAACCGTCGGCACCCACTTTTGCTCAGCCTCATATCCGGCCGGTCAATGCGAGAACGACGACGATGATCAACAACAGCCCCACTATTCCGCCCGGGCCGTAACCCCAGGAGTTGCTGTAACCCCAGGTTGGAAGAGCACCGACCAGTAAAAGAATGAGCACCACTACGAGAATCGTCGAAAGCATCGGTATCTCCTATCGCTTCGCTGCCGTCCTCAACGCATGCGCGTTCGAAGAGTTCCGCGGGTTGGAACCGTGAAACTCAAACTCCGGACCGTTGTTTATTGAAGCTTGTGACGAGACCGGTTCATCGGCGCTACCAGCGCGGTTCGATGTTCGATGATGGCATGATTGACGAAAACCCCCGCCGCGGCGCGGCAGGGGTGCAATGTCTCGACGACTGAAGGATGCTACCGGGAAACCGCTTTACGCCGGCACCCAGGTCGCTTTGGCCTTGTCGTACTTGTAGCCGTGCGCTTCCTTGAGCGAATCCTTGGTGGCATTCATGGTCAGATACCATGTGCCGTTTCTTTCGCTGGCGCGGACCGCCGCGAAAGGAACAGCGACGTCCTTTTCGCCCATTCCGAGAAAGCCGCCGACCGAAATAATGAAGGCTTCGACCCTGCCGTCCTTACCGACCAGCACGTCGCTGATCTCTCCGATCTTGGCGTCCGACGGGTCGTATACATTCTGCTTGTAGTAGTTCGTGACCGTTGTCGAACTCGAGGGCAACGAATTCAGGACTTGAGCCTGCAACGGACGGCCCACACCCGTTGTGCTCTGTTGAGCATAGGCCGAGCCGACGAGGGTCGCTGCGAGCGACGCAGCAATGGCGAGTTTGTTCCACATCAGTTTAACTCCATGGTTGTGCGGAAGAGGCGACAAATGCCGCCCCCCTTCCCGACAGAGAGCACCTACGCACGCCAACACATTAGAAATTGGTTTGTTCCACCGTTGAAGGGTTCAACTAACTCCCTTATTTGTCGCCGGCGTTTGAGCTATCAACCTGACCAATTGGTTCTTCTGGAGCCCTTTGTGCTGCTGCGCTGCAATCGATTGAGGCTGTGATCGCGCCATAGACCGTCGAGTTGAAGTCGGCGATGAATTGCGTGACTCCAAGTCGCTGCCTGCGTGATCGTCGTTATTGTTGCAATGCAAAAAGCCATGAAGCTCAAGCTCAACCGATATGAAGCTCAACCGATATATCGGGACCTTTCGGTTTATTATACGGCAGCGATTTCTCAAGCAAGTGTTTGGTCGGCAGGGAAAGCGGTTCCGTCACACGGAACCTAATGTTGATGGGACGCGTTGATTGCGCAAATGCGTCCGAAGGCTGAAGATGGAGGTCTACATGGGATTGGGTCGAGAGGTGCGTTGCTTTGGCTATTGGGTGTTCCATTGCCCATCATCATTTTGGTGGCGTTGTTTTGGCACCACTGAGCACCACTGAGCACCACTGAGCACCACTGAGAAGCTTGGCGCGCCCACGTGAATGACGACGAACTATGTAGCAGGAGGACGAGTAGAATGGAAAACCGAGGGTTACGGTCGGACACGCCAATCGCTGCAGGCGGCGGGCAGTTCAAGGAGAATGGCAGCACGGGCGCGGCAGGCTCATCCATTTCCGATTCGGTTGCACGGAGCAGAGATGCCGTCGCCGGAGCTGCAAACGAGGCGATGAGTTCTGCTGGATCTGATCTCAGGTCGTTGCAGTCAGACCTCGAGGGTCTGAGAGATACCGTTACGAAATTCATGTCCGAGACCGCCGGCGAAGCCGCGAAATCTGTGCGGGAGGTTTCATCCAACGTGGCTGGGCGGGTCGGCGGCGTTGCCAGCGATCTCGCCGGTCGGGGGACCGAAATGGCCTCTACCGCAGCGGATCAGGCAAAGACCTTCGCGTCAGAGCTTGAAAACATGGCCCGCCGCAACCCGATTGGGGCACTGGCCGGCGCTGTCGTTATCGGTGTGATGATCGGCTTGCTCGGGCGTCGAAGCTGATGGTATTCAAGTGTCTCAAGCTGTTCGGGCTCGATTTACCCGCCAAAATGGAAGCGGCGAAGTCGGGCCTTGAACAGCGGATAGAGCGCGCGACCGAGCAGATCAAACAGGTCGCCCAGGAGACTGCGATCCTAGCGGTACTGTCTGTGCTGGCCGTGATCACGTCTGCCATGGCGGTCGCTGTCGGGCTGATTGCGCTCTACCGCTGGACGGCAGACGCTTACGGGGAATTTGCCGGGCTCGGCGTCGTCGGTGGCATTCTCGTTGTAACCGCCGCCGGCCTGATTGCGGTTACCGCGATCAAAGCAAGTTCGCTTCGGTCTCTCGGAACGCAGGCCAGGTACGTCGGGGGACGAACCGGCGCGGCGCTTAATTCTGCCGGAGCGGGCGCGTCTATCCCCGATGCGCTCGGCGGGGAGCCACATCCACAGTCCTATGTGCCTCCGGCTACGGCAACATACCCGGTGGCGTCCGCAAGCGATCTGGTGGAGCCGCTGACCTTATTCCTGGGGAAGTTCGTAAAAGTTCCGACCACCGGAAATCCAACTCTCGACGAAATGATCGCCCAATTCCGTGCAACGGCACGCGGCAGCGCAAATGAGGCAATTGACCGCGCCGCGAACGTCATTCGATACGGCAATCGGCCAAACCTGGTGTTCGTTCTTACCGGCACTGCTCTCATCGCATGGTTGCTCACGCACAAGTCCCAGCAGCAACCGTGAAATCCTGAGCCGCCAAAGTTGCCTGACGGCTTTCTCATGTGTCGTCTTTGCCTAAGAGCTCTCGTAGCTCGACCTTTGCTTGCTCCAAGGTCTTGCGCCTCGCGGCGGGCAGGTTTTTGCCGGCGCGATTGATGTAGAAGATGAGCATCGACAGGGCGGAGCGGTACGGGCTCGCCTTGCGCCGCGTCCTGCGTTCGGCGGAGCGTTTGAGCGATGCAGCAATGGATCTCGCCTCCTTCAACTGAAAAACGCCGAGCCGGAGATCGAGCGCGTCACTATGCGTGGTCACTTGCGCCGACCATCGCCGCGTCGCCTTGGCTGGTCCCGCATTGCGCGACGGTCGACGCGAAGGCGATTTGCGGACGGATCGCTTGCGGGGGCTTATCGTGGGGGCCACTGCAGGACTCCTTATCGAATACACTCCTTACCGAATACGTGGCAACAACGGTATTGGCGAGGGCGGGTTCCCCGCGCGACCGCCGTGCGCTGAAAGTGCCGGGAACGTCACGGAACAAATCCCGCGGCTCCTGTTTAAAGGCGTATCGATCCTCCAAACAAGGAACCACGACCATGAAAACAATGGAAGAACTGTTCCACGCCCAGCTGCAGGACGTATATTTTGCCGAGAAGCAGCTGGTGAAGGCGCTGCCCAAGTTGGCCAAGAAGAGCACCAACAAGCAACTCGCCGAGGCCTTCACCAATCATCTCAAGGAGACCGAGGGTCAGGTCGAGCGGCTCGAAAAGGTGTTCGAGCTGATCGGCAGGAAGGTGCGAAGCCGGAAGTGCGACGCGATACTCGGCATCATCGCCGAAGGGCAGGAAGTCATCGAGGAGGTCGATGATGATGCCGTACGCGACGCCGGCCTTGTGGCCGCGGGCCAAGCCGCCGAGCATTACGAGATCGCACGCTACGGCACGCTGGTCGCCTGGGCGGAATTGCTCGGTCTCGACGATGCCATGGAGCTGCTCAACGAGACGCTGGCGCAAGAGAAGAAGGCCGACCAGCTGCTGACCTCGATTGCCGAGAACGGCGTCAACGAGGCGGCCGCCGAGCGCCCGCAGGCTGCGGCGGAGTAGACGCAAAACGCAGCAGGCCCCGTACGACGGGGCCTGCCTTCTTGCTCGGACTCGTGCCGCTCGTGCAGGACTCAATGGAGGCCGCCGAACAGCCAGATCAAAAGCAGAATCGGAATCGGTATCCCGAGCAGCCATAGCAGCAGATAGCGTCCCATATGCGGACCCTTTTGTTGGCGATCACCGAAAAGCAACGCACATCAGGGCCTTTAAGTTCGCTGCAAATGTTTGCAATAACCTTGGTGGAAATGTGCCACGACCTCCGCCGCTTTGGAACCCGGTCGCCAGGCATGCGTTGTTTCAATGGGCGATGCCGCCTGATCATAAACCTGGAGGTTGATATGCCGATTATTCTGTGGTTGCTCGGGGTGCCGCTGGTAGTCGTCGTGTTGTTGATGCTTACGCACATCATCTGAAAGCGCTGCCGCGGCTTTCAAGTCTTTGCCCGCCATCGGCGGGTTTTTTTTGGCAGGCTAGGCCTGCGAATGATTTCGGGATCGCCCAAGGCGTCTTCGCAAACTCATGAGCTGACAAGGCGTCGTGGCGAGTCATTCGCGGTCGGCCTGCCTCGGTATGGACACGACCAGTTCGGTACCGGGGTCAAGGCGACGCACGGCCATCGTCGCCTTTAACTGCTGCGTAAAGGCTTGCACGATGCGCATGCCGAGTCCCGTCGCCGAGCGAGGGTCGAATTCCGACGGAAGACCATCCCCGTCATCACGAACCACGAGTTCGATCAAGTCCTCGGCTCCGCGCGTCAGGCAAACCCGGATTCTTCCAACCGGCTGCCCGTGATAGGCATGTTTGATGGCATTGGTGATCAGTTCGGTGGCGACGAGCGCAATCGGGATGGCGCGGTCGGTGGCAATCTCAATGCCGTGCTCGGTCTCGACCTCGATACTGCAGGGCGAGACGACACCGTTCAGGTCCTGGCAGACCTGCTCGATATAAATGCCGAGGTCGAGCCTGTCGGTGTCGTTGCCTTGATGAATACGTTCATGGGCCTTCGCGACCGCCGAGACACGATACGCGGCTTCCTGCAGGTGTCGGGTCAGCTCGGGGTCGTCCATGTGGCCGGCCTGCAGCTTGAGCATGCTTGCGACAATGGCGAGACTGTTCTTGACCCGGTGCGTGATCTCCTTGAGCAGCACCTCCTGGCGCGCGAGCGCCGCCTTCAGGCTTCGCTCGTGCCGCTCCCGCTCAATTGCCATTCCCAGGACATTGGCCGCCCCCTGCAAGAACGCGAGGTCATGGGTGGCAAACTCGTCCTCGGACCGGCTGTCGACTTCGAGCACCCCGAACGGCCTGCCATCGCCCTGCAAGATGACGTTCATGGCGCGGTGAATGCCGTACTGGACGAGAAGTTCAGGGGTGCGGAATCGCTCCTCGTTTTCAAGATGGTTGGAAATGACGGGCTGGCCGGTACGCAAAGCAAAGCCGGCAGGTGAAGCAAGGTCGGTCCCGATCGTCGCCACGCCGACGATGCCGGGGCCCCAGCCCACGCCGGCGCGTACCAGCAGAACGTTCTCGGCCGGAATGTGCTCGAGGATCTTGCAGAATTCGGACTGCATTCCTTCGGCCGTCAAGCGAGCAGTATCCGCCATCAGTTGCTCGAAGGTAGCTCCCTGAAGCGCAGTAACTCCGAGTTCAGACAGTATTTCTTGCTGCCGAATGCGCCGGCCGAGCGCGCGCGACATAGCCGGGATTTCGTTTTCGTTGGGCTTGAGCTCAACGACGGGCGCCGGATCTTCGTTGTCCGCGCTCATTTGTGCCGGCCCTGTTGCGGCTGCCGTCTTGGCACTTCCAGCCCCGCATCGGCACCGCCCCATTTACGCGTTCGATTCGGCGTGGCCATCGGATATACAACTCGCGTTGATGGAATCAAATCAAACCCGATAGCCGGCAGGTCGGCTGGTTGCGCGGACTCGAAGATTGCAACTAGCAGTGGCCCCCTTCGCGTCCCCGGAGGCTTAGTTCCCTTAAGGAACTCGCGAGGCTGGCAATTGTTTCACGCATGGAATTTGAGGCATGCCAGCGAGCCACAGTCGCGTCGGCGCGTGGCACGGGTGGAGCGGTGAATAATCAAGCGTTGGCAACTGTCTCGAGATTTCGAACTGATTCCGCGTTGTGGGATTGTTGCTGCGCCTTCCTGCCGACTAGGTCGATGAGCGAAGTCACTGATTTCGCGTAGCGGATGCCCTCGGCATCGTTGCTCTCTTGCCGCTCCACCCCATGCTCCCAATACCCGATGACGATTTGAGACTCCGGAAACGTCCATCTCAGCCGATGCAGCAGGATATCCAGCTGCGCCGGCGTGACGGCCCCCACGGAGATGAGGGCGACTACATCCGGCGGGGTATCCGGTTCCGCCTCTGCGGCCGCGCTGATTCCCGTCAGGCCGCCGAGCGAGGGACATCGAGCAGCGACCCCAAGATCGAGTCGGATCGCGTCGGCGATCAGTTGCGACGCGGCGAGGTCTAGGCTTCCCCGCCCGGCAAGAACGAGCGCAGTTGCGGCGCGGCGGGTGGCGTCGGGGTCGGCAGCGATCTTCGCCGTCTGTTGCTCGCGCTTGTATTCGAGGCTCTCCTTCACGAGTTTGATATATTCGGCGATCGTTTCATTGAGTTCATTTATCTGGTCGCGACCGAGGACGGCGCGCCTCTGATCGTCCGATGCGACGCGAAAGGCCGGGATCGCGACATTATCGAGATAGTTCTCGAAGCTCTGCTCGCCGATCCAGCGGTCGGCTTCCTTTGCGGCGGGGATCGCCCCTCCGGCCAGAAGCTGGTGGTAGAGATGTTCGTGCGGCTCCAGGACCGGCTCGTTGCCCAGCAAGACGCGTAGAAACTCGAGCCGCGGCACATGCTGTCCCATGACCACGACAGCCAGTGTCAACGGCACCGCCAGGACCAGACCAACCGGGCCCCACAGCAAGGTCCAGAATGCCACTCCGAGCAGCACCGCCAGCGGCGACAGCCGCGTTTGGGAGCCGAACAGGAGGGGTTCGACGATCTGGCCAACCAGAGGATCGCCGATGACAAAGACCGCCGCGGTTTCCCCCAGCATCCACCAGCCCGGGTCCACCATGGCGGCGAGCGCCATTGGGAAAGCGGCCGATGCAAAGGCGCCGACATAGGGCACGACGCACCTGCCGGCGACATGAACGCTATCGGAGAAACCGGAATGATGCAAAGATAGCTGCGTCGCTGCGCGGCAGAGCGGGCCGGCATCGACACCCGGCCCGTTCGCACATTCGAGGCGCACAAGCATCAGCGCCGAACCCATACCATGCCGACGCCCTGATACATTCAGCGCGGCCTGGTGGCGGCCCCCGTCGTGCTTGAACCCATCTCCGACTTGATGTTGGCGAGCAGCTGGAGATGTTCCTTGATCATCCCGCGGGCGAGCTTGGCGACGTTGACGGAGTCGAGGTTCCGGGCGGATTTAAGATAATCCTCCTGGATCCGCAGAAGCTGCTCGTGTCCCTCGGTCTGGGCATCGAGGTAGTCACGATCGAATGTCGCGCCCACCTGCGCTGCGCGCATTTTCTGCAACGCGTCGCGTCCGCTCGGGTCGAGATGCTCTTCCAGCTCGGCCTCGGAAGGCGGCTTGACGGCCCCGGTTACCGGGCCGGGGTTCTGCAGCGATTTCAAAACGTCCGCCACGGTCTCCTGCTCCGCCACTTCGAACTGCGCAAACTCTTTGAGTCTGGGAAACCGCGCCTTCTGCTCCGCGATACGGCTGACCGCGAGAGATAGGGAACCGATCGCCATCGTGTGCTGGATGTAATCCATCTCGGCGCCATTTGCGCCCACTGCGCCGGGGTTCCTGCCCGCCTGACTTTGAGCGAGGGCAGGAGTGGCTGCGGTGGCAGCGAGGGCGGCCAGGACTGTACGACGGTGGAGCATTGCGGGTCTCCTTATTTGTGGGTGGTGCCGATCCCTGCGTTGGCAGGTCGGCTGACCAGTAAACTCGCGCCATGCGACGTGGTTCCTCTTGAGGCTACCTGAAAGTGAGTTGCGCGCTTCCGGCCGGTTTCAGCCCGGATTTTGAGGAACCATGTTCTATGCATGCCGTTGTCATGCATTGCCACGAACACACGGATGTCTCATGCCCTCCAATGACGCGCGCCTTAAAGCGGCACCTCCCGCAAGCGACCGCGAAACCCGGTTTCGAGAGATTCCCGAGAGAGACGAGACGCCCGTCGCGCTGGACGAGGCGGAGGCGCGCCAGGGCGTGACGGGGCATAACGTCCGCTACGTGCTTGGCTTCGGCTTGGCTGCGGTTGTCATTGCGTTCGCGGTCATTTTGTATTTTGATTTTCTTCATTTCCATTGAATGCCGCGTGAATCGACACTTCCCGAGCGCAGGCCGACTGCGGAAGGAGCCGGCAGAGCATCCTTGGAGGTTATAGGTCGGACTCCTGCAGTAAGGGCTGCGGCGACTCCCCCAGTGAGGGCCGCATGACACGCACGGCCGCGACGCGCAACCGACGCGGCACCATCCCAATGCTCACCGAGATCAACTCTTCGCTGCCCCCGCAGCCAGGAAACGTCCCAGCCGACATCGCGTCTCCAGACGCCACGGCAGGCTGCGCCTCCAAAAATGCAAATGATCCTTCTTTCAAATCCGCCCGATCATGCGCCAGACCACACAGACACCGGCCGCCAGCTGATAGGTTGATCGGGCGTCTCGACGTGGACGCGGACCTCTCTGTGACTGCCCCGCCCTTCGCGGGGCTTTTCCTTTCGAGAAACGTAGCCCGCTCCTCCGGTGCTTCTAACGTAATGACGGCCCTCTATTGCGGCGATTCAAATGGGCACCATGGCTCCCGTTTCGGACACGAATAGCGTCCGCACATGAGGGGATGCGCCAGATTTTCCGCCAGCAAGATGTCGCCAACGTCTTCG
>Ga0302326_10017063_pt1 | contig 15167 bp, 13 predicted proteins | sample Palsa_T0_3_FD_202264 | JGI IMG/M metagenome (GOLD analysis project Ga0302326, IMG submission 202264) | Peat permafrost microbial communities from Stordalen Mire near Abisko, Sweden - Palsa_T0_3 | ecosystem: Environmental > Terrestrial > Soil > Palsa > Peat permafrost | place: Sweden: Abisko...
ACGCAGCGTCCGCAGGCCAACGTCGTGACGGGATTGATCAAGAGCAACATGCCAAGCCGGATCGCCTTCCGCGTTGCCAGCAAGATGGACAGCCGGATCGTGCTGGATCAGAACGGTGCCGATCTGCTTCTCGGTCAGGGCGACATGCTCTTCCTGCCGCCCGGCGCCGGCAAGCCGATCCGCGGTCAGGGCACTTTCATCGACGACAAGGAAATGAAGGAAACCGTCAAACTCGTGCGAACGCTCGCCGAGGCCCAGTACGAACCGGAACTCGTTCAGATCCGCGCCGGCACCACCGTGGACGAAGAAGCCGCCAAGGATGAGCTTTTCGACGCCGCCGTGCGAGTCGTCCTGGAAACAAAGCGTGGAAGTGTGAGCCTCCTACAACGCCGGTTAACCATCGGCTACAGTCGTGCCAGCCGCCTCATAGAAGCTATGGCCAATGCCGGAATCGTCGGCTCTTACAAAGGCAGCCAGGCCCGCGAGGCCCTCTTCACGGTCGAGGAATGGGATGCCATGCAAGCCCAACGACAGGCCGACGCTGCCAGCGGAATGACGGTGTGAAACCTCCGCCGGTTGGCCGCGTCGCTTGCCCGTGGCGAGCAATGTCGAGCTGCGACGCACGTTTCGCCGGAGCGCTAAACCCAATTGAAAATCGTAAGAGTGAATTTTCCCGTATTCCCCACGACCCGGCAGGAGAGTTGATGAATCCGCCGGATGCCTCGTCAAACCGGCTGGCGCCGGCGCAGTAATCCAAGTCCGAACGCGCCAAGCAAACCAAGGCTCGCGGGTTCCGGCAGAGTAGAGCCGGAGTTCGGCGAATTCGAACCGGCCACTGACGCCTCATCCAGCGTGAATATCGCACCCGTCGGGATGCTGATGAAAAGATCGTTGCCCGCCGTACCACCCCAGGACGAGGTCGTTCCGTTGGCTTGCGTCCCCAGGTAACTCAGGAAATCCTTCGCCGTATCCAAGCTTCCCGCCGTGGGGCCGATGGCATTCAAAAACACGTCTCCGCTGAAAATCGCGTCTTTGCTGCCGACGTTCTGCAGAATAAAATCGAATTCACCGAACGGCGCACCGGTATCGTTCAAAATCATCTCGGACGTGAAGTCGATTGAAGTGGCGGGATTCGTCGCGCCGGCGACGGGAAAAAGCCCCACCTGAAAGCTCTGATTCGGACTGGTGAACATCGCCGACTTGGCAATGTCGAGTTGACTGCCGACAACGGAGATCTGCAACGACACTCCCGACGGCGCCGTGATGCTCCAGCCGCTCACGACCGCGGACTCGTCATTCTCGATCAGCACGGGAGCCGCCGAAGCGCTCCGCGAAATAAAGAACCCCGCCGCGCCCGCCAGCATTGCCGCGGCGGCGAGAATCTTTCTCGGCCGTCGCGAATGGTTGGATTTCTTTTCCGGCTTCATTTTTTCCGCTCCTTGAATCTCTAGCTCGACCATACTTCGCTTCAGCGTCCTCGCAAGTTAAATCTGCTTCGGAATGGCCAAAAATCGCGAAAAAAATGAATGAAAAAAAAACGCCTCAGCATCGAATTGTCCCCACACCATTTGCTCCACAACACCGTGAAAACCATTGTGTCGCTGGGCGGAACTGGTCTGCCGCAAAACAGGGAATCGGAAAATCGACGCGGATTTGTAAATTGGTCCGAATTCGTGTGCGGGCGATTCGGGCCTCGAAATCCCTTGTTTTTCCGCTTTGAGTCGCGGCTCTGTGTTGTCCGCCTCTTCTGACTTGCGAAGCTCGTTGAATTTCTTTCGCGCGTACAAATCGAGTTTCGAATCAAAGTTTTCATCCGATTTGAGACGGCCGATCAGTTCCCGCGCATCGGCCAACTCTTGCGGTCCGCGCATTCTCATCAGCGTGGGATTACAATCTTTCGCGTGCCGAGTGTGACCGTCAAACTGCCCGCCGCGACTTACACGATTTCGATCGAGCCGGGATTGCTCGTGCGCGCCGGAGGGGAACTTCGCCGGTTGAGCAGCTCCGCCAAAGCGGGGATCGTCAGCGATTCGCACGTCGGCGAGCTGCATCTGCGGACTTTGGAAGATTCGCTGCAATCCGCCGGATTCGAAACTGTTTCGGCAACCTTGCCGGCGGGGGAACGGCATAAAAACCTATCCATGCTGATGCCGGTGTACGACCGATTCCTTTCCGCCGGATTGGAGCGATCCACACCCATCGTCGCTCTCGGCGGGGGGGTTGTCGGGGACATGGCCGGTTTTGTGGCGGCCACCATTCTTCGCGGCGTGCCGGTCGTGCAAATGCCGACCACGCTGCTGGCCATGGTTGATGCCGCCATCGGCGGCAAGACGGGCGTCGATCATCCGATGGGCAAAAATCTCATCGGCGCGTTTCATCAGCCGATCGCGGTGCTGATCGATCCGCGGACTCTGTCCACGCTGCCGGTCGCCGAATTGCAAAACGGTCTGGCCGAGTGCATCAAGCACGATCTGATCCGCGACGGCAACGCATTCGCCCAGCTCGACCACAAAATCGAACGAGCGCTCCGTCTCGACATGGAAACACTCTCCGACCTGATCGCCCACAACGTGGCGATCAAGGCCCGCATTGTGGAGGCTGATCCTTTCGAGAAGGCCGAGCGGGCGCATCTGAATTTCGGGCACACATTCGGGCACGCGATCGAATCGGAATCCAGATTTTCTTATTCGCATGGCCAATCGGTTGCGCTGGGAATGTGCGCGGCCGCATTCGTTTCCGGAAAGCTTGGATACATCACCAGCGTCGAGCGCGCCCAAATCGTTTCGACGATCCGGAAAGCGGGCTTGCCGACCGGAGGTTTGAAGCTCGACATCGAGAAAGTCTGCCGGGCCATGGCGTTTGACAAGAAGATAAAGCAGGGCCGAATCCGGGTGATTTTGCTGGAAAAGCTCGGACAAGCGACGATCCGCGACGACGTGCCGGATACGCTGATTCGCGAGGCGCTCGAGACTTTGAAGTAAACACGCGAAATTAGGATTCTTCATGCCCTTGCCGCATTGGCTTCAGCTTGCATTGACCGAGGGCATCGGTCCGATTCTCACCTCGCGCCTGATATCTGCAGCCGGGACCGCAGAGGCCGCGTGCGCCGCCGATGTAAGATTGCTTCGCGATATCGAAGGCATCGGCCCGGCAAAATCCCAGCAGATTTTCGACGCCCTGCGCCGCGCGGCTGATCTGGTCGACGGCGAACTAACCGGCGCCGCCGCCGCGAATGTTTCCATCATTTGCCTGGAGGATGATTCTTATCCTCCCATGTTGAAATCGATTTCGGATGCTCCACCCGTCTTATACGTCCAGGGAAAGCTGGAGCCGCGAGATTTGAACGGCATTGCGATCGTCGGCAGCCGGCGCTGTTCGCATTACGGCCGCGAACAAGCCGAGCGGTTTGGAACGCTCCTTGCCCAGGCGGGATTCACGATCATCAGCGGCGGCGCTCGCGGCGTCGATTCCTCCGCTCATCGCGGCGCACTGTCGCTCGCCAATGGCCGCACCATCGCCGTCCTCGGCAGCGGGGTGGACGTGCCCTATCCGCCGGAGAACGCGGCACTCTTCCAGCAGATCGCCGCGCGCGGCGCGGTGGTCACCGAATTCCCGATGTCCTCGCCGCCGCTGCGGGAGAATTTCCCACGCCGCAACCGCATCATCAGCGGTTTGTCCCGCGGCGTGCTGGTGGTCGAAGCCGACATTGCCAGCGGAGCGCTGATCACTGCCCGGCTCGCGTGCGATTCGCACAACCGCCCCGTCTTCGCGATTCCCGGGCGGATCGACAACGCCATGTCCGCCGGACCCCACGCCTTGATTCGCGACGGCGCGGTTTTGACCACCGGCCTCGAGGAAATCATCGAAAACCTTGGCCCTTTGCCGCACGACATCTCGGCCGCGCCCAGCGAAATATCCGAGGATACAGAACCGCCTCTCGTCCCGATTCCGCTCGATGAGCGCCAGCGGAAGATTGTGGAAACGATCGACTCCGAGCCGACGGCCTTGGATACGATCATCGCCCGCACCCAATTGCCCGCCGAGCTGGTGATGCAGTCTTTGACGATGCTCACGCTGCGCGGCGTCGTAAAGCGCGTGGACGGCCAAAACTATGTCTGCACCGTCAAATTCCGCATCCAGAGCGCCGAATGAGTGGATTTTGACGCGCCTCTGTTTTCGATACTCGTTAATGTATAATTTCGCAAATGGACAGTGAATCGCGGATGGCCCGGCCAAGCGGGCCGTCGGCAGGGGAAAAAGAGTCCCCCGTTAAACTGAAAGACGCATTGCGCATCGGGTTATGCGGGATCGGCCGCGCCGGATTTGGAATGGTCCGCCGGGATTTGCAGAAGAATCCCCATATAAAAGTAATCGCCGGATTCGATCTGCTTGAGGAGCGCACCCGCCAGCTCGCGGAAATGTGTTCTTCCAGGGTGTACACCGACTACGAGCAGATGCTGAAGGATGAGGAGGTGGAACTCGTGATCGTGGCCACGCGGTCCCACGAACACGTCCAGACCTCAACGCAGGCGCTCCAGGCCGGCAAGGACGTGCTGGTCGAGAAGCCCATGGCTCTGAATCTCGCGGACGCCGACAGGCTCATTTCAGCGGCAAAGGATCTGAATCGACGATTGTTTGTCAGACAGAATCGCCGGTTTGACGCGCCTTTTTTGCAGGCGATGGAAATCATCCAAAGCGGCAAAATTGGAAAGGTCTTTGCCGTCCAGCTTCGGCAGGGGGGCTATCAGCGGCGCGCGGATTGGCAGACCCTCAAAAAATACGGCGGCGGACAACTCCTGAATTGGGGCCCGCACCTGGTGGATTGGGCCCATCAGTTCATCGGCGGCCCGGCGGTCGACATCTGGTCCGACCTCAAGCGGATCGCCGCCGCCGGAGACGCCGAGGATTATGTGAAGCTTTTGATGCGCGGCGAGAACGGCGTGGTGGTGGACATCGAGATCAGCGGCGCCGCCGCCATCCCGCAGACGCCCTGGCGAATATTCGGGACCACCGGCACCCTCGTCATCGACGGGAAAAATCAATGTCATCTGAAATATTTTGACGCGGCCCAATTACCACCAATCAAAGCCAGCGATGAAACACCCGCGGGGTCCCCATGGGCATATTTTTCCAGCGGGGAGGAGATCAAATGGATCGAAGAGGATTTCCCCGCCGCACCGGCCCCGGCCGCGAATTTCTGGCTTGAATTGTACAATTCGATCCGTCTGGGAACGCAATTTCCGATAACCCTGGATCAGGCGAGGGAAAACATGCGCGTGATTACTTTGGCGAAAAAGGGAACCGGGTTCTGAATCCGGGGATTTTCGCCCTAACCTCTTTTGGCGGGGCCGCACTAACATACAATGGTTAGCCGATGGTTCGGCAGTCTTGGAGCGAATTATGATCAGGTTGGCGGCCGTGGTTTTAAGCGTGTTCTGTCTGATGGCCATCGTCGGCTGCTCGCAATACGACGACGATTATCAATATTCCCCCCGGCCCGTGACGGCCGACATCCCCGCGACTCAGCCGCAGAATCCCCCCCCGGTCACGACGATGGCGACCGTCATCGGCGTGCGCTACGCGGACGAGCAAAACCATCTTCCCCAATGCGTGGAAGTCCGTCTCCGGATCGACAACAACGGACCGGACTCGGTCGTGTTCGATCCCATGTCGATGGAACTCAGCAACGCGCAACTGGTTCGCCTCGGCCCGCCCATCGTCCGGCCGCCCACGCCGATCACACTCAGTCCATCCCAGTCCGCGTACCTCACCGCCTATTTCCCATTCCCGCCCGGATTGTCCTACGATGAGATGGATTTGAATTCCCTTCAGCTTCGCTGGCGGGTTCAGATCGGACCGCGTCCGGTCGGGCAGGTCGTCTATTTCACCCGCGTCTGGTCCGACTATTATGCACCCGGACCCTATTGGTACGGACCACCTCCGCCCCATGGATTCTACGGCGGCGTGGTGATTGTCCATCGGAGATGGTAATCATTCAATCCGCGTACCCTTTCCGGGCAAATCGCACCGTTGCTTCCGGCAACTCACAGTATTGGACAATTTCCGATTAATCGTAATCTTTGTGTTCTCCATGCCGGCCAATCGCAGGTCTGAAGCGCTTGCGATATTCTGAAGCCGTCATACCCACCTCGCGCCGAAATGCCGAAGCGAAATTGCTGAAGGAACTGAAGCCCGCCGTCGTGGCTATTTCGGAGAGCGAAATTCGGCCCTCCATCAGCAGCCATTTAATATGGTTAATCTGCACGCGGCGAATCTCCTCGGCAGGTGATCGGCCCAGGTGGGTTTGAAACAAACGCTCCAGCGATCGTCGCGATGAGGGCACCGCTTCCAGAAGATCCGACACATTGAACGGCTCCGCCCAATGCTCTTGGATGTATCGCACCGCTGCCGAGAGGCGGTCATCCACCAAATGACGCGGCTGCGTGGATTCCCGCACGTTGACCGTTTTGGGGGTAAGAGGATCGGCTGACTTTCCGGCGTGTGGCCTGACAAAATCTGCGCGATCATTTCCGCCGCGCGAAATCCCACCGTCGTTGCGCCGGGGTCGACGCTCGTGAGCATCGGCCTGCAAAGCTCAGCAAGCAGCGGATCATTGTCCACGCCGATGATCCCGACTTCTTCTGGAACTTTCAACCCGGCGTCCCGGCAGAGATCCATCAGCACAACGGCGCGCTGATCGTTATGCGTAAACAATCCCAATGGTTTGGGCAGTTTGCGAAGCCACTCCATGCTAAGTGCGTGAAGCTCGCGAGGTGCCGCTGAGATGTGAAGCCCCGTGTCGAAAAAATGGACCTCCCGTCCCTTATCCTTCAGCGTTTCACCGAAACCCAGGCCACGCTGCTTTGAAAAATAGACCCGCGATTCCATGTGATACGCAAAATGGCGATACCCCTGCACAACCAGATGCTCGGCGGCCAACCGCCCCAATGCCAAATTGTCGATGGCGACCGTCGGAAATGGCACCGGAAACGCGATGGTCGAGACATTCACCACCGGTCTTCCGTGCCGGGTCGAAGGATGATGCGGGTCAGGTCGATCAATGATAGCAATGACCCCATCGATCACATCGCTGTCTTCCATCATGTTGGACTCTGAGGAAGCTGTGCGACACCTGAAATCAGGATGCGCGTGGCAGTAACGGGTCGCCCCAAGCACAACTTGCCGTTGGTACTCAAAAAGGGGGGCAAAATCCAGTAGTAGATTGATATGCTTTCGGTCAACCATGGGCATGAGCATCCGGCTCTTTTTCGAGCGGAAATGGCGCAAAAACAAAGATGCGCCAGCCAATTTTCTTATTCTATAGCTAAATTTGACGCCTCTTCAATCAAATTCCCATCCCACCAGAATTTGACGTTTTGGCATACCTAGTTTGACGCAAAACGGAGTAGTTCGCTTTTAATGTGGAGGTACTGTTTGATCCGGACGGTTAGCTCGAACAAAACCTAACGGAGGATGATCATGCGGAGGAATTCACGAGTTCTTGCGGCGTTTGCCGGTGCCTTTGTTGCAGTTGTCTCCCTGAGGGGTATCCCCAAGACTGCACAGGCACAAACGCTTCTATATCAATGGAATTTTGATCAGAACGGTGGGACGGGGTCCACCGTAAACCCAGCCGTTACACCCAACGGACTGGCGACGGATGGCGGTGTGCTGACGATGGCACAATACGGTGGCTTTGCCTACACCACCGCCGATCTCTACACACCCAGTGGCGGCGGTGTGTCCGGCGCGGCGGGCGACTATGCTTTCGACAATTCCGCAAGCGCTTCCAACAATCCCAATCCTGGTGGCATCACCTACAGCAGCGGAGCGGCAAACGCAAACAATGCCAATACCGTTAATGCCCTTCCCAATCTCTCGACTTACACAATCACCATGTGGGTCAAACCTACTACCGCCGAACTGGCCCAGCAATCGCGGCTGTTGCAGATCGGCACCACAAGCACCTTCGACGAATCCACCAATGGTCTGTGGGTAGCACTCAACGCCGGCAAAATTCAGACCGGCGGAAGCTCCTCAGGCATCAATACTGGCGCAATTGGGAATTCGCTCGTTGCCAACACGTGGAATTTTATTGCGGTGCAGGTCGACCTTGCCGCGTCGAACATTTATTTCGACACCACGATGAGAACGGCAGACGGCAACGCGGAGAGCGACAGCTTGGTCCTTTATCAGGGCGACCAGGCCGACAACAACTACAACTACACCGCTACTTACGGTGCCGCCAACGGAACCATGAATTTCAGCGGTACCCAGGACTATCTTAAGTTGTTGAACCGCACCAGCAACGCAACCCGGGCTTTTCAAGGTCAGGGAGATGATTTCCGAATCTACAGCGGATTGCTGACAACCAGTCAGTTGGCGGGCATCGCCTCTGAAGCTCCCGTTCCGGAGCCCGCGACCTTCGCCAGCCTGATCATGGGCAGCGCCATGCTGTTGCGTCGCCGTCGAACGGCCAAATAGGCAATCGTTAAGGAATCGAGTTCACTCCGCATTCTCCGGCGGCATCGGCAGCACGCTGTCGATGTCGCCGCCGTCGCTGGAACCCTCAAAATCCATCAGGAAATGAATGTTCTTCATTCGCTGCTCGCCGACGCGCCGGCGAAGCAGGTTGCGCGCCCGCCGAACCCCCGTTCGCCGCGAAACGTGAATCAGCACCACGTCCCGGTTTTTGAGATTGCCGATCACGTCCAGAAAATGGTCCAGATGCAGATGCCGGCCCGCCTTGGCCTTGTGCTTGTGATCCGCGTCGAAAAATGTGCACTCGGTGATCAGCACTTCCGCATTCTGCACATCCGGATGATTGAAAACTTCCCCCATGGTCGTGTCGCCCAGATACGCCACGAGCGGAACCTCCACGCGGTATTGAATCTCCACGCCGCGTTTCTTGAGCGCCACCAGTTCCGGCCCCGGCGTTCCCAGATATTCCTGCCGAAGTTTTTCGCGCACGCTGATCAGCGAATATCCCAGACTCGGACCGCCATGATGCGTCGCAAAGCAGCGAATCGAAAAATCGCGCCGAACCTCGTACACCTCGCCGGGAGACATCCCCACCAGCTCGTACGGCGTCGCCTGCCGCTCGATATCCCGCCAGCAGCGCAGCAGCGCATCCACCGGCCGCTCCAGCTCTCCCGGCAGTAGGATCGTGCCCGGCTTCATCCCCTGAAAAGCCCGCTGCGAAAGGTAGTACGGCAAACCGGCCACATGATCCATGTGCCCGTGCGTCAAACAGATAATGTCGCTCGTCAGCGCGAAATACGGACAGCGGCCGATGTCAAAGCAGACGTTCAGCTCCGGAACCTGCACGATGGTTTCCTCGCCCGCCACGCTGTAGCCGATCAAATGAATCTGGCCGAGCGGCAGCCGGGCGAACCGCTGAACAAGGAATGATTTTTCCGCCATGACAACCCAAAGACCCCCGATCAAAGCCGGATGTCTCGATCCTTGATCTGATGCTCTTCAAGATACCGCGACAACAGCGAAATGTAACCAGTGGAGATCGGCGGCAAATTCGCCAGGCCCAGCGCTTCCCGCGCCGCCGCGACGATCTTCTCGGTTTTACCTTCAATTTCCACAAAGGTGCCGAGATACGGCATCTCATCGAGCGCAATTTCACAGTCGCCGAACAGCCAAGTTTCACGCCGCTTCTGGAATGATAACGTGGACTTAAGCCCAAGATTCTCAAATATTCTCCGCACCGGCTCGGCATCATCGGCCGAAAACTGGATTTCCTCGCGCGTTTTGAACTGTCCCGCCCGCAGTGGCCCTTTCATCGTTACCAGGCACCGCGTCACCCCGCCTTCGTCCACGGCCAGGCGAATTCGCAGTCCCCGGTCCTCCGCCAGAAGGCGCTTCTCCGAAGTGTCAAAAAACGTATTGGTCTCCAACTCTTTTCCATTGCGCACCGCTCCCTTGGCCTCCAGCGTTTTTCGCACCGCCGCCAAATCCGCCACCTTCATTTTCGCTTCAATTTCTTCACCCATCGGCGGCTCTCATTTGACCACGAAGCTGACCAGCTTTCCGGGGACATAGATTTGCTTTACCACCGTCTTTCCATCAATCCATATTCTCACACCCGCCAATTCCTTCACGGAAGCGAAAATGGAATCTTCGGTTTCATCAGTGTTAATCCAGATCGTTCCGCGCAGCTTGCCATTGATCTGAATCGGCAATTCGAGCTTGGATTCGACGAGTTTCTTCTCGTCATGCTTTGGCCACGCGTGCCGCGCCAAACTCCGATCATGGCCCAGCCGGCTCCAGATTTCCTCCGCCAGATGCGGCGCCAGCGGCGCCAGGAGCAGCGTAAATGTTTCCGCCAGTTGCTTCGGAATCGCCGGCAATTTGGTCATCTCATTGTTCAACTTGATCAATTCCGCGATCGCCGTGTTAAACCGCAGCGACACAATATCCTCGCCCACCTTCTTGATGGTCCGATGCATCTGCCGGTCCAAACCTTCCGGAATCTCATCCGCAACGATCCGGGCCATTTTGCCGGCCTCTTCATCCCCGATCAGATTCCGATACACACCGTTGAGGAACCGCGACATCCCCACGATGTCCCGAGTGTTCCACGGTTTCTGCTGTTCCAGCGGCCCCATGTACATCTCGTAAAGTCGAAACGTGTCGGCCCCGTAATCGCCCACGATCTCGTCTGGATTGACGATATTCCCTCGGCTCTTGCTCATCTTGAAGGATCGCGCCTCGACAGCGATGGACGGATCAGACTTCAGCACATATCGCTCGCCGCGCTTTTCCACTTGATCGGCGTCGATCAGCGCAGCAACAGATTTCCGCCCGCTTTGTCTGTCTGTTCCGACCAATTGCGGGCCGGCGCTCGTGGATTCTTCAACGATGTTTTCGAGATCGGCCGCGCTGATGTAAGCGCCTCCCGGCCCGCGGAAGGCGTGAAATTCCATCTCACCCAGAATCGTCCCTTGATTGACGAGCTTCGCAAACGGCTCCGGCGTCGAAACGTGCCCAAGATCGAACAGCACCTTGTGCCAGAACCGCGAATACAGCAAATGCAGCACCGCATGTTCCGCGCCGCCCACATAAAGATCCACCGGCATCCAATACTTTTCCTTCGCCGGATCGACGAACCGCTCCGGATTCTTCGGATCGATGAACCGCAGATAATACCAGCAGCTTCCCGCCCACTGCGGCATCGTATTGGTCTCGCGCACCGCGGGCTTGCCGTCGAGATTCACGTTCATCCAATCCCTCGCCTTGCTCAGCGGCGGCTCCAGCGTTCCCGTCGGTTTGAAATCCGCCATCTCCGGCAACGTCACCGGCAACTCCGTCTCCGGCACCGCCCACGGATTGTCCTCCGCATCCAGAATGATCGGAAACGGCTCGCCCCAATACCGTTGCCGGCTGAAAACCCAATCCCGCAGCTTATATTTCACCGACCGCTTCCCCACGCCCGCCGCCTCCAGCACTCCGGTAATCTTTTCCTTTGCCTCCGCCGTGCTCAGCCCGTCGATCGAAGGACTATTAATAGCAATCCCTTCCCCCTCAAACGCCCGCCCGGCGGGGGGCTTGCCGCCATCGGCCGGCTTCACCACCGTTCGGATCGGAATTTTGAATTTCGTGGCGAAATCATAATCGCGCTGATCGTGCGCCGGCACCGCCATGATCGCGCCGGTGCCATACCCCATGAGCACATAATCCGCGATCCAGACCGGAATCTTTTCATCATTGACCGGATTGATCGCATAGGCGCCCGTGAACACGCCGGTTTTTTCCTTCGTATCCGCCACTCGATCCCGTTCCGATTTCGCCGCCACCGACTGCCGATACGCATCCACCGCCGCCCGGTTCGCCGCCGATGTGATCCGCTCCACCAGCGGATGCTCCGGGGACAGCACCAGATACGTCGCCCCATACAGCGTATCCGGCCGAGTCGTATAAACCGTCACGCCCAAACCTTCATCATCCTCAGCAGCGGCGGGGCGTCTCAGTGAGCCCGCCGGTCCCCTGGCGGGTTCCCCCTCGATATCAAAATCCACTTCCGCCCCCACGCTGCGCCCGATCCAGTTCCGCTGCATTTCCTTCAGCGATTCCGGCCAGTTCAATTGGTCCAGGTCATCCACCAGCCGCTCAGCATACGCCGTGATCCGCAGCACCCATTGCCGCATCGGCTGGCGAACCACCGGAAATCCCCCGACTTCGCTCTTCCCGTCGATTATTTCTTCATTCGCCAGCACCGTCCCCAGACCGGGGCACCAGTTCACCGGAATTTCATCCATATACGCCAGCCGCTGATTGTCGATCACCTCACGTTGCTCGCCTTCGCTCAACTCGCGCCACACGCGCTCAATCCGCATCTCGCTTCCGAGCGCCTCCAGAACCTCCGGCGTCGGATTCACATGAACCGACCCATCCGGCCCGACCACGAAATTCTCGTTCTGCAATTCATTGATCAGGTGCTCAATTGGCCTGGCGCGTTTCTCCACCGGATGGAAATAGCTGTTGAACAACTGAAGAAAAATCCATTGCGTCCAGCGGTAGTACGCCGGATCGGTCGTATCGATTTCCCGCTCCCAGTCATAGCTCAGCCCCAGCATCCGAATCTGCCGGCGAAAGGTCGCGATGTTCTGCTCCGTCGTGATCCGCGGATGGACATTCTGCTTGATCGCATACTGTTCCGCCGGCAACCCGAACGCATCCCATCCCATCGGATGCAGCACGTTGTACCCCTGCATCCGCAGATACCGCGAAACGATGTCCGTGGCCGTATACCCCTCCGGATGCCCCACATGCAACCCGGCCCCGCTGGGGTAGGGAAACATATCCAGGACATACGCCTTGGGCATTTTCCCCGCCTCGCCCGGCTCCAGCGTGCGAAAGGAGCCGTTCTCCAGCCAATATCGCTGCCATTTCTTCTCAATCGCGGTGAAGTTATAGGACATCCCTTGGACTATAACGCCAAACACCGCCGGAGTAATAGGATGGAAACGGCAGACCAACTTTGCCCGTTTGTCTTGCCCATATTCTTTCAACTCCCCAGCCCATCGTTCCGATAACTCCATTGTCGCCCCAGAGTACTCATTAAGGGAACGGAGGTTGCCTTAGATGTTGACTTTAACCCAGGCCCTCAGGGATCAGGAAGCCAGTGCCGAAGACGGCATCGAACGCCGCCGCGGACTGCGAATTCAACAGGCCCGCCCGATCAAGGTATTCGAAGCAACCGCTTCGCGCTATTTCGGCGGACAAACCCAGGACATCAGCTCCACCGGCCTTCGCGTCGAACTCCCCCGTTCAATGCCGGTCCGCCCCGGCAAGCTGCTCAGCATTCACGTCGGACTCAGCGAATCCGGCCACGCCCTGGCCAACCGCCGTAACATGATTCCCGCGCGCGTCGTCTGGGTCAGCCGCCCGCCCCAGGCCGCCGACACCGGCAACATGTCGGTGGGGGTGGAATTCATATCGAACATCTCCGCACAACTGGACGCGGCATAATCAGGGAACGACAACGTCGAAATACTCGACGGTGATGCTTTCCAGGATGGAACGAATCTTCGGAAACATGACCTTCCCGTACGTCGAAGTCTGATGCGCATCCAACGCCCCCTGATCACGATATTGTTCGTGGACAATATAGGCCCGCGGATTCATGCGCGACTTAAGCAGCGAATACAGCACGCAACGGGGCTCGTGATTCCGGATCTCCATACGAAGCCGGCTGAAGAGCGATTCAAATTCCCGCTCGTGGCCTTCCTTCACGACAATTGTCTTTAACCCGCCAACCATTCCACACCCTCCTTTGCAAGTGTACGCAAAGCCGCTCTTGTCCCGCCGCAAACGGTCTTCCCGAATCCTATCAGGCCAGCCAACGGCGCTCCCAGCGCCACCGCCTGTTATATACGAGCCAGGGCGGCCACTTCGGCACGAAAACCGTACCCGATAAGAATCTTCTCTCTTGCAATCTTCATTTTCCCCCAGTGCAAATCGATAAAAATCTTCTGTTTAAATAAAATTAGCAATACTCACCCCTGATTTCTATTATCTCTTCCACAGATTATGGCAGAAAAAATAATCCGCGATCCCGTGCACGACATCATCGCCTTCCGGCTCGAACGCCCGGTCGATGCACTCCTCTTCAAGCTCATCAACGCCGGCGAGTTCCAGCGCCTCCGCCGCATCCGCCAACTCGGCATGGCCTCCCTCGCCTATCCCGGTGCCGACCATTCCCGCTACAGCCATTGCCTCGGCGTAATGGAAACCGCCCGCCAAATGCTCCATCATCTCGACCTCACCACAAAAATCGCCGAGCCGGACCTCACCGCCTGCCTTGCCGCCGCGCTTCTCCACGATCTCGGCCACGGCCCCCTGAGCCACGTCTTCGAGGAAATCAGCCACGTCAACCATGAAGACCAAACCGCCTCGATCATCCAAAATCCGCAAAGCGAGGTCCACCGCATTCTGTCCGAACACGACCGCGCGCTGCCCGAAATGGTCGCGCAATTTTTGGCCGGCAAATCCAACCGTCGATTTTTCAGCGATATTTTATCCAGCCAACTCGACGCCGACCGCTTTGATTATCTGCTCCGCGACAACCTCATGACCGGCAGCCATTACGGCGCCTTCGATCTCTCCTGGCTCCTTCACGCCCTCGTGGTGGACGATTCCAGCTCCCGCCTGGCCGTGACCGCCAAGGGCCTCAGCGCCGTCGAGGCGTATCTGCAATCCCGCTATCACATGTACCGCAACGTCTATTTCCACAAAGTCGTTCGCACCGGTGAAGGAATGTTGAAACTCGCCCTTCGCCGTGCACGCCGACTTGCCGAACAGGACCGTCTCTCGGCCCTATCCCGAGCCGATGCCACATTCAAAGCCATGGTGGGGGGGCAATTCACCCTCGCCCAGTTCACCGACCTGGATGATATTTCCGTCATGCACTGCCTGAAACTCTGGATCACCGCCGACGACCCGATCCTGGCCAGCTTGTCCCACGGGCTTCTCTATCGCAACCTGTACAAAACGATCGATCTGACATCGGTGGACGATCCCGCCAAACTTCGTTCTGCGATCGACCGCGCCGCCCACGCCGTCACCGCCGCCGGCGGCGATCCCAATTATCATTTGTTTTACGATGAGCCGCGCGACACTCCCTACGAGATTTACGATGGCCAGAACCCCGCCTC
>Ga0302326_10017064_pt1 | contig 15165 bp, 13 predicted proteins | sample Palsa_T0_3_FD_202264 | JGI IMG/M metagenome (GOLD analysis project Ga0302326, IMG submission 202264) | Peat permafrost microbial communities from Stordalen Mire near Abisko, Sweden - Palsa_T0_3 | ecosystem: Environmental > Terrestrial > Soil > Palsa > Peat permafrost | place: Sweden: Abisko...
GGAACGGAAATCGGCGTAAAGGGATACGGCTATGTTCCGGTGCAATCGGATGGAGAATTTTCGCTGCACGTTCCGATCGATTGGAAAGGCCCGCTGATGCTTCAGGCGCGCAACCCGGATTTGATCGGATTCAACGATTTGAACTACGGCAACCTGCAAGTGGGCGATCCGGTTGCCGCGCCGGCGCTGCCGCAGAATCTGGTGCCCCCGAACTTCGCCGGGTTTCGTCAACGCATGTCGACCGCGCATCTGATCGAATTGTGGAACGAAGCTTATAACCTCGAATTGGAGCTGGCCGACGCGGAAGAAAGCGGCGCGTCCGACGAAGAGTGGGGCGCAATCGATGAAGACCTGGGCGAGTGCTACGACGATATCGATTACCTCACCGCGCATCTTCCAACGGAGGTCGTGGTGAGGCTTGCGCACGACATGGCTGACGAGACTCGGGCCATCAATGAAGTGCTTCGCAAGGACACGCTGACGGACGATCAGGAATCGGAACTCAAAGAATACGACGGTTGGGCCAACTTCCTGGACGACGAGGCGGATGAAGCGAGTCACGTTAAACTGGGCGCATTGCTTCGGCCGGATTCGCCGTTCTGGACTTCGCCAGTGCTTTCGCAGGGCAGATTGGGCGCGCTGCGCGGACCTTTTTCGGGCGACGATTGCTATAGCGACGTTCGCCTGGACGGTTTGCGGCTCTCGCCCATTGCGGAGACGCCGGGCTCGTTCTATTTCATGCCGCCCGATGGACTCGCGACTGGGCTGCACAATTATCAGATCGCGGGCTTGGGAATTCCGCAGTCCACACTGCCGGTTTTTTATCTGACGCTACAGATGTGGGCCGACCAAACCAATCTTCACAAGGGCCAATCGACAACGTATCACCTGAAACTCAGCGGACTGAACGGCCTGCCGAGTTCGGCGTGGGGATCATCATTCTTCCCGAGCGACCTCGTCAGTCCTTCTGAGTTGCAAGGCGGTTCGCCAGATGCGATTCGCACGGGAACGATTACGCTGACGATCACCAATGAATCGCCCGGCGTGATCTCAATGAAAAATGTTTTCGCCACGCTCAACGCGCAATCGTTCGCGCCCTCGGGATCTTTCCAATTCGATGGGGGCGTTGGCGCGATACTGGACGGCGGATTCAGCATTCTTGGCGTGAGCCGCGCTTACCTCCAGCCCGAATGGAGCTGGGGAAGTACACTGGGCAGCACGTTGCCGATTTCGTCCGATCAGCCCGGCAGCCAAGCCCCCGCTTCTTCGGGAACGACATCGATGGCTTCGGCTCCCGCTGCGCCAGACTGCGATTTATCCGACCCGCCGCCGGCCGTGCTGCTACCGGTGAACGATCTGTACGTCAATAGCTGCATGGGACCGGACACCACGCGCATTTTCGACGGCGCCATGGCCGCCTCCGGGGAATCGAACTCCGCGTATATCGACAATCCTCCGGCAAAGCCGACCGTCGAAGAGGCCCAAAAACGCGTGGCAGATGCCGAGCAAGCTGTGAAGGACTGGACAAAGCGGGAAACCGACGCAACGATCAAGGCCGATAAAGCCTGGGCGGCCGGCCTGAAGAACGTTCCACAAGGTTTTATTGACGATTTGCGTGAATCCAGAGAACAAGGCTGGGACGCGCAGGAAAAAGAGGACAGCGCAAGCCAAGCGTACGATAAGGATCCGAGCGCGGAGAACAAAGCCAAGCTTGACGACGCAGAAAAGCAAACTGCGTTCACCCGTGAGCACGTGGAGAGCGCAATGAACGCCATTGAGGAGCGCTTTACGCCGGCGCAGCGCGCGGCGTACGAAGCCGCCAATGGCGAACGGAAAAGCGCGCGGTATTACCGTGCACGAGCCGAGGATGATTTGGAGGACGCGCGAAATGCGCTCAGCCAGTTCCCACTGCAACAGAGTTTGAAATATTTGTTCTGAATTGCCGGCTGCGGGCGGAGATCGCCCGGCATCAACTCGCGCGGCGCAGCGTGTGCAGCGTGATCTCGGGCGGTACGCCGAGGCGTACGGGCGCGCCGATCGTGCCTAAGCCGCGATTGACGTAAAGCAGCGAACCGGCGCCGGGCGGCGACGCAGCACCGGGCGTGGCTCCGGTGCGCAGATCGAATTCGGTGTCGCTCGACGGCGCGAAGAGCGGACGGCGATACAAGCCTTCGATATACGGCGTGAAGAAGCGCGCGGGGCTGACGTCGGCGTCAAGAATCTCAACGCGAATCTGCCCGCCGTGGGTGTGGCCTGCCAGCGACAAATCAATTCCGAGTTCCGCAGCGCGCGAGAATGAATTGGGAGTGTGCGAAAGCAGGATGTGAAAGATGTTCGGCTCGATGAGCGATTCGATGGCGGTGAGCGCGCGGCGCTTCGTACCGTCTGGATTGCGCTCGCGCTGATAATCCACGCCGATTAAGTGGAACGCGCGGCGGTTGAAGCGGATTTCCGCTTGCTCCTGGCGCAGCAGCTTCATGCCATAGCGGCTGAAGAGTTCCGCCGCGAGCGCTTCAGCGTTCGCGTAGATTTCGTGATTGCCGTTGCAGCCCCAAACGCCGAGCGGCGCGCGCAAATTCGCAAGCTCCGCGATGCACGCTTCGATTGGATCGCCCGCTTCGGTAAGGAAATCGCCGGTGACCACAGTCAGATCGGCGTGTAGATCATTGGCCATGCCGACGGCGCGGCGAATCTCGCGTACGGGCATGAAGCTGCCGATATGGATGTCGCTCAACTGCGCGATGCGCAGGCCGTCGAGTTCCGGCGGCAACGTTTCGAGCACTAGATCTTGCTCGCGCACCTGGAATTGCCAGCGCTCGGCCGCGAATCCGTACGCAAAACCCACGAACGGAGCCGCACCTGCGAGCAGCGTAGCCGTCTGCACAAATCGCCGCCGCGCCAGATTCGCCGGCGCGCCGGCGCCGCGCTCTGAACTTTCGGCTGAATGGCCGGCCGTAATCTTGTCCGGAGCGCGCCGCGGAAACGCGCGCTGCGACAGCCAAGCCGTCATGTGCACGGCCTGAATGGCGGCGTAGGAAACCAGCGAGCTCGAAAACCAGAGCCATGCGATTTCCGCAAGCGTGTGCGTGCGCGGCAATAGAGCATACTTGCCGAGGAAATCGTTCACTACGATCGCAACCAAGGCGATGAGTAGAGCGGAACACACCGCCCGCGCCCATCGCCGCGCTCCGGGACGCCGCATGCGGTTCGCCAGCGCGCGTGCGCGGCGCAACCAATAGCGCTGTGACAGGAACAACAGCACAAGCGTCACGGCCGGAATCGCGAACTTTCCGAAGTACATCGTAATTCGGGGAATCAACGAGCGCGCCTCTTTCGTTGCCTGCTTTCTTTTTCGATTTCTGTTCTAACGTTTAATTGTCGCATGGCGCTTCGCACCGTGCCGCTCTCACTTCTCACGAAAGTTCGATTCGCCAAATGGCTTGGCTGGTACATGGGCCTCGCCTTTGACCTTCGGCCAAACACGGCGCTATACTCGCGCTTCCTCGGGGAGATTCGAGACTCATGGGCGTGCTCGATCAGCGTTTTGAAAAAAATTTCCTGATTACATCGGTAGACTACGTCTTCAACTGGGCGCGTAAATCCGCCATTTGGCCGCTCACGTTTGGCTTGGCCTGCTGCGCGATCGAAATGATCGCTTCCACCACTTCGCGATTTGACATTGCGCGCTTCGGCGCCGAAGTTTTTCGCCCCTCGCCGCGCCAGGCCGATTTGATGATCGTGGCCGGCACGGTGACGCTGAAGATGGCGCCCGTGCTCAAGCGCGTGTGGGACCAGATGCCCGATCCGAAGTGGTGCATCTCGATGGGCGCATGCTCGAGCGTTGGCGGGCCGTTCAATGCGTATTCGGTGCTGCAGGGCGTGGACAAGATCGTGCCGGTGGACGTCTACGTGATCGGCTGTCCGCCGCGGCCGGAGGCGCTGTTCTACGCGCTGCTGAAATTGCAGGACAAAATTGACCAGATGTCGCTGGCGAAGCGCCCCACTGCCGTGCGCCTGCGGCCCGAGCTGGTGGACCAATTCAAGCGCGGCGTGATGGTGGCGCAAACCCCTTCGCCCCGCTAACCGATTCGTCTGGAAAGAGGACTTCCCCATGGCCTTGATGCGCGCCGCGAAGACCGATGAACTTCCCGCCGGCTCTATCCGCGAATTTCAAGTGGAAGGCAAAACGCTGGCGATTGCCAATGTGGACGGCAAATTCTACGCGATCAACAATACCTGTCTGCACCGTGGAGGTCCGCTCGGCCAAGGCGAGCTAACGGACAAGATCGTCACGTGTCCGTGGCACGGCTGGCAATATGACGTAACCACTGGAAAATTGACGATGAACCCCTCCGCGGGTGTCGAATGCTATGCGACAGAAGTCAAAGGCGAAGATATCTGGGTCGATTTGGGCTAGTTTTTACCCGTCAATTAGGCACCGGTACCCCTTCCCGCCATCTATTTCTTTCGTTTTCTGAGACCTAAAGCACGCATCCTGCGTCTAATTCACTGGAAATGGTGAAGGTGCTACGTGTATAGTGTCCGCCAAAATCGTGTGATGACTGAACTTAGGCCGCCGGTGCGGCCAAAGTCCGGCGGAGGAACAGGGTTGAGCGTGATACGCCCGGCAGCCAAGCGCAACCACTGGCTATTTTCGGTGGATCCCCAGAATTATCATTGGGATACGCTGTTTGTGAAGGGTAAGGAAATGTGGCGCGGCGGCGGCACGCGTCCGGACGTCTTGCGCCAGCTGAAACAGGTGCGGCGCGGCGACCGGATTCTGTGCTATCACGCCGCCCCCGAGCGCTCGCTCTATGCCCTGGCCGAAGTAACGCGCGATCCCTACCCGGACCCGCATGAGGAAAAGGGCAAGTCGACCGCGTTTGTGGCCGACCTGCGAGCCATCGAGCGGCTACCGCGCCAGGTGAGTTTGGCGGAGCTGCGGGCCAATTCGGCGCTGCGCAAAGTGAAATTCCTGAAGAATTTTCGCCTGATCATTTCGCCCGTTTCGGACGAAGAGTACCAGGAGATCCTGCGCATGGCCGGCATCATCGCCACGCCGGGCATGCCCCTGCCTTAAGCGCCGCTTCTCTGCCCATTCGTCTGGCGTTCGCTCAATCGATTCGACCAATGCATTGCGAGTGCGTGTAAGCTTGCGTGTCCGCGAGATGAGCCCGCGACACACGACTTATGCCCGAACTTCCTGAAGTTGAAACCGTGGTGCGCGGCCTGCGCGCCAGTCTGCCCGGTAGGCAGATCGTTGGCGTGCGCCTGGGCAAAAGCGATTTTATCGACGATCCCGTTTTTCTGGGCGAGCATCTTCCCGGCAATCGCGTCGCCAGCGTTTCTCGCTGCGGCAAATTCATCGCTGTCCAGATGGAATTGCGCGCGCCGGACGCGAATCCCGAGGCGCGCCTGCATCTGGTGATTCATCTCGGAATGACGGGACGGCTGACGACGCACAAGCCCAGCGAGCCCCCTCTGCCGCACACGCACGTTTTCTTCAGCCTGGATGACGGCAACGAATTGCGCTACACGGACATCCGCCGCTTCGGCCGAATGTTGCTGGCGACGGAAGCCTGGATGCAGGAGCTTCGCGTGCGATGGGGCCGGGATCCGCTGGAAATCGGCGCCGCGGAATTCGTGCAACTCGTCGGATCGCGCGGATCACGCATTAAGGCGCTGCTGCTCGATCAGCACATCCTGAGCGGCGTCGGCAATATCTACGCCGACGAAAGTTTGTGGCGCGCGCGAATCCATCCCGCGCGGCGCGCCGACCGCCTCACGGCGCAGCAACTCCGCGCGCTGCATCGCGCGATTCAAACCACGCTGCGTGCAGCCATCGATCTAAAGGGCTCGTCGTTTTCCGATTACGTGGATTCCGAAGGCCAGCCTGGCAGCTTCCAGAGCATGCATCGCGTCTATCAAAGAGAAGGAAAGCCGTGCCGCCGCTGCGGGCGGGTGATCCGGCGGATTCAAGTCGCGGGACGCAGTAGCCATTTTTGTCCAGGCTGCCAGCCTGCGCCGCGAGCGAGCAAGAAGCGCCCGCGCGCCAAAGCCGCGCGCCTGCCTGGCAAAAAAAGTGGATCGGCGAAGGCTTCAGTGAGCCGCGGCGCGGTAAGTCTGGCCCGCGGAACGCAGCAGCGGTGACGCCGCCGCGAAAATCAATTCGCCCCACACGCGGCGCTCGCGCTTATCCAGGCGAAGCACGCGATCGCTGAAGCGCGCGAATGCCGCCTCGCGCAACATCTCTTCCAGCAGATTGTGGATGCGATGTTGGAATTCGACGTTTTCCGAACGGAAGCCGTCCGGAAGCAAAATCCCATCGGCCATCGGCGGCACAGCCACCAGCAGAGAATAAGTGTCCATCCACCACGCCAGCCACTGCTCAAGCTGCGGCTGACGGCCGAATTTATTCACCAGGTAGCAATAATTATCGAGCGCGGAGCGATCGCAAATCACGTGCGGCGCGCGCGCGGCAGCTTCGATTTCGGCTGCGATCTGCGCGTGCAAAATCCAAAGCTGGCCTTCGAGCGTGGTGGCTTCGTTCACGGGCAGCGGCGAGCGGCGCGCCACTTCGGTGACCAACTCCACGTTGTAATCGGCTTTTTTCAGGAGCGAGCAGATTTCATACGCCAGCGTGGTTTTCCCCACACCGTGTGTGCCGATCAGGGCGAGTTTCAAGGTCAGGCAATCTCCCGTTGGAGACAGCTTCTAGCACAGATTCGATAGCCTGGGAACAAGAACCCGGCCGATGAACGGTTCGCGCAATCAATCTCTCCATCGAGCGGCCAGTACGTACAGCGGGTTCGGGGTAGAATCGCCGAAGCGGAGCGTAGAGATGCGAGCTGTGCTGCAGCGCGTGGCGCGGGCGTCGGTGCGCGCCGAAGATCGCGTGGCCGGGGAAATTGGCGCCGGCGCTGTAATCTTGCTCGGCGTGAGCCGCACGGATACGGCTGAAACGGCGCGCGCGATGGCGAAGAAAATTGCCAATCTTCGCGTTTTCGTGGGCGTCTCCGTGCGCGAGGCGATTGACGGCGGCGCAAGTCCGCGCACGCCAAACGCGAATCGCTCGCTGCTCGAAACCGGCGGCGCGGCGCTGGTGGTTTCGCAATTCACGCTCTATGGCGACGCGCGCGGCGGGCGGCGGCCTTCGTACATCGAAGCCGCGCCGGCCGAATTGGCGCGGCCACTGTATGAAGAGTTTGTCGCCGCGCTGCGCGGACTTGGCGTTACGGTGGCCACCGGAGTCTTTCAGGCGCACATGGAGATCGAATTGGTCGCAGACGGCCCGGTCACGCTGCATCTGGATTCCGATAAAACCTTTTGACGCGCCGCAGCGGCCCGCGCGCCATTGCGCACTTCGCGCCAATCGTTCCCGTTTATATCGTCCTGCGATAGAATATCCCGCATGGGACGGTCCGTCATTTTTAAAGCCTACCAAGAGCTCGCCGAATTTCGTTATCGCATCGTGTGCTATCTGAAAAAAGCCGATCAGAGCGCGCGAGCCGCGGGTCTGGAGCCGCAGCAATATCTTCTGTTGCTCGAAATGCGGGGATTGCCCGCGGACCGCGAGCCCTCCATTCAGGCTCTGGCGGAGCGCCTGCAAGTGCGCCATCACAGCGCCGTCGGTCTGATTGACCGCCTTGAGCGGCGCGGCCTGGTGCGCCGCGAGCGCGCGAAGGGCGATCGCCGCCGCGTGCTGGTGCGGCTGACGGCGCGCGGAAATGTAGTGCTCGGCAAAGTGGCCAGAGAGCGCATCGCCGATTTGCGCACGATGGCGCCCGCTCTGGTGCGCGCCCTAAGCGCGATCGTCTCGCTCGGCAACGGCCAGGCGGCGGGCGGCGCAGCCGGCAATCGAACCAAGAAGCGCGGCAACTAGCACTTTGCCTCGCGCTGTTTCTCTCCACGCGAATCCGCGCCACGGATCTACCCACGCCGGTTTTCGTCAGGCGAAGGGGATAGCTGCCATGGCTCATTGACCTCGCTGCCATACTTCTGGCGTGCCCTTACCTTTTAGGTTACTCTCTGGCCGGAGTCGCGGGCCTCCTTTCCTCTCATGCTCTTCAAAACGCTCAGCGCGGCGGTGTTCGGTATTGACGCTTACCTTGTGGAAACCGAGGTCGACGTGGGCTCGGGCAAACCGGGCGATTTCAACGTCGTCGGCCTGCCGGACAACGCCGTGCGCGAAAGCCGCGAGCGCATCAAAGCGGCGGTGAAAAATTGCGGCTACGATTTTCCGCACGCCTACGGCGTCACTGTAAATCTGGCGCCCGCCGACATTCGCAAAGAAGGTTCGGCATTCGATTTGCCGATGGCGCTTGGACTACTCGGCTGCCAGGGATCGTTTTTTGGCAAGACCCTGGATGGCTTTGTATTTCTGGGCGAACTTTCGCTTGATGGCGGCGTGCGGCCGGTGCGCGGGGCGCTTTCGGCGGCGTTGGCGGCGCGAGAAAAAGGAATTCGCGCGCTGGCAGTGCCGGAAGCGAACGCGCGCGAGGCGGCAGTGGTGGAAGGCGTCGAGGTCTATGGCGTGCGTTCGCTGCCGCAGGCCGTTGATTTGGTGAATGCGCCGGAATCGTTTAAGCCCGTGAACGTGGAAGCGCGCGCGATGCTGGCAGACGCGGCGCAGTATCCCGTCGATCTGCGCGACGTCCGCGGACAGCTTGCGGCCAAACGCGCGCTGGAAGTGGCCTGCGCCGGCGGCCACAACATTCTCTTCCTCGGACCACCGGGCGCGGGCAAAACGATGTTGGCCAAGCGCATCCCCACGATTCTGCCGCCGATGTCGCTGGAAGAAGCCATCGAGACCACGCGCATTCACAGCGTCGCAGGACTGCTGGACAACACCGGAGGCCTGGTGGGCACGCGCCCGTTTCGCTCGCCGCACCACACCATCAGCGACGCTGGCTTGATCGGCGGCGGCGCCGTGCCGAGGCCAGGCGAAGTCTCGCTGGGACACAACGGCGTGCTTTTTTTGGATGAGCTGCCGGAGTTTCAACGTAATGTTCTCGAAGTCCTGCGCCAGCCGCTCGAGGAAGGTTCGGTAACGATCGCCCGCGCGGCGGTTTCAGTCTCGTTTCCGGCGCGATTCATGCTGGCCGCGGCCATGAATCCTTGCCCGTGCGGGTTTTTTGGCGATGGCACGCGCGAATGCCACTGCTCGCCACCGCAAATTCAGCGCTACGTGGCCAAGATTTCCGGGCCGCTGCTCGATCGCGTGGATATTCACATCGAAGTGCCCGCGGTGAAATACAAAGAATTGCGCGGCGATGCCGAAATCGAAGGCTCGGACGCGGTGCGCGAGCGCGTGCTGCGCGCGCGGCGGCGCCAGCTCGAACGCTTCGCCTCCGAGCACAAAATTTATTCCAACGCGCAAATGCCGCCGAAACTGCTGCGCAAATTCTGCGGAATTTCGGCGGAAGGAGAGCGGCGCTTGGAAACCGCGATTGCGCGACTATCGCTTTCCGCCCGCGCGCACGATCGCATCCTGAAAGTTTCGCGCACCATCGCCGATCTCGATGCCGAGGAAAATATCGAGCCGCGCCATTTGAGCGAAGCCATCCAATATCGCACGCTGGATCGCACGTATTGGGCCTAGCGATTCTGAGATAGCGCGGAGGATTTGACTTCGGCGCGCATCGGAATTACAATTAAATCAGGTCGAGTCTCGATGTTTCGTTCCTTTTATTAGCCGATTCCCTCCTGCCACCCGCTTCCGCGAGGCCAGCGTTGTTGTGCTTTGCCCGGAAACCTGCGCGCCCTGCTATTTTCCCCAAGCGTTTGTGAGCCAAGTTTGACTGAAGGAGTTAGGCCGTGTCCGACAATCCGATTTTCGACAAATTGGACCAGATCGAAAAGCGCTACGAAGAACTGACCGCGCAGATTTCATCGCCCGAAGTGCTCAGCGATTCGGCGCGATACCAAAAGCTCGCGCGCACGCACGGCGATCTGGCGCAAATCGTGGAGAAATACCGCGAGTGGAAAGAAATCGATCGCGGTGTGCGCGAGGCGCGGCAGATTCAGGTGGAATCGAGCGACGCGGAGATGAACCAGATGGCGCACGACGAGGAACGCCAGCTCGCCGAGCGCAAAAAGATCATCGAGCAGGATTTGAAAATGCTGCTGCTGCCGAAAGATCCCAACGACGGGAAAAACGTGATCGTCGAAATCCGCGCCGGCACCGGCGGCGACGAAGCGGCGCTCTTTGCGGGCGAATTATTCCGCATGTATTCGCGCTACGCGGAAGCGCAGGGCTGGCGTGTGGAAGTGCTGGAAAGTTCGCCTTCCTCTCTGGGCGGCATGAAAGAAATCGTGGCCTCGATCGAAGGCAAAAAAGTTTACGCCAAGCTGAAATACGAAAGCGGCGTGCATCGCGTGCAGCGCGTGCCCGCAACCGAGCAGCAGGGCCGCGTGCACACTTCGGCCGCAACCGTGGCCGTGCTGCCCGAAGCCGACGATATCGACATCAAAATCGAGCCGAAAGATATTCGCGTGGATACGTTCTGCTCGTCCGGGCCCGGCGGCCAATCCGTAAACACCACGTATTCCGCCGTGCGCATCACGCACGTGCCCTCGGGCCTGGTGGTTTCGCAGCAGGACGAAAAATCGCAAATCAAGAATCGCGCCAAGGCCATGCGCGTCCTCCGCGCGCGGCTCTACGAACTCGAACAGCAGAAGCAGCACGATCTGATCGCCGCCGAACGCCGCGGCCAAATCCGCACCGGCGACCGCTCGGAAAAAATCCGCACCTACAATTTCCCGCAAAATCGCGTCACCGATCATCGCATCGGTTTGACGATCCATCAGCTCACCGACGTGATGGACGGAAAACTCGCGCCGTTCGTGGACGCGCTCGTGGCGCACTACGAGACTGAGCGCCTGAATCAAGAGCTGGTCGACGCATGAGCCGCGGCGCCGCTGCCGCTGCTCGCTCGTTCCCGCGCGCCCACATGGCCGAAGCCTTTATGAACGTCCGCACGGCATTGCGCGAAGCGATCACACGCCTTGAAAGCGAAAGCGTGCTGTCAGCCGCTCTGGCGTCGGAGTTGTTGCTGCTGCATGTGACGCGGCGCGACCGCGCTTGGATTTACGCGCATCCCGAAGCGATGCTCAGCAGCGAGCAATGGCAAGAGTATTTCGCGCTCGTCGCACGCCGCGCCTCGGGGACGCCGGTGCAATATCTCACCGGCGTGCAAGAATTCTGGGGCCTCGAATTCGAGGTCACGCCCGATGTGCTGATCCCGCGACCGGAAACCGAGCACGTGGTGGAAATCGCGCTGGCGCGATTGGGCGAACGAACCAGCAAGAAATTGCGCGTCGCCGACGTGGGCGCAGGTTCGGGCTGCTTGGCGGTGGCGCTCGCCACCGAATTGCTGCAGGCATCGATCATCGCAACCGATATTTCCCCGGCCGCGCTCGGCGTGGCGCGGCGAAATGCCGAGAAAAATCGCGTCAGCACGCGCATCGAATTTCGGGAATGCAATTTGCTGGATGCGTTCGCGGGCCAAGCCGCCGCGCCGCGACCCAACGTGGCCTTTGACCTGATCGTCAGCAATCCGCCCTACGTGGCTCTCGCCGATGCACCATCTTTGCAGCGCGAAGTGCGCGAGCACGAGCCGGGCGTCGCGCTCTTCGCCGGCGAATCGGGCCTTGATTTTTACGCGCCGCTGATCGCGCAAGCGGAAAATTTGCTTTCCGTGGGCGGCGTAATTGTGGTCGAACTCGGCCACAACGCCGCCGATCATGTTCGCGCGCTTCTCTCCACAGCGGCGTGGCGCGACGTAGCGATCGCAGACGATCTCGCCGGCATCGCGCGCGTCGCCTCGGCCATCCGCGGCTAGCCGTCCGCGTCTGACCTTCCGCGCTTCGCCATTCGTTCGCCTGCCGCAAAATCGGTGTATAGTTGCGCCTAACGAGGTTCGCCCGCGTGCCCAAGCTCGCTCACTTCCGCGCCAAGCACGATTCCCCAGCGGCGTCCGGGAAATCCGGAGATTCTGCTGCCGTCAGTTCCATCCTGCACGTCGATATGGACGCGTTTTTCGTTTCGGTCGAGCTGCTCGAACGGCCGGAACTGAAGGGCAAGCCCGTGGTGGTCGGCGGGCAGCCGGATCAGCGCGGCGTGGTCTCCGCCGCGAGCTACGAAGCGCGGCGCTACGGAATTCAATCCGCGATGCCGCTGCGCACCGCCGGCAAACTTTGCCCACACGCGATTTTTCTCGAGCCGCGCCATCGTTTGTATTCGGAGTGGAGCGATCGCATCGCCGCGATTCTCGCGCGCTATTCTCCCATCGTCGAAATGGCGTCGATCGATGAAGCCTATCTCGATCTCGCCGGCACCGGGCGCGTGCACGGCCAGCCGCTCGCCGCGGCGCATCGCTTGCGCTGCGAAATTTGGGACACGACCAACCTGCCTTGCTCGATGGGGCTGGGCCGCACGCGCCTGGTCGCGAAAGTTGCATCCGAGCAAGCCAAGCCGCGCGGATTGGTTTGGGTGCCGTTGGGATGCGAGGAAGCGTTTCTTGCGCCGCTTGAAGTGCGGCGTATTCCCGGCATCGGCAAAGTAACAGAAGCGGCGCTGGCCAATCTCGGAATCAAAACCGTGGGCCAATTGGCCGCCGCCGCGCACGAACGCCTCGATGAACATTTCGGCCGCTGGGGCGCCGCGCTCGAGCGCAAATCGCGTGGCGAAGACGCCTACGAATTTCTGCTCGAGGCCGAAGCAAAATCGATTTCGCACAACCACACATTCGGCCACGATACGGACGACGAGCGCCTGGCCAGCGCCACGCTCAGCCGCCTGGCGCAAATGGCCACAAAGCGCCTGCGCGATTGCGGCCTGGCCGCGCGCTCGATTCGCCTGACGATTCGCTACAAGGGCTTTCAAACCATCACGCGTTCCCATACGCTGCCTGAGCCAACGCGTCTTGACGCCGACGTGATCGCCACGATCGCTCGTCTCTTCGATCAAAATTGGGATCGTCGCAGAAAACTGCGATTGCTGGGCGTGGCGCTTGAATCGTTTTCCGAAGGCGCGCGTCAACTCGATCTGCTCGACGCCGGGCGCAAAGAGAAACTCGAGCGCCTGGCGCGCGCCACCGACGCCCTGCGCGACCGTTTCGGCTTCTCCAAAGTACAATTCGGCGGCTCGCTCGAGCGCGACGAAGACGAAAATTGAGGTTTCGGCGCATAATCCTGGCATGACGCCGCGCGATCTCGCTCTGCACATCTGCCAAGTGTTGTCGAGCAACGGCCATCAGGCCTATCTGGTGGGCGGATGCGTGCGCGATCTTGAACTGAAGCGCGAGCCGGCCGATTTCGACGTCGCGACCGACGCTGTGCCGGACCGCGTGCTCTCTCTGTTCCCCGACAGCCTGACGATCGGCGCGAAATTCGGCGTGATCCTCGTGCAAGAAGCTGGCGCGGACGTTGAAGTCGCGACGTTCCGCTCCGATGTCGGCTATTCCGATGGGCGTCACCCGGACCGAGTTGATTTCACGCCGTCGGCCGAAGAAGACGTGCGCCGCCGCGATTTCACCATCAATGGATTGCTTCTCGATCCGCGCACAAATCAAGTGCTCGATTTCGTCGGTGGGCGCGAAGATCTGCGCGTCGGCGTGGTGCGCGCGATCGGCGATCCCGATCGCCGCTTCGGCGAAGACAAGCTGCGCATGCTGCGCGCCGTGCGCTTCGCCGCGCGCTTCGGATATCGCATCGACGCCGCAACCTTTGATGCCATCCGCAAGCGCGCGCCCGAAATCATCGAAGTCTCCGCCGAGCGTTTGCGCGACGAACTGACGCGCGTGCTCACCGAAGGCAGCGCGCGCCGTGCGTTCGAGTTGCTTGACGCGACTGGACTGCTCCCGCCGCTACTGCCCGGCATCGCGCGCATGAAAGGAGTCGCGCAGCCGCCGCAATTTCATCCCGAAGGCGATGTCTGGGTGCACACGCTGATGATGCTCGAAGGATTGCCGGCTGGCGCATCGCCCACGCTGGCGTGGGGCGTTTTGCTGCATGACGTTGGCAAGCCGCCGACTTTCACCCCGCCTTCCGGACCCGGCGATCGCATCCGCTTCGATCGCCACGTCGAGGTGGGCACGGTGATGGCGCGCGAAATCTGCCGCGCGCTGCGCTTTTCAAACGACGACACTGAGCACATCGAAACGTTGGTCGCAAATCACCTGCGCTTCAAAGATGTCTTCCAGATGCGCCCCGCGACGCTCAAGCGTTTCGTGCGCCTGCCGCGCTTTGACGAGCATCTCGAACTGCATCGCCTCGATTGCCTCTCCAGCCACAGGAACCTCGACGCCTACAATTTCGTGCAAAGCTTTCTTGCCGAGACGCCGCCCGAGCAAGTTCGCCCGCAGCGCTTGGTGACGGGAGAAGATCTGAAGGAAATGGGCCTGCCTCCCGGGCCGCTCTATAAAGAGATCCTGCAAGCGGTCGAGGACGCGCAGCTGGATGGCGCGATCGCCGACCGTGCCAAAGCCCTCGAGCTCGTTCGCGAGAAGTATCTCGCTTAGCGACTTCCCGTCCTGGACGCAAAGGACCCCGAATCAGAACCCGGCCGTCCAACGGAAGGTTTAGCGCGCTTAGCCCACTGCCACCAGTCCCCGAAGCTCCCGTTTTGGCACGATCGACGTCTTCTAAGACTGGAGCATGTTGGCGGGTGCGGCACAATGCCAGTGCCGTGCCCCAGAGGCTGGGCGGGCTCCGTGTATTCAATTAGCCCTTTATAATGAACGCTATAGGTCGAATCATTTTATGGAGTTGGTGCATCTAAAAGTTTAGTGCTGTGAACTAAGATTTTCTGTAGGCCGTTCTGGAAAACTGCGAAACAATTCCCCAACTGCCTGCATCTAATTGGTTGTTCGAGTGCTATCGTCTTAATCCAGGCGCTATGGACGTGCTCTGGTAATCGCAGTTTTCTTGATCCGATCAAAGGGGGTCCGATGAGCAATACCCAGCAACCCCAAGCACCATTTTCTGAAGAATTGGCAATACTCCCGGTCCGCGAAATCGTGCTATTCCCGGGCGGCGTACAGCCGATCACCGTGGGCCGCGAAAGCTCGCTTGCGCTTCTAAATTCATTGCATGGCGAGGAGAAGCGCCTTGGAATCGTCGCGCAACACGATCCGCGCGTCGAAGAGCCCACCGCAGCCGATC
>Ga0302326_10017066_pt1 | contig 15164 bp, 12 predicted proteins | sample Palsa_T0_3_FD_202264 | JGI IMG/M metagenome (GOLD analysis project Ga0302326, IMG submission 202264) | Peat permafrost microbial communities from Stordalen Mire near Abisko, Sweden - Palsa_T0_3 | ecosystem: Environmental > Terrestrial > Soil > Palsa > Peat permafrost | place: Sweden: Abisko...
ACGGAAGGTGTTGTCGCTGCCGCGGGCGTTGTGGCATTCAGATTTGCAGTAAGGACGAACTGAGAACCGGACTCGAGACGCAGATTGTGGCCGGAAATTGAAAGTACCGAACTCCCTTCCGGGCCGCCGCCAACATCCAGCTTCACACCGCGGATGCCAATTACCTGTCCTGGCATGACTGCGGTCGGTCCCTTATATACAGGAGGTGAAACATAAACCGTTGCAGCTGCCTGCGAGAAGCTTCTCATCCCGCCGGCTGAACCGTTAACCCCATTGGGACCGGGACTGCTCCCTAATCCGAGGCCGACCGCGTCGCTCAGCGGCTGGTTTTCATACTGATTCTTGTCTCGGTTCGGATCCATCGCCAGCACGGCGGCCACGGTCATGGCCAACGGCTTCATGTCGGGTCCGCCGCATTGAGCGCTGTCGAATAGCACCGCGAGATGCGAGATTTTCTCGGTCTTGGAATAGACGGTCTGAGCAACGATCCGGCCATTAACAATTGCTCCCTCCCGAAGCGTGCACTGCGGATTCTGCCATTTCACTACAACCTTGGCGAGAACCGGATCGCCTGCTTTGACCCGCCCCGCATCGACCGCGCGCACCAGCGCAACCTGCAGCGCAACGTGCTCCGGGCCTGCGGCATGGGCAAGGGAAGATAGGAGAATGAATCGCAACCATAACTGAAGTCTGAACCCGGCGAGAATACGTTTACTCATGACTTATAACCCGTTCCCGGCAGAAACTTTACCACGGAACGACCCCCCGAAGTTAGAGGTAAAGTTCCCATTATCGATCGGAAAGGCGATACAGAACGCAAGCATGGGAAGCCAGCTTCAAGTCGATCGATTTCGATAACCCAATGTCCTTGTGTTCCCATAGGTCCCGAACTCGGTATCTCGCCGAACCGAGCCCTAAGTCCTTCCAGCCCAACTCAATTCTTTGAGCACTCGGCGAGATGTTGAACACGGCCATATAGTATCCGTCACCCGATGCCGGTCGCGACAGCCACGCGACCGTCGTTCCGGTCGCCATCACTGGACGGCTCTCCACCGAATGCTGATCCACTTCGATGACCTCGGGATTCGTAAGCAAGGCGATCGTCCACTCAGCATCGGAGTTCAGACTGGAGTTCAAGTCTCCACCGATCATGAGAGGCGAGCGAAAGATCGACCATAACGTAAGCAAGGTTCTCTGCTCGTCGTGTGTGAGCCTGGTTTGCCGAGGCTTTCCCCACCCGGGGGCGGGCCCGAGATAGCCAACCGGCAGCATATCTGCATCGGGCCAGTGTCGCGGTTCGGATACGCCGGCCCACTTCGCCACATTGGCGAACTGATCTCCGACCCCCTGAGGGTAGGCGACGTTGCTATGCCACAAATCCCAGATATCGTCCGAGATTCGCCACATCTGCGCATACTTCCGCATCTCATCCGTTTTTTCCACGGGTGCCGGGCCGGGAGACAGACTCAGTGCAATGGGGCGGTTGACCTTGTCGAGCGCCTCGCGCAACATGCGAATTTCGTCGCCTTTGTAAGGATGACTACTGATGCAATCCACTTTGATCAAATCAATCTGCCAGCTTGCATAAAGCCGCGCGAGCGAATCGTAATAGGCTTGGCCTGCCGGCTTGGTTCCATCAATCCCATAGTTGTCATAGTTCCAGGGACAGGTATCGGCCGTAACCGCTGCATCGGCGGCGTGATAGGTCGAGCCTTCAATCGGAAGATTCTGATCCACAGCTTGTCTGGGAATTCCGCGGAGAATGTGGATGCCAAACTTCAGACCGAGAGAATGAACATAATCAGCCAGCGGTTTGAAGCCCGCACCACCGGTGGCCGACGGGAACCGGCTGGCCGGCGGCACGTAGCGGCCGTAACCATCTGTTACATAGTTGAAAGTTTTCGAATTGCCTTCCGCCACTGGATTGGTTACAAACCAATCCGCATCGATCACCATGTATTGCCAGCCATACGGTTTCAGGTGTTTTGCAAACCACTCGACATTAGTTTCGAAGTCAGCCTCGTTGATCGTAGTTCCATAGCCGTCCCAGCTGTTCCAACCCATGGGCGGAGTGCTCGCCAAAGCAACCGATTGGTCCACTGCCGGGTCGCGATCCGCGGTATTCAGCACGCTCGCAAGCACCAGCACTGACACACAGTATCCAACTGCCAGTCTAATGCTAGTCATTGCTTCGCCTTTTCTCGCAATCAAGGCTACATCCTGCCGCACCTATCGGAGATAGTGATGACCCGTCCTTCGCCACCGTCTGTTCGATCGATAATGCGCAGGCTAGCGCGACATCAGAAATTCGACCTGCTGCTCAATTTCAGCGATCGCGATGGGAGCCAGGTTGGCCTCACGCAGTTGCCGGTTCAATTGCGCTAATGTCGTTTGCTTGAATTGGGTCCACTCTGCGATACGCGCTTTTATGCGCTGGCTTGACTCTTTGTAAACCGCGATCGCCTGCGACGGCACGGCACGATCTCCGCCTTCGACAACCCGGAGAGCGGATGCCAGGCCCGTATAGGAGTCCTGCAGCCCGGGGCTGTCATCGTCATCCACCGCATGTTCCTTGTTCGTAAGAATCTTGTTGATTCCAGATCGAGCCTCCGCCAGCGCCGACTTGAGCTGTGCATTTTGTGCGCCGGGCTTCAACTGAATGTCTGTCAGTTGCTTCTGCACCGAGCCGATCTCGGCCATTGCGCGGCGTGCTTCTTTGGTTTCGCCAAACATCTGCTGTCCCAATTCCAACTGTTGTGCGAGAGTCTCGGGAGTCGCGGGCGAGCGCGGATCCATGATGATCTTCAGTGATTGGTTCTGCACTTTTCCGTCGACGGTCAGTCGAACCTGGTAGATTCCCGGCACAGCCTTCGGCCCGCTCGGATTGTTGTACCCGGCTTCTTCGTCCGCGCTCGGGCCGCCGGAACTGCTCCACGTGAGGTCCCAGACGAAGCGATGCATTCCGGCGGTCTTTTCGAGAACTTCCGGCTTAGGGAACCAGCGCTCGGCGACGGGTAACGGCGGATGCTTCGGCGCGCTCGGATCTTCCGAAGAAAACTTTCTGACGAGATTCTGTTGCGCATCGAACACCTCCAGCCGCACGGCGCTTGCCGAGGATGGGAGCAAATAATCAATCATCGCGCCGTCGGGAGGATTTTCTGCCGTGGGTTCCTCGGGCGGAAGAGGTGTGCCTGGAAATTCGTCGTTATCGATGCGAACAGTTGTAGCCGGACGATACAGCCATGCACCATCCGCTCTTCTCGCTTCAGTCACCTGGCGAAGGGGCGTGATGTTATCGAGAATCCAGAATGAACGCCCGTGCGTGGCAATCACCAGGTCATCCCCGTGAATGGTGAGATCGCGGACCGAACTGACGGGCAGGTTCAATTGCAAGGGCTGCCAGTGATCTCCATCGTCAAAAGAAATGTACACTCCAAATTCGGTACCGGCGAAGAGGAGTCCCTTGCTCTGCGGGTCCTCGCGAATCGCGCGCAAGAATGCCGGAGCAGCAATCCCGTTCGAGATCGGTTGCCAGGTGGCGCCGTAGTCCCGTGTTCGATAGATGTAGGGTGTTTGATCGTCGAGACGTGCGCGGTCGATGGCCGCATAAGCGACGGCCTGATCGAAGTGGGAGGCTTCGATCATCGAAATTTTGCTCCAGTCACTCAGTCCTTGCGGGGTGACGCCGCTCCAGTTCTTTCCACCATCGCGGGTCAGGTGAATTAATCCCGAGTCGCTTCCCGCCCAGATCAGGTCGCGGTTGAGCGGCGAGGGCGCGATCGCGAATACGACACCATAGCCGGCGCTTTTGGCGTTGGCGATGGTTGGGGTGTCATCAGCTGAAGAACTCGACGGTTTCTTGTCTTTCGGATTGTGGGCGTCCGGCGCATGGGGGCGCGCGCCGGTGAGGTCGGGGCTGATGACCTCCCAGTGCAGACCACCATCGACAGTCTTCATCACATACTGCGTTCCGAGATAGAGCGCTGTCGGGTCAATCGGCGAAAGGACTAGCGGCGGCGTCCAGGGGTCACGATACTTGCGCTGACTGATTTCGGACTCAAATGAAAATGCAGGCCATGGAGTAACTAACTGAGTCAGGCCTGTCCGTTTGTTGAAGCGCTCAACGGTACCGTAAGTCCCACTCAAATAGATGATGTCAGGGTCTTTCGGATCGACCACAATATATCCGCTCTCGCTTCCGCCGGGGAGAAACCAATCGCGGGGCGTGATCTGACCATGATCGGTACGGCTTGGGACCGCGGCACTGCCGCTATCCTGCTGCGCGCCATAGACGACGTAGGGAAACTGGTTGTCGGTGATTACGTGATAGAACTGCGCCGTGGGCTGGTTGTACCAGGTGCTCCAGGTCCGGCCGCGATTGAGGCTGGCCGAGGTTCCCTGGTCCGTTCCTAAAACCATGCTGGCGGAATTTGCCGGATCGATCCAGAGCTGATGATAATCGTCTCCGCCTGGCGCGCCGCGAACGACCGAAATTGTTTTCCCGGCGTCCTCCGACCGGTAGAGAGCGACATTTGGCACGTAGATCACATCGGGGTTGCGCGGATCGATGGTTACGCTATTAAAGTAAAAGGCCCGGCCGGTCAGGCGAGAATCGGCATTGGCCAAGACCCAGGTGTCGCCTCCATCGTCGGAGCGATAGAGGCCGGACTTGTTCCCTTCGTTTTTTTCTGCGTCGGATTTCGCGTCAGATTTCGCTTCGGGTTTCACTTCTATGAGCGCATACACGCGCCGGCCGTCCGGCGCAACGTCTACGCCAATCCGTCCCCAATTGCCTTCTGGCAGGCCGTTCCCGGTAAGATGAGACCACGTCTTGCCGGCATCCTGCGATCGGTACAGGCCGGTGCCGGGTCCGTCGACCGGAGCATAGTTGCTCCAGGGCTGACGCCATGTTTGCCATGCGCCGGCAAACAATATCTGCGGAGCGGAAGAACTCATCGCCAGATCTGAAATTCCGATTTTGTTCCCGAGATCGAGAGCGCGCGTCCAGTGCGCTCCGCCATCGACCGATTTATAAACGCCGCGTTGTTCGTTGGGAGCATACACGTGCCCGAGAGCGCCCACATAAACGACATTCGCATTCTGCGGATCGATTACGATGCGGCTGATTTGACGCGTATCTTCCAAGCCGATGTGAATCCAGGTCGCGCCGCCATCGGTGGATTTGTAAACTCCGTTGCCGGAAGAGAGGTCCTCACGAATGTCGGACTCGCCGGTCCCGGCATAAATGACTCTAGGATCGGAGGGAGCGACGGCAAGCGCGCCGATCGAGCCCACCGGCTGGCCATCAAAAATCGGCGTCCAGACAACTCCCGCGTCAATTGTTTTCCATATCCCGCCATTGACCCCACCGAAATAGAAAGTTGTCGGGTCGCCCGGCACTCCGGCGACGGCAACCACGCGTCCGCCACGGAAAGGGCCGATCATGCGCCATTTAAGTCCATTTACGAATTGTGGAGGAACTGGCTGAGCAGCCGCTACCGCAGCCAGCAACAGAAACAAACAGGCAAGGAAACAGGCATTCGAACACGATCTGAGTTTCAACAAGTAGCGGACCCTCGTTTTCGTTCTTCGGTTAGTACAGATATTATGCCCGAGTCCTCGGTTACGCATCCCCGATTACGCATCGATCCGGGAGTCCACGAACTGATCGCTGAAGATAGAGAGCCGGGCGCTCACACCCGGCAAAATAAGACGCAAGCCATTTGCCGCGTGCGTGGCCGCTGAGGTTTAATGTCCCATGCATTGGAATGACGCTGCGGTTCTTCTTCTGATTCTGTTGGTGATGATCGTGCTTCTGCTCTGGCTGCTTCATCGCACTCGCCTGGGCTCATTTGTACACGAGCATATCGCCGACCGTCCTCGCCGCAGGCTTTTTGTCGCATCCATCAGCTTTTTTCTGACGTTTGCCATCGTGCGGGGAATGGTGTTTTGTATTCGCCACCAGATTCCGCCGTTTCACTACATCATTATGGACGGCCGGCATATCCATCACCTGGTGCCGGGTATTTTGATTCTGCTGGCGGTTGGTTATGGCTGGCTCTGTGAGTTTGGTAACGGCAGCGATGTGTCCTCGCTTTTCGTCGGCAGGTTGATGGCGGTGCTTTACGGAGTGGGCGCCGCGCTGACACTCGATGAGTTCGCCCTCTGGCTCAATCTGAAGGACGTTTACTTCGTGCGCGAAGGACGGTCGAGCATTGACGCTGTGATCCTGTTTGGCTCGTTGCTCGCCATCGGAGGATGGGGCGCGCCGCTGTTCGCCGCCCTCGCAAAAGGCAAGACGAAGCGGAGTGGCTAGCAGAATCCCGAGCGGTGATACCATCAACTGTTTTAGCCATTTTCCCAAACAGGTATCGCGCCATGACTCGATCCGCCCGCTCCGTCGCGTCGCCCCGTGTAATCAGCATCGCGGACTTTCGTACGCTCGCCCGTCGCCGTGTGGCCAGAGCCGTCTTTGACTACCTTGATGGCGGCGCCGAAGGCGAGGTCACTCTCCGCGAAAGTTGCCGCGTGTATGACGATATTACTTTTCGTCCACGCCATGCGGTAGCGTTCGCTGATTGCAATTTGCGTACCCGCGTCCTCGGCCTCGATCTCGCTTTGCCATTCCTGCTGGCTCCGGTTGGCTACAGCCGGCTGATGCACCCCGACGGCGAGATGGGGGCGGCGCGCGCCGCCGGCAACGCGGGCACCGCGTACATTCTTTCCACCATCTCGGGACACAAGCTGGAAAATGTCAAAGCGGCCTCGACCGGACCCGTCTTCTATCAGCTGTATCTGATGGGCGGCCGCGCGGCCGCGGAGGGCTCGATTGAACGCGCGCGGCTAGCCGGATTTTCCGCGCTCGTCGTTACCATCGACACTCCCGTCTCCGGAATTCGCGAACGCGATCACCGCAACGGAATGAGGGAACTGGTCAGCGGCAGCATCTTCGAAAAACTCCGATATCTTCCGCAAGTGCTCTCGCGCCCGGGATGGCTCGCGAGTTTTCTGCTCGACGGTGGTCTGCCGCTGCTCCCCAATGTCGTGATCCCCGGCAAAGGACCCATGCCGCTCGTCGATGTCGCCGCCGCGCTGGCCGAGTCCACGGTGACCTGGAGCGACCTGAAATGGATTCGTGAACTGTGGCGCGGTCCGATCGTCGTCAAAGGCGTCCTCACCGGAGACGACGCGCGCCGTGCGGTGGATGAAGGGGCCGCGGCAATCTCAGTCTCCAATCATGGCGGCCGTCAGCTCGATTGCGTTTCCTCGCCATTGCGAGCTCTGCCGGAGGTCGTGAAGGCGGTCCACGGGCAGACCGAAATCCTCATGGATGGAGGCATTCGCCGTGGGACCGACATCGTCAAAGCGCTGTGCCTGGGCGCCCGCGCCGTGCTCTGCGGACGCGCCTACGCCTACGGTCTCGCCGCTGCCGGAGAAGCCGGTGTGAATCGCGCCATCGAAATTCTGCGCACTGATCTTGAGCGGACGTTGAGGCTGCTCGGCTGCGCTTCGGTCGCCGAACTGGATCGTTCCTATGTAAGAGTTCCCCAGGGCTGGGACGCGAACTGATCGCGTCGGCACGAAAATTAAGAGGAGAATTATGCCGCTCGTTCGAATCGATCTTCTTGAAGGCAAGACACCGGAATTTCGCATACAGGCCGGTCAGATCGTCTACCAGGCTATGCAGGATTTCTTAGATGTCCCTAAGGACGACCGCTTTCAAATCATCACCGAGCATCCCAGCGCCGGGTTGCAGTTTGACCGCGATTATCTTGGCGTCCACCGGTCGGACGAATGTATCTTCATCCAAATCACCCTGAACAGCGGTCGCAGCGTTGAGAAGAAGCTGCGTTTCTACAAAGCGGTTGCGGACGGTTTGCATGACGGCCTGAAAGTGCGGCGAGAGGATGTCTTCATCAATCTGGTGGAAGTGGCGAAGGAAGACTGGTCGTTCGGCAATGGCGTAGCGCAATACGTAAAACCCACAAGTTAAATTCCCGCAGGAGCTACGCGCATGCACCGTCGCGACTTTAATCTCGGCATAGTTAAAACATGTGCGGCAGCATTCCTGTCCCCGCGCCTGCTCGCCGAACCGCTTGAACGCTCGTCGGAGCGCTTGACCTCGGACCATTCGACCGATAGTGAGCCGTCCGCCATCGCCGCGCTCTACAAGAACGCCGTCGTCATCGATTCCCTCTGTGCCCCATTCGTCGATACCGATCCGCCCCCCGCGGCCGATGTTCTGGCTGCCGTGCGGCAATCGGGCATTACCGCGATCAACTTCACCGTCTCTCAGTCCACATTCGAGGACACGGTCAGCAATATCGCCGCCGTAGAAATGCTGGTCGAGCAACATCCCGAAGCGTTCCTCATAGTACGCCGGCACTCCGACATCGCCCGCGCCAAGCGCGAAAACAAGATCGGAATCATGCCAGGATTTCAGTACACCGCGTTCTTGGAAGAAAACCCCGAGCGCATCGAAATGTTCCGCCAGCTCGGCGTGCGTATCATGCAGCTCACCTACAACAATCGCAGCATTTTCGGCGACGGATGCCTCGAGCCGGGCAATGCCGGACTCAGCAAAGCAGGCGTCGCTGCGGTCCAGAGGATGAACGATCTCGGAGTCGCCGTTGACCTCAGCCACAGCGGGTACCGCACCACTTCCGAAGGCATCGCCGAATCGAAAAAGCCGGTTCTGATTACGCATTCCGGATGCGCCGCCGTCTATCCTCATCCCCGCAATAAGCCTGACGAAATTCTCAAGTCGCTTGCCGATCGCGGCGGCTATTTCGGCGTTTATCTCATGCCCTATGTCGTCGCTTCGCCCACCGTGCCCACCCGCGAACATGTGCTCGATCACGTCGTGCACGCCATCAATGTATGCGGCGCCGATCACGTCGGCATCGGAAGCGATGGCTCGATCCAGAAAATGTTATTAACCGTCGAACAGAAAACCGCTTTTGATCAGGACATCGCGCGCCGAAAGAAACTTGGGATCGGTGCCCCCGGAGAAGATCGCTATCCTTACGTACCCGACCTCAACGGCCCCGACCACATGGAAGTAATCGCCAGTGAACTGGCTAAACGCGGACAGCCCTCACCGGTGATCGAAAAAATTCTGGGAGCAAACTTCCAGCGGGTGATCGGAGAAATCTGGGGGACGGCGTAGAAGGTCGTGTTCAGTCAGTCGGGGCCGAAATCGCGCCGCCACTCTCATTCGCGTGTGCGTCTTTCACGTGCCGGTCAAACGCTCGCTGCAGTTTCTCCTGATAGTCGGCTTTCTCGGGACGGTGGTGAGTAGACGCAGCGCGGAAGATAGCGGTGGGACACAATGTGCAGCAGCCTTCGACAGGTATCTCTCCCAGCCATTTGGTAACGCGCAAGGATGGAGACGGTTTTTTCATACTCCGAAATTTCCGCCGCAGGAGACGATCGCGTAGAGACGCGGCTTGCCGCGTCTCCCGCATTAGTTGCGCAGCGTGGGCATGACAGTTTGACGCGTTGGCGCGAGAATTTTTGGTCAGTGGGTGAAAAGCGCAATCAAAATGACGATTGGAATGGGCACGCCGAGCAGCAAAAGTAGAATTGAACGCATGGTAGGCCTCCTTCAAATTGATATGGCACTTTCAAATGTTTATACCCGCACTTACTAAACAATAACGCGATCGCGTTGCCGGCCTCCGATGGTTCCAGCATAGCTCGCGCAGAACGCTCCGCTTAGCAATGCCACGAACAGCCACAATGACAAATGTGCCAGCGCTTTTCGAGCATTTTCAGCAGACTGCTGAGCCTGCGCGAATACCTCGGACACACGATTCTCAGCTTCGGTTTGGTTAAGTCCCGTTCTCGCCGATACCATTTGGGCTAGATAGGTCTGGTCCGCTGCGGGCAAAGCCCCTTGGCGCATGCCGTGCGTAAGAATGCGCTCTGCCTCGCCGCGCGCTAAAGCATCGTTGCGATCTGAGACCGAACCGTTGGAACGGAACAGGGTGTCGATGAGATACGCGTGAGAATTAAGCCCGGACGTCTCCGCGTCATTGGCCGTAGTGGCCGCCGATCGCTGCATCGCTCCACCCGCGAGCGAAGTCGCTGCGGATGCCAGGAACGCCGCCGTAACCACCAGCCCCAACGCCCACACCAGAAATCCGTGAGCGGTATCTCGGAAATACACCTCGTCCGTGTGGACATTCACCCACTTCGTTCGGAGACGTCCTGCCAGATATCCACCCATGGCCGACGCGATGATTTGGGTAGCGATCAGCCAGGCGATAGCGGCCTTTCCAATGGTGGAAGCGACTGCGCCCATGTTCGACCACGGCGAAATCGAAGAAAATCCGAGGCCGGTGCCCAACGACAATAAGATCAGGGCCAGCGCGGCGGCCACGAACGCGCCACCGATCACCGCCGGCCAGGAAACGCCGGCCGAGTAAGCCTCGTTCTTGCCGGGAATCTCAGACACAATGGTTGGACGTTCGCCGATGGGCGTCACAACAGCTGTCGATGCTTGCATATATTCTCCTTAAACGATTTGTGATGACGAACCGCGAGGGGTGCCCCGTCCAAGCTCCGCTTGGACGGGCCCTTTTCGGCGTCTCAGCGTGATTTGAAACTGCAGCGTCTCAGGCTGAATGACGGTCCTTGAATTTGTCGATCTTTTCGTTGACTTTCTCTTTGGCGTTCTGCACCGACTGACTGATCTTGCCTCGCGTATCATCCGCCTTGTCGGTAGTGGCGTCCTTGTGCGACTCCTGCACCTTGTTAGCAGCGTCCTTGGCGTTGCCCCAAGTCTCTTTCACCGCGCCTTTAGCCTGATCCACGACTCCCTGATTGGCTAATTTCTCGTTGCCCACGGTTTCTCCTACTCCTTGCTTAACTTTCCCCACGACCTGCTCAACTTTGCCGGAAACCTGATCCTTATTCATAAACTTCCTCCCTTTATCTACAAGTTCGATTTTTGTTTCTTACGCCTGGTTACGCTACTTCAGTTTCACACTAGAACGTCCCCTGCCCGTAATCCATCGGGAGAACACCGTAGTAAACACTCATTAAGGCCTCATTTCGGATCGCGAGTACGAAACTGCCCATTAGATTCAGCGGCTTGCGGGGTGCGCCATTTCTCGCTTTTCGAGAAGTGGCCTGCCGCCAGGAAGTATCCCGATCACACATTTATGCGATAGTTTTAAACTGGTTCAAACGTCAGCCCTCAAGGGACAGTCAATCGTGAAATCGGATTCCAGAAAAACACCCATGCATCCCGGCTTAGAAGTGCAGCGTCGTCTTGCTTATTTCAGCGAGCGCCGCGACGAGATCGTCTCGACCATCCGCGAGCTGGTCGAAATCGAATCTCCCAGCGACAACAAAGCCGCCGTGGACCGCATTGCGGAGGCGGTTGCGCAGAAATTCTCCCAGCTCGGCGGTGCGGTACGGATTCATCGCGTGGAAGACTTTGGCAATCACCTGCAAATCGACTTCGATCTCCACGGCAAGTCCACCGCGAAGCCGGTGCTGCTTCTGGGCCACTATGACACTGTGTATCCGCTTGGCGCGCTCGCCACCATGCCATGCCGCGTCATCGACGACAACCTGACTGGGCCTGGCGTCCTCGACATGAAATCCGGCATTGGGTTGATGTTGCACGCGATCGCCGCCCTGCAGGATTGGCAGGGAGATAAAGCAGGACGGAATGGCGGATTGCCGCGTCCCGTGACCGTGCTCCTGGTTTCCGACGAGGAGGTGGGCAGTGGCTCGTCGCGGGCGATCACCGAGTCTCTGGCGAAAAAAGCTGCGGCCGTGCTCGTGCTTGAGCCTTCTTATGGACCGCGGGGCGCCGTGAAAACCGCGCGCAAAGGAGTTGGCGAATACCTCGTCAGTGTTCGAGGCAAAGCTTCTCATGCGGGCCTCGATTTCCAGAAGGGCGTGAATGCGATTCTTGAGCTGGCCCGGCAGATCGAACGAATTTCCAGTTTCACGGAACTACGGAAGGGCTTGACGGTAAACGTCGGCGTCGTGAGCGGCGGGTCGCGAACCAATGTGGTTCCGGCCGAAGCGGCCGCACAGGTCGATGTTCGAATCGCTCGCCTCAAGGACGCGGCCGGAATCGATAAGAAGATGCGCGGCCTGCGTCCCTTCAATCGCAAATGCAAAATCCAGATCACGGGGGGAATCAATCGTCCGCCGATGGAACGCACCGCCGGCGTGGCAGCGTTGTACGCGCAAGCTGTCGCGATCGCGCGCGAGTTGGGATGGAAGCTCGGCGAAGCCGCGGTGGGCGGTGGTTCGGATGGCAATTTCACCGCAGCCCTTGGGATTCCAACCTTGGATGGTCTTGGAGGTGTTGGCGACGGCGCGCATGCCACCCACGAGCACATCCTTATCCCGGAGTTGCCGCGCCGGGCCGCGCTCCTAGCGGGGCTCATTGAACGGATCTGAGCCAAGAAGCGTAAAGCACCGTCCCAGCCTGTAGTTTATGGGGTAGTGGTGCAATTTGCGAAATCCCGAACCACCAAGGTCACCAAGGTACACGAAGGAACTGTCTGAAACCAAAAGCCTTCGTGATCCTTCGTGCCCTGTGGTTCAGGATTTCATCGGCCCCATCGTGAAACTGACCCACTACCGTTTATCGCGGTTCTTTGACTCCAGCCCGAGGGAAGCCTAGAATTTGCACAGGGCTTGCATTGTGGGCGCGAGTGGGTAACTGGAGGATTTATGGGTGAGGGGCTATTTTCGCCGCTGCACATTCTGTTGATTATCGGCATCGCATTACTGCTTTTCGGACCTAGCAAGTTTGCCGATCTAGGCAAAGGCCTGGGTGAAGGCATCAGGAATTTCAAGTCGTCGATGAAAGATCCCGAAGAGAAACCGAAAGACACGCCCAAACCTCCGGCCGCGTAAGAGTGTGGCGCGGACACTCCTGTCCGCGGGTTAGCGCCACCGCGCATCCGAGCTAGATGGCCGCTCCCTGACGCAGCATCCGCCATACCAGCGCTACAGGCAGCCCCACCACATTGCTGTAATCTCCTTCGATTCGGGGAATCCAACGGGAAGCGATGCCCTGAATCGCGTAGGCTCCCGCTTTGTCCATCGGCTCTCCGCTGGCTACGTAGTCGGCGATTTCCTTGTCCGTGATTTCACTCACGGTGACGAGCGTCGTTTCACTGGCCACCACCGGCCGGCCTCCGACAACTAGACACACCCCCGTAATCACCTGATGCTGGCGTCCTGAGAGCAGGCGCAGCATGCGCGCGGCGTCTGCGGCATTGGAGGGTTTGCCGAGAAGTTGGCCATCGACCACAACCACGGTGTCAGCTCCCAGCACGCAATCATGCGGACGCTGGCGCGCAATCGCCAGCGCCTTTTCTCGCGCCAGGCGTTCGGCGCATTCCTTCGCGGCTTCTCCCGGACGCGGGTTTTCTGCGATGTCTGCAGGCTGCACTTCAAACGGAATTCCGGCGTTGCGCAGCAACTCCTGACGACGCGGCGACGCGGAAGCAAGCACTAACATGGTTTCGTGTGGCGCGGACACTCCTGTCCGCGAACTGTCGGCACCCTCGGGAATTGATGCGCGGCCTGGAATATCTTCCCAGCACTACTCCAGCGCTTCGGGCTCGATGGAAATGTTTGTCTCGCCTTTGGCCCGTTTTTCCCAGTATTTTTTTACCCAGGCTTCGTAGCTTTTGCCGGCTGCGGTGTCGCGTCCGGTGAAGGCTATGGCGGCGATATCGGAGTAGGGAATGGCGGGGCGCTCGTTGCTGGTGGCGAGTATCAGACGAACTACGGAGTTCTCCAACGTCGGACCGATGCGGCGGTCGAAGAGATATCCGGTGATCTCGGAGCCGTTTTTGTCTTTACTCTTGCGGGTGATGGTTACATCGCCACGATAGTCAAACGCTTTTTCAATGACCGCACGAATGTCCGCTTCGGTGGCGAGTTGCGGAATCCAGCCTTGAAGATTCTCGCGTTCGAATCCGGGGACCACTTCGAGGTCGTCGTTAGAGCGTGGCGAAATCTCGGCGCTCGGCGGCGCGGCAACGGCTTGCGCGCTGTGGGGCAGCGCTGGGTCGTGTCCATGCTCACGGCCGCTCATACGCGGCTTTCTTCGGCTTGCGCCTGCGGTGCTTCGATTTGAATCAGCGGATTGTAGGAGTGCACCGGGCGCACCTCGCGGTCGAGATCGGCAAGCGCGGCTTTGTCGGGATAGAGCGAGAAGGTCGCCTTCACTGTGTCGGCGAATCCGCGCAGCGAACCGAAGGTGTCGTCCACCGAGGTCGGTTCGTAGCCGCAATGCACCATGCAGTTCGCGCACTGCGGATTGCCCGACTCGGTGCCGTAGTTCGCCCACTCCGTCGCTTCCATCAACTCCTGGAAAGACTCGGCGTAGCCATCCTGCAGCAGGTAGCAGGGCTTCTGCCATCCGAAGATGTTGTAGGTCGGCATGCCCCAGGGCGTGCATTTGTAGTTGCGCTTGCCCATCAGGTATTCGAGGAAGAGCGGCGACTGATTGAAGCGCCACGTCTTCTTGCGATTCGAAAGCATGGAGCGGAACAGACGACGGGTGCGGGCGCGTCCCATGAAATGTTTCTGATCGGGCGCCTTGTCGTACGAGTATCCGGGCGAGACCATCATGCTCTCTACGCCGACTTGCATCATCTCGTCGAAGAAAGTGCGCACGCTGTTGGGATCGGCGCCATCGAAAAGCGTGGTGTTGGTGGTCACGCGGAAGCCAGCGTCGATCGCGGCGCGAATGCCGTCGAGCGCGAGTTCGTATCCGCCTTCGCGGCACACGGAAAAATCGTGGTGCTCTTTTTGTCCGTCGACGTGAACCGAGAAGCTCAAGTATTTGCTGGGCTTGAACAGGTGCAACTTCTCTTTCAGCAACAACGCGTTGGTGCAGAGATAGATATATTTCTTGCGCGCGACCAGGCCTTCGACAATTTCTGCGATCTGCGGATGCATCAGCGGTTCGCCGCCAGGGATGGATACCATCGGCGCTCCGCACTCATCGACTGCTTTGAAGCAATCTTCCGGAGACAGGTCAGTTTTCAGAATGTGGGCCGGGTACTGAATCTTGCCGCATCCGGCACAAGCCAGGTTGCAGCGGAACAGCGGCTCCAGCATGAGCACGAGCGGATAGCGCTTGCGTCCTGCCATCTTCTGGCGCAGGACGT
>Ga0302326_10017068_pt1 | contig 15161 bp, 10 predicted proteins | sample Palsa_T0_3_FD_202264 | JGI IMG/M metagenome (GOLD analysis project Ga0302326, IMG submission 202264) | Peat permafrost microbial communities from Stordalen Mire near Abisko, Sweden - Palsa_T0_3 | ecosystem: Environmental > Terrestrial > Soil > Palsa > Peat permafrost | place: Sweden: Abisko...
ACGCTCGAGGTGGTCAACACCTATGCGGCGCAGGCCGTACGTGCTTTGAGTCAGATCGATCAGACGCTCAAGCTCGTCAAGTTTGAATACGAGTCCAAAGGCGCTGGCACCAACACAGCCAACGCGGCGCTGTCTGAGCTAAAGAGCAGGACAATGCTGCCGTCGGACCTGCTGTTCGTGATCAACATCATTAATCGCGACGGTAAGATCGTGGCCAGCACGCGACCGATCGCAGCGAACACCGCAACTGAGCCGGAATTGTTAGCGGGATTACGCGGCGATGCGCTTTGGATCAATCGACCGCGCCCAAGCGCGGCGCCGAATCACTGGACACTGCAGTTCGGCCGCGCGCTCAACGCAGCCGATGGCGCTATTGCGGGCGCCGTGGTGCTCGAGGTCGACGCCGCCTATTTCGTGAGTAGCTACGATCCCGCGGTCCTGGGCAACGACGGCGTACTGGGCCTTCTGGGAACTGACGGCGTATTTCGCGCACGACGCACGGGCGAGCAGGTGAGCGCGGGCGACAGCATTGATTATGCGAAAACGGTACGCGGCGATCAGGATGATTCCGCGGTCTGGATTTCCGTCAATAGCTGGGATGGCGTGCGGCGCTTCACCGGCGTACAGCAGCTCGCCGAGTTTCCCCTGGCGGTGATCGCCGGTTTGTCCGAGCGCGAGCAATTGGCCGCCGCGCTTCGCAGCAGGAACGTGTTTCTTTGGCGCGCGGCCCTTGGCAGCCTCTTTATCCTGGTGCTCGGCGCGACGCTCGGACGCATGAGCTGGCAGCTCTCAGAGGCCAGACAGCGCGAGAGCGAAGCTAAATTGTCCTATGCGCTGCGTGTCGAGCACCTCGCCTATCATGACAGTCTCACGGCATTGCCCAATCGCAGCCTGTTCAACCGGCTCTTGACCCAGGCTATCCGCGAAGCCCAGCGTCACGAGAGGCAATTGGCCGTAGCATTCATCGATCTGGATCAATTCAAACTGATCAACGATACGATTGGTCACGAAGCCGGTGATCAGTTACTGCGTGAGGTCGCGAGCAGGCTCACGGGTTGCGTGCGGGAAAGCGACACGGTTGCCCGCCTCGGCGGGGATGAGTTCGTGCTGCTGTTGACGGAGCTGAAGGAAGAGAAATATGCCGCCACGGTCGCGCAGAAGATCGTGGCCGTGCTCGCCAGGCCGTTTGTGTTGATGGGTCAGGAATTCAATGTGACCGCGAGCATCGGCATCAGCACGTATCCACTGGACGGCCGCGACGAGCGTACGCTGATGAAGAACGCCGACATCGCGATGTATCACGCCAAAGAAGCCGGCAAGAACAATTTTCGATTCTATTGTGCGAGGCTCAACGCCAACTCGCTTGAGCGCCTCACCCTGGAATCCAACCTCAGGCGCGCACTGGAGCGTAATGAGTTCGAGCTTTACTACCAGGCCAGGCGCGACATCCGCAATGACCGCATAACGGGCGTCGAGGCGCTGCTGCGCTGGCGGCACCCGGAATTGGGGATCGTACCGGCCGCGCGGTTCATATCGGTGGCAGAAGATACCGGTCTGATCGTGCCCATCGGCAAGTGGGTGCTGCAGACAGCCTGCCAGCAAAACGTGGCGTGGCAAAGGCAGGGATTACCCCGTATGGGCATCGCCGTGAATCTGACGGCGCGCCAGTTCTACGATGAGCATCTGTTGCGCGACGCGGCCTCGATACTTGCCTCGACCGGCATGCACCCGGGGCTGCTCGAGCTGGAGATTCATGAGAGCCTGCTGATTCATGACATCAACAAGACGCTGCATATATTGACGGGACTCAAGGCCCTGGGTATGCGCATCGCCATCGATAATTTTGGCGCGGGCTATTCCTCGCTGGCCGCTTTGCAGCGCTTCCCACTCGATACGATCAAGATCGATCAGTCATTTATTCAGGACGTGTCATCGCCTGGCAAAGACCGCGATGTGACCGCGGCCATCATCGCCATGGGAAAGAGCCTGAGCCCAACCGTCGTGGCTCAGGGCGTAGAGACCAAAGAACAGGCCGATTTCCTGCGCAAGCACGCCTGCAATGAGTGTCAGGGATTTTATTTCAACAAGCCGTTGTCGATACAGCAGTTCACCGAGCTGTTGTACGCGCAGACGAAGACAGACTTGAAACAGGTAGTGGGATCCTGATCGTCAGGGCGGCGTGGCTGCTGGGGCGGGCGCTGCTGGGTTCACCAGTACTGGTGCTGCCGCTGATGCCGCCGGAAGTGTCACGGGCTGCTCCTGCCAGCCGCCGCCAAGCGCCGAGTACAGGTGCACCAGCGCACCCAGATTGTTGCCGTAGGCCTGGGACAGCAGCAGCTCGGCCGTGAAAAGATCGCGATCGGCGTCGATCACATCGAAGTACGAGGCATAGCCGATCCGATAGCGCGCGAACGCGATTTCCCGCGAGCGTCGCAAGGCATTGACCTGCTCGGCTTCGCGCTGCTCAAACTCCCCATATTTCTGGTAGTCGACCAGTGCGTCAGCGACGTCCTGGAAGGCCGCCTGCACGGTCTTCTCGTATTGGTAGAGCGCCTCGCGTTTACGCGCATCGGCCACCTGGACCTGGTAGAGATTGGACTGCACGCTCAGCAGCGGCTGCAGCAGGCTGACGCCCGCGCTCCACTCCGCGGCGGGCGCCGTGAACAGATGATTGAACGGTACGGATAGCGAGCCGTCGCTGCCGGTCAGAGAAATATTGGGAAACAGCGCCGCCTTGGCGACGCCTATTTCTGCGTTGGCGGCTACGAGCGTCTCCTCGGCCTGCAGTACGTCCGGACGGCGCTCGAGCAATTGCGATGGCAGGCCCGGTGGAGGACGCGGCGGTGCTTCAGGCACCGCTTCCCCATAGTGTGCGCGTGTCACGGTGGTGGGATTTTCGCCCTCAAGGATACTGATCATGTCCTCGTCCTCGGCGATCTGGCGTTCGAGGTCCGGGATGTTGGCACGCGCGGCGGCGAGCTGGGCTTCGGCGGCGGCAACATCCAGACCGGTGACATAGCCGCGGTCGTGCTGTGCGTGCGTGAGCTCGACGAACTTCTCGCGCGTACCCACCGTGCGCCGTGTGATCTGCAGCTGACTATCGAGTGAGAGCAAATTAAAGTAGGCCGTGGCCAGCTGCGCCACGAGCGTGACGCGCACGGCGCGCTGCCCGTAGCGCGAACCCAGCAGGTTCGCGCGCGCAGCCTCATTCATACGCCTGAGCTGCCCCCATATATCCAGCTGCCAGGAGGCCTGCAGCTGCACCTGGGCCTCATTGGCCATCCGCGCCTCACCGGGCAGCACCGCATACGCGGAGCTCTCCTCGCGCTCCGCTCCGGCAGCGACGGAGAGCTGCGGCAAGTAATAGAGACGTGTCGAGCCGAGCTGGGCGCGCGCCTCATCGATGCGTGCAAGCGCGGTCTTGACGTCAAAGTTGTTCTTCAGCGCGGTGTCGAGCAGCGCCTGCAGGTTCGAATCCGAGTAGACCTGCCACCAGCCGCTATCGCCCATTGACGCCACGTCCATGGGCTCGCTCTCGGCCGGCGGTGCGGTTTCACGGTACTTCCCCGGCACATCGAGCGCGGGTCGATGGTAGTTCGGCCCCAGCGCGCAGCCGATCGGCAACAAGGCCGCCAGCAGCGTCAGCCGTTTCACGGACCAGGCCCTGCATGAGCCGGTGCCGCGGGCGCTGCCGGTGGATGCGACTGCGGCTTGGGCCGGGAGAAGCGATCCACGAGCGACTGCAGCACGACGTAGAACACCGGCACGATGAAGATGCCGATCAACGTCGCGGCGGTCATGCCGAATACCACGGTCGTACCGAGCACCTGGCGCGAAGTCGCACCCGCACCGGTCGCGATCGCGAGCGGCAATGCGCCCAGAATGAACGCGAAGGAGGTCATCAGGATCGGCCGCAGGCGCAGGCGAGCGCCCTCGATCGCCGCGTCGACCAACGGCAGGCCGCGCTGGTGCGACAGACGGGCGAATTCGACGATCAGAATTGCGTTCTTGGCCGCAAGGCCGATCAGCATGACGAGCCCGACCTGAGCATAGATGTCGTTGGCCATGCTACGCATCGTCAGACCCAGAAAGGCGCCGAACACCGCGAATGGAATGCACAGGATCACCGCGAATGGCACGATCCAGCTCTCATACTGCGCGGCGAGCACGAGGAAGACGAAAACCAGCGCCATCGCAAAGATATAGGGTGCCTGGCTGCCGGCTCGCTGCTGTTGGAATACCGAGCCGGTCCAGAAATACGTCAGGTTAGGCGGCAAGGACTTCGCAAGCTGCTCCATGACCTTGATCGCCTCGCCCTGACTGTAGCCCGGCGCCGGGGAGCCGTTGATGGTCACGGCACGAAAGACGTTGTAGCGCTCGATGTAGGCCGGACCACGCGTCGGTTTGATCGCCACGAGTGAGGACAGCGGCACCATGTCGCCAGCCTGAGTGCGCACGTAGAGCGTGTTGACGGCTTCGGGCAACGTGCGCGCCGTGGCTTCCGCTTCCGCCGTGACCCGGAACGTGCGCCCGAAGAGGTTGAAGTCATTGATGTAGTTGCCGCCGAGGAACGTCTGCAGAGCACCGAAGATGTCGGAGATCGGAATACCGAGCTCGCGCGCCCGGTCGCGGTCGATCTCGTATTCGATCTCCGGTACGTGATCGTTGAACTGTGTGGAGACGTGCGTGAGTTCCTTGCGCTGATTGGCCTGTGCGATGAAGTCCTGGATGGCGCTATTGAAGGCATCCAGACTGCCGCCGGAAGTATCGGCCAGGATGAACTCGAAGCCCCCGGCCTGGCCGATGCCCGGGATCGCCGGCGGGGCGAATATGATGATATTGGCTTCCTTGATCGAGGCGAGCAGCCGGTAGAGCCGATCCGTCACGCCTTGCACCGAGTGCTCAAAGCCTTTGCGCTGTGACCAAGGTTTGAACGTAATGAAGCCCGAACCGGTGTAGGGCGTATTGGCCTGGGCCAGGAAATTCAGCCCCGTAATCGCGAGCATGCTCTTGACCTCGGGCTGTTGCTTCACGATCGCGCGAATGTCCTCGAGCACCTTCTCGCTGCGCTGCAGAGAAGCGCCCGGTGGCAACTGCGCCACCATCTGCACGAAGCCCTGATCGTCCTCGGGCAGGAATCCCGTGGGGCGCGCCAACACCAGATACGCGAGCGCCACGACGATCGCGAGGAAGAGGCACAGCGCGATGGCCGAACGCCGGATCGCGCGCTGCACGACGCTCATGTAGGCCTTGCGGCTGCGCAGGAAGGCAACATCGAAGGCGGCGAAAAAGCGCCCGAGCATTCCCGGCGGCGCGGTTTCCGAGCGCGGTTTGAGCAGCAGCGCGCACAGCGCCGGTGTAAAGGTCAACGCGATCAGCGCCGAGATCAACACCGAGACCGACAAGGTCAGTGCGAACTGCTTGTAGAACTGGCCGGTCAGGCCGCCGAGAAACGCCACCGGCACGAATACCGCGCTCAGCACGAGCGCTATGGCGATCACCGGACTGGCGACATCTGCCATCGCCGAGCGGGTCGCGGCGCGCGGATCGAGCCCTTTCTCCTCCATCTTCTCAGTCACCGCCTCGACCACGACGATCGCGTCATCGACGACCAGACCAATCGCGAGCACGAGCGCAAACAAGGTCAGCGTATTGATCGAAAAACCGAGCGCGACGAAGATCGTGAATGTCCCGAGCAGCGAGACCGGCACCGCGAGCATCGGGATCAAGGTTGCGCGCCAGCTCTCCAGGAACAGGAACACGACCAGCAGCACCAGCCCCGTAGCGATGAACAGCGTGATTTCGACCTCTCTGATCGATTCACGTACGAAGTCCGAGGTGTCCAGTGGAATCTCGTAGGAGATACCCGGCGGAAAACGCAACGACAGTTGCCGCAGCGTGGCACGAACGCCCTCGCTGACTTCCAGCGCGTTTGCATCCGGTAGCTGAAACACTGCGAGCGTCGCGACCGGCTCGCCATTCAGGCGACTCGAGCGGCTGTAATCGGTGGCGGCCAGCTCAACGCGAGCGACATCTTTCAAACGCACGACGGAGCCATTGGCACCCGCCTTGATCACGACGTTCTCGAACTCCTCGACACTGCGCAGGCGTCCGTGCACGGTGACCGTGTAGGTCATCTGCTGGCCGGGCGGGGAGGGCTCCGCGCCAACGATGCCGGACGGCGCGACGACATTCTGCTCGTTGATGACGTTGGCGATATCCTGGGTCGTCACCGCCAGGCGCGCCATCTTGCCCGGATCCAGCCAGATGCGCATGCCGTAGTCACGCGCGCCGAACTGCAATACCTGACCCACACCCTTGACGCGTGCCAGTGCGTCATAGACCTGCAGGGTCGCAAAGTTGCTCAGGAACAAGTAGTCATAGCGCGGATCGCTCGCCTTGATCGCCAGAAAGAGCAGTGGCTGTGGCTGACGTTTGGTGATCGAAACACCCTGACGTATTACATCGGGCGGCAACTGCCGCTGGGCGATGGCCACCTGGTTCTGCACGTCAACCGCGGCGATGTCCTGCGCCGTGCCGACGTCGAAAGTGACGTTGAGCGTATAGGAGCCGTCGTTGGCGCTGCGCGAGTCCATGTAAATCATGTTCGGCACGCCGTTGACCTGCACCTCGATCGGCGCGGCGACCGACTGCTCGATCGTCGAGGCATCGGCGCCCGGAAACGTGGTCGAGACCTGGACCGAAGGCGGTGTGATCTGCGGAAAGCGCGCCACAGGTAGCAGCAGGAACGCGATGGTACCCGCGAGCGTAATGACGATGGCGAGGACCGTCGCGAAGATCGGACGATCTATGAAGAAATTGCTCACGAAGCGCGCGGTTCGCTGTCGGTTTCGGGCAGCGGTTGTGCCTTTACGGGTAGGTCGGGCTTGAGCTTCTGCGTGCCGTCGACGATCACGACATCGCCAGGTGCCAGGCCCTGCTCGACGATCCAATAGTTGCCCTGCTGTGGGCCCATGTGCACATCGCGCATCTGGGCCTTGCCGGCCTTATCCACGATCCAGACGAAATTCTTATCCTGCAATACCTGCACGGCGCGCTGTGGCACCAGCAGCGTATTGGGCTGCTCGGCCGTTGCGACCTGGACGCGCACATACTGGCCCGCCTTCAGCAGCCCATCGGGATTCGGCACGGTCAGGCGCAGCGCCAGGGTGTCGGTCCTGGTGTCAACGGCCGCATCGACGAAGTTCAACTTTGCCGGCACGTTGTACTCGCTGCCATCGGCGAGCAGCAGCCGGAATTGGCGCTCGCTGGGGTTACCCTGATTCATGGGCCGCCCGAGCTCGCGTTGTATCTGCAGCATGCGCTGCTCGCCGACGCTGAAGTTCGCCCACATCGGATCGGTCTGATAGACCGTGGTCAGCAGCGTCGTGTAGGCCGTGACCACACCGCCCAGCCGAATCAACGCCCGGCTCATCGTGCCGGCGATCGGTGAGCGCACCTTCGTATAGCCGAGATTGAGCTGGGCAGTCTGGACCGCCGCCTCTGCCGCCTTGACCTGAGCGCTAGCCGAATCATTGGCGGCAACGGCCGCATCGAGCTCGCGCTCGCTCACGGCATCGATCTGCGACAACGGGCGCGCGCGCGCCAGATCGCGTATCGCCTGCGCCTGGGCCGCATGCGCCTGCGCAAGTCCCGCCTGTGCCTGCCCCAGCGCCGCGATGAAGGGCTGCGGGTCGATCTCGAACAGCACGTCCCCCTGGTGCATCAGGGTACCTTCCAGGCCCGCCTGGCGCTGCAGGATGCCCGAGACCTGCGGGCGAATCTCGACGGTGTTGGAGGCTTCCAGCTGCGCCGGATATTCCTCGGTAATCGCCAGCGGGTGCCCGCGCATCGTGAGCGTCGCGACGGCCACGGGCTGCTGCTGCGTGGAAGCTTTCTGTTCGCACCCGGCGGTCAGGACGAGCAGTGTGATTAGAGCGACTTGAACCCAGCGCATGGCAGTAAGCATAGCGTGCCGGCAAGGCCTCTGTGCAGCGGCTCAATCTTTTTTCGCCGTCGCCTCATTTGGCAGCGCCGGGCAGTTTCACTTCGGGGAAATACAGCCCGAGCAGCCGCCGGTCCCACCACAGGCCCTGAGCCTTTTGCCGGCTGTCGGAATAGGTGTAATCGTAAAACTGTGCGCGCAGATAGCGCGGCGGCCGGTCCGGAAACGGGTTCTTCGCCAATAGCGCGGTCACCGTAGGCTCATTCTCGAGCAAGCGCTGCAGCAGGCGCCAGAACCAGCTCAGACGTTGCGGGTCATCCAGCGAGGCGAACCACATCTGCCAATCCAGGCGCGGCTGATGCCCGAAGATCCACGGGGGGCGGCGCGACAGGTCGCCGGGTTTGTAGCGAAATTCGTATTCCCGCCAGGCGACGCCATCGTTCGAGCCTTCGATGATGATCTCATCGCGCTCTGTGGTCATGACCGCAAACAGACCGTAACTGCTCACGATGTGCCAGGGGTCGATGAGCCTGTCCAGATCCTGCGCCAGAAACGGAGGACTGCCGCCGAAGCGCAAATCCATCTGCACCAGGCTGCAGAACACGATAAGTACGCTCAAAGCGCCGACGATGACTCGAGTCGAGCGTCGTGGCGCACGCTGCGGGCGCTGCGCCCAGGGGCCAAGCAGACGCCGCGGTAGTATCCAGCGCAGCGCGGCGTCGTCAAACAACGGCAGACACAGCAACATGGTCTGCAGATTGAACCAGTTGTAATTGCCCGTAAGCAAAATGCATTCCTCCAGCAGAAGAATGCCGAAGGCGCCCACAAAACGCAGGCGGCGCGGGCAGAAAATCAGGAATGGCAGCACGAGCTCGATGAAGAGGGTCGCGCCGGTCAAGTCCCTGAGCACATGCGCTGGCCAATGCGCCGCATACCAGCCCAGCGGCGTGGGCAGTGGTTGGGTCAGAAAGTGATAGGACAGCGCCGAGAGGTTGCGCCAGTTGGCGTCGCCACTGATCAACTTGACCACACCCGACATGAACATGAAGCGAAACAGCAGCCAGCGCAGCAACCAGATGCCCGGCGTGCGCGCGAACGTCATCAATAATGCAATGAACCCCGCTTCCAGCAGGAAAATGTCCCACTGGTAAGTCATGAAGGCCTGGCCGGCATATACGAGTGAGAGATAAAGCAGATAGAGCAGCAACAGACTCAGGCGCGGCAACAGATTGAAGACCAGCAGCAACGCCACGCCTGCTCCGGCCCAGCACACGAGCCCAATGGCCCAATCGCTGGCGTTGAGCCAGAACAGCATCGGCGCGAGGAAAAAGCGCTCGCCGCCGAGCCGCTCGGCGAGCGCATGGACCATTTCGGTCAGCGGCAGGATGCCGTGGCTACCGATCAATCCCTGCGCCTGCACGCCGAAGGACACGAAGGCCGCAAGGTAGATCAGCCCAAGCAGACGCAGGAACAAGAATGAGACCAGGTCATAGCGGGGCGGCATGAAATTCCTGCCCCAGAGCAACAAGCTCAGGCGATAGAAGGCTCCACGGTGCGCCGCTATGAAGGCATAGGCGTGTTCCGACAAGGCGGCGAAGCCCGATACTCTTCTATAGAGCGCGAGCCAGAAGCCTTTGCCGCGCGCATGGCTCAGCGTCAGGAAGCTGGCCTCAGCGGCGCTCGCGACGCGTCCATCCGGCGCGATGTATTGCACGGCCCGCTGAAAGTCCGCGCGTGATATCGTCGGATATTGCGACTCCACTTCCTGGTAGGGCCGATAAGCGACGGCCTCACCGGTGAGCCTCTCCCAGTAGCGCGCCCAATAGCGGCAGAACGTGCAATCCCCGTCAAACACCAACACCGGACGGTTTGCCGAATCCTCCAGCATCGCGGCCGGACCGTGCTCGCGCGCTCAGCGCCCTGGCATGCGGGAAGCCGACGGCCCGAAGTGCCGGTCAGCAATCAGGCACAGGATCTCGAACATCATCGTCGCACCGACGAGGGCCGTATTACCGGTCTGATCAAAGGGCGGTGCGACCTCCACGACATCCCCGCCAACGAGATCCAGACCGCGCAGGCCGCGCAGCAGCCGCTGCGCATCAAGCGTCGTGATGCCGCCAACCTCAGGCGTGCCGGTTCCCGGTGCATATACGGGATCCAGGCCATCGACATCGAAGGAAATATAGGTCGGTCCCTCGCCGACGATACGACGCGCCTCCAAAACGCATCGCTCCACGCCGATGTCAGCGAACTCCTCCATGAACATCACGCGCATGCCGTGCTCTTTGGAGAAATTGATCCCATCGAGCGTGTTCTGGCCGCCGCGAATGCCAATCTGGATCGTTCGCTTCGGATCCAGTACGCCGGCCTCGACGGCCAGTCTGAAAGGCGCGCCATGTGTGAATTTCGAGCCGTAGAATTCGCCCCAAGTGTCCGTGTGCGCATCGATATGAACCATGCCTACGGGCCGATCCGCGGCTATGCCCAGGAATATCGGGTAGGTGATCGAGTGATCCCCTCCCGCACTCACGGGACGAATACCGGCCGCGTGCACGCCGCGGTAAAACTCGGCGATCTCGCGTACCTGCACCTCGAGGTCATAGCGGTGCGATAGTCGCACGTCGCCCAGATCGGCGATGCGGCATAAATCATAGGGATTCATCTGCAGCGCTAGATTAAATGTGCGCATGAGGCTCGAGGCATTGCGGATCTCGCGTGGCCCATGACGCGCCCCCGGCCGGTTCGTGACGCCCAGATCCGTCGGCACGCCGATCAGGCCGATATCGACTTCCTGCAGCGCGCGCGCGAGCGGCGCGCGCATGAAGGTTGCAATCTCGGTGTAGCGCGGCTCCTGCATCGGCTCGTAGGTGTCGCCGGCAGGGCCTTGCTTGAGATAACTCATCGGCTACCTCGCGGGCAATGCGGCGGCGCGCTTGGCACGCTCGTGGAATACATAACCGAGCAGATTGAGGATCACCTGCGCGGCAAGAAAAGAGGTACTGCCGCTCGGATCGTAATCGGGCGCGACCTCACAGATATCGACCCCGATGATGTCGCCCTGTTTTGAGAGCCCCTGAAGTATTTCCATGACCTCGTAGTAGAGGAAGCCGCCATGGCTCGGCGTGCCGGTTCCCGATGCGATCGATGGATCAAAGCCATCGATATCGATCGTCACGTAGTAGCGCACGCCCGCGGGGATCGTGGCCAGCACCTTCTCGGGACCCATGGCCCTGATCTGACGGACCGAGAGAATGCTGGATTTGGTCCGGCGCGCATCCTCGTAGCCCTCGCGCGCCGTGGAGGAGACGTTGCGGATACCCAGATGACTGATGCCGAGCACGTAAGGTTTCTCGGCCGCGCGCTTCATCGGGTTGCCGTGGCCATGGCGCACGTTATGCCGGACATCCACGTAATCCAGGTGTGCGTCGAACTGCACGATGTAGAACGGTGCCTCGTGGTCAAAGGCGCGAATGCACGGCTCATTGATCGAGTGATCGCCTCCCAGCACGACGGGAAATGCTTGAGCCGCCAGAATCTTGCGCATCGCGAATTCGATATTGGCGTGACTGCGCTCAGTGTCGGTATGAACCACGTCCGCATCGCCGATGTCGACCATCTTGACCTGGTCCGTGGGCATATAGACCACGTCATCCTCGTGATCGTAGGCACCATCGTGTCCGAAGGCGTACAGTGTCGATGCCTCGCGGATGCCGCGCGGGCCAAAGCGCGCGCCCGCACGATATTGTGTGCCCATATCGAGCGGTGCGCCGAGCACGGCAATGTCGGCGTCGATCTTGTCCCAGTCGAGCACCGGCGGACTCTTGGCGAAAGTGCAATGACCGACGAAGGGCAGGTTCAGACGCCCGGACTCATAGTTATGCTTGGCCATGATGTATCGAGCTTAGCACCGCGCGGGCCGGCGCGGGACGCCTCATTCAAGCCTGATAATCGCTCGCAAGCGTCTCATCTAGTGATGCGCTGCGCGCGCCGATCGCATTGAAAATCAGCGTCAGTACGATCGTCACGGCCAGATTGAGCAGCAGCGTATAGAACGCGGTGTAGCCCGGGAACGTATAGCCGCCCACCACCAGTGGATAGGCCGGCGTGAGATGCGCCGCGACGGCCATTGTGGTGCCCACCAGAGTACCGACGGCCCAGCCTATCAGCAGAGCCCAGCTGTTGAACCAGGCCGTACACGCGCCCAGCATGATGGCCGGTACGGTCTGGACGATCCAGATGCCACCCAGAAGCTGCAATTGAATCGCGTACTGCGTCGGCACGAACAGGATAAACGCCAGCGCGCCGAGCTTGACGACCAACGACACCCATTTGGCCATCTGCGACTCCTGCAGGTCCGTCGGCTTTCGGTTGATAAATTCCTTGTGAATATTGCGCGTATAGAGACTGGCTGCCGCGATCGACATGATCGCCGCCGGCACCAGCGCGCCAATGCCGATCGCCGCAAAGGCAATGCCGACGAACCAGGACGGGAAGCTGTGCAGCAGCAGCGCGGGCACCGCAAAGTTATTGCCGAACTGTCTGAAGCCACGCGCGAATTCGGGAAGCTGATCCAGATGCGCCGCAATCGCGAAAAATCCGAACAACGCGAGCACACCCAAAGTAATCGAATACCCCTGCAGCATGACGGCGTTGCGGCGGATGGCCTTGCCGCTGCTTGCGCTGATGATGGCCGTGAAGGCGTGAGGGTAGAGAAACACTGCGAAAGAGGAGCCCAGCGCCAAAGTCGCATAGGCACCGTAGGCGCCGGTGCTGTGAGCACTCGGCACCGCCAGCAGGATCTTCTGGACTGGGACCTGCGCGAAGATCTTGCCAAAGCCACCGAGCTTGATCGGCAGCAAGACGATGGCGTAGAGCGCCGTAAAGAAAATCAACACGTCCTTGACGATGGCAATCGCTGCAGGCGCGCGCAGGCCGCTCGAATACGTGAATGCGGCGAGCACGATGAAGGCGACGATCAATGGCAGATCGGCCGCGAGTCCGGATCCGGAGATGCCGAGTGCGCCAACCACGACCTGGATACCGACGAGCTGCAGGGCGATATAGGGCATGGTGGCGACGATGCCCGTGACCGTGACTGCCAGAGCCAGCCAGCGATTGCCGAAGCGGCCACGCACGAAATCCGCCGCCGTGATGTAGCCGCGCTTGCGACAGACGTTCCAGAGACGAGGAAAGAAAAGAAACAGAAACGGATAGCTCACGATCGTAAACGGGATGGCAAAAAAGGCCGTGGCCCCGGCGCCGAAGGCGAGCGCCGGTACCGCGATGAAGCTATAGGCCGTGTACAGATCCCCACCGACCAGGAACCAGGTGACGATCGTGCCGAAGCGCCGGCCGCCGAGCCCCCACTCATGCAGCAGATTCAGATCGCCTCTGCGCCAGCGCGCAGCGGCGAAGCCGAGCCAGGTGATGAAGCCAAACAGCAATACAAAAATAATCAGTGCGATCCAGTCCACGTGCGCCACGGGCAAGCTAATCCCGCGTGGCGAAATAGACGATCGCGCCGATCATGACACCCAGTACCACCCAGAGGAGCTGATACCAGTAGAAGAACGGCAGCCCTATCCAGGTGGGTTCAATGCGATTGAAAAACGGCGGCCAGAGCACGGCGGGGAATTCGAGCACGAACAACAAGTACCACCAGCTCCAACCGCGACGCTTGTTGCGCGCATCACTCATTGTAAGGGTGCCCCGGGTTGCCGCATCGGCAACGAGCGCGCGAACTCATCGCGCGCAAGGCAGGTCTCGACGATGCGACTGATGGTCGGCAGATCGGAGAAATCGACCTTGAAGACTCGCGCCGCTATCGCATGGCTCATCAGGCACAGATCGGCGATCGATGGAGCATTGCCGTGGACGTAACTATCAGTATGCGCATCGCCGGCCAGACGCGTCTCCCCGACCGTGAGCCCCTCACGCAACCAATGTCGGACCCAGGCCATACGGCTAGCCTCATCCTGGGCGAGCGCTTTGGCGAGATAGGCGCGTACGCGCGGCACGATGAGCGGGTGAAAATCAGCGGCCCAGAGCAATGCCAGCGAGCGCACCCGGGCCCGCCCGGACGCATCCGCCGGCAGTAGGGCTGGCTCGGGATAGGTCTCCTCGAGATATTCCAGGATCGCGAGCGACTGCGTCAGCGCGGTTCCATCCTCGAAGATCACCGTCGGCACCGCTGCCTGCGGATTGAGCGCGCGGTAGGCCGGCGCGTACTGCTCGCCCGCGTCGATATCGATCATCTGTTCCTGGAACGCCAATCGCTTGAGATTGAACGCGATGCGTACCCGAAAGGCGGCGGAGGATCGCCAGAAGCCATACATCCTGATCACGTTTGATCTCCCCGTAGACTGCGGTGAGGCTCGGGGTACAGATCATACTAAAGTGCGGCGGGACCTTTCGATCCCGCCGCCCGCTATGCTCAACCACCAGCGTTAGCGCTCACTCCCACTGAGCTGGAAACACCCGCCGATCCGCTGACATTGGCCTGCGGGGACACTTCGCCCTTGGCAGAGGCGCTCGGGCTCGGCTGAGTCGTCGCCGGAGACGACGTAGAGCTCTTGGCTGCAGACTGCGTGTTGGTTGCTGTCTGCGTCTTGGTTGCAGTCTGTGTTGCCGTCTGCGTCTTGGCGCCGCTAGTGCTCGCGAAACCACCAGCCGAGCTGCCAAAATGCGTGCCGCCGAAGCCGCCGCCGAATCCGCCGGCGGCCCCGCCGCCCAGTCTCTGTGCAAAGGCGGGAGCAGCGCAGGCGAGCACGGTCGCCATAGCCGTACCGACGATCATATGCTTGATATCCATGGCTTGATCCCTCAATGCATCGCAAGCAATTTGCGAGCTTCAGAGGGACTACGACCCGGCGCGGCATTTTCTTCCCTCGCTGCCCGGCAGCCAGTGGCGCGCGGTTTGACTTAATTTGCCGCGATCGCCGCCTGCTTAGAGAGGAGTGCCTTGCTGGGTACAATGCGGAATTGTTCCCCGACCAGGCCATGCCCGTAGATTGGATCGGTTCCGCGTGCGCCCAGATCGATGGCTTGTTGCGCGAGTAATCCGATCGCCTCGGCGGCGGCCTGAGTATTGGGCGCATGCAGCGACTGCGCCAGCATGCCGGCCACAATGGGCGCCGCAAACGAGGTGCCGCGTACGGCGGTAAATGAATTCGATAAGGACGCTGCCACCATATCCGCGCCCGGCGCGGCGAAACTG
>Ga0302326_10017069_pt1 | contig 15159 bp, 12 predicted proteins | sample Palsa_T0_3_FD_202264 | JGI IMG/M metagenome (GOLD analysis project Ga0302326, IMG submission 202264) | Peat permafrost microbial communities from Stordalen Mire near Abisko, Sweden - Palsa_T0_3 | ecosystem: Environmental > Terrestrial > Soil > Palsa > Peat permafrost | place: Sweden: Abisko...
GGCGTGGCCGTGGCCACGTCGACCTGATGCTGCTGCCACCTGCTCATGCCCAGGAAAATCGCAATAACCGCAACGACCAGCACGGCCGCACTGAGATAAACAATCGTCATCGGATCGCGCTTGGGCGGGGGAGCGGAACCGCCGCGTGTTTGACGACGGCGGTCGGAACGGGAGTTTGACATCGAGCCTCGTTATCGGAGAGAGAGCGCTTCGTGCTGGGCCGGGTCGAGCACGCGTCCCGGTTCGAGATAGTGTGAAACGTAGTCGCGCACCGCATCGGCAAGCGCGCTCACGGGCGCGGTATAACCGCACGCGCGCAGGCGGTCGATCCGCGCCTGAGTAGAGTACTGATATTTCGGCCGCAAAAGTTCCGGCATGTCGATGAACTCGATTCGCTCGGGCAATCCGAGCGCTGCGAAAATCGGTCGCACAAGGTCGACCCATGTCTGAGCCACGCCCGAACCGATGTTGACCAGGCCGCTCGCGTCGCTTTTCGCGACCGCAAGGGTCATTTCAACGGCATCTTTGACATAGATGAAATCGCGCCGCTGTTCACCGTCGCGAAAATCCGGTCGATGGCTCTTGAAAAGTTTGACGCTCCCGCCCGCGCGGATTTGCTCGTAGGCCTTGCAGACGACGCTGCGCATGTCACCTTTGTGATCCTCGTTGGGGCCGAAGACATTGAAGTACTTCAAACCCACGATCCGGTCGCTCATGCCGCTGCGCTGCGCGTAAAGGTCGAACAGCTGCTTGGAGTAGGCGTACATGTTGAGCGGGCGCAGCTCGTGCAAATCGATCTCGTCCGAGAGCAGGTCCTCGAGCGGCCCATACGTGGCCGCGGACGACGCGTAGACGAAACGCACGTCCGTCTCGACGGCCCACTGCGCAAGCACTTTGGTGTACTCGTAGTTGTTGCGCATGAGATAATCGGCGTCGCGCTCGGTGGTTGACGAACAGGCGCCCAGATGAAAGACGGTGCCCACCGATCCAAATGCGTCAGGACGCTCGTCGACCAGCGATGCGAAATCATCGGCATCGACGTAATCGCTGAAGCGCAGCGGCACGAGGTGCCGCCACTTCTCAGATTCGTCCAGCCGATCGACCGCGATGATGTCCTCGACACCCCGGCGGTTGAGGGCCCAAATCAAAGCGCTGCCGATGAGACCGGCAGCCCCAGTTACAACGATAGGTCTAGCTGAGAAATCGCGCATGGTTGCGAAGCCGCGTATTCACCCCCTACCCCATGCACGCCTCGCAGGTTCCGAAGAGCGTTACCGCGTGGCGGCTGACCCGAAACGTCGGCGGAACCAGGTTGCGCAGGCTTTCCATGCACCCGGCAATATCGAACACCCGCTCGCACCGCTCGCACTGAAAATGGTGGTGGTGCGCCTTGTCGGCGCGCTCGTAGCGGACCGGCTCCCCCGGGATCTCGACGGCCTCGATTCGGCCTTCGGCGATAAGTGCGCTGATGGCGCGATAGACGGTCGCGACGCCCAGCCCCTCAGCCTGCTCGGATGCGGCCTGGAGCAGCTCGCTCACGCTCACGGGGTGCTCGGCCCGATCGAGCGCGGCCGCGAGCGCATCGCGTTGCTTGGTTTTCCGGCTTGGGGGTTTCATGGGGTCGTCCTCAACATGGCTTGACTATTTGCAAATGATACGCTATTCTCAATAAAAAGACAACCGCTTCGCCCGAGGATTCGATGACCCAGCTTGTGCGGCGCTCTTTATGCGCGGCCGTAAGTGCTATTACCCTGACGCTGCTCCTGACGGCGCCATCGCGCGCCGTAAACGCGAGCGCGTTCATTTCAGGAACCGTCACGATGAACGGGAAGCCGGTGCCTCACGTCGTGGTAACGGCCAGCGGAAACAACCGCGAATCGAAAACCACCACCGACAATCAAGGACACTTTCAATTTCCGCCGGTTGCTCCGGGGACGTATCTCGTCGTAGCCAGTTACGATGGCGGACAGGCCAGCGCGCGTGTCGACCTCGGCAGCGGCGGCGCCGCGGTAAACCTCACGCTGGGGCCGCTCAAGGAGATCGGTGCGGTTGCCGTCTCGGGCGCGAGCACGCTGCGCGGAAGCGGCAGCGACGTCGTGCTGAACCACACGGTTCTCACGGAGATGCCCTACAGCAACAGTTTCTCCGAGATGGAGATCCAATTGCCGGGCGCGGCGCGCGGCGCCGACGGCGTGGTGCATATGAACGGCGACCACGGCGTCATCAACTACATGCTCGATGGGGTGGCGCTCCCGCAAGAACTCAATCGTGATATCGGCGGCGAGATCAACCTCAACGACCTCTCGTTCGTCGACCTCATCGAGGGCGCGTATCCGGCGCAGTATGGGATGCGTTTCGGATCGGTGCTGAACATGGCGACGCGCGCCGGCACCGGGCCCGCCGGATTCGACGGGAACTTCTCGTACGGTTCGTACGGCACGACCGATTCGACGATCGGCTATCACGCACCAATCACGGGCGGGGGTGGCTTCGACGTCGCGATGAGCGGTATGCAAACAACCCGCGGTCTCGACCCGCCCGATTTCGACTCACCGCACAACAGCGCGAGCGATTTCAACCAGTTCGCGCGCTTCACGCTGCCCGGCGGCAAGAACAACTTCACCAACGTCACCTTCATCCACGGTAACAGTACGTTCCAGATCCCCAACGACACGCAGTTTGGCGAGCCGGCCGATACCGGCGACAGCGAGACGCAAGAGGACACGTTTCTTGCCGTGCAGTTTCACCAGACCATCGGCGATACCGGCGCCTTGACTTTTGGCCCGGCGTTCAAATCGTCGAAAATCGCGGACTACGGCGATCCGAACAACGACTTCGTTTACGGCGAGTCGCTCAACGTAACGCCGCCACCGTTTGGCAACGGCGGGACGCCTTCCGACTGTGCCGGCGCGATGAGTAATCCCGATGCGTACCTTCCGACGACCTGTGCCTATTCGCTGGCGGATCAGCGGACCGCAAACGACTACATCATGCAAGCCGATTACACGCAGAACTTCGGAAGGCACACGATTGCCGCGGGAGGTTCGTACGATCTCGCTCGCGTGCTCAAGAACTACGCGATCACGCTCCAGCCGAACAACTTTCTAGCCCCGATTCTCACGCCGGGTACGCCGGATGCACCGACGACGGTGGTCGACGACACTCCAAATTTAGGTAATACCTACCAGTCGTATATCCAGGACAGCTGGCGGATGAGCAATTTGTGGGAAGCTGACTACGGATTGCGCTACGATTTCTTCACGATCAAGTCGACCGATTTCGCGCAAGGCTTCGGTGCCTTCAGCCCCCGCCTCAAACTCACGCGCTTTTATGGGAAGCGGTCGAGCGTGTACGCGTACGTCGGCCGCTTCTTTGAGCCATTCTCGCTCGAGAACGTGAGCCCTCAAGCCGCGCAGCTGCTCAATCTGCCGCTGCAGCCGTCCGTTGCGCAGTTCGATCTCAAACCCGAGCGCGATACACAGCTCGAACTGGGCGGCCATCTGCCGCTCGGCTCCGGCGACCTTGGCTTGCGCGTATGGCAGAAGAATGCCAACGATCTGATTGACGACACGCAAGTCGGCGTCACGCTGTTGCATCAAGACATCAACTACACGCTTGGCCGCCTTTCGCAGGAGGCACTGAACTACACCCAACCGCTGCCCCGAGGCGGGCGCGCCTACTTCTCGTTCGCGCATACGGTCTCTCTCAACAGCGGCTGCGAAACGCAATTGCTCGCGCCGTGTTTCGGGCAGCCAACAGGCTTCACGCCCGCGGATCACGAGCAGCGCTACAGCATCGCCAGCGGCGTCTTACTCAAGGACAAACATAACGGCTGGTTCTCGATGGACGCCGAATACGGCAGCGGCCTCTCGTCGGATGTATGCCCGGACACGACGCCCGGCTACTGTAAGGCTACGCCGCACACGACGTTCGACATGGAGAAGGGCGTGGCGATTGCGCCGAAAACGGCGGTCACCTTCGACATTCAGAATCTGCTCAACGATCGCTACTACGTCACACTGCTCAATGCGCAGGGGAACCATTACGCTCCCCCGCGCACCTTCAGCATGGGTGTGCGCTTCAGCCCGTAAGCGGCAGCCGCACGATGCGGCCGCAGGCCCGCCGAATCGTCTAGAACGGTTCAGTCAGCCGAAGCAGAAATGCACGGCTGTTCGCAATCTGCGTGGTGTTGAATCCGTTCGCGATTTTGATCACGTACTGGTGATTCAAGATGTTCTGGACGTCGAGCGTCACTCCGAGGCCCTTGGAATCGGGACCAGTGCCCGCACCAACGATGCGCCCGGTGCTAAGGTCAAACGTCGTGTGTGCGGGCAGCGTGCCGCTCAGATTGACGTTTGCGTCTTCGAATTGCACCGGGAACCCGCTGCCGTAGTTGGCTTGCAGCGTCGCGAACCACGCGCGGTTCGCGCCGAAGTGGCTCGTGTAGCCGGCGGTGGAGGCGACGAGTTCGGAATGGTCTTCGATGCTGAGTTGGGCCGGCGATGAGATCGGTAAGCCCTCGTTGACGTTCGGCGGGAACAGGAAGGTCGAACCGGAGATCCCGCCCGCGAGCGACTCGGAGATCGTCGAGGTGAAGAACCAGTTGTTGCCGTTTCTCAGACGGTCTTGCAAGCGGATCTCCAGCCCTTGCGCGTGCCCGATCGCGTTGTTGTACACGGCGAAGAGCGGCGTGTTCAAGAGCTGCGTCGTGTCCAGCACGTTGACGACGTTCTTCTCGTAGAGGTTCGCCCAGCCGGTGAGGTTACCGCTGAAGATGTGCTGCAGGCCAATCTCGTAGTAGCTGTCCATTTCAGGTTGGAGGTCATACGGCGGTGTCGTGGTCGAACAGCCACCTTGCGCAGCAAAGATCACGCAAGCCTGGCGTACATCTTCGAGCAGCGGTGCCGCATAGTAGCGGCCGTAGAACATGTGGAAGACGTTGCGTCCGCCGTCGGAAACGTTGACACCGAACCGCGGCTCGATCATGTAGCCGCTGGTGTAGCCGGTCGAGTGATCGTAGCGAATACCGTAGTCGAAAACGACGTTTTTGCTGGCTTCCCACTTGTCTTGGGCATAGATTCCGATCTGTGAGCCGGCTTGCGCTTGCGACGAGGACGAGGCATAATACGGCGTGCTAACCGGCGGAACGCTTCCGCCGCTTGGTAACGCGCAGGCGTCGTAGTAACAAGCGTACGTTTGCGACCCGGTCGAATTCGCGCGATTGACGTCGAGCCCGACCTTCCAGGTGTGGTTCTTGCTCGACCGCAGTTGCGAGACACGCAGGCCGAGATAATTCGCGTAGGTCGTCTGGGAGAGGCCGACGTTGTTGATGTAGTTTGGATCGGACGGCACATCGGATGTGCAGTCGGGATAGTTGGCGCAGCCGAAGTTGGGGCCCATCCCCTGCACGTCGGCGGCGAGGTCGCCGTCATAGTTGACGCGCGTCGATCGGAACCACGGGATCAACTGAAAGACGCCGTTGCCGTCCTTGGAGACTTGCGTAAAGTTCAAATTGGCGAAGCGATCGTACTCGAGCTGCGTGTCGTCGGTGCCGGGAATTGAGTAGATCGGATCGTTGATATTATTCGGATCGATGTTTATCGGGATTTGGAACTGCGAGAACTGGTTCGAGAAATCGAACGCTAGCGTGGAGCGGTCGTTAAGCTTGACAACCCAGCGCAGGAATTGATCGCTCGCCGAACTTTGGTCGTGAATCGGCGAATACGTCGGCGCGTCGATGCCACGATCCGTGCTCGAGTTGTTGAAGTTGAGGAAGACTTCGTTGTTGCCGAAGCGCGAGACCGTATCGAACTCACCGAGCGCTTGGGCTTGATTGCCCCCGCCTGCCGTGATCGTGCCGTACGTACCTTCAGGAATGTTGGCGAAGCGGTCGGTGATGATGTCAACCACCGCGCCCATGCGGTCACCGCCGAATTCGGCCGGAATCGCTCCGGTGAAGATCTCGAGCGAGTCGATGTCCTTTGGGTCGACGATTTCGGCGAAGTTCGATGTCGTGGCGAGCGGCAGCGGCGCGCCGTCGATCTCGTAGGTGACGCCGTGGAAACCGTTAACGACCGGTTCGTTGTACGAAAACGAGACCGCGCCCGGCACGGTCGTGATGAGCTTGTTCAAGCTGTTGCGGTTCGGTGAGGTTTCGATCTGCGCCCGATCGATGGTGGTTACCGCGACCGGTGTGCCGCCCGCACCCGCGCTCGCAGTGACGGCGGTAACGACGATCGTCTTGAGAAGGTCGAGGTTGACGGTGGAAACCGATCCGCCCGAGACATCGACGTTTGCGGTGCGGTCTTCCGCGCCGTTGCGGTGCACAACGAGTTGATAGTGCCCAAAGGGAACCGCGGCAAACGAATATTCGCCGCGCGCGTTGGTTGTGGTGGTAAGGCGCGAACCTTCGCCCGTAAGCGTTACCGAAGCACCGGCGGTGGGCGCGCCGGATTCGGTGACGACGCCGCGCACGAAGCCGGTGACGGCCGCCAGTACAGGTGTGGTGGAAAAAAGTACGCACGCGGCGACGAGCGCCGCGATCCATCGAGACATGAAAGCTCCTCTGAGAAAAAGTGATGCTAAACGGGGAGTAGCATCAGGCCCGGCGGAGGCCGGGCGAAGCGCCGGTAGACGAATGCGGCGCGGCGCGCAGAGGAGCGGTGGGCGAAGCGGCGGCGATAGCAAACCGGGCGCCGCAAAAACGGCACGCGAGCGATCGCCAAGACAATTGCGGCAATGGCACGCATGAGCGCACGCGCCATGAGCGTGACCAGCAAGCTGGCCAGAACCAAGCAAAGCGCGATGACCAGAATGGAGGCATGCCAGAGGTGCTCGGGTTCCAAGCTCTCGATTGCTGCGAACCAGAGGCTCGCGCTGACGGCCAAGGCGGCCGTGGGCGGCACGAGCGGGCGCAACGCAGCGGCCAGGATCGACCCGTCGGCGTGGCGCCGAGTCCCAAACCAGGCAAGAGCCGCCACCGACGCCACAAAGACTCCAACGCCCCCAAGGGCCAGGAGTTCGAGCGTCCTGTGGTAAGCGCCGCCTGCCTCGTGGTTGCCGCCATAGCTCGCCAGGTGGGCTAGAAGCGAGGCAACCAAGCCGAGGATTGCGACGCCGGGCAACTGCCGGAGTCTCACAATGGTTACCATTCTACGTGGCCCGCAGGGGGTGCCTGGAGCCCGTGTCGTATCAGGTGGACCCGATCATGAATAGCCGTCTTCCCTTAGAGAACGCTGATACCGTCAGCTTGGTGTGTGCGCTGCTGGTGCGCTTCCCCGAGTTGGCATCGATTCGCTCGATGCCGGCCGAGGGGAACGTGCGCCTCACGTTTGCGTTGCGCTCGCGGCTGGACAAGCGCGGCCAAGCGGCGTTGGCCGAGGCGATCGACGATCACGTCAACGGCTACCTGATGCTGGCCAAGGACGAAGCGCGTGCGCTGCGCACCGAGTGCGAGGGCGACCGGTCGACGACCTTCATTCACATCACCCGCGACACCGAAACCTTCTCTAAGGAAGAACTCGAGTTGCTGGTCGCGGTGCTGCGCGGCCGCTTTGGGGATGCACTGGTGCGTAACCCGCTGCCCGAGGATCATCTCGACGCCGATCCCGCGGCGCAAGACGAAGCGGCGCTCTTTGCGATCGAGGCGCTGCGCGATCCAGCGCAATCCAAGAGTCTGGTCGGTTTTCGCGAAGAGGCGCGGGTGTTGGTCTACTTTTTGAAAACGCAACGGAAAGCGAAGGCTTCGTCTCGCCGCTAGAAACGCTCAATTTGCTCTTGATCGGTGACGTGGTCGGCTCGCCCGGCCGTGACACGCTCAAGCGCTGCCTCGCCGGGGTTCGCGAGCAGCATCAGATTCACGCCTGCATCGCCAACGGCGAGAATGTCGCGGGCGGCTTCGGACTCACCGCTCAGACCGCGCAGGAGCTCTTCGAAACCGGCGTCGACTTCATTACCAGCGGCAATCACATCTTTGATAAGCGCGATTTCAAAACGTATTTGGAATCGAGCGACCGCGTACTGCGCCCAGCCAACTATCCCCCCGGACTTCCCGGGAAAGGCCACGGGACGTTCGTTGCCGACGGCGTTACGGTCGGCGTCCTCAACGTGATGGGCCGCACCTTTATGCCCACCGTCGACGATCCGTTTCGTATCGCCGATGTCTTAGTCGATGCCTTGCGGGCGGAAACGCCGATCGTGATCGTCGATGTGCACGCGGAAGCAACCTCGGAAAAGGTCGCGCTCGCGCGCTTCTTGGACGGGCGAGCCTCGGCGATCTACGGAACGCACACGCACGTGCAAACCGCCGACGAACAGATTCTCCCCGGGGGCACGGCCTACATCACGGATCTCGGCATGACTGGCCCGACCGACGGCGTGATCGGCATGGAACAGGAAGCCGTGCTCGCCCGGTTTCTCACCGGGCTGTCTGACAAATTTAGCGTGCAGAAGACCGGCACCAAGCAATTCTGTGCCGCCGTCGTGCGAATCGACCGCGAGAGCGGACGCGCTACGGAAATCAAGCGCGTCTTTCTGCGCGGCATCGCGTGATCGTCGACTTTCACAGCCACACCTCCGAGAGCGACGGCACGCTCGCCCCGCAGGCACTCGCCGATTTCATGGGCGAGCGCGGCGTGGAAATCTTCTCGATCAGCGATCACGACACGATGTCGGCCTATAGCAAGTTCACGCCGCCCGAGGGATCGCGCGTCGTTACCGGCGTCGAGATCAACACGACCTATCGCGGCAACGAAGTGCACGTGCTCGGCTACGGGATGCCGGCTGGCGCGCCGGAGCTCGTCGCCATGATCGAGAGCAATCGCGACGCGCGTCGCGTTCGCGCGCAGCGCATGGTCGATCAGCTGCAGCGCGCCGGCTACGGCATTACCTATGATGAGGTGCTGCGCGAAGCGCCGGATGCAAAGGCGATCGGACGCCCCCACGTCGCCAAAGTCTTGATCGCGAAAGGCCTCGTGCCGGATATCGAATACGCGTTCCGGTATCTTCTACGTACGGGGATGCCGGGCTACGTTCCGTCGCTGCACATCACGCCGCAGGAAGCGATCGAGCGCGTGTCCGCGTCCGGTGGTGTCGCCGTTTTGGCCCATCCGGGCCGGCTCAAAGATCGCCACTTGATCGACGAGCTCGCACCGCTTGGACTTCGTGGGCTGGAAGTCTTCTATCCACTACATGACGCCGAGGACGTGCAGATCTTTCGCGACATCGCGACGCGCTATGGCCTGGTGATGACCGCCGGCGCCGATTTCCATGACATTCGGTATCATACGCGCGGCGTCGGCATGGAAGTCGATCGCGACGACATCGCCCCCTTCCTCGATTTAGTGACGTAGCTCAATATCTGTCACCCTGAGAGGGCAACGAAAAGTTCGCGTTGCTAACTTTTCGTTGCCCCGCCTGTCGAAGGGTAAAGGCACCACTAGGCGGGCGTCAAAGCTGCGGTCATGTGGAGATATAAGAGCCTTGCCCTGATCGCCGCATCCGTGGCGATGGTTGCCCTTCCGGCCGCTGCGCAGACGGCGCCGTCCGCGCAAACCGTGATCAGCGCGCTCCACTGGCGTAACATTGGCCCCGGCATCGGCGGACGATCCGTTGCGATTGATGCCGTGCCGGGTAATCCGTTCACATTTTATTTCGGCGGTGTCGACGGCGGCGTTTGGCGCTCCACCAACTACGGCCTCACCTGGTCGAATATCAGTGACGGTCAGCTCAACGGTTCGAACAGTATTGGCGCCTTGGCCGTAGCGCCGTCGGATCCGAACGTGATTTATGCCGGCACCGGCGAGGCCGACATTCGCAATACGTTCGTCACCGGCGATGGCGTCTACAAGACGAGCGACGCGGGCAAGACCTGGCACTACGCCGGGCTCAAAGACACGCACACGATTGCCAAGATCGTCGTCGATCCGCATGATGCAAACGTCATCTATGCAGCCTCGATGGGGCACGTCTTCGCCAAGAATCCCGAGCGCGGTATCTTCAAGTCAACCGACGGTGGTTCGCACTGGAGCAAAGTGCTCTACGTCGACGAAAACACCGGCGCGGGCGATCTGGTGATGGACCCCTCGCATCCCAAGACACTCTACGCGGCGCTGTGGCAAGCGCAACGCAACCCCGGGTTGCTCGTCAGCGGCGGTCCCGGCAGCGCGCTGTACAAGACGACCGATGGCGGCGCGCACTGGGCGAAGATTTCGACCAATCCAGGCTTTGCGACCGGTCTGCTCGGCCGCATAGGCGTAAGCATCGCGGCGAGCGATCCGAAGGTCGTTTACGCGATCGTGCAGGCGAAAGAGGGTGGCGTCTTCCGCTCGGACGACGGCGGCGCGCACTGGAAGCGCGTCAACGCCAGCATGGAGATGCGCCAGCGCGCCTTCTACTATATGGCGATCTACGCCGATCCGAACGATCCGAACACGATCTACGTGCCGAACGCTCGATTCTTCGTTTCGCACGACGGTGGCAAGAACTTCAGTCTGCTCCGGCCGCCGCATGGCGACAACCACACAGTCTGGATCGACCCAAAGAATTCGAAGATCATCCTCGAGGCAAACGATGGTGGCGCGACCGTCTCAACTGACGGCGGAGCGACGTGGAGCAGCGAGCACAATCAGCTGACGGCGCAGTTCTACCGCGTTGCGCTCGACGATGCATTCCCGTTCAACGTCTACGGCGCGCAGCAGGACGAAGGCTCATTCGAGGGCCCGAGCGCATCGGCAAACGGCTCGATTCTCACGAGCGATTGGAAACGTACGGCACTGGGCGAGAGCACGTTCATCGCGCCGGAGCCTGGTAAGACGAACGTCGATTACGGCAGTGGCTACTACAGCATCATGGAGAAGTACGATCCCAGCGACGACGGGTACAACAGCGTCAGTCCGTACCCGCTGTATCGCGAAGGTGCAAGCTCGGCCGAGCTCGAGTATCGCCTTGCGTGGACGCATCCGATTTTCTTCTCGCCGGTCAATCCGAAAGAGCTGCTCGTCGGTGCGCAATTCGTGCTGAGCAGCACCAACGACGGACAGACGTGGAAGAAGATCAGTCCCGATCTCACGCGCAACGATCCGGCGACAGAAGGCCCGAGCGGCGGTCCGATCGACGACGACGCGTCGAGCGCCGAGATTTTTCCGTACGTCTCAGCCCTCGCCGTCTCACCGCTCGACGGGGATGAACTGTGGGCGGGCTCGGCCGACGGCCTCGTGCACGTCACGATGGATCACGGCACGAACTGGACCGAGATTACGCCGCCCGAACTGCCGAAGTGGACGGAGATCACGTCGATCGAACCCTCGCACGCAGACAAGGGCACGGCGTATCTTACGGCGTCGAGCTATCAGTGGGACGACTTCCACCCGTACGTCTTGCGGACCAAGGATTTCGGCAAGACGTGGGCGCCTCTCGCGGACGGCATTCCACAGGACGACTACGTTTACACGGTGCGTCAAGATCCTAACGCGCCGAATCTGTTCTTCCTGACGACGAAGAGCACGGTCTACGTGAGCTTCGACGGTGCAGCGCACTGGCAGCCGCTTACGCTCAATCTGCCCAACGTCGAGGTTCGCGACCTCGCGTTCGATGCGCGCGCGGGCAAGGTGGTCATTGCGACGCATGGGCGCTCGATGTGGGTGCTCGACAATCTGACGCTGCTCGAGCAGCTCGCGAAGCCCCCGCCGGCGAGCGCGAACGGTGCGCTCCTCTATGCGCCGCAGCGCGCATGGCTTACGTACGCATTTGGCGGCGGCTTCGGCGGCAATGCGAACGCCGCGGGCAATGGCGAGAATCCGCCCTTCGGAGCGACGGTGATCTTTTACGTCCCGAAATCGTACGATGGCTCTACGCCGGCGGTGCTTACTTTTAGAGATGCCGCCGGCAACGTCGTGCGTTCGTTCCCGCTGCATCTAAAGAGCCGAGCGAAGCCGGAAGCGCCGAGCGAGCGTTACCACCCAACCGAAGATAAGGAACACGCGTACGCGCGTTTGACCGGCATTGGGCCCGGAATGAATGTGTTCCAGTGGGATCTGCGCTACCCGGACGCGATCGAAGTCACCGGCTTCGAGCCGTCGGGATCGGGCGGCGGCCTCGAAGATTCGCTCCTTGGCCCGCAGATCGTGCCGGGTAATTACACGGTCACGCTCGCGTACGGCGGCGCACAGACGTCGCAGCCGCTCGTGCTAACGCTCGATCCGCGTAGCCCCGCGAGCGCGGAAGACCTAGCGGCGAGGCGCGACCTCGGTCTAAAAATCCACGCGCTACAAGATGAGCTCGACGCAGCCGTGAATGCGGCGATCGCTGCGCGGGCAGCGGTTGCTCCCGGCAGCGCAGCCGCTGCGAAGCTCGATGCGGCAATCGGTGCGGTCGTCGACATCGTGCATCCCCAGGCCGACGAAGGGTCATTGCTGTACGAATCCAGACTGCGCAACTTCCTCGCCTACCTCAACGCCGAGGTTGACATCGGGTACGTGCGCCCAACGGCGGCGGAATACACGGTGTTCGAGAAGCTCAACGCGGACGCAGTCAATGCTGAAGCTGCGCTCAAGGCTGCGATGCCCTGATTTGCGGAAAGGGAGTGGGTTCGCCGGGCGGCGAGGCGTCATCGCCGCCTGCGCGCAGGTCGCGGCCGAACCACGCGACGTCGTACCACGCGCCCGTCTTCCAGCCCACCCGGCGATAGATGCCGATCGGTTCGAAGCCGAGTGCACGATGAAGTCCGATACTCGCGTCGTTTGGCAGCGTAATGCCGGCGTAGGCGTTGCGAAAACCTTGCTGCTCGAGGATCAAGAAGAGTCTCTCGTACAACGCGCGACCGACGCCTCTTCCGCGAACGCCTGGGTCGAGATAGACCGAGACGTCGACCGACCAGCGATAGCCGGCGCGCTCGCGATGCCGGCCGGCGTACGCGTATCCCGCAATCTCGTCATCGACGATGGCCGCGAGCCACGGCGTCCATTTCAGCGTCGCGACGATACGCTCGCGCATCTCGTGCACGCTTGGCGCTTGCTCTTCGAACGAGATGTGCGTGTCGGTGACGATCGGTGCATAGATAGCGGCGAATGCCGCCGCGTCATCGGGCGTCGCAACGCGGATCATCACGAGCCGGCGAGCACCCCCGCGACGGCGCGCCGAATGCGTGCGAGCAGCGCCGCCGATTCGCGCTCGTAGCGTTCGAGTGCATGTTTTTGCGCTTCGATTGCTGCCGTGTCGCGCATGAAGCGGTGGTTGATGCGCACGTTGTAGGCGCTCGCCGCCAACGCAGCGTGTGCGAACTCTGCGGCGCAACCAATGTCGCTGATCAGGTTGGTGTTATTGATATCCAGGGCGCTCTCGGAAAGGCGTAAGACCTCGAGGGCATTCTGCGCGGCTGCCAGCGGCTCGGCCGATGCGTGTGCCAGCGCTAGTTCGAGCGCCACCCGGCGCGCGTGCTTTTCGGACTCCGTGGCCTTGGGCATGGCGGTTGCCGCCACCACCCGGTCGAAGGCGGCTTCGTCCCGCTCGCGGGCCTTCAAGAACTCCTCACGCAGCGCATCGGCCTGGCCGACCAGCTCAAGCGCGAGGTCCCGGTGCGCTGCATATTTCTTATTGGCCGAGCAGATCCGCGCCACCATGCCGATCAGGGACGCGCCGGCCGCTGCGACCATCGTCGCAGCGCTGCCCCCGCCCGGGGTTGGCCATTCACTGGCGAGTTGGGATAAGTATTCCGAGAGCGTTTCCACGCCGGGGGCTTTCCGCGCCGGGCTCGAAAAGCTCCCGCCTACCCCCACAGAATCTTGTCCTAGCATAGGAGTCTCATCTTGCCCGTCTCGGAAAAGCTTGCTGGAGATGTCAAAGACCGCAGCTTGGCAGATGCCGGCCGCTCACGCATCGCGTGGGCCGGCGCATACATGCCGGTGCTTGCCCAAATTCGCGATCGCTTTGAGATCGAAAAACCTCTGCGGGGCGTACGCATTGGTGCGTGTCTTCACGTCACGACGGAAACGGCGAACCTCATGCTTGCCCTGCAAATGGGCGGTGCGGAGATCGCGCTTTGCGCGAGCAACCCGCTCTCAACGCAAGATGACGTGGCCGCCGCGCTCTGCGAGTACGGCATCCCGACCTACGCGATCAAAGGCGAAGACAACGCGACCTACTATTCGCACATCGAATCGGTGATCGCCACCAAGCCGCATATGTCGATGGACGACGGCTGCGACCTCGTGACGCAGATCTACACCAAACACAACCATCTCCTTAAGGATATGATCGGTGGCTGCGAGGAGACGACGACCGGCGTGATTCGGCTCAAGGCAATGCAGAAGGACGGCGTTCTTCCCTATCCGGTGATCGCCGTGAACAACGCCTTGACGAAGCACATGTTCGATAATCGCTACGGCACGGGCCAGTCGACGCTCGACGGGATCATTCGCGCGACGAACGTGCTCCTCGCCGGGCGCAACGTCGTTGTGGTCGGCTATGGCTGGTGCGGTCGCGGCGTCGCGTCGCGCGCGGCCGGCATGGGCGCGCACGTCGTGGTGACCGAAATCGATCCGCGTAAGGCGATCGAAGCCGTAATGGACGGCTATCAAGTGATGCCGATGAACGATGCCGCCAAAATCGGCGACATCTTCGTCACCGTTACCGGAAACTATCACGTGATCGCCGAGAGCCACTTCAAACTTATGAAGGATGGCGCGATCGTTTGCAACTCGGGCCACTTTAACGACGAGCTGGATCTCGACGGCATCAAGCGCCTGGCGAAGGGCGTGACGGTGCCGCGCCAGTTCGTCGAGCAGTACGAATTCCACGACGGACGCAAGGTCTGCATCCTGGCCGACGGGCGTTTGGTGAATCTCGCCGCGGGCGAAGGCCACCCGGCGGCCGTGATGGATATGTCGTTCGCCAATCAAGGTATGGCCGCGGCGCATCTTGCCAAACACCACGCGTCGATGAAGAAAGAAGTCTACGACGTTCCGCTCGAGATCGACGAAGAAGTCGCGACGTTGAAGTTATCGTCGATGGGCGTTGAAATCGACACGCTCACGCCCGAGCAGTTGAAGTACATGGCGTCGTGGTCAGAGGGTACGTAGATGGGCGACTACCGAAGATTGTTTACGTCTGAATCCGTGACCGAAGGCCATCCCGACAAGGTCGCGGACCAAATCTCCGACGCGG
>Ga0302326_10017071_pt1 | contig 15159 bp, 11 predicted proteins | sample Palsa_T0_3_FD_202264 | JGI IMG/M metagenome (GOLD analysis project Ga0302326, IMG submission 202264) | Peat permafrost microbial communities from Stordalen Mire near Abisko, Sweden - Palsa_T0_3 | ecosystem: Environmental > Terrestrial > Soil > Palsa > Peat permafrost | place: Sweden: Abisko...
GTCGGCAGATTCAGCAGTCCCCCGGTCGACGCGGCTACACAAATACTTTCAACAAGCCCCAACTCTTGCTCGTGAATCCATGCTGCGTCAAGTATAATAGCTTGTCGAGCAGCCAGCAAAAGGCGGCCCTGGCCGGATCCGTGCGACCGAGTTGAAGCGAACGAAGAGAGGTCTGAAATGGTCCCCGATGGGCCCGAGGTGGACATGATGTTGGCGGCGGTTGGAAGCGGCCGAAGCCATAACATCCATGAAGCCGAGGGTCGTTGGGGCGTCAATAGCTCTCAAGTAGATGACAGTTGAGCCCTAGGGGGATTTGTGCCAGTGAATGAGAACGAGTTCGATTACATCGTGGTTGGTGCCGGGTCAGCCGGGTGTGTCCTTGCCGACAGGCTCTCGAGGGATCCAGCGAACAGCGTCCTGCTGATCGAGGCCGGTGGCCGCGACAAGGATCCGATGATTCGTGTGCCGAAAGGCTTCGCGAAGACGCTGGTGAAGCCTGAGTACGTTTGGGCCTTTCCCACGAAACCCTTTGGTCCCAATGGACGGGTAGAGATTTGGGCGCGGGGCAAGACGCTCGGAGGATCGAGCGCGGTCAACGGAATGGTGTACAACCGAGGGACCCAGCCGGATTGGGACTCGATTGCCGCACTCGGTAATCCAGGGTGGGGATGGTCCGACATTGTCGAGGCCTACAAGCACATTGAGAACAATGAACTTGGAGCTACTTCGAGTCGCGGCACAGGCGGTCCAGTGACGATTTCGTCCGATACGGCGCGTAGCGATCCGCTGTGCGAGGAGTTCATCGACTCTGCGGGCGCTCTGGGCATGAAGCGGGTCGATGACTACAACGAAAGTGATGATGAGCGCGTCGGTTACACGATGGCCAATATCAAGCACGGTCAGAGGGTGAGTGCCGCGCATGCTTTTCTTCACCCTGCCGAGAAACGCAAAAATCTCACAGTTGCCATCCATTCCGTCGCAACTCGGATACTCTTCGACGGTCACCGAGCGAATGGTGTTCAGGTACGCCGAGACGGTCAAGTTGTGCAATATCTAGCTAACAGGGAGGTCATCCTCTGCCTTGGGAGCATCCAGACTCCGAAGCTACTTCAGCTCTCGGGGATTGGCCCTGCCGATGTGCTGTCTGGGGCCGGTGTGGCTGTTCGTCTCGAATCTCCGAACGTGGGTGCAAGGATGCGTGAGCATCGCTGCTTCGTTAACCAGTACCGCCTCCGGGACAACCTTGGATACAACCCGCGCCTGGGGACAAAGGGCCGGCAGACTTTGGAAGGTCTTAAGTACCTCGCCACAAAGCGCGGGCCGTTATCGTTGCCGTGTTTTGACGTGATCGGTTTCTTCAAGACCGACCCCGAGCTCGACCGTCCCGACGCGCAGATGCTGATGAGCCCATTTTCCGTCGGCGAGCAAGTTCCCGGTGTGGGGGTCTCGCTGGAGCAACTGCCCGGTATTCAAACGATCGGCTTTATTCTTCGACCGGATAGCGAAGGGACAGTCAACATCACCTCAGGTGAGGCGGACGCTCCACCGGAGGTCACGACCAGCTACTACGAAACGGAACATGATCGGCGGGTAGGGCCTGCTTTGTTGCGCAAGATCAGGGAGGTTTTCACCCAGCAGCCCATTGCCGGCCGACTGGTGAACGAGACGACTCCTGGAGTCGCCATTGACAGCGATGAGGCCATTCTTGATTATGCAATCGAGCACGGTTGGTGTGCCTACCACGCGATCGGAACTTGCGCCATGGGACCCGACCCCGAGGATGTGGTTGATTCCGAGCTTCGGGTGCGGGGCGTGGAGAACCTCCGTGTCATGGATGCTTCGGTGCTTCCCGTAATGGTTTCTGGCAACCTGAACGGACCAATGATGGCCATGGCATGGCGCCTGTCCGACATAATCCTCGGCAGCGCAAGAGTTGGAGCGGCGCGGTGACCTCCGTCCTTGAAGGAATGACCGTGCTCGAATTCGGCGCCGGAAGCATGCCTGCATCTATTGCCGGCATGTTGTGTGCCGACAATGGCGCCAGAGTACTTAAGGTCGAACCACCCGGCGGCGACCGGATGCGCGAACTGTTCCCTACGGGCTTCCTCGTCTGGAACCGGGGCAAGGAGAGCGTTGTTGCCGATCTGCGGACATCGGAGGGTCGCGCTGAGGTTGTAAAATGGGCCGAGACCGCCGATGTCATCATCAGTGGGTTTGCCAGCGGACGACTCGAGGAGTGGGGGTTGACTTTAGAAGAGTTGAGGGCGTCCAATCCAGCCCTTATCACGTGTTCGATCTCGGGCTTTGGATCTACCGCCTCGTACTCGAAGCTCAAATGCTACGAAGGCGTTGTTGCGGCGAAGTGCGGCTTCTACAATCGCGGAGATTTCGGTTTCCGGAAGGGACCGATGTTTGCTTCTCCCGCTTTGTCCAGCGCGGGCGCGGCCCAGATGGCCTTCAGCGGTGTTCTTGCCGCTCTCTACGCACGAGAAGAATCCGGACGAGGGCAGCATCTCGACGCGTCGATGTTTGCCGGACTCACGCCCCTCGACTACTTCACAACAACGCACTTCCAGCTCGCCATGCGAGCTCGGGGAGGCAAAAGCGCGGCACAGGCTGCGGCCTCTCCGGGTGGTCTATTCGCCGCCAGTCGTTACTCGGTGTACCTCTTGACCAAGGACAATCAGTGGGTGGTCTTGGCAGTTCAGCAGCCCCAGAATGCCAGAGCCCTGATGGCTGTCATGGGCTTGGAACACACCTACGATGATCCGCGGTTCGCCAACGCCCCGATCTTCCAATCGGCTGAAGACGCCCAATCCTGGGAAACGCTGCTCTGGGAAGCGTTTAGGGAGCGAACATGGGCGGAGCTCGAGCCGTTGCTCTTTGCCAATCCGGACCTTCCATTTGAGCGAGCAGTGTCGGGTGAACAGGGCCTGGACCATCCGCAGATGCTTCACAATGGGCACGTTGTCACCTTGGAGGACCCTTTAGTGGGACCGGTTCGTCAAGTGGGCCCGGTGGCAACCATGGAACGTTCACCATCGCACATTTTTCGGTCCGCCCCAATACTGGGCGACCACAACGAGCGGTCGACACCGACGCGAGCTCCGAAGCAAACATCAGTCGCTGCGGTTGCGTCGCCTCTGGCCGGCGTGACGATCGTAGAGTTCGGATTCTTCTTCGCGATGCCTTTCGGGGTGGCTTTGGCAGCGTCACTTGGGGCGCGCGTAATCAAATTGGAGGACGCAACGGGCGATCCGATTCGCATGGCCTTCGGAGGTTACGCTGGTTGCGCCAAGGTGATGGAGGGCAAGGAAAGTCTGTCAATCGATCTCAAGAGCCCGGAGGGCAGAGCGATCGTCGAGCAGGTCGTGAAGGACGCCGATGTTTTCGTGCTTGGATTCCGCTCGGGAGTCGCTGAGCGCGTCGGTCTCGACTACGAGACCTTACGCAAAGTCAATCCCCGTTTGGTGTACGTGCATTCCAGCGGGTACGGACCCGACGGTCCCTACTCGAATCGACCCATGTACGCGCAAACCGCATCGGCCACCGTTGGCGCCTTTCAGCGAAACTCACCGCATTGGATGTCTCCAGACGTGATTGGCGACTTCGAGGTGCCGGTGTTGGAAGCCCTGGTAGCTCCCAGGGTGCGGGCTCCGGCCGATGGCGACGGAAATGCGGCCCTGGCCGTATGCACGTCGATTGTTTTAGGACTTTTACACCAGAAGCGCACTGGTGAAGGCCAGCTCGTGTGGACCACAATGATCGTAGGCAATGCCTATGCATACTCCGACGACTTCAACTCCTATGCGGGAAAGCCGGCGCTCGCCGAAACCGATCCGGAGTTCTATGGACTTGGCGCGCTCTACCGTCTCTACGAGACGAGAGAGGGATGGATATTCCTTGCCGCACCGCTTCAGTCGGAATGGGAATCATTGGCGCGTTCGCTCGGGCTCGAGGATCTGCTAAAAGATCAGCGGTTCGTCGACCCCGGTTCGCGGCGCGCAAATGATGATGCGCTCAGTACCGTGATCGGGGACTCACTGCATTCTCGCACCGCTAAGGACTGGGAAATGCTTCTTACTGACGCGGGGGTCGGATGCGCAGAAGCGTACTCCGGGATGTTTGCCTCCTTCTGTAGCCAGGATGGCCAAATTCGCGCCGCCGATCTCGTGGTTGAGGTACAACATCCGACCCTCGGACCACTTACACGCCACGGTGCCCCAGTGCATTACTCGGAGACACCGGCACGTATCGCTACGAGCTGCCTGCGGGGTGACGCGACTATCACCATCCTCGCCGACCTCGGGTATGGACAAGACGCGATCAAGGACCTATTAGAACGGGGCATCGTTTTTGGCCCTGATGAGCTGACCACAATGGAGGTTTGAGAGATGGAAACAAAGATTTGGGCAAACTCAGGGGACTCGCATTTTCTCGAACCCGTTGACCTATGGCAGCAGATCCTTCCGTCCGAACTCGCGGAACGGATGCCACGGAGTGAGATCGTGGGCGACGAGGAGATCGTCCACGTCGATGGTACTTCGTTCCGTCGTCAGCTTCCCAAATTCCTGAAGAAGAAATCCGACGGGGGAGAAACGATCGCGTCGATGAGCTATCGACCCCCAGGGTCACGGGACATAAGCGCGCGCCTCGAGGATCTCGATGGTGAGGGGATTTGGGCGGAGGTGGTGTATCCGTCTCTTGGCCTATGGAATCCGCTGATCAAAGACCCAGAGCTCGTTCGTGTCGCCTGTCGGGCCGAGAATGAGTGGATTGCGACGGAGATCCAAGCCGTAGCTCCCAATCGGTTGGTGCCCACTGCGCAACTCCCGCTGCTGACGATGGAGCACGCGGTGGCGGAACTCAAACACGTAGCCGAAATTGGCCTACACGCCGTCTGCCTTCCTTCGGGTCTCCCGTCGTACCTAGACGACTACCACAAGGATTCATGGGAGCCGCTGTGGGCACTGGCAGAAGAGGCCGGAATTGTCATCACGTTTCACATCGGGTCTGACGGCGAAGTAATCGACACCATTGCGTATCGCGGACCCGGCGGGGCTATTCTCAATTACGTGGAGACCGCGTATGGCGGCCAGCGGTGCGCCATGAAGATGGTGGCCTCTGGTGCTCTCGACCGGCATCCTGATCTGAAGGTTCTCGTCTCAGAAGGCGGGGCTACATGGGTGCCCTTCCTCGGGGACCGGATGAATGAGGCCTATAGGCAGCATGCCATGTTCGTCCGACCTAAGCTCTCGGCGCAACCGAAGGAGATCCTGTATCGACAGGTCTACGCTTCATTCCAGCATGATGAGTCTGCAACGGCAACAAACTGGGCGATGGGCTACAAAAACGTCATGTGGGGGAGTGACTACCCGCACATTGAGGGTACATTCGGTCATACTCAGAAGACGCTCCATGAACTATTCGACGATGTGGCCCCTGAGGTAACCGAGCGCGTGACCCGAGGAGCTTTTAAGGAGTTGTTTCCGCACGTCTCAGACCCGCCGGCGGCGTAATCCGCGGCGAGCCCAAGCTGGCCCGAGACTGATGCAAGCACGCAAGACTCGAGTTTGTCCGATTCTGAAGCATGGGACGGGAGGAAGTTGATCGACGTAGCATCGGCCGACGAACTCTTGTCGACCACAAGAGCCGTTCGGAGAAGGCTTGACCTCGAACGTCCAGTCGAACCCGAGGTTCTTCTCGACTGTGTGCGTTTGGCACTGCAGGCGCCCGCGGCGGTAAACAGTCAGTCTTGGCGCTTCGTGATCGTGACGGACCGGGCGACGAAGTCGGCCCTAGCTGACGTCTACAGAAAGGCCGGGGCCGTCTGGGTCGATGGTCCGTTGCAGACCATGACCGACGGGCCAATAAAGACCGTGACGCAGGAGGCACAACGGTTCATGGGAGTCCTGGACCGGGTTCCTGTGCTCGTCGTCGCGTGCACGGAACGGCCGATCGAAGGTCAGCCCTTTCCGGTCCAGATGTCAGCGCTAGGTTCTGTGCTTCCAGCCATCTGGAGCTTCCAACTTGCATTGCGTTCTCGTGGCCTTGGCTCGGTTTTCACGACCCTTCATTTGTGGGAAGCGGATGAGGCGGCGTTGCTCCTCGGCCTGCCCGACAATGTGACGCAAATTGCGCTCATACCTGTGGCGTACACGATAGGTACCGATTTCAAAACTGCTAGGCGCCCCGCTCCTGAGGACGTTGTCTTCTGGAACTCCTGGGGAGAGTTGAAGTCTGCCAAGGGGGAATCTTGACGGCCATCATGTGTCCTGACACCTACCTGGCTAAGGGAGGATCGGGTCGGAGCGGGGGACCTGCCACGAACGATCCACACGTGCCTGCGCAGCCGTCCGTCGAGGACTGATGGAAGCTTATTCTGATCCCGTTGCTCTGATCACTGGCGCTAGCCGGGGGATCGGCAAAGCTCTGGCAGTTCATTTGGCGCGGTCTGGCTTCAAAGTCGCACTCGCCGCCCGCACGCTCGAGGACGGAGAGCAGCGCGAGCATTCATCGACGGTAAAGGCATCCGACACCTCACCGTTGCCGGGTTCACTGGCAGCAACCGCTGCCTTGGTTGAGGAGGAGGGGGGTGTTGCGATGCCGATCTTTCTCGACATCACTGATCGGGCCACCCTTGGCCCGGCTGTGACCCGGGTGCAGGAGAAATGGGGCAGGATTGACGTGCTGGTCAATAACGCTCGATACGTCGGACCAGGTCACATGGACCGATTTCTCGACACCCCGTTCGAACTCCTCGACGAGCATTTGGAAGGGAACGTGATGGCGCCGGTCATACTTGCGCGCCTCGTGCTTCCCGGAATGATCCAGCGGGGAAGAGGCTGCGTGATTACGATCACATCGCGCGCCGGAATCGCCAACCCGCCCGCACCGGCCGGCGAGGGCGGATGGGGGCTAGGATATGCACTCTCTAAAGGCGCGGTATGCAGGCTCGTCGGCATCATCGACGTTGAGCACCGCCAGGACGGGATTCGAGCATTTAACTTGAACCCCGGCACCATCCGCACGGAACGAATGGCCCAGGATATGAAGGCCTTCGGATTCGACGCCGATGCCGGTGCGTCCCCTGACCTGATCGGGGCCGCAGCGGCATGGTTGGCTACATCGAAGGACGCGGATGCGCTTCGAGGTCAGTGGGTTGAGGGGCAGGCGTTGTGTGACGAACATGGGCTCCTCCCTTGACCGGATACCTGCTCGACTTCCGGGATCGCTTGCATATGCGCGGTAATGGAGGTTCAATGGACCGGTGGCTCTTGCGTTGATGGTCGCGCCGAGACGAAAGGTGGGTTTGTGATGGGAAACGATTGGTTGGGGGAAGCTCTGCTGCTGATCGACGGGGAGCTGGTTGAGGCCGAGGGCGGGGCGAGGTATCCGAACATAAACCCGGCAACGGAAGAGGTAATCGGGTCGGGTGCCGACGCCTCACCGGGAGACATTGACCGGGCAATTGCGGCAGCGCGCCGGGCGTTTGATGAGACGAATTGGAGTGTCGATGTTGAACTGCGGGTTCGGGCGCTTCATCAGCTACAAGAAGGACTGATGAAGCAGGCAGAGCCGATCCGTAAGTTGACGATGGCCGAAGTGGGTCTGCCGAGCATGTACCTGGACAATATCGGATTTGACGGTCCGGTATCTGGCATCGGATGGTTCGCTGACCTATTGGCTCACTACGACTTCAGCGAGGACCACGGCGTCGCGAACGTGATGGGTGGGGAGAGCCATCGTTGGACCGAGCGTGAGGCTGTGGGAGTCGTCGGCGCCATTACGCCCTGGAATCAGCCGACTATGGTCAATCTGGCTAAACTTGGTCCAGCCCTCGCTGCAGGCAATGCGGTCGTGCTGAAGGGTGCTCCGGACACACCATGGTGCGCAAGCGCTCTGGCGAAGGTTATTGCTGAGCACACTGAGATTCCCCCCGGAATCGTCAATGTCATCACATCGGCAGCCAACGATCGTGGGCAGGAGCTTGTCATCGATCCGCGTGTGGATCTCATTACCTTCACCGGGTCGACTGCGACAGGACGTCGGATCATGAGTCTCGGCGGCGAAACCGTGAAGAAGTGCTTCCTCGAGTTGGGTGGAAAGTCTGCAAATATCGTACTGGAGGACGCAGATTTCGCTGCGGGCGTGGCCGCGTCGGCCACGATGGTGTTGGTGCATGGCGGCCAGGGTTGCTCGACTCTTACGAGGCTACTGCTTCCCCGATCTCGATTCGAGGAGGGTGTGGAACTGGCGGCCCAGATCATGTCGTCAATACCATATGGGGACCCGGCAGATCCCGGTAATGTGATGGGGCCACTTATCAGCGCCCGGCAGCGCGATCGGGTGGAGGGGATGGTGGAGCGGGCAAAATCCGCCGGAGCCAAGCCCGTCATCGGTGGTCGCCGCCCGCCACAGTTCGAGCGCGGCTTTTACTACGAGCCGACTCTGATCGCTGATCTTGGTGAGGATGCCGAGATTGTACGCGACGAGGTCTTTGGCCCAGTCTTGACCGTTCTTCCCTTCGAAGACGAGGACGACGCGGTAAGGATGGCGAACAACTCGATTTACGGCCTGTCGGCCGCAGTGTTCTCCGGTGATCGTGATCGGTCCAAGAGAGTGGCCAGTCGGCTACGCGCCGGTACGGTGATGGTCGATGGCGGCATGTACTATAACTGTGATGTGCCTTTCGGTGGATATAAGCAGAGTGGTCTCGGCAGGGAAAATGGACGGGCCGGATTCGAGGAATACCTCGAAATCAAGACTCTCGCCGAGCCGGCGTAGTTGTCGGCCAATCTGGCCTTCTTGGCCTTCGCGGGTTTGTCCAGCGAGGGATCGACTCTAAATTCACTGACGCCTCGTGTCGAATCATCTTGGATCGATGAGGCTCGGCGACGACAGACTGACGACTACTTCGCTGATAGAATTGCCGCGAGCGTCTGCTTGTCTGGCTTTCCGGTTGGGAGCCAGGGTACTTGGTTGAGATCCAATATCTTCAGAAGGCGCGGAACCTTGTAGCTGGAGATCTGGTTTGCTACTTGTGCGATCAAGTCGTCCGGGTCGATTTGCGCTCCAGGCTTGGGCACAACAGCTGCGGCGACAATCTCATCTCGTGTGTCGTCTGGTAGGCCAACCACGATCGCAAGTTGAACATCCTGGAGACCTTCGAGTGCGACTTCGACTTCCCGCGGCGAAACATTGCTTCCGGCCGACTTGATCATTTCACCGAGCCGACCGAAATAGTACAAGTAGCCATCTCGGAACTCGCCGCGGTCCCCAGTGTGGAACCAGCCATCTACGTCGAAGACCTCAGCGCGTTCGCGTTTGTAGATTCCCGACATAAGGTTGTAACCGCGGACGCAGATTTCCCCCACCTCGCCAGCGGCCAATACGGTACCGGTCTCAGGATCGACGATGCGGTGCTCTATGTAGGGTAGTGACCGCCCGAATGACCCGCGCATCTCTTCCGGCAGAATCCGGTTTGCCTCATCTGGTGGGCAGGCGGTGTGCGGCCCGCCCGTTTCGGTCATTCCGAGCGACGTGTGCCGTAGCTCGGGATCTGCCGCCCGACCGACCCGCGGTGCAAACATGGGAATCGACGAGAGATCGCGCTGAGCCAACGTCGGATGTTGCCGAACCGCGCTGATCTGTGATCCCCAGCCAACAAATCTGGTGGCGCGCTCCCTCTCCATGAGGTCAAGAGCGGACTCCGGGGTAAATCGCTCTGTACAGAGAACGGCTGAACCGACCGCCATCGCACCCATGAGCTGATAAGTGAGGCCACCGACCCAAAAGAAGGGCAACGCGCAGAAAACGCGTTCTGCCGGGGAGATGCCTGCACCAAAGTTGTGGGCAAGGTTCCATCCGTGACGAATCTGTGCGCCGTGAGTGTGCATGACCCCCTTGGGCTCGCTCGTAGCTCCGGATGTGAAGACGATCACCATCGTGTCGCTCGGACTGACGACACTCTCGGCTGAACTGACAAGCCGATCAGAAACCCTTGGATCGCCAGGATAGGAGTCTGTATTGAGCCCGAGCGGGAACGCAGTCGCCCAGTGTCTCCGTTTTGGTACGGGCATGTAGATATGGCGGAGGAAGGGCAATTCCTCGAGGAAGAGGGTCGGTTCAGTGGTCTCGCTTAGCTCTGGAACGGCCGCCTCGACGAACTCGATCATGTCCCGTCCGAGAATCGTCTCGGGAATGATTATCGCGTGGACATCTCCATGACCGAGCCCACGTCTGAGCTCGGCAGGACGATAGGTGGATGGAAAGGGCATGGCGATTGCTCCAATTCGCGTGATCCCGAGCAAAGCAATCACCCAGTTGGTGCCGAACGTATCAATCAGGCCGACGTGCGTGCCCTTGCTGATTCCAGCAGCCAGAAGCTCACTCGCCACTCGGTGGGAGGCGCGTTCTGCTTGGGTATACGTCATTCGTTCAGTGGGCGTAACGATAAATTCCCGATCGCCGAATTGTCTGACAGCTCGATGCAGCGCGGCAGGAATTGCGGCGCGGTACCCGATATCTGGAACATGCACGTACATACAGATATCACGTTTCTAAGCCGACGGCTCAGGCTCGGGCTATACCCCTCAGCTTGCAGCGTCTTTGAGCATGAACGTCTGACTGCCGATTCCCAGGAGCGATCCATCAGGGTCCCACAGTCGCACTGTGCCCTGTCCGAACCCGGAATGGACTAGTTCAGGATGGAGTGCGACGAGAACCCACTCGCTTTCGGTAGTTGAACCAGCTCGCAAAGTGCTGTCAAGGCTGCGCCCGTACCACCTTCCGGGTACCGCCTTGTTCGCTGCCTGAACGATGCCGGTTGAAGCGAGATCCGCGACGAACGCTAGCCTTGCCGCCGTCCAAGTTGGAGCGTCTTTAAAACGCACCCAGAACGCGCGCGCAGGGGGCTCACATCCAGCCCTTGCCAAGACCGTCGCCTCTCGAAACTCAACTACACCGAAGTAGGTATGTTCGGGATCAGTGTTGAAGAACCATTTGACCGGTGGGCTCTCTTCTGGTGCGCTAACTGTCAGCATCGCTACGAACGTTTTACTGAGCCTTGGGTCACCCGCGCCTGTAGCACCACAAGCAGTGAATAGTTCTCGGCCGCTTACCGTTGCTGTTATCCGTAATTGAGTAGTTTGCCTGCCAGCAATAACGCTCGAGCGAAGATCTACGACATCGTCGAGTGTTGCCCGACTTACAAGTTGTGCGGTGCACCACACTGTCGGTAGATCGGTTGCGTACTCCATCATCGAGCAGGCGAGGGCGAGGGCTGCGCCCCCATAGAACCCGCCGCCGGGTGCTGTCAAACGATGACACACCACAGCGATCCCAGAAAGACGGTCGTCGCCGAGTTCCAGAGAGAGGAACGTCTTGTCGTCTAATCCAGTCACAGGGTACGGCGTTGACCGTCGATGAGGTGAACGGCGTGGCACTTCACTGATATCACGTCCCCTTTCGTGGGTTCGCGAACACGTCCTCACTGCCTTGCCACAACTCGGCACGCAATTCGTGGCGCAGTAGCTTTCCTGTGCCGTCGCGGGGGAGGACGTCACGAATATGCCATTCACGCGGTCGCTTGTAGCCGGCGAGTCGACGTTGAACGACAGCGTTAATGGCGGCCAGAGCTTCTTGCTCGTCGCGAACAGGTCCGAGCCGCACGAATGCGACGGGTTTCTCGCCACGTCGCTCATCTGGTCCGCCGACTACCGCAGCTTCTACGATTTGAGGAATCGACTCGAGCACGTCTTCAATTTCCGCGGGGTACACGTTAACTCCGGACGATACGATGACGTCTGCCTTCCGCCCGCTGATGTATAGATATCCCTCATCATCCACGAAGCCAATATCCCCAACGGTGAAGGCGCCGTCGGCGGCATGCGCGGTCGCGGTCTTCTCTGGAGCATTTCGGTACGCGAAGAACTGACCACTAGCATGACGAAAGTAGATCGTTCCCTCTTCATATGGACCGAGTTCGGCGCCCTCATCGTCGAGGATATGGATCTCCATTCCTCCGACCGGTTTGCCAACGGTGCCTGGACGCTCAAGCCATTCCTGCGCAGTAGCAGTTGTCGTCCCGCCTTCGCTTGTCCCGAAATATTCATGCACAATCGGCCCAAACAACTCGATCATCGCCCGCTTCAGGTTCCGCGGGCACGGTTCACCGCCGTGGACTACGGAGCGAAGATCCGGGGCGTGAAAGCTATTCCGACTTTCCAAAGGGAGCGCCAGTATCTGGCGAAAATGTGTCGGGACCATGACTGTGGAACGCACACCTCGCTCGAGCTCGTCTAGGGCACGTTGCGCGTCCCAAGACCCCAGGATGCGACACTCCGCACCGGCAGCCAGCAGGGCCAGCATGCAGCCGAGAGGCGCACCGTGGTAGAGCGCAGATACGTTCAGATGCGGACCGGTTGCATCGAGATGCATTGCCTGATTGAGCCAGGTGCTGGCTGCAAATGCATCGCTCCAAGGGCGGTCACCGCGAGCGAAGCGGACGACCCCCTTGGGGCGTCCAGTTGTACCTGACGTATAAGCCATCCGGGAGCCGTTTCGCTCGTAGGCTAGGGGTGCATCGGATTGGAGTCCGATCCAGCGGTCGAAGTCGGTTGGCATGTTCGCCGCGCCGAGGTCGAGCACTGGGATTCTGAGTGCGGCGGCGGCGGAGCGGCCTGCGTCAACGTCAGTAATCACAAGTCGCGAGTCGGCGTCCTCAAGGAGGTAACCGATTTCTTCCGACGTCCAGCTGGTCTTGACGGGCGTTGTGGTCATTCCAGCCCTCATAGCGCCGAGCATGGACTCGACGAACTCGTGTCGATTGGTCACAACGAGCGCGACGTGGGAACCGGGTGCCACTCCAAGGTCCTCTTCGATACCGCGGCCTATGGCGTTCGTGCGACTTTCGAGGTCGCTCCAGGTCAACGTCCGTCGCTCGTCAGCCAGTGCCGGGTCGTCAGGATCACGTCCAGTTATGTCAATGAGGGAGGGTGCTTGTCTACCAGCCATGTACGGATCCTCTCAGTGGCCTGGACACCAGTGCGAATCGGAGGGTTCGAGACTCCATGAGTAAATAGCTCATCAAGACGGACGGCAGCGAGCGATGGCAACGGTGCCAAGTCGGTCAGCCTCGCCCAAGTCGCGTAACTCGACGCGCCAGGAGGTCTCACCAGAGGCATCCGCACCGAGTGGCTCGGCCGAGGTGCGCACGGGACCGGTTCTGAGAGCCCTGAGAAACCGAATGTCAAGATCCCAGACCACGCAACGCCTTCCGGTGAGCGCGTCGGCTGCGGATTGAGCAGCGCCTTCAGCGAGGAGTGTCACCGCGCCTCCCTGCAGGTGGCCCGCCGAGTTCGCCACCTCCGATGTCGGGGACACTTCGAGGACTCCCGGCGATCGTTCGACACATCCGATTCGATCCAGGATCGGCATCTCGAGTGCAGGGACACCGCTCCCCGCGATCGGGATCATTGCCGTCTTTGTGGTGGGCAGCAGGTCCGATGGCCGCGAGGAGGCCAGGAAGGTGCCCAGAGAGACGGCAAAAGGCGGCCCAGCCGGCCGAGCATCGTTGAGCGGACCTGTAAATGCGTGATAGCGCGTTTCGGTCACGATTGTAGTCCGGCCCTCCTTGAGCACTCTGGATTCCGCGAAGATCCGGTCGGTCGGGGGGGCACGGAGGACGACGCATGACAGGTCGACCGTGACCGAGAGACGGGGAGCGGTGCGACTTGCCGCGAGTCGGCCCGCGACGACGTCAGCCAAGGTGCAAAGTACCCCGCTGCGGACGTGGTCGGAGCCGGGAAGGCACAAATCCGGCGTAACCGTCATAGTGCCCGTAACGCAGTCATCCAAATGACATATGGCGAATCCGAGGTCGCCGAGGAAGTGGCGAATGGTCTCGGACGTGCTGGTTATGAGCGGTCGATACTGGCTGTCTGGGTCATGGGCTGCGGAGGTCAAGAACCGGAATTTACCCGACGCCGGCGACGGTTGCCGAAGTGTCGCAAAATCCGCTAGTATCACAACGTCGATATATGCGTCAGCATCAATCGTCCGGTTAGCGCTGCCCATTTTTGAAGGGGGATCATCAAACCATGGACGTCGATCACAAAGCACGGCAAGTCGACGCAATCACCGCGGAAGTCATCAGATCGGCGATGGAGACGATTTGCTTCGAGATGGCGACGTTCGTTTCTCACACGGCAACGACCCCAATTCTGAATCAGAGCAATGAGCGCAATGCCACTATTCTGGATGCCCGGGGTCGCCTCGCGGCCCTTTCCGTCGGAATCCCACAGTTCATGCTCAGTGCGACACTTCCCGTTCGCTTTTGCCTGGAGTTCCTGGAGGGTGAGATCTATCCAGGCGACGTTATCGTCGCCAACGATCCATATCATGGCGGAGGTCATCTCCCGGATTTCAACGTGTTTTCTCCGGTGTTCTCGGATAAGGGAGAGTTGCTCCTTATTGCATCGATCCAGTGCCACCATGGCGACACCGGGGGAGCATTAGCTGGTGGCTACAATGTGTTCGCTAAGGACATTTGGTCTGAAGGCACTCGCTACCCTCTGCTGAAGATCATCGAGGCTGGCAAAGAGCGTCGCGACGTCGTGCTTACGATGCGAGCCAACAACCGCATGCCGGGGTTCGTCGGAGACCTCCGCGCACAGGTTGGTGCTGCACAGCTGGGTTCTCGTCGTCTCACCGAGATTGTTGAGCAGTACGGCGCGGAAGCGGTGATGGGAGCCGTCGACTACACCATCGACGATGCCCACCGACGGTTCTCCGAAGAAATCGCCCATTGGCCCGACGGCACCTACGAAGCTGACCAGTACGCGGACTCCGACCCCGTTGGAAATCGCGACATCCATGTCCACGTGTCGATCACGGTCGACAAGGAGAAGTTGATCGTTGATTTCGCCGGCTCGGACGAGCGACCGGAGATCTCGGCTTGGTCCACCTTCGGTAATACTCGAGGCTACGTAATCGCGCAGCTTGCGAGCATGGTGGACCCCACTATTCCCAAGAACGAGGGCTTCTTTGACTGCATCGATCTCAGAATTCCTCTCGGTTCATGTCTCAACCCTCGAGAAGGAAAGCCGGTGAGCAGTGGAACGCATCATCCCGGAGTGGAGAGTGCCGACGCCATCG
>Ga0302326_10017072_pt1 | contig 15158 bp, 11 predicted proteins | sample Palsa_T0_3_FD_202264 | JGI IMG/M metagenome (GOLD analysis project Ga0302326, IMG submission 202264) | Peat permafrost microbial communities from Stordalen Mire near Abisko, Sweden - Palsa_T0_3 | ecosystem: Environmental > Terrestrial > Soil > Palsa > Peat permafrost | place: Sweden: Abisko...
AGCCAACGAATCCATCGCAACACCTGAAGATCGGAACCGCGTGCTCACGGTCTGGAGGACGCTTCCCGCTTATCTTCAGAAGGACATAGTGAACCTGCGCGCGGGCCTTGCCAGTGGCTACTCAGCGCCGAAATCGGTCGTCGCGAGGGTTCTTAAGCAACTCGACGGATTGCCCTCCGCTTCTCCCGAAAATTCCCCCTTTTACGCGCCCGCCAAACGCGCCACGGATTCGGAATTCAAGCGCGCGCTCCGCCAGGAAATTGAAAGTCGAATTAACCCCGCCATCCGCCAATACGCCGATTTTCTGCGAACGGAATACCTACCGCGAGCGCGTGATTCCGTCAGCCTGGCGGCGCTCCCGAACGGCAAAGCCTGCTATCAAGCTTATCTTCGGCGCTACACCACCACTGACGACACTCCAGAGTTCGTCTTCGCATTGGGAAAGAAGATGGTGCAGGAGAGCACAGCGGAGATACAAGGCATCGGTTCGCGCCTATATGGCAAGGACCGCCTGCCGGAGATTGTGCAACGCAGTCATGACGATCCGAAGAATCGGTTTACATCTTCCGCGCAGCTGCTGCAGTTCTCAAAGGAGATGGTGGAACGCGCCCAGCAACTGAGTCAAAGCTTGTTCCTGCAGCTTCCATCGCAACCCGTTATTGTTGAGCCGTTGCCCGAATATCAGAACGGATCGGGGCTAAGCGCTCACTATGAGTCCAATGCCGACGCTCGAAAACCAGCCACATTTTGGATCGCCATGGACGGATGGGCAAATGAGACGCGCGGTTCGGCCGAAATTACGGCAGTGCACGAGACAGTCCCGGGACATCATCTACAGATCGCGATGGCGCGCCAACTGCTCATAAAGCCGGCCTTCAATGCCGCGTACGTGGAGGGCTGGGCCAATTATGCTGAACGCCTGGCCGAGGAGCAGAACATCGACGGGGACGACTATGCGCGCATTCAGCGCCGCGTCCTGGCCGGCAGGAGCCTTGTCATCGATCCCGGTATTCATGCGTTGGGCTGGAGCAGGGAGCAAGCCGAAGCCTTCGCAATGGAGACGGGAATGAGCAAAGACCAGGCTGACGATGTGATCGACCGCATTGCAGTCGAACCCGGCCAGCTTACCTCGTATGAGATAGGCGGCCAGGAGATCCTGTCGCTTCGTGAATCGGCCCGCAAGCGTATGGGAGCGAAATTTGATCTTCGAGTCTTTCATCAGCGCGTTCTCGAACAGGGCGCTATTCCTTTGAGTACGCTTCGCTCACACATCAACACCTGGATTGAAGCCCAACAATAGCAATTCGCTTGACTCCGGGTGGACAGTTAGTATAATTCCAGCCATGCGACGCAGAGACTTTGTCACCGCGGCTGCCCTCGTCGGCACCGCGACTGCAGCCACCGCTCAAACCGAAGGCGTTCCCAAGGGACGCCTCAAACAGTGTGTCACGGGATTTCCGTTCGATCCCAAGATGCCCTTCGAAGAACGCTGTCGGGTAGCTGCCCAACTGGGCTGCGTGGGTTACGATCTGATTGGTCCCAAAGACTGGCCCACGCTCAAGAAATACGGTCTTATCCCGACCATGGCGCCGATGGGAGGCATCACCATGGAAGACGGCATGATTCACAAAGAGACCCACGACAAATTCCTCGCATCCATGGGCGCGGCCATCGATGAATGTGCCGCTGCCGGAGTTCCCAACATCATTACCGTAGGCGGACAGCGCCGCGGGATGTCGAACGCCGAGGGCGCCGGCAACGCGGTAGCGTTTCTGAATCGAATCAAAACGCGCGCCGAAGACAAAGGCGTCACTATCTGTATGGAAGTGATGAACAGCAAGCTCCAGGACCCGGGCCTCGGTCGAAAGGATCAAATCTGCGACCATCTGGGATGGGCCGTTGAGGTTTGCAGCCGCGTCAATTCGCCGCGCGTCAAAATTCTGTACGACATCTATCACGCGCAAATCATGGACGGCGACATCTGTCGAAACATCCAGCAGAATTTTCAATGGATCGCTCATTTTCATGCCGGCGGCGTGCCCGGCCGCCACGAAATCGACGATACGCAGGAGCTGAATTACCGTTTCATCGCGAAGACCATCGCGGACCTGGGATTCGCCGGCTACGTTGCGCACGAATTCCGGCCCTCGCCGGGCCGCGATCCGATTGAGAGCTTGAGGCAGGCCGTCGAGATCATCACCGTTTAAGGAGGCGCCAGCATGAACAACTCACGCCGCGAATTGATTCAGGGAGCCAGTGCGATCGCGGTTGGAGCCGCGGTCGCCGGTGTTTCGAAAGCGCAGGTCTATGGCATCCAAGCGGGCGATCAGGTACGCCTGTTCCCTGGTTTCCAAGCCGCGAAAATCGAAACTTCGGGCGCGATTATTAACGTTGTTTCTGGAGGCCAGGGCCCGCCGTTATTGCTGCTGCACGGCGCCCCGCAGTCGCTCGCCACCTGGTACAAGATTGCGCCGAGGCTGGCGAAAGACTATACCGTTGTCGCGGCCGATCTGCGCGGCTATGGCGATAGCAGCAAGCCGCCCAATGGCGAGAATCACGTCAACTATTCAAAGCGCGCCATGGCGCTGGACGGTGTGCAGGTAATGAGCCACTTCGGATTCGAAAAATTCGCGGTAGTGGGACACGATCGCGGTGGGCGCGTGGCTCACCGGATGGCGTTGGATCATTCCGCCAACGTCACCAAAATTGCCGTGATCGATATTGTTCCTACTTACAAGCTCTATCACAACGTCACACGCGAATTCGCCACCAGTTACTATCACTGGTTTTTCTTCATCCAGCCGGAGCCGTTTCCGGAAACGCTGTTAAACAACAGCATCGATTTTTACATGCGTGGAAGTGGCGACGCACACGCCGAGTACGTGCGCTGCTTCAAGAATCCTGCCACGGTTCACGCCATGTGCGAGGACTACCGCGCTTCCGCATCCATCGATCTGGAGCACGACGAGGCCGATTTGCATCGCAAGATCGAGTGTCCCTTTATGACGCTATGGTCCGAACGCGGAGTCATGGGCCGGAATTACGATGTCCTCGCAGCCTGGCGCGAACGCGCCGTCAATGTCAGTGGCAAGGGCCTACCCGGCGGCCATTCCTTGCAAGAGGATAAACCCGAGGAAACGCTGGCGGAATTGGAGCCGTTTCTTAAAGCCTAAAGTGCGTTACTTGGCTGGTTGCAGCGCACGCGCTCCATTTGAGGCTTGCGCCGGCGCGGGCTCGGCTGCATAATCGATGCTTGCTTGCGTGGGGATCGCAAGAGCGGTCCCCGCGGATTCGACAGCGTCCATGATTGAGAGCAACAGGTTCTGTTGGATCTTCATAAACTCGTCGCCGTCGAGCGTGGTGATGTAAACGAAGATTTCGATATCCAATGAATATGATCCAATTCCGACGAAACGTACCGGAAGTCCGCCGGCTTCGATCTTGGGCGTGTCCCGCAGAAGTTTTGTGATGGCTTGAAGCACGGCGCGCATTTGATCAAGAGTGGTGCTGCGTACCAGGTTCAACATAACGTGGAACAGCATCTTGTCGCGCCGGTCGAAATTCTCAAGAGTCATCGCGGAGAAGGCGCCATTGGGAACCGTTACCAGCGTCCGATCCAGCGTGCGAACCCTGGTGGAACGCAGTCCGATGTCTTCTACGGTGCCCATATTTGTTCCGAACTTGCAGAACTCGCCCACCGATACCGGCCGGTCGCTGATAATTGAGACGCTGCCGAAGAGGTTCTCAATAGTTTTTTGAGATGCCAGCGCAATGGCTACGCCTCCGATGCCAAGGCCGGCCAGAAGCGTCGTGGTGTTATAGCCCCATTCGCTCAACACTGCAGCGAACGCAAATAGAAGCACTACGATTTTGAATATCCGGCCCGCCAGCGGCAGCACGGAATACGAGAAGGCTCGATGCCTCTCTTCCAATCGCGTGCGAAGATGGCGGACTATTGCATCGATGATGACGGCGCAAAGCCAGAATACGCCCCAAAAGAACAGCAGGGCGAGAAGGCGTCCCAAATAGAGCCGCAAGAGGGCGGCGGGTGCAAACCATTCCATACCGGCCCGAAACAGCGATACGGAGAGCAGCAACCGCAGCGGACCCACGAACGGCCGAAGGATGCTGACGTTCCAACTAGGAGCCGCATGCTTCACGCCCTCTTGTGCCAACCAAAGAGTAAATCGCGCTAACAGTTTGGACACCGCAGCTAGAACAAACGCCAATAAAACCAATCCGATCCAGCGCCATAACGGGGTATCGATCAGCTGCCAATTCACTAACGGAAGCGGCAGGTGCCGTTCGATCGCAGAATTATTGGTTTGCTGCGCGATGAGGGGGATTTTGGCTACGCTGTCCGAGGAAAATACCCAGACCTGTATTCCTGAATGCAGCGTGATCCGCTCCAGATCGAGTTCGAATTTTTGCCCGTTGACATCAAAGGTATCGACGCGTTCGCGGTTGGGCGGAAGCGAGTCCGATATGTCGCCTTCTGGATCGTGGCTTAGGTTACCGACGTCGAACTGGGTGTCGCGATCGAGAATGGTTTGAAGCTGACGGGTAAGTTGTGTGCCATCGGCGAGCCGTTCTTCTTGCCGCACGTTGCGCAGATCCAAATATTTCAATGCGCGCCCGTAATTTTTCGCGCGCGCAGCTTCCAGGAAAGCAACTACAGAGCTCTGCGGAGAATCGCGATCCAGTGGATCTTTAGTCGCCGGGGGAGTCGCCTTGGCGGTGTTAGGAAGAATTTGCGCGTACGTGCACAGTCCGTAAAATAGAAATCCGCAGATAAGGCTCGCAGTTTTCATGGTACGGACTGAACTAGCACGTTACAGACCAACCAAGATTGTAACCGTTAGCAAGCCGCCAGTACCGTTCCCGCATCGGTGAGACGCCCACCGCCGTCGATAAACTCTTGGAACATTTGATTAGCTACTTGTTCATCGAGAGACTTGACCGCATCGGTCACCAGTTCAACCCGTTTGCCCGTCCTGAGCAGTCCAAAGGCTGCGCAGCGCACACATATCTCGGTAACTACGCCGTAAACCACGTAGCGATCCGCATCCAAGCTTGCAAGCAGGGGTTCGAGTTCCGGGCTGCTGAAACAATCAAGCTTTTGCTTTTCGATAATCATTTGCCCTTCGCGTCGCGTGATCGCGGGCTTGTACTGGCCCGTGGTTCCAACCACGCAATGATGCGGATAAACCTGGAACTCAGGATCATCCTCGGCGTGCGCGTCCATGGTGGAGATTAACAATGGAGCGCGGCGATTGAGCTCGCCAATCATAGGCAGAATATGTTCGGCGCCAGGTACGTAAAGGGCGCCCGCTGGATAGACGAAATCAATCTGCGTGTCGATGTCGAAGAAGACCGTTTTCATGCTGCACCTTTTCGTAGAGCGCCGATAATTCGCGGCTATGCTCCACCGGATATTCCTGGCCCGTATCGAAGAGGCTGCGAACAGCGGTTGGCAGGCGTTTCACCGATTCGGCGGCGTAGCGGCGAGCTGCCTCAGCGGTCGGCAACGGTTCTATCAGACGGCCTTTTAGCATCACTGGACGAAGCAGCGCTTGTGCGCTGGGCTCGTCCGGGCCGCACCCCAAACACTCCCAGGTGCAGGCGATTACATCATGGCCGGCGAATCGAAAGACCTGCTTAGCTCCGGGCAACGTATGTTTATCCTCGCTGAATTTGGCGGTGAATCGGCCATCCAGCTCGACCAGTTTATAGACCACGCCAAGGTTGGGCGAGTCAGTGGAAGTGGCCAGGTCGGTTCCCACGCCGAAAGCATCGATGGGCGCTCCAGCGGCTGCGAACTCGAGGATTTTATATTCATTCAGGTCACTGGTGGCCATGATTTTCGCATTGTTCAGACCGGCGTCGTCGAGGATCTTGCGAACCTCGCGCGAGAGTTCCACCAAATTGCCGCTGTCGAGCCGGACGCCCCACAAGGGAGGGCCGAGCGATGCGGCGGTGTGCGCGCCGTCCAAGGTGTCGTAGGTATCGATCAAATATGCAGTAGCGTCGCCCAGAAGATTCTGCAGCCGGCCGAAGGCTTCCTTTTCGGTGGGAAATGACTGGACCCACGAATGCGCGGCGGTGCCGAAGACCGGAATGCCGTAGCGAAATCCAGTTTCGGTGTTGCTGGTTCCGATGCAGCCGCCGATGTAAGATGCGCGCCCGGACAGCACTCCGGCTTCAGGCGAATGTGCGCGGCGCGTGCCGAAGTCCACAACCGCGCGGCCTTGCGCGACCTCAACGATCCGGGATGCCTTCGTCGCAATGAGCGATTGAAACCCAATGGTAGCGAGCAAATAAGTTTCGGCAATCTGCGCTTCCATCAGCGGCGCGCGGATGGTCAAGAACGGTTCGTTGGCAAAGATCGGCGTGCCTTCGGGCATCGCGAAAAGATCGCCGGTGAAGCGCAATCCGCGCAGCGCTTCAAAGAAGCCGGGTGACGCGCGCCGGAACTGGGTGAGTCCGCGCAGATAATCGATCTCCTCAGCGGTGTACTCCAGATTGCAAAGATAATCGACGGCTTGCGCGAGCCCGGCTGCAACCACGTAGTTTCGATAACGGGGAAGGCGCCGGAAAAACAGTTCGAAAGTGGCGATCTCGCTCGCCTTGCCGGCCTCATAATAGCCAGCCGCCATGGTGAGCTGGTAGAGGTCGGTGAGGAGTCCGGTCATCGATTGTATTCTAGCCGCTTACTGACGTGCGCGGTTCAGTTAGGCACCTTAACGTGGGCGGTTCAGTTCCAGGGCTTTGAGTGCCAACCCCATAGCGACGGATGTGAATTCATTGCCGGACCTGATTCGGTCCCGGCCGAACCGCGCGTCGAAGATTCGCCGGACTGCGGGCACAAAAGAAGAACCGCCGGTCAAGAAAACCATATCAACGTCGCGCGCATCAACACCGCATAGCCTGAGTAGCGACTCGACACAGGTCTCGATTTGAAGCAGCTCGTCGGAGATCCATGAATCGAAATCAACCCGTTGAACCACAGCGTTGATCTCGACGCCTCCATCGACGAACGCGAAGCGAGCGGCTTCATGGTTCGACAACTCGATTTTCGTCTTCTGGACGGCTCTGTGCAGCTGGTAGCCCAGGTCCTCCTGGATAAGATCGATCAGCGCGCCGATCTTTTCGGGATGGACTGCCTGCGTTTTGACGCTGTTCAGCATGTTCATCACGTCCTTGGTGCGAAGGAAGGACAAGTGATGCCAGCGTTCGAGCTTGAAATAAACCCAGTTGGGAACCGGCAGGATCTTGTGCATGGAGCACATTTCCGATCCGGCGCCCAGCTCGGGCGATACGATGTGACGAATCAGCTTCGCATCGAACGAGTCGCCCGCCAGGCCAATTCCCGCGTTGCCCAACAGGTCCTTTGGCGACCTGCCGCGAGCCCGAACGCCGGGACCTACGCGGACAAGCGAAAAATCGCTGGTGCCACCTCCGAAATCGCCGATCAGAATTAGTTCATCGTGATCGAGCGTAGATTCATAATACTGTGCCGCCGCCACGGGCTCCATTTCAAAACTCACCGAGTCGAATCCAGCAATGCGGAACGCTTTTTCCAGACGCTGTTGAGCGTAAAGATCGTCCTCGTCCGTCTCGGAGCCGACGAAGTGGACCGGCCTGCCGACCACAGCGTGCCGAATGCCGGTTGCGAACTGGCGCTCGGCTTTTTCACGCAGATCCCTGAGAATGCAAGCGATCAGATCTTCCAGGCTGCGCCCCTTCCCGAACACATCCGTCGTCTTAAGAGTGCGGCTACTGAGAAAGGACTTCATGGACTGAATCAGCCGGCCTTTGTGCTCGGTTTGGAGGTAGCGCTCAATTCCTTCCGGTCCGGTCCAGGCTTTGATCAGGAGTTTCTCCTGTTGCCTGATCTGCTCCAGGTAGAGAAGGGAGCGATAGGCATCGGTCATTTCGCCGGCAAATGGAAATTTCGCCAGCGTAACGCCCGAGGTTGGGTCGGCCCGCGCGATGGAACTGTTCGTCGTTCCGAAATCGATGCCGATTGCGGCGTCTATTTCTTCACCGGAGCAGCAGGCTTTACGTCGGAGGCGGCCTGTGAAAGGTCGTTCACGGTTTTGGCATCCAGACCATAGAGAGCCGGCTCGTTCACCCGTTGAGCGACATAATAGGCGCCCTGTTTCGCGATGAGCAGCTTCTCCGTCGATTTGCCGCTGCTCGAAACAACCGTGATATCGATCGTTGCGGCACCCAGCGTTCCGGTGTCGATGAACTTAGTGGCCGAGAGATCGCGGAGTTTGTCGAGGAGCGATTGCAAACTCACGCTATCCATTTTCTTCCCGTTCGAGAACCAATCCTCGCCGCCTTTTTGGAAAGAGAATGTTTTGCCATCCACGTGCATTTCGACCTTGTTGGGATCGTTGAATCCAAAATCGAAGAGCTTCTTGTTGCGGAAATCGTCGACCGCCTTGTCGACACCAGTGCCCAATTCCGCAGTCGTCTTGAAAACGCCCGGGACAACACTGGACTTGGCGTAGTAATCGGTTTTGTCCTTGCGTATCTCGATCTGTTGCGTGCCTGAAGGATCGGTCAGCTTCAGGGTTGCAACCGGCATGGCTGATGCAAACGAGGCCGCTGCTTTCTTAGCGTCGTCGGCGGAAACGGCAAGGTCCATCTTCGCGTCTTTGAGCTTTCGCAGCATTTCGTCAACCTGGAGTCCGTCGGCGCGCAGCGGCTTTGGTTTTATGATCTGCCATTGGTCTTTGTCGCGGCCAAACTCGATGTCCTCCTTTTTGGAAATCAATTCTACGCGGCTGAGCTTGTCTTGATCGAAAGTGAGCAAGCGTTTGTCGCGAAGATCGTTCACAGACTTGTCGAGGCCGGTCTTGACGTAGCTCGCCACCGTGAACACACGTGGATCGCCATCCACCATCGCATATGAGCCGCTATTGGTAGGGGTGTCGTCGCCTAACTTGAGCTTGCTTACCTTGCCGGCTTTACCGGTAATGTCCAATTCCAGGATGGGCGCATTCAGGCCGTAGGCGGACACGTTGGAAGCTTTATCTTCAACAACACGATCGGAGGTGACATTGGCTGCCGAGGCCACCAGCTGGCTGACTGCGGACTGGTCGGCTGCGTATGGCATCGGCGCGGTGATCTGCCATTTGTCGCCGACTTTTTGCAAGTCGGTCTCATAAGCGCCTTTCTTCAAAGCTACTTTTGTAATGTCGCCTTCGGCCAGAGAAAGAATTTTCGGCGGAGCGTCAGCGGCTGGCTTACCGGCTTCGGCTGCCTTCTGTTTATTCGAATAATACAGGCCGCCCGCTAGCGCAGCCAGGAGCACAAGGGCGACCAAGAGACCACGGAACCGCATTGTTGCTTTATCTCCTCGCGCCTATCTTCTGCGCAGCCAAACCATCACGCCGCCCACGATCACGATCAGCGGCAGGAAGAATTGACTGGTGGTTTGCACCACCCGGAATTGAGCCCGCGTCAATGTGATGCGCCGATCCTCGGGCTCTTTGGGGCGGATGGCGATCAGGTCCTCGTCGGAAGAAAGCCAGTTGACGGTGTTCAGCAGGAGATTGCGATTTCCGCTGAAACCCAGAGCCTGGTTAGACGCCCATGCCGAGTTTCCGATGACTACGAAACGTCCTTGGCCAGAGGGTTTGCCGGTGTTGTATGTGCCGGCCACTGCGAGCGTGAAAGGCCCGTGTTTGTCTTTGGCCGGATCAATGCGAATCTCGGCTGAGCTCAGATTGCTGGTGGCGAAACTGTCCGCGGACGTCGAGAACAATTTGCTGACGGTGGTCTTGTCGGTATTCTTGGTTTCAAGCGAGCGGGATAGGGGGAAAGCTGTCGAAATATTGGTGAGATCGTTGACGATGGGATGCGAGTCATATTGCATGATGACAGGGGCTTCCGGACCACCGCCCAATAATTGCGACGCGGCGCTTTCGTCCAGGAGCAAGTCCTTGTCCGGGGTGACGCCCCAGCTTTCCAGCAAATCCGCAAGAGCCTGGTTATCGCCCACCTGACGCTGACCCAATTTCAAGGGAGGATCTAGCATAATCAACGCGCGCCCTCCGCCCTGGACGTAATTCTTGATGGCGTCAACTTCAGGCTGGATATAATCGCCGGATGGACCCGCTACCACCAGAATGGTGCAATCGGGCGGGACCATTGCCTTTTGCAGGAGGTTAATGGGTTGAACCTTATAATTATTTTTTTCAATGATGGTTTGGAAACCGGAAAAGCCGGCGCTCTGCGATGAATCGTCGAGGCGATGCTCACCGTTGCCGGTGACTACGCAAACCTCGCGTTCGCCTCCCTTCAGCGCACGAATCAGCGCGCCGGTGACACCTTCTTCGTCGAAGGTCTTGGCATCCTCGCGGCGTGTTCCCACCTGCACGATGGCCTCGCCTTCGCGAGAGACATTGTCGGCACGCGCCAAGGTAGGATTCTTCAGCAAATCCACATACTGAATTTTGAGCTTAGGCGAAAGATTAGCGTAGCGATCCAATAAGTCCTTCGCTCCCTGCATTCCCGTGGAACGATCGAAATAACTTATGGTGACGTCCTGCTTCAGGTCGCTCACCACTTTCTTGGTTTGGTCGGACAGACTGTAGCGCTTGTTGGCAGTTGCGTCGAATGATTTGTTATAGCGGTTTGCAAGAAAATTAGCGGCTACGATGACGGCTAAAATAACGATAATGTAAACCGTAGCATACGCCGCGTACTTGGTTTGCCTCGTTCTCATCCATCCTGAATTCACTTTACGACCTCCACCGCAGCGATTCCAGGGAGCGAGTAGTGAGAAACAGCCCCAAGAAAATCACCGAAAGATAAAACACCGCATCCTTCGTGTCGAGGACGCCTTTGGAAAACGAATCGAAATGCGTGATCACAGAACAGTAAGCCAAAACCTTCGCCCAGGTCGCGGTTTCGTATCCACTGACCCATTCCAAGACCCACAACAGCAGGCAGACGCCAAACGTCGCCGCGCCCGCGATGATCTGATTTCTGGTGAGCGTCGAGATGAACGTTCCGATGGCCAGGAGGCCTCCGGCCTGCAATAACAGCCCTAGATAGCCGATAGCGAGCGGCTTCCAATCGGGATTGCCGTATCGGAACAGAAAGGAGAAATTGATAGCCGTGAAGAGCAGGAGCACCGCATAGAGCAGGAGTGCCGCCAGCCATTTTCCGATGATGATTTCGGTGTCGCGTATGGGGGAGGTGGCAAGCAACTCGATGGTGCCGGTGCGTTTCTCTTCGGCGAATAGGCGCATGGTCATCATGGGAATGAAGAACAGCCCGACCACGCTGATGTTCGACAACAGCGGGCGAATGACGTATTCATTGACGCTCATGGGCATGGCCTGACCGCTCATCTGAGCCTGGAGACTAGCCGCGTTGAAATAGCCCACCGAATTCCAGAAGAAGAACCCGAAAATGACGGCAAACATCGTTAGCAGCAGGTAAGCCACAGGCGATACGAAATAGCTGTGGAGCTCTTTCTGGCAAATAACCCAGATATTCCTCATTGGTTCTCTCCTTGCACAACCGCTTCTTCGGGGGCGGCCTCGTCGATGGCCTTTTCTCCGCCAGTCAATTGCAGGAAGATTTCTTCCAGGCTCATCGCGGCGGGCCGAAGTTCATTCAGATTCCATCCGGATTCCACGATGGCACGTGCCAGATCGCCGCGTATGAAACGATCCTTTAAACTTTCTACTTCGAATACGGATCGGTTGCCGCGGGTTTCTTTGAACAGAACGCGGCTCACGCCGCTCACGGTTTCTAAGCGATGCTGGATCATCTGGGCTTCCACCGCGCCGCTGCGGCCTTCCACTTCGAGCATTACGGATTCGGCCCCGCGCGCGCGATTCTGCAGATTATGCACCGAGTCGGTGGCTACCAGTTTGCCTTTGTTGATGATGAGAACCTGTTCGCACGTTTGTTCCACTTCGGGCAGAATGTGCGTGCTGAGCAGGATGGTATGGTCGGGAGAAAGTCCGCGGATCAGGTCGCGCGTTTCGTTGATCTGCTTGGGATCGAGTCCGGCGGTAGGCTCGTCGAGAATCAGCACGTCGGGGTTGTGGATGATGGCTTGCGCCAGTCCAACGCGCTGCCGGTAGCCTTTCGAAAGCTTGCCGATAAGTTTCTTCCGAACGTCGGCTACAGAGCAGCGCTCCGCGACTTCAGTGACCCGGCTAGCCAGATTCGCGCCCGACATGCCCTTCAGTTTTCCGACAAATGTGAGGTACTCGCCGACCTCCATTTCCGGATACACGGGCGGGGTCTCCGGTAAATACCCGATTCGCTTTTTTACTTCCATGGGCTCATCGAGCACGTCGAAGCCGGCCACGGTCGCCGTGCCTTCCGAAGGCGGAAGGAAACAAGTCAGAATGCGCATGGTGGTGGTTTTCCCGGCGCCATTCGGTCCCAGGAAACCCACGATCTGGCCCTTCTGAACTTCAAACGAAATGTGATCCACCGCAAGCGTGTGGGCGTATCTCTTCGTGAGGCCTTGAACTGTAATCATAGTTAGACTCGGAGGAACTGCGATGACTGGCCGGAAGCGCCTCTGGAGAGGCCAGCTCCGGTCAGGCTGCAATTACATGATAAGAATCGGTGGCGGCGATTGTCAATTTGTCTGAAGGATCGCATTATTCCTTCAGGGCAAAGCCCATAATTTGCATGCCTGCATCGACATAGATAACATTACCGGTAACGCCCCGACCGAGATCGCTGGCTAGGAAAACAGCGGTATCGGCCACCTCCGCTGGATCGGTATTGCGGCGGAGCGGGGCAATCTTGGCGCTGCCCTCGATCATTTTGGACAGGTCCCGGATACCGCGGGCGGACGTAGTTTTGACGGCTCCCGCGGAAATGGCGTTTACTCGAATATTCGACGGTCCCAGATCGGCGGCCAGGTAGCGGACGGAGGCTTCCAGCGCAGCTTTGGCCACGCCCATGACGTTGTAATTTTCCACGACGCGCGTTGAACCTAGGTACGTCAGGGTCATGAGCGATCCACCGGCGGGAGCCATGAGCGGAGCAGTAGCGCGCGCCACAGCTACCAACGAGTAAGCGCTTACATCCTGAGCGAGGGCGAAACCGGCGCGCGATGTTTCGACAAACGGGCGGCTTAAATCCTCGCGATTGGCGAACGCAATGCTATGTACGACGGAATTGAGCACGGTTCCCTGGTTCTTCAGTCCACTCGCTAAGGCGTCCAACTGAGCGTCTTGGGTTACATCGCAGGAGAGCACTTGCTGGACTTTGAGTTCGGCCCCAAGCTCTTCGACGGTTTCTTTTTGGCGGTCGCCCTGGTAGGTCAAGATTACTTCGGCCTTTTCACGGATAAAAGCGCGGGCGATTGAGTAAGCCAGGCTCCATCGGTTCGCCACACCGAGGATGAGGGCGGTCTTGCCCTCCAGCAAGTGGGACATGAATTGACATTGTACCAGCCACAGATGAACTCAGATCGAGACGGATATCGAGACGGATAAAGATTAGCGGTCTCGGATCTTCAAGATCTGGAACAAGTTACTGTAGTCGTCGGTCCATGGGCGCAGGGTCGGGCGGTAGAGGGCGGGCTGCACGCTGGAAGACTTGAAGGCCGGATCGCGGAAGATGGCGGCTTCGCCTGAAACCAGCACCCAATCGCTGTTTGAGAAGTAATCTTCCCCTTCGTCCTGGTCGTCGACATCAATCGCCGTTTTGCCAAAATCGCGCGCATTGCGTGAGACCACGGGGACCAGATCGAGATAGCGATTGGAAACGTGCACGGCCAGGATGCCAGTGCGCTTCAAATGCCGGAAATAAAGGGCGAAAGCTTCGCGCGTGAGCAAGTGAACTGGAATGGCATCGCTTGAGAACGCATCGATCGCCATCACATCGTATTGCTGGCTGGGCTGGGCTTCGAGAGTGAGGCGAGCGTCGCCGAGAAGTACCTGGTGATCGGCCTTGCAATCTCCCAGAAAGGTAAACCATGTGCTCGCGATGGAGAGCGCAAGCGGATTGATTTCGTAAAAGCGGAAGAAGTCGCCTGCGCGGCAGTAACTCGCACTTACCCCCGAGCCGAGTCCTACGACAGCCACGCGAACGGTCCCGAGCTTTTGCAGATAGCCCAAGGCGCGGCCCAAGCCGGAGTAGGGACCGTAATAGCTGGTCGGCTGGTCGCGAAATCTTGCATCCAACAGCTGTTCGCCGTGGTTGATGGTGCCGTGGATCAAGCGGCGCACAGCGGTGTCCGTCTCGCTCTCCGGAATGTCGCGCACGCGCAGGACGCCGTAGAAATTGCGCACCGAGAGCCGGAAGCGCTGATCGGTGAGATTTTTTTCATAACCGAGATAGATGGCAAGACCGGCGGTGAAGGCGAGCATCGCGATCCGCACGACTGCCACTGGAATCTTGCCGGTCCATGGTTGAGAAGACTGTTGGGGCGAGATCCACAGGACGATCGCGGCTAGCGAGCTACAGGCAACCATGGAGAGCGGAAGTTCCATGTATGTATGAAAAACATGCGGGGCGACGATGGCAACAAACAGCCCGCCCAGCGCGCCCCCGAGCGAAAGCATCAGGTAAAAACTAGTGAGGTAGCGTGGATTGGGCTTGAGCCGGGCCAGTTCGCCGTTGCACACCATGCAGGCGATGAAGAGGGCCGCGATAAAAGTTGGGATGGCCCAAGCGATGTTGGGATTGCCTTCGTTCGCGTAAATCGCATACGCGGAGCCGCCTAGCGAGATCACCAGCAGCGGCAGGAAGACGCCGCGATGATAGACCTTTTCGCGATCGAAACACAGGATGAAGCTGAGCAGATAGACGGCCAGCGGCAGCACCCAAAGAAACGGAATGGGCGCGACGTTCTGGCTCAAGTGATTGGTGATAGCAAGTAGCAACGCGGAGGCGCATGCGGAGAGCGCAGTCCAAAGTAGTCGCAAGACCCAAGAAGGAGGAGAAGCTTCAGCGCGCGGGACCGTAGCAAGAAGCGTGGCTGGTGGCTCGTGGCTGGTGCGGAGCGCGCTCCATGCGATAGCTCCGCATACCGCGGCGAATAGAACATAGATGCCGGACCATCCATACGCTTGGCCATGCGTGGTGAACAGCGGTTCGATCAGTACCGGATAACTCAACAGCGCCAGCAGCGATCCGAAATTCGAAAGCGCGAAGAG
>Ga0302326_10017073_pt1 | contig 15158 bp, 10 predicted proteins | sample Palsa_T0_3_FD_202264 | JGI IMG/M metagenome (GOLD analysis project Ga0302326, IMG submission 202264) | Peat permafrost microbial communities from Stordalen Mire near Abisko, Sweden - Palsa_T0_3 | ecosystem: Environmental > Terrestrial > Soil > Palsa > Peat permafrost | place: Sweden: Abisko...
CAAAATTATGTGTTTTCTTAAGCTTAAGTATAGGAGCGCCGTAAATTCTCCGTACTATTTAACACGATCTAGACGAGCACGTAACGGCGCGAAAACCCAGAAAAATTCGCGTCTGACCCGCCATGCGGGAGCATATCCCGCGAACAGACGGCCGTGCTCAGGCTTTCCCCAGCGTCCACCCTTTGCGGAACACCGGTTTAATCAGCTTATTGGCTTCCGCATTATTGGTTTTCATCTTTTCGCCATCCCATTCGAGCTTGCCTTCGAAGCGCACCGCCAGCGTTCCCAGCAGAATCCACTCCGTGAACGGACCCGCGATTGCGAAGTTGGAGTCCGCCGGCTCACCGGTCTTCGCGGCGTGAATCCAATCCGCATGGTGACCCGCTTCACTGCTCGCCGGGGCGCGCTTGAGGATGGCGGGCGGCATTTTGTAGTCCTTCATGCGCTCGGCCGGAACCAGGCGGGTTCCTTCGCCGTAAGTCCCGGTGGTGATGAATCCTTTGTCGCCGATAAAAAGGCTGCCGTTGTAGGAGATCCGCCCTTTCCGCTCGGGCGCAGGCTGGCCGTCGCGCGGAGGCCGCGGCAGGTCGCCCAGAATCTCATCCTGCGAAATTCCATCCGGAGCCGTCGGCGGCTCCGTCATGCCGTCATGCCAGAAAATTTTCACCGGAGGCATGTTGCCGCGCTGCGGGAAATCGAAGCGGATGATCGATTTCTTGGGGAACATGAAGCTGCTCTTGCCTTCCTGCATGATGCACTCGACGCTCGTCGGAGCGCCCAGCATCAACGCCATGTTCGGCGCGCCCAGAATGTGGCACGCCATGTCGCCGAGCGCGCCGCACCCGTAATCGTAAAATCCACGCCAGTTAAACGGCGCGATGGGCTCCTGCTTTCCGTGGGCATCGGCGGGGAACTTGCTATACGGCCGGCCGGCGGTAGAGACGCCGGTCCAGGCCTCCCAATCCATGGTCGAGGGGACCGGTTCCGCGATTGGTTCGACGGTCAGGCCCTGGGGCCAGACGGGCCGATTGGTCCAGGCATGCACTTCGCCCACATTGCCGATCGCGCCGTCCCAGATCATCTCCGCGCACTGGCGCGTTCCTTCGTTCGAATAGCCTTGATTGCCCATCTGCGTCGCGACCTTATATTTCGCCGCCAGGTGGGTCAACAGGCGCGACTCCCAGATGGTGCGGGTCAGAGGCTTCTGACAGTAGACGTGCTTGCCGCGCTCCATCGCCCAGGTGGAGCAGATGGCATGCATGAAATCCGGCGTGGCGACGATCACGGCGTCGATGTTCTTTTCTTCTTTATCGAACATCCGGCGGAAGTCGGTATACTTGGGCGCCTTATCGAACTTGCTGAACATCCTTTTGGCGCTGTCCGCGTCCGGATCGCACAGGGCGACGATGTTTTCTTTGGCTTGGTCGCAGATCATGATGCTGCTCTCGGCCTTGCCGCCCGCGCCGATAGACGCGATGTTCAGTTTCTCATTCGGCGATTTGAAGCCGAGCATCTTAAGGTTCGGCGAACTGCCGAATCCCGCAGCCGGAACAGCCCCGGCGAGCAGCGATCCAAAGAAAAAATGCCGTCGATTCAGGTTGTAATTTGCCATAGCGTACGAGGCCGAAAAAGGCGTCTCCTAAGCAGGAAGTTTAGCAGAATAGAGGCCTCAGCCTTTTCACGCAGACTCGTAAGCCTTCTCGAATTGCTTATGGAAAATGATGCGTTCGAGTTGACGCGTAAGGACGGGAACCTCGGCACGGCGAAACAATGGTGGGCGCGCAGGGACTCGAACCCCGGACCCCCTCGGTGTAAACGAGGTGCTCTAACCAACTGAGCTACGCGCCCGAAACCCTTAGTTTATCAGTTACTCGCGGAGCCTTCTTCGGAGGGATAATTCTTCGTGTACCAGTCGGTATGCATATTCGTGGGAATGTCCAAGACGCGGATGTGGGTGAATCCCATTTCCTTCAACGCGTGATAGGCGGGACGGATGTTCGGGCATTTCACCATCGGGCAGCAGCCGCAGTAGATCACGAGGTCGGCGCTCTTGGGAAGATTCGCGACCTCCTTTTTCAGCATTTCGATGCCTTCCGCCTTCGAACCGGGGCCCGCGAATCCGGCGTGGGAGATGTGCTTCAGCTTATAGAGGTTTGGAAACGCGACGCAGATAATCGTCGGAGCCTTCCCGTCCTTCATCAGACTTGCCAGCACGGCCGGCTCCAGGACTTCGGACTTCATCCAAGGATCAGACGCGTCCTGGCAAAGGCACAGCGTGGCGACCAGCGCGAGCATCGAAAACTTTCGCATGTCGGTAGAATAGCGCAAAACGCGAGTGCTGTGCCGCTAAAGTGATATGATGTCGTTGATTATGGACAATCGATTTACTCGCCGCGCCGCGATGCAGGCAATCGGTGCGGGCGCAAGTTTACTTCCTCTTTCCGCGCAGCAATTGAACTCGCCTCCAGTGCCTCCAGGACCCCCAGGAGGGCCCACTACTTCCACCGTCGAGGATCGCGATCGCCGCCTCGAATGGTGGCACCAAGCCCGCTTCGGCATGTTCATCCACTGGGGCCTTTATAGCGTCTACGGCCGCCACGAATGGGTGATGGAAAACGAAGGCATCCCTGTAGCCGAGTATGAGCTAGCAGCCAAGCGGTTCAAGCCCGAGCCGAACGCGGCCCGCGCTTGGGCGAAGCTCGCGAAAAAGGCCGGCATGAAGTACATGGTGATGACCACCAAGCATCACGAAGGCTTCTGCCACTTCGATTCGAAGCTGACCAATTACACTTCGCCGAAAACCGGCCCTGGGCGAGATCTGGTTAGCGAATTCGTCGATGCGGCGCGCGCCGAAGACATGCGCGTCGGCTTCTATTACTCATTAATGGATTGGCACCATCCCGACGGCGCGTTGTGCGCCACCGACGAAGAAGCCCGGCGGCGCTTCGTCGATTATATTCATGGACAAGTGCGCGAACTGTGCACCAACTACGGGAAGTTGGATGTTCTTTGGTACGACGTAAATTGGCCTCTTAAATCCGAAGGCTGGGAAGCGGTCAAGCTCAACACCATGGTCCGCAAACTGCAACCGGACATCCTGATCAACAACCGGGCTGGCATCCCCGAGGATTTCACCACCCCCGAGCAGACCATCCGCGCTTTCTCCGAGCCCTGGGAAGCCTGCATGACGATGAACGACAGTTGGGGCTACCAAAAAGCCGACGACGATTGGAAAACGCCGAAAACGATCGTCCGCAATCTGATCCGCTGCGCCCGCGACAACGGAAACTATCTGCTCAATATCGGCCCCAAAGCAGACGGCAGCATTCCCGCCGAGTCAGTAAGCATATTGACCGAGGTGGGCCGCTGGATGGATAAACACGGAGACCTCATTCACGGAGCCGTCAGCGCCTCCAAAGTCAAACGCGGCCAGTTTTCCGATTTTATCCAGAGTGGGAACAAGCTCTACATCATGGTGCAGTTCTGGCCGGGCAGCGAACTCTCGATTGGCGGCATGATGACTAAAGCGGTCTCCGCCAAAATCTATGGCTCCTCGACGCCGTTGAAATTCGACCAGTCCGATTTCCGGTTACGCATCACGGGACTGCCCGCCAACGCTCCCGATCCTCTGGTTTCGGTGGTCGAAGTTGAATTCGCCGAGCCGCCGATTCAGGATAACCTCGCCGTCCGGCGGAATCGGATGCGCGGATCGGTCGGCGTGTAGCCGTTTCTGGTAGTCTAAGTTTCTCTGATGCTCAACTCGCGACGGGATCTCCTCGCCATTGTGGCTCTACTCGCGATCACCATCGCCCAGGGCTTCTACGCCGTCAAGTTAAACCGCGACTTTTATGCTCAACACACGCCGTTTTTCGATTCCTGTTCTTACTCGAATCAGCTAGCCGTCGTCGCCAACTCCACCCGGTCCCTGGGCTTCGGCGCCGGCGTTCGCAGGAGTCTTGCGGGCAACGTCGCGTTGCCGTTTCTCGAAGAGAACCTGATCGCAAAGATAGCCGCGCCGACGCGGGCGACGGGAGTTTGGCTGCAATCCATATGGATGATCGCGCTGGCGATTTCCATGTACCTGTACTTTGCGCACTACCGGAAAGTGGATCGCTGGCTGGCCGTCCTGTTGGCGCTGCCCTTCGTTTCCTTCGCCCGAGTCTACGATTGGAACGGCGGCCTGCCGGACTTCCGGATGGACCTGTCGCTCTATATTTTCGCCTCGCTGACCGTAGTGTGGTACCTGGCGACGTATGAGACCGAATCCCGGCTGCCCTGGCTGCTCGCCGGCTTCTCGGCGATGCTGGCATGTCTTGCTCGCGCCCAGTCCCCTGTCTATTTATTGCTGATGATCGGACCTCTATTTGTGGTTCGACTGGCCACCGCTCGCGGCCAACGTCGCGCAATCCTGGTAAATGCTTTGTGGATGTGCCTTCCCGTCGCCATCGCTGCGGGAGCATTCCTCGCGTATAACTTCAAGTACCTCTATTTTTACTATGTGACCTGGGGCGCGGACGAGAACCGGCATTTGCCTCTACGGGAGAGCGCGACGCACCTCTATATGGCGGCATCGCACGTCGGAAACGTCCTGATCTGGTGCGCTCTGGCTGCGATCGCGATCAACATCGTCTGCATCCGAAAACTTCAGGCTCCCGATTGGAAGCCCCTCTGGCTGGCGCTCGCCGCTCCGCTATTTTTGGTTCTTCGCGGGGTCGGCCTAAATCCGTTTGTAACCATGCCCGCGGTTTTCGGATTCTTGTTGTTTGCCTGCCTGCCGTTCGTGGGAATCCAGCCGGCGGCGCGATTTTTGTGGGCCCGCGCAATGATCGGCATATTGTTAGCAGGCGGCGCGATTGCATGCGCGGCAGCGGCCGGGCAGCCGCAAATGTACACCGGTCCCAGTGTGACCAGCATGCCGGGAATGCGCGCGGTGATCGACCGGGCCAGTCAGGATGCGCGCTCCCGCGGATTGCGCCGCGTTCAATTCGTTGCACCCGAACTGGGCGATTTCTATTCGTGCGGGATCATTAATGTCCTGATTTACGAATACGGAGCGACGCCCGGCGATGAGAAAAACATGAAGGGCGTGGAACATGCCGTGGGAGGAATGTACTTGCCGGACGGCCTCTCCTATCTCTTTCCAGACGAGCTAGCCTTCACCGCGTCCGACGAGTTGTTCTGGAAAATCAGAGTGGCGGGAAGTTCCGACGAAGAGAAATTGGGAAACGTCGTCGGGATGATGGTCGCCGATAATCCCGACTATCTTCTGTTGCCCGACGATGCGACCGTGAAGTGGCTGGAGCACGACCGGGGATTTTACTTTATTAATATGCACACGCGCGCTATCGTGTCCCGATTGCGCGCGCTGAACAAATGGGTGAGCCTCGGTGATCCAGTGCCGGTGGATGCGAACGAGAAGATCGAGGTCCTTGCGCCGCGCGATATTCAATGACAATCGGTGCGCGTTAATTGATAGTCGCTCTCGGAGACGCTAAAACAGAACAACTCGTGCCCGAGCCGGCCAACCGGTTTGACCGGCGGAGCGCCCCTTCGCCGGATCTCTTCCTGATACAGCAGCGCCGGTTCAATCGCCTGGCGCTTGCGCGATAGCATTCCGAAATCCATGGTCAGGACCGCTTCGATATGGCCACCCTCGAATTGCGAAAACCCGACCCGCCATAGGCGCTCCAGCGGATTCTCCGGCAGCGAAATAAATATCGTGTCCCCCATAGTCGGCTTGATGCCGCTGGCCAGAAGCTGCGACAGGATATGCGAATCGTATCCCCAAGCCGTTTGGTATTCGTACAGAATGCAATTCATGGCGGCTGCTTCCAGGCCGCTTACTACTAACAGCGTCGCCGGAATTCCATATCGCAACATCGGGCTCCGCACCGCGAGCGCGACGGACACCGCGGCTGCGACGAGCAATGCCAGCCCCACCCCGACCAGCGTCAAGAGGCGGGAAGGCACGAATCCGTCATTGGTAGTAAATCCGATCAGCGGTGAGAATACCGCCAAGTACACCGCGGCGATCGTGAGCGGAAGGACGATCGATTTGTCGACGCGGCGCGCGCGAGCGCACCACAGCAGGAAAGCGACACCCGCGCAGGCTCCCAAGGTCATCAGGATTTCGTAGGTATCACGCGGCACGTATTTCCAGAAGCTTCCTATCTCATGTATCAGCAGCGAGAAATGGTCGCTGCCCATGCCGGCGGAGAGGCCCCTTTTAAAAGTCGGCCACACTTGGGCTATCGCGGCGGCCAGCGTCATGCTCGAACGGGTCGACCCCCGCTGCCAAGGCAGTGCCTTGCCCTCTTCCGTCGCCAGGTACATGATCACCACGTGGATCAGGAACATGAGCATTGGCAGAAACGTGGCGGCGAACCCTCTGCGCGACATAGGCCGGCGGCGCAAGCGATGATGCAGCCAATAAATCAGCGGATAGAGGGGCGCGGCCACAATCAGGAGTTCGTACAACAGCACGGCGAGCCAGTTGATGGCAGCGATCCAAGCGCCTTTGGCCCATGGATTCAGCCGGTCCGAAATTGCGATCCACACCGAGAGAAACAAAACGTTGGCGCAAACCAGGTATGCGCCCGCCGCCAGCCAGGTAACCGTCTCATACTTGCCGATGTACGCCAAATAAAAGATCGCGCCGATCACGGCCGGCGCAGCCCCCAACAACTTGCGGAGCACAATATAGAGCAGCATTCCGGATGACGCCAACAGGAAAAAGAAGAACAGGTGCATGCGCTGGGTACTCTCGCCAACCATCCTCAAAAGGAAGCTGTAGAACGGCATCAGGTATCCGCGACCCGGGGCAAATTTGAAATAGTTCCAGCCGAAAAGAAATCGGTGCGTAACGATCCACACATCGTCGCCCTGCACGGTGATGTTGCCGTTAGTGTTGGAAAAGATAAACAGCGCCGCCAAAATAACGGTGACCCCGCCGGCGATAAGCTGCGTCACAGCCGACGGCACCCAGGTTGCGCGCGGCGGCGCCGGTATCGGGGAAGACCATTCCCGTTTGACAGAAGGTTTTTTTGAACGCGGCGGCTTTCTCGCGTTCCTCGCGCCACTCATTTTGACTGGTCCTGTCTGATCTCTCCACCAAACTCACCGCCGTGAGCCGAAGGCGCCAGGCTCTTGCCGAATAGAACATCCCGATCCTTCCATGCGTGCAACTCCATCGGCGTCTCCAGGACTTTGCGGTCGTCGAGCAGAACCGTCAGAGTGGAATTCAGCCGGTCGGCATCAATCCTCAGGTGATATTCTCGCCCAGGCTGAATCTCCACGGCAGGGCCACAGGCGCCGCCGCCTCCCCAATGGTCGGAACAAAACGCCACTTGCGTGGGGCTTGCATATACGACATAGACCGCGTCGCTGACGCCAAAACGGCCCGCAAACCAAAGAGGCATGTGTTGATCAGCGTGCCCAGAGGGGAATTTTACCAGCAAGCGGTACAGATGCATCGGAACGCCGGAAACGTAATCCCAGCGCTCGCCATCGTATCGGTAGGTGGCGGGAGGATCAACCACATGAAGCGCTTGTCCTTTCCGAAAGTACTCCAGCTTGGCTCCGATGCGGTACTCGATGGGTTCGATTTTCCCGAATGGAACCAACGAATCCACACGGTGGCGAAAACGCAAGAACGCAGCCTTCGCCGCCGGCTCCGTCCAGAAGAGCTCGCGCTGCCACTTCAGAGCGAAAGCAAAATTAACCCCGATGGACCAAATGCCCGCGGCCGCGATCAGAGCCCCGATCGCCAATCGTAGAGGCCTCGCGGAGATAGACTGGAGCGCTGCGACACCTAGAATCGCCGCCATTACAAGAAATGGGTAGAAGTCATGAAGATATCTGTAGGCGATATAAGAATTCGGCAGGATCAGGCACCCCGCCGCGAGCGCCGCGGCCAATATCGGCAACGCTCGCCGTCTGACTTTCACCGCGAAACCCACGCCTAAGATCGACAGGATGCTCAACGCCGGCATGCCGTCAGGGATCGAACTGTAGTCCGCGATCGAATCTATTTTCGCGGCGCTTCCTGGCCCCGGACCCGTGACTACCATCTCCACCCAAGGAAAGCTCCTCGTGAACCGCACCCGGTCGGGATTCAAATACGCATTCAAGCCGAAGGGAATATTAGAGAGGTGATTGATCTTCCCTCCCATTCGCGCCATCCGCGCGGCGTCATATTGGACGTGATATTGATACGGAGCCGGATCCAGCCAGGTGTCGAATTTCGCGTGATTCACTGCCAGATACGTTGCGCCCGTAATTCCCAAGGATATTAAGAGGACCGCCGCACGTTTGCCGGCGGCCCCGCGGAACAGCACAGCCGCGCACAAGAATGCAGCAACCATCAGCGGTCCGGCGCCCACCGTAAATCGCGCGAAGAACGATAAGAACGAAAGCAGGCAAGCCCCCACCAGAAACCCGAGCCGTGGCTGCCTCAAATACCAGAAGAAAAAAAGGTACGCCCACAGAGCCAATGCGGCGCCCGTCAGGATCGCCTCGTTATAGACGATTCCGTGAGAGCACAGGAAAAATAAAGTCGATCCCAATACCGCGACCGCCACAAACGACGGGTTGGATGGGATCTCAAACTCATCCATCAACGCGATCACGGCTGCCATCGCGGCCGCGATCCACAGCAGCATCAGCAGCCGGGTCCAGCGGCCGTAAGCGGACGGAAACAGCCAGTTCAGGACCATCCGCGGCAGGGCCGGCGTGAAGCCGAAATAGCCATAATATTTTCCGTGAACCAGGAAGGCTTCTCCGCTGATCGCGTCGTTCGAAACATCCCAATGGCCATGCGCCAGGCTATCGGCCTGGGCATCGTAGAAGGCATCGAAACCCCGATGGATCAATATCTTGCCGGTGCCCTCCGTGATCATCCAGAAGCACAGAATCAGGCAGACGATTCCGGTTCCCAGGCTGAACTGATGCCGCTTGAGGAACGCCGGCCGCTCCGTTGGCATTGTTGCGCCCGGGACTTGACCAGACCGCCTTTCGCTTTGAGTGGGCATGGCCGACGCTGAGGACCTATCAGATTATCACGTTCCTCAAAAAAGTCCCGCATCAGCCAGCAACGCTGGGCCACTTGTGACACACTAGATAGGTTCGGGAGGCGAAAGCAGTGGAGCTCGTTGGCCGGGTCATTTCTCATTATCAATTCCTAGAAAAGTTGGGTGCGGGTGGCATGGGCGACATTTACAAAGCCCACGACGCGCGTCTGAACCGGTTTGTAGCCGTTAAGGTACTTTCCAGCGCCAACGCGGGCGATCCCGAGCGCCGCCGGCGATTTATTCAAGAAGCACAAGCCGCCTCCGGTCTGAATCATCCCAACATCATTACCGTTCACGACATCGTGAATGAGCCCGAAGGCGATTACATGGTGATGGAGTTCGTCTCCGGTAAGACCTTGGTCGACCTGATTCCGAAAGGCGGCCTTCGCGCCCCGCAAGCGCTCAAATACGGCGTGCAGATGGCGGATGCGCTCAGCGTTGCGCATGCGGCGGGCATTGTCCACCGCGACCTGAAGCCCGGTAACGTAATGGTCACCGATTCCGGTCTGGTGAAGGTGCTCGATTTCGGGCTGGCGAAGTTGACCGACCGCAGTCCCGCCAGTCAGATGGGCGACAATACGCAGACCATCGCCGAGGCGCCGTTGACCGTCGAAGGCTCCATTATCGGAACCGTAAGTTACATGTCCCCGGAGCAGGCGCAAGGGAAGAAAGTGGACACGCGCTCCGATATTTTCTCGTTCGGAGTGGTGTTTTACGAGATGCTCACGGGTACCCGGGCGTTTTCCGGCGACTCGGCTCTATCGACACTCTCGGCGATTCTGCGCGACGAGCATAGGCCGATGGTCGAGATTGCACCCGACGTTCCGCCGCAGCTGGAATTGCTGATCACCCGCTGCCTGCGCAAGAACCCCGACGAACGCTGGCAATCGATGAAGGATGTTCTTGCCGCGCTGGGCGCGCTGAAGCACGAGTCGGATTCGGGCCAGCTTTACCGGTCGAGAATTCAAGCGGTGGAGATGAGCCCTCGTGCGCCCGCGCCGAAGAAGAAATCGTCCCTGCCCCTGATTCTGGGGCTGGTGGGATTGCTGGTGTTGATCGCGGGCGGCGCAGGCGGTTGGTGGTGGATGAAACATCGCGCGGCTCCGCCCCCTCCGCCCGTGGTTGTCGAGGTGCCGATCCCTGTGCCGGCCGCGCCGGTGGTGACCCCGCCACCGGTCGAGGCGCCTCCCGCGGAAGCGGTTCTGACCAACGACAGCATTATTGAAATGGTCACCGAGAAGGTGCCGACCAGCGTGATCCTCAGCCAGATGCGTGCGACGAAAACGGATTTCAAGCTCACCTCGGCGGAGGTGATCCGCCTCAGCAAGGCTGGTGTTCCAGGCGTGCTGATCGAGGCGATGCGGGATCCGAAAAAGATTCCCACCCAGCCTGCGGAAGTAAGGAAACCTGGGATCATAGCGGCCGCGAAACCGACCCCCACGCCGATGCCAATTGCGACTCCCGCCCCTTCCCTGCAAGCGCAGAACAACGCCAAAGTGACCACCGCGCCCCCGACGCCGACACCGCCCCCCGCCAAGCCCGCCGCTCCCGCGGCCGTTCCCGTCAACGTGGCCGACGCCATGCCTTTCAGCATCAAACTCGCCGAGGATGTTCCGGCGGATGCCGAGGAGGGTCGTGCTTTGCGCTTCACCGTGGTTGATGGTTTAAAAGTGGGCGACGCCGTGGTAATCGCGAAGGGCGCATCCGTCACCGGCTCGATCGTCGAAGCCGGAAAGAAAAAGGTCTTGGGCTTCGGCGGGAAGATGACGTTCCGGCTGGTCCAGGTGGACGCGGTGGACGGGAAAAAACTCAACATCCGAGCCGAGCCCTCGCGCGCCAAGGAGGGTCCCGCAAAACGCCCCCTCGACTCCGGCGCAAAGGGCAAAACCAAGGAAATCGCCGCCGCCGCCGGAAGCCAATACGTCGCTTACATCGAGGGCGATCAAACCGTTTCCGTCCGCAAGTGATCCAGAAATTCCTTCGCTTCCGGAACCCGGGAAACCCCCAGCGATAGCACGATCGCGCGCTTCATTTCCCCATCTCGTTCCATCCGCCACCTGGCGATCAGCGTCTCCACCGCGAGTAAATCCGGGCATTCCCCCAAAGCAGCGGCCGCTTCGAAACGCAAGTCCTCGTTCTTCGCCATTAGGAATCGGGCAACGAACGGAATCGAAGCGCGCGCATCGATTCCCAACAACGATAGAAGGCACTGCCCGATCACCGCCGGCTCCTTGTCGCCCGCCTGCGCCTTGACTCGCAGCATCAGCAGGCTATCCTGCCCCGGCAGCTGCGCGATCGCCCTCGCCGCGTCGATCCGCACCCGCATTTCCGAATCGGCAAGCGCATCCGCCAGATGAATCAGCATCGCATCCCGAGGCAGGGAACACGCGACAAGCGCCAGCGCGCACGTGCCGCGCAAGGTGGACTCCGCGTCAATAAACGTCTGTTTATGGGCGATCCCGCTCAGATACACCGCCGGATCGTCGTGCCCCAGATCCTTCAGCGCCTTGATGATCCCGATTTTCCCCCAACACTGAGGATCGGTTTTGGCTGGATCCTTCAAAAACCTGTCGAACGCGGCGAGAAGTTCCGGAATCAAATCCCGCAGCAGCAAATCTCCGGCCACCGCTGCCGCCTTGGAGCACACGAAATTATTGCGATCCTCCAGCGCCTTGCGAAGCGGCTCCAGCGCCTTCTTCCGATCCAGCCGCAGCGCCTCAATCGCCGCAACTTTCTCCTCGACCACGCCCTTTTTCACGACTACTTCGCGAACACGAAGTGGAGCCCTGTCGTGAACAGAATGTCGTTTGTCTTGCGCCCCGGCAGCGGATCGCTCAAGTACCGGTCGCTCGCCGAAATCTGGAAGGACATCCATTTCTTGATCGCCGCCGCCGCCGAAATGTCGAAATTCATGCGGTAATTCCCCACACTGCTGACGTTCGGATACATCACCAGATTTTCATGCATCGACACCGTCTTGCTGAATTTATGGGTGAATTCCTCGCCGATCAGAATCTCCGCATAAGTCTCATTCAACAGCGGCGACCCTGCCAGCGTGGTCGGCGACGCTGAGAAAAACTCTTTGTCCATGGACGCGCCCACCGAAAAATCAAGAATCGTATTCGGCTTCTTGATCGCATGATAACCGACGCCGCCCGCCGGCGCGAAGCGCAAATCCAGACTCTGGAACTGATCGTTTTCCAGATCCACCAGCCCGAAAATGAAGATCTTCGGCGCGACATTTAAGTTGTAGTTGATCCCTCCGCGCTTGGCGTTCGCCGTCGTCAGATTCGGCCCCGAAGCGTTGCTGGTCGAATAAATTTGCGTGTACGCCACCGTAATTTTATCCCGCGTCGTGGCGCGAACCGCGTTCGCCCCCAGCGTGAACGTCTCCGTCTCCGTATTGCCCGCCGTCTGCGTGAACCCCAGGTCGAACGTGCCCGTCCACAAATCGATCAGCCGCGGATTTTTGTACCGGTCGATCTCAATGTCATAAGCCTTCTGCTCCGGCTCCGATCGGATGTATTGAACATTCTCCCGAGCCGCCATGACACTGCCCGTATCCTTCGTCACCACCTGAAACTTCGTCCCGTCCGTCGTAATCGTGCCCACAATGCGCTGCCCGTCCTTCAGCGTCACATTCAGAGGCTGCGTCGATGTAACCCCCGTCACGTTGTCCCACGGAATCGTCACATCGCCCGCCAGATCCGATTTCAGAACCAGATTCTTCCCGTCATACTTGATAATGTTGCCGGACAGCCGGTCGCCATTTTTGAGAGTGATCTGGTCGGCTACCAACGCCTGGCCGAGGAGGAATATAGCAATGATCAGTGGTCGCATAATTCAAATATCCATTTTCGTACTATTCGCATCCTATTCTCCACTTCAGGCGCAAACTCGGCCGCCCGCCAATAACGATCCTCTGGGCCGATCCACCCCTCGCGGCACCGTCGTCGGATTCCTCAACGCCGCTCATAAAGGCGATTGGGCCACCGCTATCCAGTATCTCGACGGCACCAAACCCGAGGATACTGCCGAACTCGCCACCCAGCTCAGCGTCGTCCTCGATCAAGGCTTGCCCGCCAATATCAATAACCTCAGCGATCAGCCTCAGGGCGATCTCTCGGACAATCTGCCGGCGGCCAAGGAACTCGCCGGCGTCGTCCAAACCAAGGGCGGACCCTTGAACGTCATGCTCGACCATGTCCGCCGCGGCACCGAGTCTATCTGGCTTTTCTCGCCCGACACGCTCAAGGAAATCCCCGCCGTGTACGACGAATTCAACAACGCCTGGCTCACAAATTACATTCCTCAACCTCTTTTGCGCCGCGGGTGGCTGGCCATGCCCTTGTGGCAATGGCTGACGCTCGCTATCGGAGTCGTCCTCGCGCTGCTGGCCGCCTCCGGTTTGCGCTTGATCGCCCTTCCCCTGCTGCGCCTCTTCTTCCGCCACTTCAGCGCGGACGAAGATGACCAGCTGCTGGTCAGAATGATGCCTCCTCTGCGCGGCTTGACCGTACTCCTCTTGCTGGAGCTGACCATTTCATTCCTGCGCCTCCCTCTGATCGCCCGCCACTTCTGGTTCTACCTCGGCGGAACGCTGGGAGTCATCTTCACCGGCTGGCTCTTCGTGCGATTCGTTCACGTCTCCGGAAAACTGGTCGACCGCCGCATGGAGCGTCGCGGAGACGCCGGTGCCACCGCCGTCATCCGCCTGTGCGAGCGCATCCTCACCGTCATCACATTTTGTCTCGTCGGTTTTCTGCTGCTCCAGGAAGCGGGGCTGGTCAAGGACGCCACCACGCTGGTTGCCGGTGTTAGCGTCGGAGGCGTCGTCATCGCCTTTGCCGCGCAAAAAACCCTCGAAAATCTGTTGGGCGGAGTTTCCATCATTTTCGACAAGACCATCCGCGTCGGCGATACCTGCAAAATCGGCTCCCAGACCGGGTCCGTGGAAGATATCGGCCTGCGCTCGACCTCGCTCCGAACCGACGAGCGCACGGTGCTCACCATTCCCAACGGCCAGCTTTCGATCATGAACATCGAAAACTTCGCATGGAGGGAGAAGATCTACTTCCACCACACCATCGGCGTGCGCCGCGAAACCACCGCCCAACAAATGCGCGCTCTGCTCGAGGCACTGCGAAAACTCCTAGCCGGAAACTCCCTGGTAGAGTCGGCCACCATCGGCGTCCGCCTGATCCGTTTCGCCCCCTCCTCTCTCGACATCGAAATCGCCGCCTACATTCTGACCACCGACTTTCAGAAGTTCGCCCAGACGCAGGAAGGACTGCTGCTCGAAATCATGGACACCATCGAAGGCAACGGCACAGCAGCCGCATTCCCCTCGCAGACCCTATATCTAGGCCGCGACAAAACGCGCCAATGAGACTGGACACCCCCAGGCGTGCCGCGTCGGCACTCGTGTCGCCGCTCCGAGCGCCAGTTCCAGACACTGAGCCGCCATGCGTTAGGCTCATTGGAGATCGCTTCCTGCGGTCGCGGCTCGGCAAGCTACTGATTGCTGGTGCGGTTGGTTCCGAGCCGCGACCGCAGGAAGCGATCTGCACGAGTTTTCCCGCAGCCTCGTAAGCATGCGGGCTGGGGTTATAACCCCGTCACGTCAGTGCGGGGATTCATACAACGATTAGTAATTCTTCGCCCGCTCCTTGCGCGGCCGCTGCGCCCGGCTCATCGCCTTCGCCCCCGCCAACGACGGATCGGCCGATTCGAGCTCCCCCGCATGGCGCAGCACTTTCGCGACCGCCGCCGCGACGTCGTCTACGTCCCGATCCTCGCCGATAAGAAGGAACTGCGGGAGCCACACCGCCTCCTCATAGGCGGCCCGTTCGGAGACCGGACAGCGCACTCCGCTGTAATCGACGCCGCGCAATTGCGGGCTGATCTCAGGTGAGGCGCAGAACAAATCGCTGCGGTACACCGGTTCGTAAAAACGTCCGTCGCAGGGAATGCCTTCCGCTTCGAGCGCGGCGCAGAACAGATCCCGGCCGATGCGGCGGTCCAGGTATTGGAACACGTAACAATAATGAGTTTCCCGTGTGATCCCCGCCTGCGGTGGAAGAGGCCGGA
>Ga0302326_10017074_pt1 | contig 15157 bp, 13 predicted proteins | sample Palsa_T0_3_FD_202264 | JGI IMG/M metagenome (GOLD analysis project Ga0302326, IMG submission 202264) | Peat permafrost microbial communities from Stordalen Mire near Abisko, Sweden - Palsa_T0_3 | ecosystem: Environmental > Terrestrial > Soil > Palsa > Peat permafrost | place: Sweden: Abisko...
AAACTGCTCCAACTCCCCCAGGGCGACGCGGACGCTCTCCCGGTGCGCCTCTCGCACCCGGTCATCCCCGCCCACAAGCGCGGTGAGCGAAACCGACTTCGGCGCGGAGATGGTTCCGTCCCATCCGGCGCGGTGCTCCACGCTGGTTACTTCCTTGCCGATCTGATTTTCGTAAGTCTTCTGAGGCTGATGGCGAACGAGCTGCTCCCCGCTCCAAGGGTGCTGGCCTTCGGTCAGGCGCGCAAATTCCTCGTTGCCGACCGCGCCCTCCAACCCCCACTGCTGGGCCAGCTTACCCTGCCACTCGCTGTATCCCTGCTGGTCCCGGCTCCAGTAGCTTTGAGCCTGGGATGCGAACTCGCGTTCGTGATACGTCTGCGCCTGCGAAGCGGATAACGGCTTGGGGGACATGGAAAGCATGCAAGACTCCACTTAGAGATGCTATTGATCTCAGCTGAATAGGTTCACGTAGCTTCCCTCTGTCGATCCCCCTAGTCAATTCCCTTGGTCTCATCCCAGACGAACGCCTCTTTGCGCTTTTGAGGTGTGGGCGGCGGATCGACAAGCGGGAGCATGGCTTGGACCGCCGCCGGCTTTTTCGGCAGCGGCGTGTGTGCCGGCGGCGCAGCCGACACCTGGGGAGTCGGTCTGGGCGCAGCCTCCGGCATCTTCCGCTCAATAAATTCAGCATGTTTGGATCGTTTCTTCGCCAGCGCGAAGCAGACGGGCACGACGCGATTCTCCTGTTTGATGAATCCGTGCAGCGGCTCAAGGCCGGAGATTTCGGACGGCATAATGAGCGGCTTGGTCGCGATCTCCATCGAATAAGACTTCTTGCCGCCGATAAGCCCCATGCTGCGCGACTCCTTCAAACGCTCGACCTCAATCTCTCCGATGGCGTCGGAGATCCACTGCGCCGCGCGCGGCTCGGAGGTTTTGAAAAACACCTTGGTCGCGGGCTGCGAGAGCATAGTCTCAGCGTCCTGGCCGTAGCGCTTTTCGAGCTGGCTTCGTCCCTGGAAGCCAAGCACAACGGGATTGCCGTACTTGCGGTTTTCGGTGACTGCGGCGTGGAGCTGGGGCAGCTTGTTCAACGAGGCCAGCTCGTCAAGCACGAACCATACAGACTTCGCGTTCGGGTCCTCGCAATGGCCTTGCATCCGCAGGATGAATAAATCCAGCCATACCGAGTGCAACGGCAAAATCTTCTCGCGGGAGCCGGGGCTGGAGGTCAGAAAAACCCACCGTTTGCGCTCGGTGTACCACTCGGCCGTCGCAAAGGTCGGCCGAGTGTGCTCCCATTCGGGCAGCAGCTCCAAACTGTCGGCGATCATATTGAGGCTGGAAAGAACACCGGCCCGCTGCGCCGGAGCTGCGGGATCGATCAGAGCGGCCAGCGGCGTTCCCGTCACCATCGCGCCCATCTCGTCGGGGTCGGTCATCCATCTCAAAATATCTCTGGGTTGCGGCCCCCGTTTAAGCAGATGAGCGAGTATCCGCCTTGGCCCATCTGTAAAGTACGCCTTCTCGTACTCCTTCTCGGGCAGGAACGCGGCGGCGATGGTCGTGCCCGTCTCCGGTCGGTCCAGCTCATCTCCCAGCCCCCAGTAGGGACACCGGGCGTCGAGAGGATTCAGGATCAGGTCGCCGCGGCTGGGATCGTAAAACTCCCCTACGAAATCCATCGCCGGGTCGTAAACGATAGCAGTCTCACCGCGTTCTTGGACCTGGCGAAGAATCTGCCGGATGGCCGTCGATTTGCCCGAACCGGTGTCGCCGATCAACTCGATGTGGCTGGACTCTAGCCGACGCGGAATCCGATAACTTGGCCCAAACGGAAGCCAACTCCAGGGCGCTTTCTCAAAGCGCAGCTGGAGGGAAATCCCATCGGATCGGAGTCGGCGGCGCCAGCCGCCACCTGGCTGCAACTCCGGGCCTTTGGTTCGCCGCCCGTGCCGCTCCTCATGCTTCCGGGAACCCCACCCCTCCTTAAACTGAAGCCGGAGCGCGTAGAGCAACATCAGACCGGCCAGGCAGCAGAGCATCGGCTTGGTGAAAAGCCACCAAGCGCTCTCGCCGTCATAGGTATACTCCCGCAGAACCCTGGCTAGAATGTCGGAGGGCGACTTCTCTGGAGCGCTCAACGTCACCCCGCGCCACCCGTCCGCAACGGCTTTGGGCGAGAGGTTGACTGGCAATTTTGGGTCCGGCCCGGAGACTACATCCTCGGGCGAGGCGGTAACTGGTTTGCGCTTGGGGGCGGTCTTCATCACCCACCGGATGGTCGTCTTGTTCTGGGGCAGATGGGCTCCAAGGGAACTCGCGGCATAGCTTGGGAGGTAGACCTCTTGGAGCGGCGCAAGCGTCATGGAGAGCCAAACCGAAGTTGGAACAACCAGCAGGAACGGTCCCAGCGTGACCCAGAAAAGGAACCAGAACAGCCTCCCCGAACGGCTCGGAAACTGCATCGGGCGGCTCAGGGTTTACCCCCGCCCTGCCCATTCTGGGCGAGAAAATCCGCGATCAGTTTGCGCGCGCTTTCGAGCTTCCGGGCGTCGGCCTGGTCGCGGATTTTGACGACGGAATCAGGGAGCAGATGCTTCCCTTCCGCGTTCGCCAGAGCGGTCGCGTGGAAGAGATTCAGGAGCACGTACCGGGTCGCCGAAACCTCTGACAGCAGCAGCTCCATCGGGTCTGCCGGACGCTGCCGGACGGTCTTCAAGGCCAGTTCGCGGAGCCATTCGGCGAGTGATTTTCCATCGCGCTCGGCGGCGGCTTCAACCTCGCGCAGCTCCTCCGGCGTCAACCGAGTAGCTACCGTCTTGGCGCGGAGACCGGGCCGGACTTCATCGCCTGGAAACGATGGAGGATGCGCCGGGGCCGGGATGCGGGAAGTGGTCATGGGGAGGGCCGCCTCAGAAACAGACTGCATCCGTCGGCGGTAATAGGTCAAGTCGAAAAAATCAGCATCTTCGGTTAAGTACTTCATAATCAATGTGTTTACGCGATGGATGGTAAGGGTGGCTCCATCGGGAAACCCGCGTTTACATTTGCAAACGAGAATATGCTAACTAACTGATTAACTATCGTTCACCGCCGAAGACGAAAAGCTTCTTCACAGCTCCCATTTGGGGGTGATGTGTCACCACTCACCACGTGCGAAGCACGTTTTCTATTGCTCACCACATTTGCTGTCAGGAAACCAACTCAGTTCGAACCGCAAACTGCCTTGTAGGCGCTATACCAAGTGGTGCGTTGCGGAGTGCCACGCACCACTCGCAATCAATCCGCTGCAACGGCTGTAGACTTGGGTCCGCGCCGCCTAGCCGAAGCCGGAGACGCAGACTTCTTTGCGCGCAAAGCGACGGGCGCTGAAGGATTGAATTGCGGAATTTCTGGAACTCAGCATCCTTGCTAAAGGCGTGTTCGAGGGCTTTATTCACCACGTCATCACCCGATGCCCTCGCGAATGCGGCGTACTGATTCACCAGAAGTGCGGTTGACTCTCTTCAAGTGAGCAGAGGACGTTGATCTTCTTTGTTGGTTTGATCTCAAGCAGTGGCATTGGAAATTTCCTCCTGGGCTGTTGCCGTTGTGTTGCGTGGATGGATAGGTGCTCATGTGTCGCTCTGCAAAGCCTTCTGTCAGAGAGGGGGAGCGGGGTTATCTACTGCACGGTAGAGGTCGTCCATGAGAAACGATTGCGTTGCGAAGTCGTATTCCTTGACCTCTATCAGTTCGCGGACTCTTCGCTTGCCGTTCGGTAGGCGCTCGCAGTAGAGAACGAAGTTGATCGCCTCGGCTGTCTCGGAGCGAATAAAACTGTGGTTGATGTTCGGTCGTGCGCTCAACGCAAGGTTCGACAATCTGCTCAGCGTATCCCATGCTGATTTCGCGTGCAAAGTGGTGAGCGTTCCGCCGTGCCCTGTATTCATCGCCTGGAGCAAATCATTCGCGCATTCGTCGCGTATCTCGCCGAAGATAATCCGATCTGGGCGATGACGCAGTGCGGCGGCCAGGAGTGCGCTCGGGAGAACCGCAACCTGACCGGGGATTGCATCGACGGCCTCCCAACGGACTGCATTCGGTTTGAGAATCCGCAGTTCGGCAACTTGCTCGATGACGATCAAACGATCGCTCATCGGTACATGGTCGAGGCACGCTTTCATGAGCGTCGTCTTGCCTGAGCTGTGCTTAAATGCATAACCTTGCCGCTCCAAATCCAGTAAACCCTTCATTGTGGGCAGATCGCGGATTTCCGGGAACAAGGCGCTAAAAGCACATCCTTGCCGGGAGCGCAGTTTGCGAGGGTGGCTAGGACGCCAGTTTTCATGGCTGACAAAACAACAAGAAAGTTGTAGTATTGTGCAATGGCCCAGTCTCACAGAGAGGCGTCGCGGCGGCTCTTCGATCTCGCCGAGCAACAGCAAGGCTTCTTCACCACGAAGCAGGCCAAGGCGGCCGGATTTGCCGAAAATACGCATCCGTACCACGTACAGGCCGGGAACTGGATCCGGGAACACCGCGGCATCTACCGTCTGGCGCTGTTCCCGGCACCGGATCGGCCCGATCTTGTACTTTGGTCGCTCTGGTCGCGGAACCGAAAGGAAGAGGTCGATGGCGTCTATAGTCATCAGACGGCGCTGAGCCTCTATGAGCTGTCGGACCTGAACCCGGCCAAGCTCCATATGACCGTTCCGACAAACTTCCGGCGTAACAGCGATATCCCTGGCATTATCGTGCTCCATTATCGCGACCTGCTCAAGAGCGAAATTCAGGCCGGACCTGGCTACAAATACACTCGGCCGCTGCGAACGATTCTTGACCTGATAGAGGCCGGCACGGTCGAGCGGACGTTTATACGTCAGGCGCTGCGGCAAGCTGTTGACCACGGGCTGATCACGCGCCAGCAACTTCGGAACGCGGAACTGAGCGAGACCGTACGCAAGATGGTCGAAGATGTACTACGGCGGGCCGCATAATGGCGATTCCGAGAACATATGCGACCGCGGGAGCCTTTCGCAGAGCCCTGGAAGAACGCCTGAAGAGCATGTCTCAGGCGGAACAGATCGATATCAATCGTCTCAGGCGTCAGGTATCCTTCGATCGTTTACTGGCGAGGCTATTCCAGGAAGACCCGGCGCCTTGGGTGTTGAAGGGTGGTTATGCGCTGGAACTTCGCTTCAAGTCAGCTCGATCCACAATCGATATCGACCTGACCTTGCAGCGGGTGGTAGGGACAATGGAAGGTAGCGATCCAGTCCGAGCGATACGAGAGATGCTGCAGGCGATGGCCGATGTTTCATTCGATGACTGGTTCGAGTACACGATTGGACCACCCATTATGGATCTAACCGCAGCTCCTTACGGCGGCGCTCGCTATTCGGTCGAGACACGTATGGATGGAAGGATCTTCGCTCGGTTTCATCTCGACGCAGGCGTTGGTGACGTGGTGATACAGCCTCTCGAAACCGCCGAGTGCCATGACTGGCTCGGATTTGCAGGAATCGAGAAGCCACGTGTACGGATGATCTCTCGGGAACAGCAATTCGCAGAGAAGATTCACGCTTACACACTTCCGCGAAGCTCACCGAATAGTCGGGTGAAGGATCTGGTGGATCTGGCTATTCTGATCGCAGACAACCAACTTGACCGGCCGAGGGTAATCAACGCATTGCATCTGACCTTTGATCGAAGGGGGACTCACGCTTTGCCAACAAGCTTGAGCGTACCGCCGCCGGATTGGCAAACGCCCTTCCGGGCGCTCGCTGAAGAATGTGGGCTGCGGACGGACATCGCTGCGGTCTTTGACAACGTGCGTGAGTTCCTCGAAAACGTTCTGGTGGGCGGCATGGAGCAGTGAGCCGGAGATGGCTAGCAGAAGTTCACAATCGGTTTCATTCGAGCGGCGCGACGAGGAGAACCAGCGGTTGCGGGAAGAGAATGCTAGGTTGCGCCGAGTTCTGGCCGCTCATGGCATCCCCGTCCCACAGTTCGTACCAGACGATGCACCTCCGGTTCAAACGATCACGCCAGCGGCACTGGAAAACAAGGAGGAACGCGCTCGCAAACGGATCGCGCTCTTCCGGAGCCTGTTTCGCGGGAGAGAAGATGTCTATGCGCGGCGATGGGAGAATTCCGACGGCCGGTCTGGATACTCTCCAGCGGCGCTGAAGGATTGGAGAGCCATCAACTCAAGCAGGCCGGAGGATCGAAAGAAGGTTGATCGGAATACACGGAAATTCCTCCCGTTGAGCGAGGTGGTTATCGAGAATCATCTTCTCGGAAAAGAGACTATTGGCATTTACCCTCTATTCCCGGACGAGACCTGTTGGTTTCTTGCCGTAGATTTCGATAAGAAGACATGGACCGACGACTCTCGTGCGTTTCTCGATACATGCCAGGAGTTAAACGTGTCAGCGGCCCTGGAACGCTCGCGCTCTGGAAATGGTGGCCATGTTTGGATCTTCTTTGAACATGCAATTCCGGCAAACACCGCGCGCAAACTTGGATGCGCGGTTCTCACGCGGACTATGGAACGCCGGCATCAACTAGGCCTCGATTCCTATGACCGCTTCTTCCCGAACCAGGACACGATGCCCAAAGGCGGATTCGGAAACCTGATTGCGCTTCCCTTGCAGTTTGGACCGCGCAAGTCGGACAACAGTGTCTTCATCGATGCCAGCCTCCGTCCGTATCCGGATCAGTGGGGGTTTCTCTCTACGATTCCACGGATGTCTACCACAGCCGCGGAAGATGTCATCGCCGATGCCCAACGCAATGGCGATTTGATCGGGGTTCGCATCAGTATTGCCGATGACGAAGATGCACAAGATCCCTGGACATTGCCACCTTCACGAAGGCGGATGGAGCGGCCGATTGAGGGACCACTCCCTGAAACGGTACAGATCGTCCGCGCGAATCTTCTTTACGTGGACAAGCAGGGCCTGCCACCGGCCATGTTGAATCGTCTGCTCAGGCTGGCGGCATTCCAGAACCCAGAGTTTTACAAGGCGCAGGCGATGCGGCTTCCGACATATGCCAAACCGCGCGTGATCGCGTGCGGCCAGGATTTTCCCCAGCACATTGCCGTACCGCGCGGGTGTCTAACAGAGGTAATGGCCCTTTTACAGGCGCACAACATCCGGCCCAAAGTTCGGGACGAACGGTTCGCAGGCACACCTATCACGGTGGAATTCGATGGTCAGCTTCGGCCCGTCCAAGAAGAGGCTGTCGCAGGGATCAGCGTCTACGACGAGGGGATTCTCTGCGCCCCAACGGCTTTTGGGAAAACGGCTGTGGCGGCGTGGCTGATCGCAAAGCGCAAGGTCAATACCTTGATTCTGGTTCATCGGCAACAACTACTCGATCAATGGCAAGAACGGCTGGCGATGTTCCTGAATATGCCCGCGGTCTCGATTGGGCATATCGGCGGCGGAAAGATGCACCGGACAGGGCGCATCGATGTCGCGGTCATTCAGAGCCTCTATCAGAGAGAAGCTGTAAAGGACTTTGTTGCTGAATACGGCCAAGTCATCGTCGATGAATGCCACCACATATCTGCGTTTACGTTTGAGCAGGTGATGAAACAGGTGAAAGCAAAATATGTCGTTGGCCTGACCGCTACCCCGACGAGAAAAGATGGACACCATCCTATTATCTATATGCAATGTGGCCCTGTCCGGTTCAGCATGAGCGCCAAGGCAATGGCGGAAATGAATCCTTTCGAACATAGGGTGGTTCCACGTCACACGGATTTCCGGATGCCCCCCGATCTCACCGAAGTGACGATTCAGAATGTCTACGGTGCACTGTCGAATGATGCGTTGCGCAATGCAATGATCGCCGACGACATCGTACATGCCATCGAGGCAGGACGTTCGCCTCTGCTCCTGACGGGCAGGACGGAGCATCTACAGTATTTCGCAACCGGACTCAGTGGCGCCGCCCAGCACGTTTTTGTTTTGAAGGGCGGCATGGGCAAGAAACAGCGCCGACTGACCGCAGAGGCTATGGCGGCTGTATCAGACAACGAATCGCGAGTGATTCTGGCCACGGGAAGCTACATTGGGGAAGGATTCGACGATGCGCGTTTGGACACGTTATTCCTTGCCATGCCTATCTCCTGGAAGGGGACATTGCAGCAATATGCGGGCCGCCTCCATCGTCTCCACGACAACAAACGCGTTGTGCAAGTCTATGATTACATCGACACTGGGGTTCCAATGCTGGCAAGAATGTACGAGCGAAGATTGAGGGGATACAGCGCAATCGGATACGCAATCGACCAGGCGACTGACCGGCTGTCTTTTCCTTCAGTCTCACACCCGTAACCTCCGGCTATCAAGAGCTCCTCCAGGAGCTCAAAGGACGCATTCATACCGCCTAGGTTCGGGCTGCACTCGCGGTCAATCGCGAGTTGGTGCTCCTCTATTGGTCGATTGGCCGCGATATCCTCGCCCGGCAGGGAACCGAGGGTTGGGGAACGCGGGTGATCGACAGGCTGGCCCATGATCGCCAGAATGAGTTTCCGGGCATCGAGGGGTTCAGCCCGAGAAGCCTGAAGTACATGCGGGCTTTGGCTGAGGCTTGGCCGGAGGAAGCAATTGTGCAACAGCTTATTGCACAATTGCCCTGGGGACACAATGTACGCGTCCTGGACCGAATGGAGAGATTCTGTGCGCTTTTTTGCAGGTCGACCAAATACTCAAGAAGGTCCACGCGAAAAATCGGGTCAAGGCCACTGGTAGGTTCATCCAGAATGAGCAATCTGGGCTCGTGAGCGATTGCCAGCAAAAGGGAGAGTTTGGTTCGCATCCCGGCCGAGAGGTTCTTGATGCGCTTCTCGCCGCGGAGCGAGAAGTCTACTTTCGATCTCTCCGCAAGCTCCGGGTGCCATGTCGCGTAGAACTTCGAGGTGAATCTGATCGCATCATTGACACTCATCCACTCTTAGAAAATAGGTGGATCCGGGACGTAGCCGATGTGCTTGACCTGATCTCCGAAAGGGACAGCCGGGACCCCATCGATTAGGACTGTGCCAGAGCTTCGACAGGCCCATGATGCTGCGAATTACAGTGCTCTTCCCTGCCCCGTTGCGTCCTTCTAGCCCCCCAATCGATCCCTTGTCCAAATCGAAGGAGATGTCCTGGACAGAGAAATTTCCGTAGGACTTGGATATGTTCTTCACTTCTAGGATTGCCGACACTCGTACCTTCCTGGTTTGGTCTCAAGGAAGATCGTCCGACAAAGTGAGCCAGAACGCAATCCATACTGGCTCGCACAAAAACAGATCATTTTAGTGAGGAACGGCGGATAGAACTGAATGGCAAAAAGGTTTTTTGGGGAGGCTTGGCGAAGCGCCATCGAGGAGTAAGGAGTAGCGAATCATACCGGAATTGGGCAGTGCGTCCGAAGTCTGTTTACCAGCCATGCATCGACGCGGGGAAGAAGAGAGTCTTACGCCGCCGGCGCCACGAAGGCGTGCGGCAACTTGTTGAGATGCGTCAACTGCGATGGTGTCGGAAGCCTCGGATGATCTCAGAGCTTGCATGTGGACGAGTTGTTTACGCTGAAGACGGCAACTCGTACATCTAGTCAGGGATTAGTCCAAACTTGCCCACGTAACCTGTCGAAAGGCTAGCGGCATGTTAAGTCGTTTGGAACAACTCACCTTGGGGATTTTCTGCAAGCCATGACAGGAAGGATGGAAGCATCAGTTCTTTCGCGATGTCGCGTCGTAACATTTTCAGCGCCTGCTCCCTTCGGTCTTTTTCCGAGCATGCGCGGAAAATTTTGTCTGGCCGGATGCGAGACTCAACCAACTCGCACAGTTTATCGTCGAGTTGCTGAGCGCTGAATCTATCGTTGATCTCGGTCTCGATGTGTCGCTCAGTCCATTGGTGGTAATCATGATGCAATGAATCCCACCGCTCCTCGTCAACTTTTTGTTTCTCCTGTTTGACAAGGATCTCTCGATCGCGCATTCTAGCGGCAAAAAAGGCGGATGGTATCGGAATCTCGCCGTCAATTCGCCAGATCAGATAGCCTGGCGGGTTATCAAACTTTTTCTTGCCGTTGTTGATTTCATATTGCCCGTACTCGAGTTGATCGTGGATAGTCTGCGGCTTATGGCGCACCGCAAGATCTCGTGCCTTGGCTTGAGTAACACCGTGTTTGACAAGCTCTTCCACTGCCAGTTGTTGAGCCACAGTGAGTTCCGTCTTGGTTTCGCTCGGCAATGCCGTTTGCTTTCGACGAAGCATGTCCTTTACGAGATCAAGGGTTCGCAACAATTCAGGGCCAGCCCACATGCAGATTTTGAAACCTGTCTTGAGGGACATGCGCTGCACCTCCCACTTCGCGAGGTAGCCGATTGCGATAAGTTCATCCAGCGAGGGTCCGAATTTCTCTTTGATTTTGGACGGGTGTTTATAGCAGGTGATGCCGAGGAGATTGCAAATATCACCGTAATCCCGCTCCGCGTAGGGTTCATCTGCCGCGCCGAACCAGTAATAGAGATTACCGATAATCACCTTGGCTGCCGGCCGATTGAGTTTCTTGTAGGCTGCAAAATCCTCGATTATGACGTAGCCGAAGTTGAAGCTCTCGAGAACTCTTTGGTCGATGTGGACCTTGTAGAACTCAGTGCGGGCGGAACCGTCAAAATCGCTTGCACCACTCTTCTCCCATCGCGTGAAAACGCTGAAGTTGTCTTGATTGTATTTCTTCCTTGCCGCCAGATAGTAGACATCTTCGGAGCGGATCGTCGTCTCTTTTAGGCGCGTGAAGCAGTTGTCCAGCTTCTGATAGTTGAATCCGGTCGCGCCGACTCCCATTTCTTGAAATATTTCTTTCGCTGTGAAGCACACGGGATTTTGAACAGCTCCTCTTTGCCTTTTTTCCTCGTACATGATGGCCTGAAGGGCGTTCCAAACATCTTTGTCGGTTGAATTGGGGAGGCCAGCGGAGGTACTTCGCAAGGTATAGCTGATTCCATATCGACGGCCTTCACGGGTCATCGTGTATTCAACAATGCGCTCTGTCGGCCTCTCATCGTGGCTTCCGCGGAACTCGTCGGCGATGAAAAAACCCATGATGTCGAGGTTTTTTTCGAATCCGACAAGCTGGATTTCACTTGTGACCGTTAGGGCTAATGCTGGTTGTCGTTTGGTGGACTTGGTGCGCTGCATCTGATCTCCCTCATGATTATGTACAGGAAGACCCAGGAGAAAACAATACATAGCGGATGGAGTGGGTATAGGTTTGTGCAACCTTGTGATGATAAAGGGCTTAACTTCCTTTTCGTTCCCCTATATGACGAAGGGAGATTTGGTAACGTGTGGAAAGAAAGGGAGTTACGGTTATGAGATTGTTCTTTGTTCGAGCATTGCCGGATGTAGGGTGGGTTTTTGGAGATCCAGCGTAGAGGTGTGCACGCAACATGCAGCGGTCGGGAGGAACTCCCTGAGTTTGAATGGTTGCTTGTATGTAGGAATAATAAAACAAGGTTCTTTTAAGACAAATACTAAGTTTTCGGAAATTACTGAAAGCACAGAGTATATGTAGGTGTTTGTTCCCTCAACTGACGTGCCGTTTCCCGGATCCGACGACGGAAGTTGCCACAGGAACGTTCGGAAGGCGGTGTTCTTTCCCCTAACTAGCGAGGAGGTTCCCTTATGTGACGACTTCGTTCCCCAATTTGACGTTGCGGGCCTGGGAGGGTTTGTGTCCAGCGGTTCTGGTCAACGGGGCCATTCGGCGGTTCTCGAAAAAACTTTCCAAAGAGCTTGTGGAGGAACCCAAGTAGCAACGTAGCGGGCTCCTGGAGATTGCTCAGCGTGCGAAGCGGAGCAATAAATGGCCAGTAGCTGTTGGTAATAAAAAGGTTAGATAGGATGTTCCCCAAACTGACGAAGAAAGAGTGGATGTAAAGCGCGTAGCGGTTGACCGGCGCGCTGGGGTACTCACTCCAAGCGGAAACTAACGGAAATGGCCGAGAACTCATGGTTTTCAGCGGTTATGGATGAATTATCGGGTGGACCAGGGCTTTGTTCTCCGGATCAGTTTCCGATGGGCGTGGAGCGACGACTGGGTGGTCGTCAATACAGGGAAATGGCTGCCGTAAGGTCATAAGAATAAAGGAGATAGGGTAGATTTTCCCCGATGTGACGTGAATGCGTCACCATGTGAGACGAAAATCGTGGGTCGAAGGTCTGGTCGAATGCCCCGTGCTGTTTGTGGGCTTCGTCGAATGGGGGAAAGGAATGCGCAAGATATTGAAACAAAAGAGGTAGATGTCATTGCGGTTGTGCGAATTGTTCAAAGTCTTTGGCCGAGGGGTCATAATCGGAGGTGGCATCGCACTAGAAGGACCGATGCACCGCGAAAGCAGTCGCGGGGAGAATGCCTGTAAGGGTAATGGTATGAGGAGGATAGTGGATGGCGTTCCCTGAAGTGACGAGGGATCGGCACAACATGAAGAATAGGCGCTATGTTATTGATAAATAGAGACGATAGCCAGGAATTTCCCCCACCTGACGAAGGAGCAGCCGAACGCTGACGGTATCGCGGTCTGACGCCAGAAATATCCACAGGCCGCCGGTTCCCTTCTATCTACTTAACGCCGGTGTAGAGATGAGGTATACGTGATCGACAGCGACTTGCAAGGTGCAAGTAAAGAACGAGTCGAGATCGCGTCACTTGTAACCTGCAAGTCTCATGCTTACCGCTTGTGACTTGTAGGAGGCATGGGACTTGCAAGCTCCATGTAATGCACAAGTGACATGCAAGTCGAGAGCAACGTGCAAGAAGCGTATGACGTGCAAGTACAGTGCAACATGCGAGTTGCGTGTATATCTCTTGCAACTTGCATGTTGCGTCTGGCTATGAGATAAAAGAAGTTGTCTGGCAGTGTGCGCTTGCAACTTGCAAGTTGCACGAGGTTTGGCTGCGACTTGCAAGTGACAAGTGGCGAGAGGAGAATTTTGGCATGCCTGTAATCGCAGTATCAAACCCCAAGGGTGGAGCAGGGAAGAGTACAACAGCCCTGCTGCTGGCAACTTATTTGGCTGAGAATGGCGCTTCGGTTTGTATTGTGGACGCTGATCCTCGGCAAGCTTGTGCTTATTGGAAGCAGCAAGGAAAGACCACATCTACTGTAGAGGTCGTGGCTGGTGTCAGAGAGAACACGATTGTGGACATCATTGACGGCCTCAATCATCAATTCATTTTTATTGACCTTGAAGGAACGGCAAGCGTCATGGTTTCGCGTTCCATTGCGGTAGCCGATTTCGTACTTATCCCAGTTCAGGCAAGCCCGGAAGATGTCCGCGCCGCCGGTGCCGCAATTCGGGCCGTAATCGACGAGGAAAAGCTCGTTCGGCGCTCAAATCCTGGAAAGAAGATACCTTTCAAGGTTCTTCTCACTCGCACAAATGCTCCTGGGGCCCCCGTAGGCACGATCCAGCGTCAGTTGGAGGCCGAAATAGCAGAATCTAAACTGCCCACCTTCCGCGCGACGATGGTGGAACGGCAACCGTTCAAGGCTGTATTTCTCGAAGGGCTTACCCTTCGGGAAATTGGTGATCTGGGGCTGAAGGTCGGCAATCTGGAGGCAGCCTACGAGAATGTCCACCAGGTTGCCGTGGAGTTGATTACCTACCTTGAAGGGAAGGAACTGCCACGGGTTGGTGAGCAGGCTGACATGGTTACGGAGGTTGCAGGATGAGTAGCGGAAAGTTTGGATTGGGCAATCTTGTAGAATCGGCGGCGCCGCTAGACACTGAGCGGAACAACGACATTAGCTCGCGCCTGGCGGGTTTTCCCAAGCCTGCTCCCAGGGTGAGAATCAACCCGGAAGAAGTAGACGCCGCCGCTGCCCCACACGGGTTTGTCAGCAGAGAGCCGCAGCCTCCGATAACCACGAACGAGGCTCGGGGACGACGGAAGATTCCGAAGGAGCAGACGACAAACGTTGGAATGCAAGTACCTGACTCTGACTATGAGCGATTTCGAGTATTTGCAAACCGGCATGGAGTACCGTTCTACAAAGCGCTGGGAATTCTTCTCGACATCGCAGAAGGGAAGCGTTAGCGCCGGTAACGTGCAACTTGCACGTTGCAAGTAGTAAACGAGTGTGTGGGCATCTTGCTGCCCACACACTTCGTCCTACTTGGCGAAAGTTCGGGATACCTGTATTCTTCGTGAAAGTTCACATGCTTCCAACTTACTGGCTGATTAGCTTGGTCCTGTCGGCAAGGGCACTGAAATGGAAAAGCCTGCGGTGAGGAACAGGCGGATTGAAGAAAGTGTCGCTCGGAAGAGGGCCAAAATTGACATTTCGTGGTTTTAGTCAAAACACCCCTGTCCTTATGTAGGTTTTCTGTTCCGTTGCTACTCAGACTCCGAACCTCAAGGCCACAACGGGCTATATCGACCAGCCTTTAGCTTTGGCGCTGGCTACGCATCTCTGCGAGGAAGGCCCGCAGATCATCATCTTCTACATAGGGCGGTTTGGCAGGGGGTTCCAAGACCGCTTGCACCTGGGCGAGGTCGTTCTGCATCGCCTGTGCGAGTAGCGTCAAACTCTCCAGCATGGCGACCGCAGAATCGGCCGTAATCTCAAGTCGCCCTGGCGATAGGGAAATGTGTGCCGGCAAGTCTCTCAGCATGATGCTACGGAGATCTGCTGGCAGGGCAATTCGCAATGGTTTAGGAGAAGGGGGCGCGTCGGCTTCGAGGACTCTGGTTCGAAACGCCTGGTCGAAATCCGGCGCGACCATCATGGCGTCCAGGAAGCTGAGCAGGGAACTGCGTTCCACGAAGTGGGTTCCGCCGACGGGCTGCACCTCTCCGATGGCCTTCATGAGCGTCTGGGCGGTGACCCGGCCGACGCCGAAGAGTTCTTCGATATCGAGGCGGCCCCAGGTTTCGGTCCGTGCGTGCGCGGCGCGCTCCCGGATGGAGTGCAGTTCGCGGGACCATTTGACGGGACGACCCAAGCAAAAACCTCCGCTTTCAAACACTTTCAGGATACCGGGATTATTGGCACACCTGCCAAAAACTCCGAAAACGACACCACAATATTACCCACGACAATGTCAGTTGTCAGGGGTAAAATCGGAAAATGACCTGCGAGCTCGTTTTTGCGCCTCAG
>Ga0302326_10017075_pt1 | contig 15157 bp, 13 predicted proteins | sample Palsa_T0_3_FD_202264 | JGI IMG/M metagenome (GOLD analysis project Ga0302326, IMG submission 202264) | Peat permafrost microbial communities from Stordalen Mire near Abisko, Sweden - Palsa_T0_3 | ecosystem: Environmental > Terrestrial > Soil > Palsa > Peat permafrost | place: Sweden: Abisko...
ATTCTGAAGAGGTTCGCTGATGTACAGATTTCCTGCCCCATCACCCGTCACACTGAGCGGATAATCCACGGTAGCGCTGGCGGCCGGCCCACCGTTTCCCGACAAACGAAATAGACCGTTGCCCGCCACGGTGTTGATGATGCCGTCGGGTGTGATCCTGCGCACTCGCTCATTGGATTCGTCATCCACGTAAACATTGCCGCCGGAATCTACTGCAATGCTCGGAAAGCCCTGAAATGCGAACTGAGCTTTCAGCGCGGGTCCGCCATCTCCGGCGAACCCAACGACCCCGCTGCCTCCCGCAATGGTCGAAATAATTCCCTGCGTGTTGACTTTGCGGATCCCCATCGCGAAGCCGTCCACGATATACAAATCTCCAACCGAATCCACCGCCACGGCGAGCGGAGTCATGTAGGCGCTGGTCGCGAAAATGCCATCGCTGAATTCTTTGCCGCCTCCGGCTACCGTGCTGATCCTGCCGCTGCTATCCACCTTGCGAACGCGCGGAATGATCGCAGTGTTGAGGGTTTCCACGAAGTAAATGTTTCCGCTCGAATCCACCGCCAGACGGGTGGGCAAATAAAGCGTGGCGGAAAGTGCGCTGCCGCCGTCGCCGCTGGAACCTGGCTGGCCGGTCCCCGCCACAGTGGTAATGACGCCGTTGGTGGCGACTTTGCGGATTACGTTGTTGTAGGTATCGGCGATATACAGATTTCCGGCCGGGTCCAACGCCAAGCCATAAGGTGAGTCCAATAGCGCTTGCGCGGCCGGACCATTGTCGCCGGAATAACCGTCGGCGCCGGTGCCGGCAAAGGTGGAGATAATGCCGTTGGGCGTGACTTTGCGCACGCGGCTGCCGAATTCGGCGATATAAACGATGCCGTTCGAATCAACGGCGACGGCGGTGGGAAGAAAAACCGCTGCATTCACCGCCAGTCCGCCGTCACCGGATGCGAACTGGAGTCCATTACCGGCAATTACGTTAACGATTCCGTCCGAACCCACGCGCATCACCATCAGGTTGCCCGCATCGGCGATGTAGTAATTTCCTTTGGTGTCTAGCGCGACATCCAGACCCTCCGCCCCGCTCAACGGCGCGTTGACGGCCGGCAGGCCATTTCCAGGAAAAAGCCAATCCGCCCCGGCAATCCTGGTGATTACTCGCTGTCCCAGCGCGAGCTGAGCCAAAAGCGCAAGTATGCAGAAGCAACGGCGGAGCACATCGCAATTATACTCGCGGGCGCTCGCTCCCTTGCGGTCGCAGTTCGGTAACACTCTCCATAAGACCGGCTCAAATATTGGAGTTGGCAGGTGTAAACTTAGGAAATGCCCGCCCTCACCGAAGCCACGCCGCTGGCCGCACTCCCGCTCACCGTCCTGAGCGAAGAAGAGAAAATGTTCCAGGCTACCGTTCTCCGTTTCGCCCGGGAACGTATCAGCCCCCATGTGCGCGCGATGGACGAAGCCGGCGTCTTCCGCAAGGATCTGCTACACGAAATGTTCGAATTGGGACTGATGGGTATCGAAATTCCCGAAGAGCACGGTGGGCAAGGCGGGAACTTCTTCCAATCCGTCCTGGCCGTGGAGGCGCTGGCATCGGTCGATCCCTCTGCCGCCGTGATTGTAGACGTGCAGAATACTATCGCCAATAACATACTTCTGCGTTGGGGAAATGATGAGCAGAAGCGGCGCTATTTGCCGAAGCTGGCCGCGGACACCGTGGCTGCGTTCGGACTTTCGGAAGCCGGATCCGGATCGGATGCTTTCGCGCTAGCCAGCCGGGCCATTCGGCACGGTGATCATTTTCTAATCACCGGACGCAAGCTTTGGATTACCAATGCAGCCGAAGCGGGCGTCTACTTCTTGTTCGCCAACGCCAATCCCGACGCCGGCCATCGGGGAATCACCTGCTTCCTGGTGGAACGCGGCTTTCCCGGCTTCCAGGTGGGCAAAAAAGAAGACAAGCTTGGAATTCGGGCTTCCTCCACCTGCGAGCTGATTTTGGATGACTGCCGCGTGCCGGCCGAAAATGTCCTCGGCGAAATCGGCCAGGGTTACAAGATCGCTATCCAAACCCTCAATGAAGGACGCATCGCCATCGGTGCGCAGATGACCGGATTGGCCCAGGGCGCGCTCCAGCACGCCATCGGCTACGCCAAGCAGCGCCGCCAATTCGGCAAACCCATCGCCGATTTTCAGGCGGTGCAGTTCGAACTGGCCGAAATGGCTATCGATGTAGAAGCGTCGCGCTTACTGGTGTATAACGGCGCGCGTTTGCGCGATGCCGGGCTGCCCTTTGTCACCGAGGCGGCCATGGCGAAATACTTTGCATCGCAGGCTGCGGAAAATGTGGCATCCCGTGCGGTCGAGATTTTCGGCGGAGTCGGATTTACTAAAGATTATCCAGTGGAAAAACTCTACCGGGACGCCAAAATCGGCCGCATCTATGAAGGCACCAGCAACATGCAGAAGATGACCATCGCCAAACAAATTTTGGGGACCTGATTCGGGCTGGTCTGAGGGAATTACGCATCTGAGTCTCGAAACAAGACTACTGAACCGGAACGTGAATGCCCGGCCTGCTGAGTTCTGTACCGAATCCGATGCGGATTTCAGGATTCGCCTTGGTGGATTTCGGCAAGATCACATTGATCTGATACAAACCCGCGAAACCGGGTGCGATTCCGGCGTAGGCGACTGCACCCGAGCCGGCTGTAACACCATCCAGCACCAGCTTGAAGTTGGCGGGGAATTCCAGCGGCGCAGCCTGATTGAACAACTGTCCGTAGGGAACCGGCGGCGCCGTTTGACCTAGACCCGTGGCGTAGAGCAGCACAATTTCACCAGGCTCGGCCGGCGCCGCCGCGGTGATCACGGATCCATCGGGACGAACCGCAACGGCGGTCTTCGCGTCGAGTTGAAACAAGGCCGGCGAGGCGGCGGCCAGCGTGACCGCGACCGCCGGACCACTGTGGCCGTCCAGCACTACCTGCACAGTGGACTTACCGGTCAACAGATTGGCCGGAACCAGGAAATTGATTTGGTCCGGTGACACGTAGTAGATGGTGGAAGGGAAGTTTCCGACAAGTACCTCAACTCCTGTGCCCGGCAAGACGGTTGGGAGCCGGTCTCCCATAATGTCACTCGGGCTGATGGCCGCGGTGACATAAGAAAGCCGCACCCCGTAGAGTGACGCCAGGGTATTCGGAGCCAGAGAGCGGGTCTGATTGTCGGCTGCGTTTACGATGCCAGCTGCGGTGTAGGCGGGGGCATCATTTATATCGCCCCGGAGCGGGCCTCCGAGAGAAAGCGCGGCGACCAGTGCGAGCTTAACCGAACCGCGACCGCCAGGGAGCCGGCTCCTGTTGTATCTATTCACTGCTTCTAAGCTAGTGGCGAACCGGCGCGGAAGGTCTCAGGAATAACGGGGCACCGATGGATCGATCTCTTTGCTCCAGCGATCGATGCCGCCGGCCATGCTCTGGCAGGCGTCCAGGCCTTGCTCGCGCAGCCAATTGACAACATTAAGACTTCTCACACCGTGATGGCAGAAGACGATGAGTGTCCCATCGTCGGTACGGGCGTCCAAACGGGACAATTCGGCCGGGACCGTGCGCATGGGAACCAGTTCGGCATTCTCAATGCGTGCCAGCGCGAATTCGGAGGGTTCGCGAACGTCGATGAGCGTTATTTTCTCGCCGGAGTCCAGGCGATGCTTGACTTCCTGAGGCGGGACTTCGATGGGTAGAAGCGGCGGAGGCACGAGATCTTAATGATAGCGGTAAACAAAACGGCGCGGTCCACTGACAGAAAGGACCGCGCCAACCAGAGGAGGAGAAGGTTGGAAATGACCTACGCTTCTCTGCTTACTCAGACGCATTAGAACGGATACCGGTTGCAGATGGCCCGATCTGCCGTAGAATAATAACAATGTATTTCCCTAGGCTACTTCTGGCTGCCCTGGTCACGGTTTCCAGCCCTCTGCTGGCACAACTAGCCGTGTCAAACCCTTCCCTTCCCTTCGGCGGCCTGGAGCAGGACTATGCCGCGGCACTCACGGCTACCGGCGGGTCGGGCGACTACGGGTTCGGGCTGACGGGAAACGTACCGCCGGGATTGTTTTACAACCGGGACACAAAACAAATCGAGGGCGATCCGACCCAGGTAGGGACCTTCATCTTCACGGTCACAGTCACAGATTTCCAGACCCAGAAGATGGCCAACAAGCAGTTTTCCATCGGCATCATGCAAATCAGTACACTGCCGCAGTTGCCGAACGGGGACACCTGCAGCGTTTATTCGCAGACCTTAGCGGTTACCGACGGGCCGCCCCCGCCGTTTAACTGGTCATTTGACGATTCTGCAATGCCTCCCGGTTTGAACATCGATCCGAAAACCGGCGTTCTCAGCGGCATGCCGACCAGCAGTGGAATGTATGGATTCACCATTGAAGCGTTTAGTCCCTCCTCGAATATCTACGCCACCCAGGCTTTCACGCTCACCGTTGGGTCGCTTTGTTTCCTGCAGAGCAGCTTGCCGAACGGCGCCGTGAATTCCTTCTATCGGCAATCGCTGATCGTGACCGGCGGAACTGCCCCGCTTACCTTCTCGGTCACCGGCGGCAGCCTTCCAACCGGTGTCACCATCGATCCGAAGTCTGGTCTGCTGAGCGGGACGCCGAGCGTCGCTGGACCATTCAATTTCACCGTCCAGGTGAAGGACAGCGCCGGCGGCGTCGCCACTCAAAGTTTCGCGGTGACCATCTTTGTAGCGTTAGCTTTCACCACCACTTCTCCTTTACCGGCGGGCAAGGCCGGAGTGGTGTATTCCCAGACTTTCACCGCCACCGGCGGATCCGCGCCTTATGTCTTCACCAGCGACGACCCGCCTACGGGGCTCACGCTTACCCAGGCAGGCGTTTTGAGCGGTACGTCCGGCGCTGGAACGTTCACTCTTACCGTCACGGTCGCCGACAGTCTGAACAACAGATTGAATATGGACTTCATGGTCACCTTCGCCAGCGCGGGCCCCGTGCTGCAAGTGTCCCCGTCCGCCCTCACGTTCTCGGCGCCGTTTGAGGGCGATGCGCCAGCGCCTCAATTCATTGATGTCGTGCCCGTGGGCACGCAGCCTATTAATTTCCAGGTGCAGGTGGACGGAGGCGCCGGGGTGCCGGCGCCGGGCTGGATTACCGTTTCGGCGGCCAATGCCACCGCCCCTGCCAAGCTGCTAGTCAACGTCAACCAAGGAACGCTGGCCACCCAAACGTCGAATGCGCGCGTGCTGATTATTGATACCTCCGGAAACGCGACCGTGGTTATGGTGACGCTCAATATAGTGAGTGCCCCAGCGCAGTTGCAAGTGGTCCCAGATGCGTTGCATTTCGCGGCGCATTACTCGACGCCGGGAACGTTGGTTGAAACGCTGGGCCTCCGCAGCACGGGCGGTGGAGGTCCGATCAACTACACCACATTCGTTCAGGACAACAGTTCCTGGATTTCCGGAGTGACCCCGGCATCCGGCGAGACGGTCCCCAATTCAACCGTCTTCCTCCACGTTCAAGTCAATACAGAAGGGCTGCAACCGGGCAGCTATCACGACGTGATTCTGTTCTCATCCAACGCGGCCACGGTAGAGGTGCCGGTAGCTTTATTCGTATCCAAGGCTGGCGCGATTCTGGATCTAAGCGTGACCGGAATCCGGTTTCAGGCTCGCTCGGGAGGGGGATTCTCCAATCCGCAGACCGTTCTGGTCCTGGATACCGGAGACGCCGGATCGAGCTTCGGGTGGACGGCCGCGTTGATGAGCGGTTCTCAATACTTCTCGCTGAGCGCGTCCAGCGGAAATGCACATCTCACCAATCCCGGGACCCTGGTAGTCACGCCCACTGCGAGCGCGCTCCAGCTGCCGGCCGGAGGATATTATGGGCTGCTCAAAATCTCCAGCACGCAAGCCTTGAATTCGCCGCTCTATGTGGTTCTGGTCTTGGATCTGGAAGATCCCGCCACGCCTCCGCTGCCGGATCCGAGCCCGGCCGGGGTGGTCTTCATCGGAACCGCGGGTCAACCTGTTCCGGCAACACAAACTGTCAATATCAACACCAGCAGCACTTCACCGGCGGCCTTCCAAGTGTCTGTTTCGACCGCCGACGGCGGGAACTGGCTGACCGTTAATCCATCCACCGGTACGGCGACCGGGCAGGCTCCCGGACAAATCACGTTGTCGGTGGACGCAACACGACAGAATGCTGGGATCTATAGCGCCGAGGTGGATATATCCATGTCGGGGGCTTTACGATCGGTGAACGTCACGCTTATCGCTGAGCCCTCCGGAAGCCCCGTGGCCGCCCGGGCGCTGGAAGCGCGCGCGGTTGGCTGCACTCCTTCCGCGCTGGCGCTGACCGAGATTGGGCTGGCGAATAATTTTGCTGTACCTGCCGGATGGCCGGCCGCTCTTACCGTTCAACTGAATGACGATTGCGGCAACCCGGTCTCCAACAGTTCCGTGGCTGCGAGTTTCTCGAACGGTGACCCGCCCTTGATGCTCGGTGGAACACAGCCTGGCGCTTACTCGGCCACTTGGCAGCCAGGCGTGGTTTCAGCCCAAATGGCGATAATGATCCAAGCCCAATCCACCACGCTCAAGCCGGCCCTGGTGCAGTTGATCGGGACCATCAATCAAAACCCGAATGCCCCGCCGGTTATTTCCGAGAAAGGAATCGTAAACACTTTCAATCGCGTGCCCGTCGGAGCGCTCGCGCCCGGGATGATTGTGGAAGTTTACGGCACAGGTCTTGCAACAGCAAAGGGTGAAACCGGCATGCTCCCGCTGCCCATCACCTTCCAGGGCACCAGTCTGATCGTGGGCCCTTATCAGGCTCCGCTATACTACATCAGCGCCAACCAGGTGAATGTCGAGTTCGACGCCGAGTTGACGCCTAACGAGCAATATCCGGTTATCGCCATCTTGAACGGCGCGCTGTCGTTGCCCGTAATGACTGACCTTTCCCCGATTCAATTGGGTGTCGCGGCCATGGACAACGGCTTGGTCATCGCGGAACATGGAGTCGGTTCGGCTTATATCACTGAGAACAGCCCGGCCAAACAAGGCGAGGTTGTGGTGATTTACCTTTCTGGCATGGGAGCAACTAATCCGGCGGTGAAATCGGGTGAGCCGGCTCCGGGCGCCCCCAACTTGGCTAACGCCGTGGTCCAACCCACCGTTACCTTGAATGGACAAGCCGCATCCGTCCAGTTCGCTGGTCTCACCCCGAATTTTGTGGGCCTGTATCAGGTCAACTTCCAGGTTCCCAGCAATGCCGGAACCGGCGATCTGACGCTGATCGTGAAACAGAACGGCGTGTCTTCCAACGCCACCCGGATCCCGGTTTCGAAATAAAAGGCTGTCGCCTCAGTGGTCGTCTGTGAACAGGTTCCCCGACCCACAGGCGGGACACGAGTAAGCTCGGAAAAAGAGCCGTCGCCGATGCACCAGATCCTGGTCGAGGAGCCAGGCGGCCGGATACCCTGCGCCGCATCCCACGCACACGTTACTCCAGGAATCCTCGGCCACGTCTTCGCCGATATTTCCGAAATAAAAAGCCCAACCGTAAGCGCTGGCGCGAGTGTGGAAGACGCGATCGAACAGACGCGCCGCATAGCTCAGCCAAACAATGGATCTCCGGCTGCCGTTTCCAATGGCCCGGAGCCGCCAGGACGTTCGCGCCGGGAAGTAATAACGGTTCAGGTATTCGAAGGAAGAATAGAGCGGGCGGGTAGCGGCGAGTCGGATCCCGGTGGCGTGCGTAATATCGGCCGCCAGAGTGCCGGCTGAGCAAAATGGATTGATGTGCCCGCTCGCGTCCTGGTAGATCCAACGAAACAGATGATCGGAGAAGGTGGACGCATCCGGCACCGCGACGAATATGCGCCCGTCGGCACGGATGACGCGCCCGATCTCACCTAAGGCCGCGGCCAGCCCGCGAATATGCTCCAGGCTGTGGTTCGCAATGACTGCATCGAAGCACTGGCCGGGAAAAGGCAGGCTTCCGGCGTCCGCCTGAATGAATCCGTCGCAGGCGCCTGGAGCCGGGCGTTCCAGGTCGACGCGCACTACCACCGCGCCGGGGCAGTAATCGGCGGGAAAGCTGCCGGTGAGAGCGCCGAGATCCAGCACGTGCGCCCCAGGGCGGAGATGGCGCAAGATTTCAATCATGCTGAAACATCGTGATCATCCATTGTATCGCCGGGGGTGTGGCGCTCCGTTGAAGACTTTGGTCCGTGATTGAAAAACAACGGCACCGGCTCCCTCACGGTCTCGGCAAGGGGAACCTCATTCCGAGCCGCGAGCGTAAGCGACCGGTGATTGGGAAACGAAGCAGCACGCGACGGCGTTAAGCAAAACGGTTAATTGAAACGTGACGGGCGGTAAGGTTCCAATGATTTCACCTGGACGCCGTCCAGGATTTCCAGCGCCGCGAGTTGGCCGATAAGCGGGGCCAGCGTCACGCCGCTGTGCGTGGCGGCTACATAAAGGTTGGGGCAAGTTTGAGCGAAACCCAGGATGGGGTACTCATCCTGGGGCATCACCCGGTACCCCACCGTCAAACGTTCCACCGGAAGATCTTTCATTTGAGGCAGGAATCGCATGACCTGTTGGTGGATCTCCTCGGCTTGTTCGACGCTCGCTTCGCTACTTGCGGTGCCCGCGCCAGCCACGATCTTTCCACCGGCGATGATGCGGCCATCCAGCGATTGCTTGAAGTGGGTTCCGGGAGCCAGCACCACGTGATCGATCATCCTCGGCGCGGGCGCCGTGTGGAGCAGCACGCCCGGTGAATCCTTCAGGGGAACGTGGATGCCGGCCATGCGCGCCAGGCGGGGCGAGTCCACGCCGCTCGCGAGTACCAACACGCCCGCTTCGAGCGGTCCGGCGGTGGTCTCAACACCTCGCACGCGGCCTGCTGCCAGGCGCATGCCGGTTACCTGGCAGGGAAATCGAACCTCCGCGCCGAAGCGCCGCGCATTCGCCAGCAAAGCACCCAAAGCTTGCAGGGGATCCACCGAGCCTTCCGGTTCGCTGTAACAAGCGGCTCCGATTTGGCCCGGCGATACCGCCGGCAGCAGCGGGTGGGTATCGGAAATCAAATGGACAGAGTAGCCCCACTCTTGATGGCTGCGAACGTTGGCGCGTAGTTCGGCCGCCTCGGCGCCGGCCGGAAACCAAGCCACGCTCCCGCCCCATTGAACACGAAGCTCACCCTGCAGCGCGTGTTCCAGACGGCGCCAGGCCGCGATGCCGGCGCAATTCAAGTCGAAATACGAGCGCGGGCGTTTTGAAAAAGTGGCGTTGATCCAACCGAGAGATTTCCCGGTTGCGCCGGAGCCCGGCTGCTCTGCTTCGAGGATGGTAACCCTTGCACCGCGCTGGGCGAGATGGTAGCCAATGGATGCGCCGATGATCCCGGCGCCGGCGATGACGATCGGGCCCGTCGGCATCTGGATGAATGTATACCATGAAATAATCGAACATCCAAAATGAGTCCCTTGCGTGGCAGGTGCTAAAATTGAATTCGTCCGCATGGAACGCATCGCCAAATCGCTGGCACGGTTGAAACTGTCCGACTCCATCTCCACCGAGGAACTGGCTCGGGCGGCTTGGGCCGCGGCAGTGGGCAAGCGCATCGCCTCCAAAGCAACGGCGACGTCACTGGTACGGAATTCGTTGATCGTGGAAGTGGAAGACGCCGTCTGGCGGAAGAGCCTATTCCAACTGCGCTTTCAGATTCTGGGGAAATTGTCCGAGATTCTGGGCAGCGGCGTGGTTCAAGATGTGGAATTCCGCATACCAACCCACCGGCGGCCGCCCCAGCCGGCATTGCGGCTCAATGAAAAGCGCCCTGTGGACGAAGCCGATGGAATCCACGATCCCGGGATGCGCATCGTATATAAACAAGCGAGGAAAAAGGCGTCGGCGTGAAGATCACCGAGGAGGAAGTTCGCTACGTCGCAGACCTGGCGAACCTCAAGTTAACCGGCGAGGAGATTGGCCGCCTCTCGAAGGATCTGGACGAAATTCTTGCTCACATTGATACATTGAATGAGCTCGACACGTCTAACGTGCAGCCCATGGCGCAGGTTTTATACGATGCCGGAGAAAATTCGACGCTGCGTGAGGATTGCGAACGCCCCTGCCTGGACAATGACACTGCGCTGGCCAATGCACCTTTGGCCGGCGCCGGTTATTTCAAGGTTCCGAAGGTAATTGCGAGGGTAGTTGAAAGATGAGCGCGATCTCATCCGGCATTCCTTCTCTCACCATCCAGGAAGTTCGCAAAGGACTGGCTGCGCGCGTTTTCAGCGCGCTGGAGCTTACCCAATCCGCACTCGAGTTTGCCCAAGCGGAGAATCCCAAGACCAACGCCTATTTGCATTTTTCGCCGGAGCGGGCGCTCCGGGCGGCGGACCGCGTGGACCGGAAGCTGGCGGCAGGGGAAGATGCAGGACCGCTGGCTGGAGTACCGGTAGCAGTAAAGGATGTAATCGTAACGAAGGGCGTACGCACCACTTGCGGTTCGCGGTTGCTGGAACGCTACATCCCGCCTTATGACGCAACAGCGGTGACGCGCCTGGAACAAGCGGGCGGCATTATCTTAGGCAAGACCAATTGCGATGAGTTTGCCATGGGGTCGTCCAACGAGAACTCCGCGTTCGGACCGGTGAAGAATCCGGCGGCGCTGGATCGCGTGCCGGGAGGATCGAGCGGCGGGTCGGCTGCGGCGGTAGCGCAAGGAACGGCCGTGGCCGCGCTCGGCTCCGACACCGGGGGAAGCGTCCGGCAGCCGGCTTCTTTTTGCGGCGTAGTAGGCGTGACCCCGACCTATGGACGGGTTTCCCGCTATGGACTGGTGGCTTTCGCCAGCTCGCTCGATCACATCGGACCTTTGGCCCGTAACGTGGGAGACGCGGCGCTACTGCTTGAAACCATCGCCGGCCGCGATGAGTGCGATGCCACTTCAGCCTTTGCCCCGGTGCCGGATTATCTGGCGGCATTGAATGGGAACGTGAAGGGCGTGAAGATCGGATTGCCGCGCGAATATTTCGAGGGACTGGCCAGCGAAACGGGCGACCTGATCGCGCAGGGCGTAGAGTTGCTCCGAAAGCTGGGCTGCCAGGTTCGCGAGATCAGCTTGCCGGCTACCAAATACGCCGTTGCGTGCTACTACATCATCGCCACCGCGGAAGCCAGCTCAAACCTGGCGCGTTACGACGGCGTTCGATATACCACCCGCGCGGAAGCGGAAACCTTGAGCGACATGTATCGGGCCACGCGCGGTGCCGGGTTCGGCGCCGAATGCAAGCGGCGCATCATGTTGGGAACCTACGTCCTGAGCCACGGCTACTACGACGCCTATTATCTGAAGGCGCAAAAAGTTCGGGCGTTGATCGCGGAAGATTTTCGCCGGGCTTTTGCCGAAGTGGATGCGATTGTCGCGCCGGTGTCGCCCTTTCCGGCGTTCAAGATCGGAGAGAAGATCGACGATCCGCTGGCCATGTATCTGTCCGACATTTACACCATTACGGGCGATCTAGCCGGCCTCCCATGCATGAGCGTGCCCTGCGGGAAAACCGCGGCCGGCCTGCCGGTGGGCATGCAGATTCTGACCCAACACTTTGACGAGACAGGCATGTTCCGTCTCGCCGACGCTTTTGAAAAAGCCGGCGGATTCGCCGGGTAAAATACAAACTGAAAGAGGAAACTACGATGGCTTTTACCGTTCCCCCGCTGCCCTACGCGTTTGACGCGCTGGAGCCCTACATCGACAAGCAGACCATGGAGATCCACCACGACAAACACCATGCCGCCTATGTCACCAATCTGAACAAAGCTCTGGAGCAGGCGCCGGCACTGCAGGACAAGCCCGTCGAGGCGCTGTTAGCCGACCATTGCTCCATTTTGCCGGAACAGATCCAGACCGCGGTCCGCAACAACGGAGGCGGCCATGTCAATCACAGCATGTTCTGGACCATCCTGGCGCCAAACGCCGGCGGCAATCCCACCGGCAACGTCGCACAGGCCATCAACAGCACTTTCGGAAGCTTCGACCAGTTCAAGGAAAAATTCAACGCTGCGGCCACCGGCCGATTCGGCTCCGGCTGGGCTTGGCTGGTGAAGGGCGGCAAAGGCATTCAGATCATCTCCAGCGCCAATCAGGATTCACCCATCATGGAGGGCCAGTTCCCGGTGATGGGCCTGGATGTATGGGAGCATGCCTATTATCTGAAATATCAGAACCGCCGGCCCGAGTACATTGCGGCGTGGTGGAACGTGGTGAACTGGCCGGAGATTGAGAAACGGTTCAACGCCGGGAAGTAGCACGAGTGGCCGCCGGATGAATGCGGATAGACGCCAATCGCGCTCCGAGTACTATCCGCGTTCCTCCGCGGCCAATAAGCGCTTCTCAACCGCTTCGCGAAAAAAGTCTTGCGTAGACGGACACCGTACTGTAATATTTCAATTGAAAAATGGAATCTGTCCTGGAGCTCGACGCAGTCTCAAAGGATTATCCGGCGCATCGGGCGGTGAACGCGGTTTCACTCGGCGTAGGACGCGGTGAGTTCTTTTCACTACTCGGTCCCTCCGGCTGCGGGAAGACCACTACGCTGCGCATGGTGGCGGGCTTTGAAGATCCCACCACCGGCCAAATCCGGCTGAACGGCGCTGGGATCGAGCATCTGAAGCCCTACCAGCGTAACGTCAGCACGGTGTTCCAGAACTACGCGCTGTTCCCGCATCTGACTGTGCGGCAGAACATCGAATTCGGGTTGCGGCGGCGGGCTGAGAATCATATCGACCAGCGCGTTGGAAAGGTTCTGGAGCTGGTGCAACTCACCGGCAAGGAGTCGCGGTTGCCTTCCCAGCTCTCAGGCGGAGAACGGCAGCGCGTGGCGCTGGCGCGTTCCCTGGTACTGGAACCCGACGTTCTGCTTCTGGATGAGCCGCTCTCGGCTCTGGATCCCAACTTGCGCAAACAGGTTCGCGCGGAGCTGAAGAACATCCAGCGGCAAACCGGCATCACGTTTCTGTTCGTCACCCACGACCAGGAGGAAGCGCTGTCGCTCTCGGACCGGCTGGGCGTAATGAGCGGCGGGGAGCTGCAGCAGGTGGGAACCCCGGAGGATCTTTACCTGCGGCCTCAAACACGCTTTGTGGCGTCTTTCCTCGGGCTGGTCAACTGGATCGGCGGCGTTGGGGTACGTCCCGAAGCGACGCGCGTAACCAAGGATCCAGGCGAGGCCGGGCCGCGGGCCAGGCCGGCCAAGGTTGTGCAGTCCACTTTTCTCGGCAACTGCGTGCATGTGGAAGCTCGCATGAACGAAGGCCAAACCGTGGTGGCCGAAGTTTCGCGACTGGGCGAGAGTTTCAGCGAGGGCGAAACGGTGGACGTATGGTGGCAGCCTGATGATGAGCTGACCTTCGAATGAAGCGGCTGCGCGCCTGGTTCCTTGCACCCACCTGGGCCGTGATGCTGACGTTGTTTGTGGTGCCGCTGGCCATCATCTTCGCTTATAGTCTGCTTACGCGTGGAACCTGGGGCGGCATTTCGCAGCCCTGGTCGCTTGAAAGCTATCGGCGGCTGGCCGATCCCATTTATCTTGGCATCCTGTGGCGCTCCTTCTGGATCGCAGGCGCGGCAACCGTTCTCTGTCTGGCGCTCGGATTTCCGCTGGCGCTTTTCATTTCCCGTTCCGGCAAACGCAAGAACCTTTACCTCAGCCTGGTGATTCTTCCGTTCTGGACCAGCTTTCTGGTTCGAACCTACGCCTGGATGTTTCTGCTGCGCGATACGGGGCTCATCAACACGGCGCTGCAAAAACTCGGCCTGATTCACGATCCGCTGCCGCTGCTGTATAACGACGGCGCAGTGATTCTCGGGTTGGTGTACGGCTATCTGCCGTTCATGGTGCTGCCTTTGTACGCCACTCTCGAACGCCTGGATCGTAATTTACTGGAAGCAGCCGCGGATCTGGGCGCCAAGCCCTGGGTCGCCCTGACGCGTGTTGTTATTCCACTTTCCGCGCCCGGAATTCGCGCCGGAGCCATTCTGGTTTTCATCCCGTGCCTGGGTGCGTATCTAACGCCCGATCTGCTGGGCGGCGGCAAGACCGTGATGATCGGTAATCTCATCCAGAATCAATTCACCACGGCGCGCGATTGGCCGTTCGGATCGGCAGTATCGCTCACTTTGATGGCCATCGTTCTGGTATTGCTGCTGGTATTCGTGCGCCGCCAGGAAGGCGGACTGGTGTGAAACGGCTTGCTGCGCCGCTCGCAATTTACGCAGTGCTGGCCTACCTGTTCCTCCACCTGCCGCTGCTCATTCTCGCGGGATTCAGCTTCAACCAATCGCGCTTCACGGTGTGGCAGGGATTCTCACTCACCTGGTACCGGGCCGCTTTTCAGAATCAGCAATTGATGGAAGCTGCCGGGAACAGTCTAATCATCGCGATCTTCGCGACGGTCTTCGCCACAATTATCGGAACGCTGTGCGCTTATGGATTCTGGAAGCGCTCTTCGCCGGTGCTGGCGGGATCGCTCTACATGTCGCTGGTGACGCCGGAAATCGTCAGCGGCATTTCGCTGTTGGCCTTCTATCAATGGCTTTTCCGTTTTATCGGAATTCAACTGGGCATGTACACGGTGATTCTGGCGCACGTCTCGTTCTCCATCGCATATGTCGTGATTGTGGTGATGGCGCGGCTGCGCACCGTGGACGCACAGTTGGAAGAAGCGGCGCTGGATCTGGGCGCGAACGAATGGCAGGCTTTCCGCTACGTGACACTGCCGGCCATTCTGCCGGGGATCGTCGCGGCCGCGCTGCTGGCCTTTACGGTGTCGTTCGACGATTATGTCATCACCAGCATGGTGGCAGGCGTGGATTCGGAGACCCTTCCGATGGTGATTTACGCCATCGCCCGCCGGGGTGTGAATCCAGTGGTGAACGCGATCTCGGCGCTGATCGTGGTGGGATTCGGATCGCTGATTCTGATTTCCGAGAGGCTGCGGGCCGCGTGAACCGCCGCTATTTTCTGATGGGCGCCATGGGTCTCGCGGCTTGCAGCCGGGATCGGCGGCCGCGCCTGAATATTTTTAATTG
>Ga0302326_10017077_pt1 | contig 15156 bp, 14 predicted proteins | sample Palsa_T0_3_FD_202264 | JGI IMG/M metagenome (GOLD analysis project Ga0302326, IMG submission 202264) | Peat permafrost microbial communities from Stordalen Mire near Abisko, Sweden - Palsa_T0_3 | ecosystem: Environmental > Terrestrial > Soil > Palsa > Peat permafrost | place: Sweden: Abisko...
CGGCCTCGAACAGCCAGCCGTCGCTGTTGTAGGTGATGTCGGACGGGACGTCCCCGTCGACCCGGCTCATGATGTAGAACGGCGTCCCCAGCGCCGCTGGGTCGGGCTCCACCCAGACCGCCGCGGGCACCGGAACGTCGGTGAGCGTGTCCACCATCCGGATGACCCGGAACTCGCGCTCCATGTGATAGCTGGGGAAAACCGGGATATCCACCGGCCGCGGCGCGACCCGGGCGACCAGCCGCCGGGTCCGCCGGCCGCCGCCCTCGCCGCTGTCGCCGCCGCCGCCCCAGGTAGCGGTGAAGAACAGCGTCTCGCTTGACTGCCCGGTCGGCGGAACGGTCAGCTCCGTCACCGCGGGCGCCGACCCGGCCGGCAGTTTCCCGGCCAGCCACGCCGTCAGGTCGGCGCGGGTCCGGTCGGGGTCCCGGCTTGATTTCTGCAGGATCTCGTTCACAGGCGCTCGATGATGGTGGCGGTGGCCATGGCGCCGCCCGCGCACATGGTGATCAGGGCGGTGCTGGCGTCGCGCCGCTCGAGCTCGTGCAGCGCGCTGGTGATCAGACGGGCTCCGGTCGCGCCAACCGGGTGACCGAGGGCGATCGCGCCGCCGTTGACGTTGACCCGGTCCTCGTCCGGCTCAAGCACCTGCAGCCACGACAGCACCACGGAGGCGAACGCCTCGTTGACCTCGAACAGGTCGATGTCCGCGATCGTCCTGCCGCTGGCCGCGAGCACCCGCTGGGTGGCGGCGATCGGGCCGTCCAGGTGGAAGTACGGTTCGGCGCCGATCAGGCACTGCGCGACGATCCGCGCCCGCGGCCGCAGGCCGAGCGACTTCGCCCGGTCGGCGTCGGCCAGCAGCACCGCGGCGGCGCCGTCGGAGATCTGGGAGGACGTGCCCGCCGTGTGCAGGCCGTCGTCGAGCACCGGCTTGAGCCGCGCCAGCGCCTCGGCGCTGGTCTCGCGCAGCCCCCCGTCGGTGTCGATCGTCGCGTCGGCCGTCTTGACCGGGGTGATCTCCCGGTCGAAGCGCCCCGCCGCCGCCGCGGCCGCGGCACGCTGCTGCGAGCGCAGGCCGAACGCGTCGAGCTGCTCGCGCGAGAGCCCGCGTCGCCGCGCGATCCGCTCGGCCGCGACGAACTGGTTCGGCAGGTCGATGTCCCAGCTGTCGGGCCGGGGCGAGCCCACCCCGGTGCCGACGTTAGAGCGCAGCGGCACCCGCGACATCGCCTCCACCCCGCAGCCGACCCCGACGGTGATGGCGTCGGCCGCGATGAGCCCGGCGATCAGGTGCACCGCGTGCTGCGCGGAACCGCACTGCGCGTCAAGCGTCAGGCAGCCCGCCTGGTACGGCAGCCCCGCGTGCAGCCAGGCGGTCCTGGTGACGTTGCTCGACTGCTCGCCCGCCTGCGTCACGCAGCCGCCCGCGAGCTGCTCGACGGCGGCGGGCTCGATGCCCGCGCGGTCGAGCAGCGCGGCCTGCGCGGCGCCGAGGATCTCGGCCGCGTGCAGGCCCGATAGCGTGCCGCCGCGCCTGCCGATCGGAGTGCGCACGGCCTCGACGATCACCGCGGTTCCCACTAAGATCACTCTCCGATCGCGCCTCGCGTTGGTAGAACGCGTTCCGTTTCCGTGGTTGGCCTGCTGTGCCTACCGGTCTGTGCCCATCGGTTCCATCGACGGAGCCGATGTGTTGTAATCCAAGTAGAACACGTTCCATTTCTAAGCACACCGGAGGCAGCCGTGGCCGTGCCGGATATCCCGCCCGGGTTCGACTTCACCGACCCGGACCTGTACGCCAGCCGGGTCCCCACGCAGGAGTTCGCCGAGCTGCGCCGGACCTCGCCGGTCTGGTGGAACGCCCAGCGCCGCGGCTCGGCCGGCTTCGACGACGAGGGCTTCTGGGCGGTGACCAGGCACGCCGACATCATCGACGTCTCCCGGCGCAGCGATGTCTACTCGAGCTGGGAGAACACCGCGCTCATCCGCTTCGACGAGAGCATCGACCGGGACTCCATCGAGATGCAGCGGGTGATCCTGCTCAACATGGACCCGCCGCAGCAGACCAAGGTGCGCGGGATCGTCTCCCGCGGCTTCACACCACGATCGATCGGCAACATGGAGGGCAACCTGCGCGCGCGGGCCGAGCGCATCGTGGCCACCGCCCTGGCCGAGGGAACCGGCGACTTCGTAACCGACGTCGCCTGCGAGCTGCCGCTGCAGGCGATCGCGGAGCTGATCGGCGTGCCGCAGGAGGACAGGAAGCAGATCTTCGAGTGGTCGAACCAGATGATCGGCTACGACGACCCGGAATTCGCCGAGGCCGGGACCGTCGCGGCGATGGAGCTGCTGACCTACGCGATGGAGATGGCCGAGGCCCGCAAGGTCGAACCGCGCGACGACATCATCACCAAGCTGGTCAACGCGGAGATCGACGGCGAGCAGCTGTCGTCGGACGAGTTCGGCTACTTCGTGCTCATGCTCGCGGTGGCCGGCAACGAGACCACCCGCAACGCGATCTCGCACGGCATGCAGGCGTTCTTCGACCACCCGGACCAGTGGGAGCTGTTCAAGTCGGAGCGGCCGGAAACGGCGGCCGACGAGATCATCCGGTGGGGCACCCCGGTGACGGTGTTCCAGCGCACCGCGACGGCCGACACCGAGCTGGCCGGCCAGCAGATCAAGCAGGGGCAGCGGGTCGGCCTGTTCTACCGGTCGGGCAACTTCGACGAGGACGTCTTCGACCACCCCGAGCGGTTCGACATCCGCCGCGACCCTAACCCGCACCTCGGCCTGGGCGGCTTCGGCGCGCACTACTGCCTCGGCGCCAGCCTGGCCAAGCTCGAGATCGGGCTGATCTTCAACGCCATCGCCGACGCGATGCCGGACATCCGTCCGGCGGGCCTGCCGCAGCGGCTGCGGTCCGGCTGGCTCAACGGGATGAAGCACCTGCCGGTCAGCTATCGCTAGACCGGGTAAAACCACCGTCCGTTCGAAATGAAAGATCTTAAAATCCTTTCCCCCGAACGGACCGGTGGTTTGACCGGTCTCAGCGCTTTCGGCCTACGGCGCACCACGCGGCCGATCTGCCGCTGGTGTCGGTCGCGGCGTCGGCCTGCCGGAGGATCGCGGACGTGTCGCGCAGGTCCGCGTCGATGTACTCGGTGACGCCCGCCGGGTCACACTCGGGTCGACCTTGAGCCACGCCTCCACGGCCTCGCGGTCGGCCTCGAAGTTGTCCTTGCCGCCGAGCACGTAGTCGTACATCCGGGCCTGGTTCGCCACACTCGTGTCGAACGGCAGTGACCTGGCCTTGTCGGCTGTCATCGCAAAAACCCTTTTCCCGCCGCCGTCGGCCATAATACGGGTCACGGGCCCGGGTCGCTCGACACCACCCACATCGAGAAGTACTGCGAGCCGCCGCCGTAGGCGTGGCCGAGCGCGGTGCGCGCGCCAGGCACCTGGTGCGCGCCCGCCTTGCCCATCACCTGAAGCGCCGCCTCGGCGAACCGGAGCAGGCCGGACGCGCCGATCGGGTTGGAGGACAGGACGCCGCCGGACGGGTTGACCGGCAGCCGCCCGCCGATCTCGGTCTCGCCCGCCTCGGTCAGCCGCCAGCCCTCGCCGGGCGCGGCGAAGCCGAGGTTCTCCAGCCACATCGGCTCGTACCAGGAGAACGGCACGTAGATCTCGGCCACGTCGATCTCGTCAATCGGGGAGGTGATGCCCGCGTGCCGCCACAGCGCGGCCGCGGCCGCGAGGCCGGCCCGCGGGTTCACCGGGTCCTTGCCAGAGAACATCGTCGGCTCGGTCCGCATCGCGGTCGCCCGTATCCACGCCACCGGTCCGGGCGCGGCCGCCGCCGCCTCCTCATCGCCGATGATCACCGCGCACGCGCCGTCCGACGACGGGCAGGTCTCGTCGTAGCGGACCGGATCCCAGAGCATCGGCGACGCCTGCACCGATTCCAGCGTGACGTCCGGCTGCTGCAGGTGGGCATAGGGGTTCCGCGCGCCGTTGCGGCGGTCCTTGACCGCGACCATCGCGCCGATGTGCGACGGCGCGCCGCTGCGGCGGATGTAGGCGCGGATGTGCGGCGCGAAGTAGCCGCCGGCCCCGGCCACGACCTGGATGCTGAACGGCGGCGCGATCGACAGCGCCCACATCGCGTTAGACTCCGACTGCTTCTCGAACGCGACCGCCAGCACCCGCCGGTGAACGCCGGCCTGCACCAGGTTGGCGGTGACGATGCCGGTGGCGCCGCCGACCGAGCCCGCGGTGTGCACCCGCAGCAGCGGCTTGCCGACCGCGCCGAGCGCGTCCGCCAGGTAAAGCTCGGGCATCATCACGCCCTCGAACAGGTCGGGCGCCTTCCCCACCACGACCGCGTCGATGTCGGCGAAGGTGAGCCCGGCGTCGGCCAGCGCGCGGTCGGCCGCCTCCCGGCACAGTCCCGCGATCGACACGTCGGTGCGCTTGGAGCGGTGCCTGGTCTGCCCGACACCGAGAACCGCGGCTTTCATCGACCCTCCAGCACGCAGACGAGGTTCTGTTGCAGCGCCGGGCCGCTGGTCGCGTGCCCGAGCGAGCGTGACGCGCGGCCGGACATGATCGCCTGCGCCGCGCAGCCGATCCGCGCGAGCCCGGCCGCGAACATGGGGTTGGCGCACAGCGCGCCGCCGGACGGGTTGACGTCGACCTCGCCGCCGAGCCCGAGCGCCCGGCGCAGCAGGATCTCCTGGTGGGTGAAGGGCGCGTGCAGCTCGGCGACGTCGACCGCCGCGTCCCCGGCGGGGGAGAGGGGCGTGAGGGTGGGCAGGGCGAGCAGGTCCCGCGCCCCGAGCGAGCCCGACTCGATCCGGTGCCCGAACCCGGTGATCCAGGCCGGCCGGTCGCACAGCTCGCGCGCCCGCTGGCCGGACGCCAGGATCACGACCGACGCCCCGTCGCCAACCGGGGCGCAGTCGTGCGCCCGCAGCGGGTCGGCGACGTAGCGGCGGCCGAGCAGATCCTCGATCGAGACGTCGCCCGACACCTGCGCCTGCGGGTTCGAGACCGCCGCCGCCCGGCAGCGCGCCGCGACCTCCGCCATGTCCTTCTCGGTCCACAGGCCGGCCTCGATCCCGAGCCGCGCCTGCAGCGCCGCCACCGACACCGAGTCGGGCCAGAGCGGGGCCGCCAGGTACGGGTCGAGCTGCAGCGCCAGCACGCGCCGGAGCTCGGCCCCGGAGGACTTCCCGAATCCGTAGGCGAGGGCGATCTCGGCCTCGCCGCAGGCGATCTTCACCCACGCCTCGTAGAGCGCCCAGGCACCGTCCATCTCCACGTGCGACTCCATGATCGGCGGGACCGCGCCGATCGCGTCCACCGCCTGCACGAACGAGAAGGCGCGCCCGGCCAGGTAATCCGACGACCCCGAGCACCAGAACCCGATGTCGGCCTTGGTCAGCCCGGTCGCGCGGAACACGTCGGCGAAGATCGGCACCAGCATCTCGACGCCGCCGGTGGTCGCGTCGTCGCGGACACCGACCGGCGACTGGGCGAAGCCGACAACGGCCACCTCAGTCAATTCAACCTCGCAGTCAAATGAACCTCGCATAGGTCTCGTACGGGGCGTCGGGCTCGCCGGCCGGCGCGAAGTGGCTGATGGTCTCGGCCGTCGTGTCCCGTTCCGCGGGCGGCCGCCACACCGCCCGCACGCGCATGCCCAGGTGCACGTCACCCGGGTCGCAGCCGAGGATGAGATGCTGAAACGCGATGTCCGCCCCGTCGAGCAGCACCGCCGCCGCCACGTAGGGCGGGGTGACGCGCTGGCCCGGGTACCCCACGTTCACAATCGAGAACGTGGTGACGGTCCCGGTGTCGGGCAGCTCGACCTCGCTGTTGGCCGGCACCCCGTCGGCCGGGCACACCCCACGGGACGGGATGTACACCTTCCCGCAGGCGGGGCAGCGCTGCCCGATCAGCCTGCCTTCGGCCAGGCCGCGCAGGTAGGCGCTCTCCGCGGCGGAGGCGGTGTGCTCGTACCGCAGCCGCACCGGGGCGATCGTCATCGTGACCGGATCGGAGTCGGCCTGCGCCGACGGCGCGGCTCCGGCGTCGTCTCCCGGTTCGAAGCAGGCGATGTCGCGGATGCTCCCCACCCGCTCGGCCGCCCAGCGCGGCCGGACGCGCATGCCCGTCCGCATCGCGGCGGCCGACCCGGCGTCCACCGCGTGCAGCATCGCGGTGTCCGCGCCGTCCAGCCGGATCAGCGCCCATCCGAACGAGCGGTCGAGCGGCTGGCCCGCCAGCGGGGCCGGCTGCCACGACCAGGTCACCACGGTCCCGGCCGGGCCGACCTCGACCAGGTCCTGCTGCTGCGGCGGGCGGGCGGTCACCGGGTCGTACTCGAACGGCGGCGCGTGCACCCGGCCGTCGGCGCCGCGCGCCCCGAGGATGCGCCCGCCCCTGAGCGCGGTCATGAACTGGCCGAGCACCGGCCCGAGCGACCGCGTGTAGTCGAAGGCGATCTCCATCGGCGCGTGCAGCTGTGTCTCCGTCACGCGGTCAGTCTCCGTCACCCGATCATTGTAGAACGTGTTCTAGTAATTGCTTGTCTCAACTTAGAACGCGTTCTAGATTAGGCGCGTGAGCGACATCGGCTTGTGGACCATCGCCGCCCAGACCCCGGACCGGGCGGCGGTGATCGAACCCGACGGCACCGTGGTCAGCTACGCCGCCCTCGCCGCGCGAGCGGACCAGCTGGGGCGCGGCCTGCAGGCACTCGGGCTGGCCCCGGGCGCCACCGTGGCCGGGCTGCTGCCCAACGGCGCCGACGCGCTCGCGCTGTTCTTCGCCGCGCTGGAGACCGGGCTCTACGTGGTGCCGCTGAACTGGCACCTGACCGCGGCCGAGGTCGCCTACATTCTCGCCGACAGCGAGGCCGGCGCGTTCGTGGCGCACCAGCGGTTCGCCGGCGTCGCGGCCGTCGCGGCCGACCTGGCCGGGATCGCCGCGGTGGCCCGGTTCTCGGTCGGCGCAGTTCCCGGGTTCGCGCCGCTGGCCGATCTCGGCGCCGACGGCGCGGGCCGGCCGCGGCAGCGCACGACGGGCGCTCCCATGGTCTACACGTCGGGCACGTCGGGCCGCCCCAAGGGCGTGCGACGCGCGCTGACGGGCGAGGACCCGGACCAGGTGCCGCCCGCCAGCACCTGGTTCTTCGGCCTGTTCGGGCTCAAGCCGTTCGACGATCACGTCCACCTGTGCTGCTCGCCGCTCTACCACACGGCGGTGCTGAACTTCGCGACGATCTCCATCCAGCTCGGCCACCCGGTCGTGCTGATGGACCGCTTCGATCCTGAGACCATGCTCGCCCTGATCGAGCGGCACCGCGCGACCCACTCCCACATGGTGCCGACGCAGTTCCGGCGGCTGCTCGCGCTGCCGGAGGAGGTCCGCTCCCGCTACGACGTGAGCTCGCTGCGCGCCGCTATCCACGGCGCCGCGCCGTGCCCGCAGGAGGTCAAGCGGCGGATGCTGGACTGGTGGGGACCGGTGGTGACCGAGTACTACGCGGCGACCGAGGGCGGCGGGGCCGGCATCACCGCCCAGGAGTGGCTGGCCAAGCCGGGATCGGTCGGCAAGGCCTGGCCGGGAGCCGAGGTGCGGGTACTCGACGACAACGGCGACGACCTGCCGACGGGGGAGCCCGGGCTCGTCTACCTGCGGATGGGCACCTCCACCTTCGACTATCACAAGGACCGGAACAAGACGCTGGCCTCACGCGCCCGCGGCATGTTCACCGTCGGCGACATCGGCTACCTGGACGCGGACGGCTACCTCTACCTCTGTGACCGCAAGGGCGACATGATCATCTCGGGCGGGGTCAACATCTACCCGGCGGAGATCGAATCGGAGCTGTCCTGCCATCCGGCGGTCGAGGACGTCGCCGTATTCGGCATCCCGCACGAGGAGTGGGGCGAGGAGATCAAGGCGGTCGTGCAGCCGGTGGAGGGGATCACGCCCGGCCCCGAGCTGACCGCGGCGCTGCTGGACTTCCTCGGCGGCCGAATCGCCAAGTTCAAGCTGCCGCGGACGATCGACTACGTCGCCGAACTGCCGCGCGAGCCCAACGGGAAGCTCTACAAACGCCGGCTCCGCGACCCGTACTGGACCGGGCGCGAGCGGGTGATCTGACGGGCGCGAGCGCGGGCGTCAGGCGGCCTTGGCGGGATTGGCGGGATTGGCGGGGAACTGCACGGCCGGCTTGATGACGACCGGGAGATACGTGCGGACGACCGGGTGGGCGCTGTGGGTGGCCACGATGACCAGCGCGGCGACGGCGACGGCGATCAGCGCGATCCCGGTCCAGCCGAGGATCAGCCCGGCCCGCGCTAGGCCGTCGCCCTCCTGCCCGGTCCGGCGCAGCTGCCGCCGGGCGGAGTGACTGAGCACGATCGCGGGTACCGCGGTCAGGCCCACGGTGAAGAACCCGGCTACGCCGCAGACCAGCGCCGCTATCGCCATCGAGTTGGTGCTGGTCCGGGCCGGCTGCCGCGGTGGATAGCAGACGTCCGGGTAGTGAGCGGCGCCGGCCAGCGGCCCGGCGGGCAGGTCCGCGACGAGCGCGCCGAGCTCGCCGTAGGTGCGGGCGGCGTAGACGCGGGCGGTCCGGTCGTCGTACTCGGCCTTGGTGAGCCTGCCCTCGGCGAAGCCGCCCTGCAGGACGCCGATCGCGCGATCGCGGTCCGCGTCGGCGGCCAGCATCAGCGTGGCCTGAAAGCCAGGGTCGACTGCCATCGGGGCCTCCTGTCAACGATTGGACACTACCCCGGCTAACGAATGAGCGGTGCGGTTTTGCACCCTGCCCGTCTGCACCCTGCCCGTCTGCACCCTGCCCGTCTGCACCCTGCCCGTCTGCACCCTGCCCGCCGCGTCAGGCGTCGCGGAATTCCGGGCGGCGTTTCTCGGTGAACGCGCGCGGGCCTTCCCTCGCGTCGTCGCTCGCGAACACCGCGGCGCCGATCTTGGCCTCGATCGCGAACGCGTCGTTCTCGGCCATTCCCTCGGTCTCCCGGATCGCGGCCAGGATCCCCCGCACGGCGACCGGGCCGTTCGCGGCGATCAGCGCGGCGACCTCGAGCGCCTTGGCCAGCGCCTGCCCGTCCGGCACGACGTGGCCGATGAGCCCCATCGAAAGCGCTTCCGCGGCGCTGATGTGCCGCCCGGTCAGCAGCAGCTCGGCCGCCAGCGTGTAAGGGATCTGCCTGGTCAGCCGAACCGCCGAGCCGCCAAGCGGGAACAGGCCCCAGCGCGCCTCGGAGACGCCGAACCGCGCGCTCTCGCCCGCCACCCGGATGTCGCACGCCTGCAGGATCTCGGTCCCGCCGGCGATGGCAGGCCCCTCCACCGCGGCGATCAGCGGCTTGGTCAGGCGGCGCCCCTTGAGCAGCGGCTCGATCAGCGACAGGTCGAAGTCGCCCAGCCGTGAACCGGGGTGGTCGCTGGTCATCGCCTTGAGGTCGGCGCCCGCGCAGAACGCGTCGCCCGCCCCGGTCAGCACGCACACCCGGATGCGCGGGTCGGCGTCGACCTGATCCCAGGCCTGCCGCATGAGCGCCATCATCGGCCCGCTGAGCGCGTTGCGCGCCTCCGGCCGGTTCATCGTGACGATAAGAACGTGTCCGCGCTGCTCGATCAGCGCGTGGGGCTGTTCTCCCGCGTCTCCCGCGCTCAAGGTACCTCCCGTTCAGGGCTTGCCCTAAACAGTAACACGTTCTAGTTTCTACCCATGGCACTGAATATGGCCGACATCTTCGAGCATGCCGTCGACGCCTTCCCCGAGCGGGTCGCGCTGATCTACGGCGACCGCCGGGTCACCTACCGCGAGCTCGAGGACGAGGCCAATCGCCTGGCCCACCACCTGGCCGCCCAGGGGACCGGCCCCGGCGGCCACGTCGGCCTCTATGCCAGCAACTCGGTCGAGGCGGTGGAAACGCTGCTCGCCGCGATCAAGCTGCGCGCGGTGGCGATCAACATCAACTTCCGCTACCGGCAGGGCGAACTCGCCTATCACCTGCGGGACGGCGACCTGTCCGCTCTCGTCCACGATCAGGACCTTGCGCCGGTCGTCGAGGCCGTGGTGTCCCCCGGGCTGCCGCGCGTGTCGATCGGCGGAAACTACGGCGAGGCGCTCTCGGCCGCGTCGGGGGCGCGTGACTTCGGCCCGCGCAGCGCCGACGACATCTACATCATCTACACCGGGGGCACCACCGGGCACCCCAAGGGGGTCATGTGGCGGCACGAGGACATCTGGCGCACGCTCGGCGGCGGCATCGACTTCATCACCGGCGAGCGGCTGGAAGACGAGTGGGCGCAGTCGCGCGCGGGCGCCGGCGACAACAGCATGGTGCGGATGGCCCCGGCGCCGCTCATTCACGGCGCCGCCATGGTGGCCACGCTGGCCTGCCTGTTCGTCGGGGACACGGCCGTGATCATGCCGAAGTTCGATCCGCACGCGATCTGGCAGGCGGTGCAGCGGCATCAGGTCAACGTGCTGTCGATCATCGGCGACGCGATGGCCCGGCCGCTGATGGAGGCGCTCGGCGCCGCCGACTACGACACCTCCTCGCTCGTCTCCGTCAACTCCACGGCGGCGCTGTTCTCGCCCGCGGTCAAGGACGCGTGCACGAAGGCGCTGCCCAACGTGTTCCTGAGCGAGGCGATCGGCTCGACCGAGACCGGCTTCGCCGGCATCGCGTTCGTCGGCGCGGGTGACGAGCAGCGGGGCGGCCCCACGGTGACCGCCGGGCCGGACGTCATCGTGATCGACGAGGCCGGCGGCGTGTGCGGCCCCGGGCAGACCGGCAAGCTGGCGCGCGGCGGGCACATCCCGCTCGGCTACTACAAGGACCCGGTCAAGACGGCCGAGATGTTCGCCGAGGTCAACGGCAAGCGCTACGCGGTGCCCGGCGACTGGGCGCGGGTGGAGGAGGACGGCACGATCACCCTGCTCGGCCGGGGCAACACCTGCGTGAACACCGGGGGCGAGAAGGTCTACCCGGAAGAGGTCGAGGGCGCGCTGAAGTCGCATCCCGACGTGTTCGACGCGCTGGTCATCGGGGTGCCCGACGACCGCCTTGGCCACCGGGTGGCCGCGCTCGTCCAGCTCCGCCCGGGTGTCACCGCTGACCCGGGCGCCCTGCAGGCGCATGTGCGCGGCCAGTTGGCCGGCTACAAGACGCCGCGCACGATCTGGTTCGTGGACTCGGTCGGCCGTACCGTGTCTGGCAAGGCCGACTACGGGTGGGCACGGCGGTACGTCGCCGAGCATCCGCCCGCCACCTTCGCGCAAACAGAGAGGGCCCCTTGACCGTGCGGACGCCTGTGTGCGATCTCCTGGGCATCGAGCACCCGATCGTCGGATTCACGCCGTCGGAGCACGTCGCGGCCGCGATCAGCCGGGCCGGCGGCCTGGGTGTGCTCGGCTGCGTCCGCTTCAACGACCCCGCCGAGCTGGATTCGGCCCTGGACTGGATGGACGCGAACACCGACGGGCGGCCCTACGGCGTGGACGTGGTCATGCCCGCCCGGGTACCGGCCGAGGGCGCCGTCAGGGACCTGGAAGCGATGATTCCGCGCGCGCACTGGGACTTCGTCGAGCAGACGCTGCATGATCTCGGTGTGCCGCCGTTGCCGGACGGCGTGCCCGGCGGCGAGGGCGTGATCGGCTGGCTGCATTCGGTCGCCCGCAAGCATGTCGAGGTCGCGCTGTCTCATCCCGCCCGCCTGATCGCGAACGCGCTCGGGCCGCCGCCGCCGGACGTCATCGCCAGCGCGCACGAGCGCGGCATGCTGGTGGCCGCGCTGGCAGGCAAGGCGCAGCACGCCCGCGACCAGATCGCCAGCGGGGTGGACATCGTGGTCGCCCAGGGGTACGAGGCGGGCGGGCACACCGGCGAGATCGGGAGCATGGTGCTCATCCCGGAGATCGTCGACGCGGTCGGCGACCGGGTGCCGGTGCTGGCCGCGGGCGGGATCGGCTGCGGACGCCAGATCGCGGCCGCGCTCGCGCTCGGCGCGGCCGGGGTCTGGATGGGCTCGGCCTGGCTCCTCACCCGCGAGTACACGCTGACGACCAGCGCCCCCGCGGTCCAGGAGGCGCTGCTCGCGGCCACCTCGTCGGACACCGTCCGTTCCCGGATCTACAGCGGGAAGCCGGCCCGGCTGCTCAAGAACCGCTGGACGGCGGCGTGGGAGCAGCCCGATGCCCCCGAGCCGCTGCGGATGCCGCTGCAGAACCTGCTGGTCGCGCAGGCCCACCAGCGGCTCATGCACGCGGGCCAGCCGGACGTGGTCCCGATGCCGGCCGGGCAGATCGTGGGCCGGATCAGCGAGATCCGCCCGGTGGAGGACGTGATCGCGACGCTCGTACGCGAGACGGACGAGGCCCTGGACCGGCTCCGGTGAGGATCGCGGTAGCGGCCGGGTACTGGGGCGCCGGGCCCCCGGCGGGCGCGGCGGACCTGTTCGACGCGGCCGAGCGCCTCAAGCTGGATCAGGTGTGGACGGCGGAAGCCTACGGCAGCGACGCGTGGACGCCGCTGGCCTGGTGGGGATCGCGGACGTCGCGGGTCCAGCTGGGCACGTCGGTCTCGCAGCTGTCAGCGCGGCCGCCGGTGACCCTGGCGATGACGGCGATGACGATGGATCACCTCACCGGGGGCCGGGTCCTGCTCGGCGTCGGCACCAGCAACCCGCAGGTGGTGGAGGGGTGGTACGGCCAGCCGTACCCGCGCCCGCTGGAGCGCACCCGGGAGTACATCGACATCCTGCGGATGGTCATCGCGCGCGAGCAGCCGGTCAGCTACGACGGCAAGCACTACCAGCTCCCGCTGCAGGCGGGCACGGGTCTGGGCAAGCCGCTGCGCTCCATCCTGCACCCGTACCGGACCGAGATCCCGATCTACCTCGGCGCGGAGGGGCCGCGGAACGTGGCGCTGGCGGCCGAGATCGCGGACGGATGGAACGTCATCTTCTTCTCGCCCGCGATGAACGGCTTCTACGCCGACGCCCTCGCCGAGGGCTTCGCCCGCCCCGGCGCCAGGCACTCAAGCGAGACCTTCGACGTCGTCGGCGGCCCGATGGCGATCATCCCCGACGACGACCTCGAGCGCGCGGCCGATCGTCTGCGGCCCACGCTCGCGCTCTACATTGGCGGCATGGGCGCGCGCGGCGTCAACTTCCACCACGAGGTGTTCGCCCGGATGGGGTACGAGGCGGAGGCCGTCGCCATCCAGGACGCCTACCTGGCCGGCGACAAGAAGAGCGCCATCGCGGCGGTTCCCACCCGGCTGGTGGAGGACGTTGCGCTGATCGGCCCCTGGGCCAAGATCACCGACGAGCTCCAGCGCTGGAAGCAGACCGTGCTCACCACGTTCTCCGTCAACTGCGACCTTCGCCTGCTCGACAAGGTGACCGACCTGGTCCGGTGAGTTGGATGGCCACCGGCGATGCCTTCGGCCAGTTCCCGCCTGTCTGCAGCATCAGGGCTTCCGCGCCACCCCGCCGTAGATGTTGACTTCGGCCGGCGCCGGGCGGGGCACGTTGCCTTCCGGCCGCCACTCCGACACCAGCACGACGCCGGGCGGCACGAGCTCGAGACCCGAAAACGCCAGCGCGGCGAACTCGTCGGAATCGCGCACCTGCAGCGGAACCCCGGACGACCGGTAGGTGCGCGTCGTCGCGGCCGCCTCGGCCGGGAGGTGCTCTCCCGTCACGTGCGAGGCGACCAGGTAACTGCCGGACGGCAGCGCGTCGAGAAGCGTCGCGATGGCGGCCGCGGGCTTGAACTCGTCGTGGATGAAGTGCAGGATCGCGACCAGCATCAGCGCGATCGGCTGGCTGAAGTCCAGCAGCTCCCGCACCGTCGGCGACGACAGGATGGCCGCGGGGTCCCGCAGGTCGGCCTGGACGTAGGCGGTGCGGCCCTCGGCGGACGAGGTGAGCAGCGCCCGCGCGTGCGCCAGCACCAGCGGGTCGTTGTCGGCGTACACCACGCGGGCTGAAGGCTCCACCGCCTGCGCCACGTCGTGCACGTTGTTCGCGGTCGGCAGCCCGGTCCCGATATCGAGGAACTGCCGGATGCCGGCCTCCGCCACCAGGTACCGGACCGCACGGCCGAGAAAAGCGCGGTTCTCCCGGGCCGCGATCCGGGTGGTCGGCGCGCTGGCGAGAACCGTCTCCGCCGTCTCGCGGTCAGCGGCGAAGTGGTTCTTACCGCCCAGGAAATAGTCATACATCCGGGCCGGGTGCGGCCTTGAGGTATCGACTTCCGGGGGTAGCTCGGCCACCAGTCAGCTCCTTAACGTCAGCAACGGCCGCAGGGCCCATCACGGCTTACGGTCAGCCGCGCCTAGTATTTCACCCCTATGTGCGTGGATGGGACAGATGCCAGACGGCTGTCCCCCGCTACCGCCGGGAGCCGCGGGTGCGGAGCATCATCCACGCCACGATGGCCACGGCCACCAGCACCCAGGGCGTGAACAGGAGGTGCACGGCGAAGCCGATGATGATGACGGCCACGACGGCGATGAGAGCAAGGGCGATGATCCAGAACATGGTGATCGGTCTCCGTTGGGATGTGAGCTGGCCGCGGTGTGCCGCGCCCATGACTCAAGGCTGCCGCGGACGGCGCCCGCCGTCGATCGGGATCGGCCCCGGTTCACCCCCTGACCATCCCTGATCCACCCCCGGACGGCATCGGGGACATCCCTGACTCGCCTGAGCGCGATCGCCGCCTGCGCCACCGTAGGCTGTGCCACGATGCATCCTGGCCGACAACGGCAGCAACTGGTACTTCGGCGGCACCGCTTACCCGCAATGGCCCAACGACCTGGTATCCCTGCTCAAGAAGATCCCGGCCAGGGACTTCCAGGCCGTCAACACTTCCTGCCTCATGGTCAACCGCAACTCAGGCCAGGTCCGGGCCCGCTCCGGCTGCCCCATCGGCTGACCCTCGAAATCCCGGACTAGGCGGCCCGGCTTGTCGGCGGTGGCGGTGAGTGGCTGTGCTGGACCTGTCCGTCGGGCCCGTAGACCGAGACGCCGCCGTCGGGGTTCAGGATGATCTCCCAGCCCCACCGGTGAATGCAGACGTCATGGTGGAATTGG
>Ga0302326_10017082_pt1 | contig 15154 bp, 10 predicted proteins | sample Palsa_T0_3_FD_202264 | JGI IMG/M metagenome (GOLD analysis project Ga0302326, IMG submission 202264) | Peat permafrost microbial communities from Stordalen Mire near Abisko, Sweden - Palsa_T0_3 | ecosystem: Environmental > Terrestrial > Soil > Palsa > Peat permafrost | place: Sweden: Abisko...
CCCCGGCCACCGATGACGTACCTCGAACCGCAGCTCGGAGAGATCCCTGCCCCGGTAGCCCAGGCCACGACCAAGCCGTTCTGGGAGGGGTGCGCCGAGCGGCGCCTCCTGTTCTTGCGCTGCGCGCCGTGTGGGTACGCGCTGCACCCGCCGGCCGTCGCGTGCAGCCACTGTGGTGGTCGCCAGCTTGCGTGGGAGCAGAGCGGTGGGCGGGGTACCGTCTACAGCTGGACCCGGATATGGAGGCCGCAGACCCCGGCGTTCGTGGTCCCCTACGTGGCGGTCATCGTGGAGCTCGACGAGGGGTGGTCGCTCGTCTCCAATCTCATCGGGTGTGACTCCGACGAGGCGGCCATCGGCATGCGGGTGGAGGTCGACTTCCACGCCATTGCCGGTGGTGCGGTGCTGCCCTACTTCCGGCCCCTCGCCGGACGCTCGCCATGAGCCGGCGCCCCACCGCGCCGCTGGCCGATGTCGCCATCGTCGGCGTGCACAACACCGAACAGGCCCGTCACCTCCCGGGTAAGGACTCCATGTCGGTGGCGTTCGAGGCGGCGTACGGGGCGCTCAGCGACGCGGGCCTGACCCCGCTCGATGTCGATGGAGTGGCCGGACCACTGAGCAGCGACTTCATCTACCAGACGGGGATCGCCCCGGCGTGGTACACGCACAACGCGGTGGGCATCCCCACGCTCCTCGAGAGCGTCTTCGCCATTCAATCCGGTATGGCCACGGTCGTGCTGGTGCTCTCCGGCACGGCAGGTCGTTACACGGCGCGCGAGGCGACGGCTCCGTGGACGCGCCCCAACAACGAGATGGTGGAGCCGTTCGGGATGTTCACCGCGACGCAGTTCGCACTGGTGGCGCAGCGCTACCTCTACGAGTACGGGGTGCCGGCGGAGGCCCTGGCCACGGTGGCGGCGACGATCAGGAACAACGGGCACGTCAATCCGGACGCGCTCTACTACGGCAAGGGCCCGTACACGCCGCAGGACATACTGGCGAGCCGGTTGATCGCCGAGCCGTACCACCTTCTCGACTGCGCATCGACCTCGGAGGGGGGAGCGGCCCTCATCCTGGCTCGGGCCGACGTGGCCCAGAACGCCTCCCCACGGCCCGTCTACCTGCTCGCCGGCGGGGCGGAGCAGTTCGGGCCGTCGTACCGGTACCCTCCCCGCCTCGATCTGCACGGCCGCGGCGACCACGATCTGACCCTCCAGTTCCTGGGCCGCAGGATCTTCGAGAGGGCCCTGGGCCAGGCGGGGCTGGTGCACGCCGACGTCGACGTGTTGGAGCTCTACGATCCATTCTCCTTCGAGATCATCCGGCAGTTGGAGGCCTTCGGGTTCTGCGGTGTCGGCGAGGGTGGTGACTTCGTGCTCGACGGCACGATCGGCCCCGGCGGACGGTTTCCCGTCACCACCGACGGTGGCACGATGTCCTTCGGCCATCCCGGTGAGTTGACCCAGAAGCTGCAGCGGGTCATCAGGGGCGTCCAGCAGCTGCGCGGCACGTGCCGTTCCAACCAGAAGCCGGGAGCCGAGATCGCGCTCTGTACGGGCGGAGGTTCGGGACCGCTCTTCATGGATCTCCTCCTGCTGTCCGCCGCCCCGCCCTAGCCACCACCTCGGAGCGGCGAGCACGGGACGTCGCTGGCCCGACCCCTTATACTCCCGCCAAATGCGACCACTTCCCCTGCTCACACCGGACAACGAATTCTTCTGGACCTCCGGTGCGGACGGGCTGTTGCGGTTCCGCCGCTGCGCCGTGTGCCGGTCGTACCAGCATCCCATGGGCCCGATCTGCCGCACCTGTGGGTCCGCAGACCTTGCGCCCGAGGCGGTCAGCGGCCACGGCGTGGTGGTGGGCTTCACCATCAACGAGCACAGCTGGAGCCCCGACTTCACGCCGCCGTACGTCATCGCGATCGTGGCGATCGACGAGGATGCCCGGGTCCGCCTGACCACCAACCTGGTCGACATTCCGCACGACGAGGTGTTCGTGGGCCAGCGGGTCTCCGTCGTCTTCGAACACGTCGAGGACGTGTGGATCCCCAACTTCACCGCCCGCACCGACCTCACCGAGCCGGGCCCCATCCCCGAGGACGAGCCCATCGCCCCCCACGTGCGCCCGATGATCGGGGCCGACAAGGACAAGTTCGAGCACAAGGTGGCGCTGACCGGTATCGGCATGTCCAAGATCAGCCGCCACTCCGGCGTCGACCCGCTCTCGCTGACCATCGACGCCTGCCGCCAGGCCGTGGCCGACGCCGGGCTCTCCATGTCCGATATCGACGGCCTGTCGACCTATCCGGGCGGACCGGCGTCGAGCGGGTTCTCAGAGGGCGGGGTGCCCGCGCTCGAAGAGAGCCTCCGGGTGCGGCCGACCTGGTTCAACGGCTCCATGGAGACCCCCGGGCAGGGAGGGTCGGTCGTCAACGCCATGCTGGCCGTCGCCGCCGGCATCTGCCGCCACGTGCTGTGCTTCCGCACGGTGTGGGAGTCCTCTGCCAACGACCGGCGGCGAGCGCAACCTCCGGCGAGCGTGCGCCTCGAGGGGGACTTCGCCACCTGGCGGCACGTGTTCGGGGCGATGAGCGCCGCCAACTGGATCGGCATGAACGCCTCGAACCACTTCCACAAGTACGGCACGACGCGCGACGCCCTGGCGGCGGTGGCTCTCAACGCCCGGCGCAACGCTGCCCTGAATCCCGCCGCCATCTACCGCGAGCCGCTCACCATCGACGACTACTACGCCGCCCGGATGATCACCACACCGTTCGGGCTCTACGACTGTGACGTCCCGGTCGACGGATCGGTCGCCGTCGTCGTCTCGGCGAAGGACGCGGCGCGTGACGGACCCCGCCCCCCGATCCTGGTGGAGTCGGTGGGTACGCAGATCGTCGAGCGGTTGAGCTGGGACCAGGGAACGCTGAGCCATGAGCCCCAGACACAGGGCCCGGCCGCCCACCTGTGGTCCAGGTCGTCGCTGACCCAGGCCGACGTCGACCTGGCCGAGCTCTACGACGGGTTCACCTTCAACTGTCTGAGCTGGATCGAGGCCCTCGGCTTCTGTGGCATCGGCGAGATCGGCGACTATCTGGCCGATCCCGACCGCATCTCACTGGGCGGCGAGTTGCCGCTCAACACGTTCGGGGGCCAGCTGTCGGCGGGTCGGACGCACGGCTACGGCTACATCCACGAGGCCGTCGTGCAGCTGCGCGGCGACGCCGGCGCCCGGCAGGTGGCCAACGCCGAGGTGGCGGTGGTGAGCACCGGAGGGGGCACGCCCGGGGGGTGTTTCCTCTTCACGACCGATCGCTGACGGCTCGCTGACGGCGCTACGACCGATCGCAGGCTGCGAGCCCGGAGGGCCCGCCCACGAGCCCGCCCACGGGCCTGCCCCGAACGACGACCCAGGACGGCAACGCCGCTGACCTGCGGAGGCCCGGAGAGGCCGTGGTAGATTGGCACAAATGCTGTAGAGACACGGGGAGGGTTCGCAGTGGAATCGGACGACATGATCCTGGTGAGCGTGGACGACCATGTCGTCGAGCCGCCCAACCTCTTCGAGGGGCGACTGCCCGCCAAGTACGCCGACCTTGCCCCCACGTTCATCACCCGCTCCGACGGCACCAACGCGTGGCTGTACGAGGGGGTCGAGCACGCCAACGTCGCTCTCAACGCCGTGGCCGGGCGACCTCCCGAGGAGTTCGGTTTGGAGCCCACGTCGCTCGACGAAATCCGTCCCGGCTGTTACGACGTCGTCGAGCGCGTCGCCGACATGGACGCCAACGGGGTACTCGGCTCGCTGAACTTCCCCTCCTTCCCCCACTTCTGCGGCCAGACCTTTGCCACCACCAAGGACAAGGACGTGGCCCTGGCCATGGTGCAGGCCTACAACGACTGGCACATCGACGAGTGGTGCGGGTCCCACCCCGGGCGGTTCATCCCCTGCCCGATCCCGGCCATCTGGGAGCCCGAGGTCCTGGCGGCCGAGGTACGGCGGTGCGCGGCCAAGGGGGCCCATGCGGTCACCTTCTCGGAGAATCCCTCCAAGCTGGGCTGGCCCAGCATCCACTCCGACCACTGGGACCCGTTCTGGCAGGCGTGCGTCGACGAAGAGGTGGTGGTGTGCCTGCACATCGGCTCCTCCTCGGAGATGACCATCACCTCGGCGGACGCCCCGATCGACGTACTGATCACTGTCACGCCGATCAACATCGTGAAGGCAGCGGCGGACCTCATCTGGTCACCGGTCCTGCGCAAGTTCCCCACCATCAAGATCGCCCTCTCCGAGGGTGGGATCGGTTGGATTCCCTACTTCCTCGAGCGGATCGACTACAACTACCGGAAGCACCACGCGTGGACGGGGCAGGACTTCGGTGACCGGCTGCCCAGCGAGGTGTTCAACGAGCACATCATCACCTGCTTTATCGACGACGCCTTCGGCGTGGCCAGTCGCGACTACCTCAACATGGACAACGTGACGTGGGAGTGCGACTACCCGCACTCGGACACCACGTGGCCCACGGCGCCCGAGCAGCTCTGGAAGTACGTGAGCAAGCTCTCCGACCACGACATCAACCGGATCACCCATGAGAACGCCATGCGCCACTTCCACTACGACCCCTTCGCGGTGATCCCCAAGGAGGAGGCCACCGTACGAGCGCTTCGCTCCAGGGCCGGCGGCCGGGACGTGGCGGTCCACTCCACCCGGAAGGGCCCGCAGATGCCGAAGGCGACCAGGGCGGCCGACCTGGGTGCCTTCGCCGGCCAGCGATAGGCGTCCGAGCGGTTCCCAGATCGCCTAGACCCAGTTCACGTTGACCCAGTTCACCCAGACCCACTTCACCCAGACCCACTTCACCCAGACCCACTTCACCTAGAACCAGTTCAGCTCGACATGGATCTCTCGGACTCGGAAGAGCAGTCGACGCTCCGCAAGTACCTGGCCAACTTCTTCACCAGGGAGTCGACGACGGAGCGGGTGAGGGCCAGTGAACCGCTCGGATTCGACGCTCGACTCTGGTCCGACATGCTGGCGATGGGGCTTCCCTCCATGGCCGTTCCGGAGGCTCTGGGCGGTGGCGGCGCCGGTCTCGGGGATCTGACCCTGGCGGCAGAGGAGTTCGGTCGCAGGATTGCCCCAGCGCCGTTCATCGAGGCGGCCGCGGCCAACGACCTGTTGGCCCGACTGGCCGAGGAGGACGCCGGTGGGGTGGCGGGCGAGCTGCTGTCCGGCGCGCTCGAGGGTCGGTTGGTGTCGCTCGCCGTCCGCCCGGCGCACGGCGGAGTGGCTCGGCTGGCGCCCGCCGGCGCCATCGCAGACACCCTCCTGGCGCTGGACGGTGATGAGTTGGTGGCGGTGACTCTCGAGCGCGACCCCGAGGCTCCGGCGTCGGCCCCGGCGAACCTGGGCGCCGCGCCGATGGCCGACTGCCGGACGGACGGCAGTAGCCGGACGGTGCTCGCATCCGGTGCCCCGGCCCGGTCCCTGCACGACCACGCTGTGGCCGAATGGCAGATCCTCACCGCGTCCGCCCTGGTGGGGCTGGCCTCCGCCGCGCTGGAGATCGCCGTGGAGTACGTGAAGCAACGGCGGGCATTCGGCGTACCCATCGGATGGTTCCAATCGGTGCAGCACCGACTGGCCGACGATGTAACCGAGACCGACGGCGCTCGCCTCCTGGCCTATGAGGCAGCCTGGGCAACCGAGGAGCAGCACGCCAACGCCCGCGCGCTCGCCTCCATGTCCTTTCTCTTCGCCTCGGAGTCGGCGTTCAAGACGGCCGGAGACAGTCTTCACTTTCACGGCGGCTACGGCTACACCCTGGAGTACGACATACAGCTGTACTTCCGCCGGGCCAAGGCCTGGGCACTCGCCGCCGGCGACCCGCGGCGGGAGTTCCAGCGGCTGGCCGGGCTGCTCTTCGACGAAAGGGGACAGTGACGAGATGGACTTCTCCGTCGTCGACGACCTCGCCGAGCACCGGGAGGCGGCACGGGTCTGGGCCGAGGCCAACGTAGACCCGGCGTGGGCCAAGGAGCAGCACGAATCGGGGACCCACCAGACGGCCGGGCTGCATCGGCTGCTCGCCCGGGACGGGCTCCTCGGCGCCGGTTGGCCGCCCGAGTACGGCGGCACCGACGTGGATCCCGGATTCGCCCATGCCGTCATGGACGAGCTCCGTTCGCTCGGTCTCATGTGGGACGGGTGGTCGACGACGGTCATGGTCATCAACACCATTTCCCACGTCGGATCGGAGGAGCAGAAACGGACGATCATCCCCGCTGCGCTGAGGGGCGAGCTGCTCATCTCCCTCGGGTACTCCGAACCGGACTCGGGTTCCGACGTGGCGGCGGCGAGCACGAGGGCCGTGCGTGACGGCGAGGAGTGGGTGATCGACGGGCAGAAGATGTTCACCAGCACGGCGCAGGTGTGCAGCCACGTCTTCGTGCTCACCCGTACCAACACCGAGGTGCCCAAGCACAAGGGGCTGACGTTGTTCCTGGTGCCGACGGCCGCGGCGGGGTTCGATCTCCAGCCGATCTACACCCTGGGCGGCCAGCAGACCAATGCCACCTTCTACTCCGGCGTGAGGGTGCCAGACTCGGCGCGCATCGGCGGGGTGGACGCGGGTTGGTCGGTGATGCACGTCGCCTTGACCTTCGAGCGGGCGGGCGACCGCCGTGCGGGTGTCACGCTGGCCCGCAAGGTGGCGGACTGGGTTCGTCGCTCGGGAGGCGAGTACGGGATCGACATGGACGACGCCGTCACACGGGAGCGCCTGGCGCGGATCGCCATCGACGAGGAGGTGGCGGGGCTGCTCGGCATGAGGGTGCGGTGGATTTCGGAGTCCGGCGGCCTGCCGCGCGCCGAGGGCTCCATGCAGAAGCTGTTCGCCAGCGAGGCCTCCCTGCGCCACTACTCCGAACTGGTCGACATGCTGGGAGCCAGCGGTGTGCTCCAGGGGGATGGCGCGCCGATGGGCGGCGACCTCGAGGCTCACTTCCGCTCGACGGTCGTCGGGACGATCTACGGTGGGTCGAGCGAGATCCAGCGAGAGATCATCTCCGAGCTGCGACTGGGTCTCCCCAAGAGCCGCCCGGCCGCCTGACCAGGCCACCCGACCCGGGGCTGGCCGCCGCCCGGCCACCTGACGCAGCCACCGGCCGCCGCCAGGGCGCTCAGTGCCCGGTGAAGGCCGGGGGACGCTTCTCCATGAAGGCCTGGGCGCCCTCGCGCGCGTCGGCGCTCCCGAAGACGGCCCTGCTCTCCTCGGTGCTGGCCATTCCCGACTCTGCCCCGTGAGTGAGGGCGTTGCGCATCAACTTCTTGGTGAGCTGCACGCCGAGGGGGCCGTTGGCCGCCACCTCGGCGGCGAGGGCCAACGCGGCGGCCTTGAGCTCTGCCAAGGGGACCACCTGGTTGACCAGGCCGACCTCGGCGGCGCGCACCGCGCTGAACAGGCGGCCGGTGAGGCCCATTTCGAGGGCGATGGCCTGGGGGATCCGCAGCGGGAGGAGGGTACCCCCGCCGGCGGCGAACAGCCCGCGCTTGACCTCGGGCAGGCCGAAGCGGGCGTGGTCGGCGGCCACCACCAGATCGCAGCTCAGCACCAGCTCCATCCCCCCGCCGACGGCGGCCCCGTTGACGGCGGCGACGAGGGGCTTCTCGTAGGTGCCCCCCATGAACCGGGCCAGGGTCGCCGCCCCGGGGCGCTCGGCACCGTCACCCTGCCCCTCCCACCCGCCCAGCGTGCTCAGGTCCATTCCGGCGCAGAAGATCTTCTCTCCCGCTCCGGTCAGCACCACGGCCCGGGCGGAGTCGTCGGCCAAAATCTCGTCGAGCGCGACGCCCAGCTCGGCCAGCAGGGGCGGATTGAGCGAGTTGGCGGCCTCGGGCCGATTGAGGGTCAGGATCTCAATCTGCTCCACACGTTCTCGTTCAATGAGCATGGCTCTCTCCTGGGTGGCTAGGGCGGCGGGTAGTTCGGGCCGGTAGTCTTGGTCCCGGCAGCCAGCGTACGCAGTCGGCGAACGGGCCGAAGGGGAGAGATGCCATGACCAGCACGACACAGGGCGAGCACCGCATGCTGATCGACGGAAAGCTCGTCGACGCCAAGTCCGGCAAGACCTTCGACAACATCAACCCCGCCACCGAAGCGGTCCTGGGGCCGGTGGCCGATGCCGGCCACGAGGACATGGACGAGGCCATCGCCGCCGCCCGGCGGGCCTTCGACGAGACGACCTGGGCGACGGACAAAGCGTTCCGCCAGCGCTGCATCCGCCAGCTGCAGGCCGCCCTCGAAGAGGAGAGGGAGCTCCTGCGAGCGGAGCTGGTCGCCGAGGTGGGCGCTCCGATCGCGCTGACCTACGGACCCCAGCTCGACGCCCCGCTGGCCGAGGGCCTGCTGTGGCCGGCCCAGTACATCGACGAGTTCCCCTGGGAGCGGGACCTGCCGGAGGGCGCGGCGTTCGGCGCGCGCAGCTGGCGCCGGGTGGCCAAGGAAGCCGTCGGCGTCGTCGGGGCCATCGTCCCTTGGAACTACCCCTTCGAGGTGACCATCAACAAGCTCGGGCCGAGCCTCGCGGTCGGCAACACGGTGATCTTGAAGGCCGCCCCGAACACCCCGTGGAACGCCACCCGGATCGGCCGGCTGGTCGCCGAGCGCACCGACATCCCGCCGGGCGTGCTCCAGGTGGTCACCACCTCGGACAACGCGGTGGCCGAGGATCTGGTCATCGATCCCCGGGTCGATCTCATCTCCTTCACCGGATCGACTGCCGTGGGCCGCAGGATCATGGAGAAGGGCGCCCCCTCGCTCAAGCGGCTCTTCTTGGAGCTGGGCGGCAAGTCGGCCGACATCGTCCTCGACGACGCGGACTTCGAGCAGAAGCTGTCCATGGCCTGGATGATCTGTATCCACGGCGGCCAGGGGTGCGTCATGATGACCCGGATGCTCCTCCCCCGGTCGCGCTACGACGAGGGGATGGCCATCATCGAGGCGGGATTCAAGAACGTCCCCTACGGTGACCCGACCGATCCCTCCAACATCCAGGGCCCCCAGATCAGCGCCCTGCAGCGGGAGCGGGTGCTGGGCTACATCGAGAAGGGCAAGGAGGAGGGAGCCCGGCTGGTCTTCGGCGGCGGACGACCCTCCCACCTCGAGAAGGGCTACTTCGTCGAGCCCACCCTCTTCGCCGATGTGGACAACTCCATGAGCATCGCGCGCGAGGAGATCTTCGGACCGGTCCTGGTCGTGGTGCCCTTCGAGGACGATGACGACGCGGTCCGCGTGGCCAACGACAGTGAGTACGGCCTCGGGGTGGCGGTGACCTCGGGGTCCGAGGAGCGGGCCCTCGCCGTGGCGCGCCGGGTCCGCGCCGGAACGGTCTCGGTCAACGGCGGCATCTGGTACGGCGCAGACGCTCCATTCGGTGGCTACAAGGCCAGCGGCGTCGGCCGCCAGGGCGGCTTCGAAGGATTCGAGCAGTACTCCGAGACGAAGACCTACTCCGGAGGTCTCCCGCCGGCGTAGCATCCCCGGTTGTAACGCGTCTTCCCTGGAGGTCCGAGCCATTTGGCCAGGCCGCGCCCTGCGCTCACACGCGCTAGTGTCGCTGGGCAGCATCTGAGTGGTCGTAGCTTCACGGGCACGAAGTCAAGGGTACGGAACAGCGGAGTCAGGGTAGTTCGGTAGGCGGCCGGTAGGACCGCCCACAGTTCAGGGGGCATTCTCAGTTGTCAGATTTCCTTCCGTTCATCGTCATCGGCATCACGACCGGAGCGGTCTACGGCTTGGCGGGCGTGGGCCTGGTGCTGACCTACAAGACCTCGGGGATCTTCAACTTCGCCTACGGCGCCGTCGCCGCCCTCGCCGTCTTCGTCTTCTACTGGTTGCACACCGAGCACGGCATGCCCTGGCCCTATGCGGCGGCCCTCTGCCTCTTCGTGCTCTCGCCGCTCGAGGGCCTGGTCCTCGAATTGGTCGCCCGCACCCTCGAGAACGCCACGCCCACCTTGAAGGTGGTCTCCACCGTCGGCATCCTGCTCTTCATGGTCGGCCTGGGGGAGATCTGGTACGGCGACTCGAACACCTCCTTCCCCTCGTTCCTCGACACCAACACCGTCCGGTTCCTGGGCGTCAACATCGGCTTCGACCAGATCATGGTCATGATCATCTCCGTCGTGGCCACGGCCGTCCTGTACTACTTCTTCCGCTTCGTGCGCCTGGGGGTGGCCATGCGCGGCGTGGTCGACAACCCCGAGCTGGTCTCCATGACGGGCACCAACCCGCTGGTCGTGCGCCGCTGGGCCTGGATCATCGGCACGATCTTCGCCTCCATGGCGGGCCTGCTCATCGCCCCGTCGCTGAACCTCGATGCCTATACCATCGCCCTACTGGTCGTGTCCGCCTTCGGCGCGGCGGCCATCGGCTACTTCTCCAATCTCCCCCTCGTGTTCGTCGGTGGCCTGCTCATCGGCGTGGTGGACGCCCTGGCCACCAAGTACGCCGCCACCATCTCCTGGTTGGGCGGGCTCTCGGCCGGACTGCCCTTCATCGTCTTGTTCATCGTGCTGATCGTCATGCCCAAGGCCAGGTTGGCCGAACGGCGCGTGGTGACCTCGGTGCCGCTGCGCCAGTCGTGGTATGCCCCGACGCGGATGCGCCTGGTGGCGGCCGTCATCGCCCTGGCCTTCTTCGCCTACGTGCCCGTCTTCGTCGGCACGCAGCTGGTCACCTGGTCGAGCGGTCTGGTCTACGTCATGCTCTTCTTGTCGCTCGGACTGCTCATCAAGACCTCGGGTCAGATCTCGCTGTGCCACCTGGCCTTCGCCGCGGTGGGGGCGGCGGCGTTCGGGCACTTCACCGCCGACTGGCACATCCCGTGGCTGGGGGCGTTGCTCTTGGCCGGGCTTGTGGCCATGCCGGTGGGCGCCATCATCGCCATCCCGGCCATCCGCCTCTCGGGGGTCTTCCTGGCCCTGGCCACCTACGGGTTCGGGATCCTGCTCGAGCAGATGTTCTACCAAACCGGTCCCATGTTCGGGCCGACCACCTCGGGCATTCCCACCCCCCGTCCCGACGTGACCATCTTCGGTTGGCAGCTCTTCAGCGACAAGGGGTTCTACTACGTACTGCTCATCTTCGTGGTGCTGACGGTCGTCGCCGTGCAGTCGATCTTGCGCGGCCGCATGGGACGCCTGTTGAGAGGCCTCTCCGATTCGTCGGTGGCCCTCGAGACCCACGGGGCGACGACCAACGTCATGAAGGTCCTGGTGTTCTGCATCACGGCGGGACTGGCCGCTGTCGCCGGCGCCCTGCTGGCCTCCCTGTACGACTACGGGCTGGGCACCAACTACAGCTCGTTCTCCTCGTTGACCATGGTGGCCATCGTCGTCCTCATCGTCATGGGCGATCCGTGGTACGCCATCGTGGCCGGGATCACCTTCGAGGTCATTCCGGGCTACATCAACATCGGCAACATCAACTACTACGAGTCGATGCTCTTCGGGCTGTCGGCGGCTACCTTCGCGGTGCAGGTGAACCGTATCCCCCAGCTACCCCTGGCGTTCCGCAACTTCGTCGACCGCCTCGGTGGTCGTCAACCCGAGACCGTCCTGGACGAAGGCGAGCTCGAAGAGCTGGTCTCGGATGCGGAGGCGGAGGAGAAGGCGAGTGCCCGGGCCGACCGCGAGATGGCCCGCCGCGTGGCGGTGAGCACCACGGGCGAGGCCGGCCTCGCGGTGCGCGAGCTGTCGGTGCAGTACGGCGGGGTCCGGGCCGTCGATAACGTCAGCCTCGAGGCGCCGATGGCCCGCATCACCGGACTGGTCGGGCCGAACGGGGCCGGCAAGACGACGACCTTCAACGCCTGCTCGGGTCTGCTCAAGCCGACCACCGGGAGGGTCCTGCTGCACGATCGCGACGTGACGGGGATGGGGCCGGCGGGGCGGTCGCGCTTGGGCCTCGGGCGGACGTTCCAAAAGGCCGAGCTGTTCAACTCGCTCTCCGTGCGCGAGAACGTGGTCCTGGGGCGCGAGGCCGCCTTGGCCGGGGCCAACCCCATCACCCAGTTGGTGGGGAGACGTCGCGATCGCGGCGTCATACAGCGAGCGGTCGACGAGGCGTTGGAGCTGACCGGGATCGGCCGGCTCTCCGACGTCCAGGCCGGGCTCCTCCCCACCGGCCAGCGCCGCCTGGTCGAGCTGGCCCGTGTCCTGGCGGGCCCCTTCGACCTGCTGCTCTTGGACGAGCCCTCCGCCGGGCTCGACGCCACCGAGACGGTCCAGTTCGGCAACGTGCTGACCGGGGTGGTGGCCGAGCGCGGCGCCGGCATCCTGCTGGTCGAGCACGACATGGCCCTGGTGCGGCAGGTGTGCGCCCACATCTACATGCTCGACTTCGGCCGCCTGGTCTTCGAGGGGAGCCCTGAAGAGATGCTGGCCAGCGACGTCGTCCGCGCCGCCTATCTCGGCTCGGAGAGCGTGGCGGAGGCGACCGCCGGCGCCAACGGTGCGGGCGGGCCCGGCCAGGAGGTCGCGGTGACCGAAGGCGTCGTCGAGCCGGCATGAGAACGGAGCGGGCGCGGCGAGAGGGGGAAGCTGAGTGTTAGAGCTGGAGAACATCACGGCGGGCTACGGCGACACGGTGGTGCTGCGCGACGTGAGCCTGTCCGTTCCCGACTCCAAGGTCCTGGCCCTTCTCGGGCCCAACGGGGCCGGCAAGACGACGCTGCTGCGGGTGGCCTCGGGCGTCATCAGGCCCATGAGCGGGCGGGTGATCTTGAACGGCGAGGACGTCACCGGGAAGCGCCCGTACTACCTGTCGCGACGCGGCATGTGCAGCCTTCCCGAAGGACGGGGGATCTTCCCCTCGCTCACGGTGAAGGACAATCTCATCCTCCAGTCGCCCAAGGGCAAGGAGTCCGCCACCATCGACCAGGCGGTGACCTCCTTTCCGGCACTCGCCACCCGCTTGAAGCAGACGGCGGGGAGTCTCAGCGGCGGGGAGCAACAGATGCTGTCCTTGGTGCGGACGATCGCTTCGGACCCCAAGATCGTGGTAGTCGACGAGGCCTCCCTCGGGCTCGCCCCCATCATCGTGGACCGCATCTTCGAGACCCTGGCGCATATCGCCTCCACGGGGGTCTCGGTGCTCCTCGTCGAGCAGTACGTCACCCGCGCCCTCGCCCTGGCCGATCTGGCCTGCCTGCTCAACCGCGGCGAAGTGGTGTTCTCGGGATCGGCCGACGAACTCGAGGGCGACGAGATCTTCGAGCGCTACTTCGGCATAGAGATAAGCGCCTAGTACCCGGCGCCCGAGCGTCCCGCCGGTGTCAGGGCGTGGCCGCGGTGACCGGGTGCTGGCTCGCCAGCGGGAGCACCTCGTCGGCGAACCGCCGCATGGAGGAGATGGCGTCCTTGCTGGACTGCCAGGGCTTGACGATTGCCCGGCCGATGCCCGCGTCGGCCATGCGGCGGAGGTCGTCGAGCTCGCTCCCGGAGGACAAGGTGATCTCGGTCGAACCGGGCCGGCCCGCATCGGCCCGGAGCCGGGCGATGCGTTGCGCGTCCGCCGGGATCTGCTCCAGGGTGTGGTTCATCGGGATCCACCCGTCGCCCAAGGTGGCGGCGCGTCGGATGGCCGCCGGCCCGTCGCCGCCGATGTGGAGCGTCGGCCATGGGCGATGGGTCGGCTTGGGCTCGAACATGACCGGCCCGAAGTCGAAGAACTCGCCGTGGTGCTCGACGACCTCCTCGTTCCACAGGCGCCGGCAGATGCCGATGGCCTCGTCCACCCGCCGCCCGCGGCTGTCGAAGTCCAGCCCGACCGCCTCCCACTCGGCGCGCAGCCAGCTGGCACCGATCCCGAACTCCAGCCGTCCGCCGGACACCACGTCCAGGGTGGTGACGGCGCGCGCCACCACGAAGGGATGCCGCAGGCCGATGTTGTAGACCTGGGTGCCGAAGTGGATCTGCTCGGTCTTTCCGGCCAGGAAGGACAGGTAGGCCAGGGCATCGAAGACGGGCACGTTGGACGGGATCGGCGGGTGCTCTTGACCGGCGTGCGGGCTGCCCTCCATGGCCACCGGGATGACCAGGTGCTCGGGCAGCCACACCGACTCGTAGCCCAGCCGGTCGGCCTCCTGGGTCGCCTCGACCCACAGGCTCGGGTTCAGCGCCCCGAGCGAGAGTGCGATCTTCATGCCCCGCCCCCTCCGGGCCCGCCGGCGTCGGGGTAGGGCTCCTCGAAGAAGCTCTCACCCGCCTCTGCGACGAGGCCGTCGTACAGCTCGGTCGGCGGCGCCTCGGTGACCGGTTTGGCGATCCTGCTCGCCATGATGCCCTCGCGGTGGCGCAGGGCGAACATGCTCTCGCGGTGGCCCGAGTAGGAGTGGGGCTGGCGCACCATCCACACGATGCCCTCGGCGGCCACGGCGGAGGGCTCCCAGCGGGAGTGGTCGGCGCCGGGCGTGTTGGCCACGAACCCTTCGGAGGCCACGCCGATGTCGATGCGGAAGCAGTTGACGGCGATCTTGGCCTCGGCCAGCTGTCGTGCCGCGTCGACCGTCAGACGCTCGAGGCCGATCTTGGAGATGCCGTAGGCCAGGAGGGCGGGATGCGGGTAGAGGGCGGCGACCGAGGAGACGTTGACGATGCTGCCGCCCCCCTGCTCACGCATGAAGGGGGTGGCCGCATTGATGGCGATGAGCGGCGCACGCAGGTTGACCTGCATGATGAGGTCGTAGCGTTTGAGGGGGATCTCGAGGTCGCCGACGAAGGTGATCGCCGCGTTGTTGATGAGGATGTCGAGGCGTCCGAAGTGCTCCTTGGTGGCCGCGACCATGGCGATCACCTCGTCATCGACGGCCAGGTTGGTGGGGACGGCCAGCGCGCGGTGGCCGGTCGCCTCAATCTGGCGGACCGTCTCGTCAATGGTGCCCGCCGTGCGTTGGGGACTGCTCTCGGTGGCCCGGGCGGCGCAGGCCACGTCGCAGCCGGCCTCGGCCAGGGCCAGCGCCGTCGCCGCCCCGACACCACGGCTGGCCCCGGTCACCAGGGCCACCTTGCCTTCGAGATCTTCCACGTTGCCCCCTTCCCTGCGCCGACCGCGGCTCTCCCCGGCCCTGGTGGACCGTACCGA
>Ga0302326_10017083_pt1 | contig 15154 bp, 9 predicted proteins | sample Palsa_T0_3_FD_202264 | JGI IMG/M metagenome (GOLD analysis project Ga0302326, IMG submission 202264) | Peat permafrost microbial communities from Stordalen Mire near Abisko, Sweden - Palsa_T0_3 | ecosystem: Environmental > Terrestrial > Soil > Palsa > Peat permafrost | place: Sweden: Abisko...
CCCTCCTCGGCGAGGAACTGGGTCTCGTACATGTCGGGGAAGAGCATACGGTTTCCAATAAAGCCCGGACCGTTACCCGCCAATACTCCGACCTTTTTCAACTGCCTGGCGAGCGCCATGGCGGCCGCAATGACTTCGTTGGACGTGGCCTTACCGCGCACGATTTCCAGCAATCTCATGACGTTGGCCGGACTGAAGAAATGGAGGCCCACGACGCTCTCGGGCCGCCCCGTGACGGATGCAATCTCGTCGATATCCAATGTGGATGTATTCGTGGCCAGGATGCAACCCGGCCGGGCCAATGCGTTAAGCTCCCGGAAAATCTCTTTCTTCAGCGCCATGTTTTCGAACACGGCTTCAATGATCACGTCTGCTTCGTCAAAGTCCTTGCAGTCGAGTTGCGGGCGAATGAGCGCCATGCGCTCCTCGAGCTGCGTGGGGACTAAGCGGCCGCGCTTTACACTAGTCTCGTAATTCTGGCGTACTTTAGCCATACCGCTGGAGAGGGCGCTTTCGCTGGAGTCCCGGAGCAGCACGCGAATACCCGCATTCGCGCAGGCCATGGCAATCCCGCCTCCCATCGTTCCCGACCCGATGATGCCAACGCACTTCACAGGCGCAGCGCCGGTTTTTTCAATACCCGGTATCTTTGCGGCCGTGCGCTCGGCGAAAAATGCGTGGATTAGGGATTTGGCCTGGTCGCTCACGACGCACTCGGCGAAGATCTCGCGCTCGCGGCGGCATCCATCATCAAAGGGGAGAGCGGCCGCGGCCTCTATCGCCTCAATGGCGCGAAGCGGCGCTTGCTGATGCGGCCGGCTCTTGTGGGCAAGTTGCCGGCCGGCATCGTAAAATCGGGCATTCTCGTCCGGGGAACCCAACCGCTCTGCGCGTTCGCGGGTTTTGGCTGCCGGTGTTGCCCGCCGGGCAAACTCGGCGGCTCCAGCCGCCAGATCCCCTTCGATCACTCGATCGACCAGTCCTGCTGCCAGCGCCTCCGTCGCGTTTAACGGTTTGCCCGAGACGCACATCTCGATGGCCCGTTGGACACCGACCAGGCGAGGCAGCCGCTGGGTGCCTTCCGCCCCCGGGATGATACCCAGGTTGACCTCCGGCTGGCCCAGTTGGGCGCTTGGCGCAGCAACCCGATAATGGCCTGCCATGGCGATTTCGAGGCCACCGCCCAGAGCCGTCCCGTGGATCGCCATCACCACCGGCTTGAGAGAGTCTTCGATCTTCTTCAGCAGCCGGTGAAGCTCCGGACCTCCCGGCCCTGTGCCCCAAGCCATCTCTTCCAGCACCGCAATGTCGGCGCCGGCGATAAAGGTACGTCCCGCGCCCATCACGACGATGGCCTGGACCTCAGGATCGGCCGCGGCGCCATCCAACGCTGCTTCCAGCCCTTCCGGCACGCCGGGGCTTAGAGCATTCACGGGCGGATTGTCAATCGTGATTACTGAAACTCCCTCGCGAACTTCATTGGTCACCAATCGGTTCATTCAACTCTCCGTAGGTTTGGTTCTACGCGGCCGATCGCCGGGAAATGGCTGCGAACCCAAGCGAGACCCGCAAACGCGATGATCATCGAACCTGCGAGTGCCAGCCAATATCCGCTCCGGCCCATGCTGATAATGGACGCGCCACAGATCGAACTAACAATGCCGCCCGCACGTCCGGCCGCGGCGGCATAGGCTATGCCGGAAGCCCGAATGGACGTCGGGTAAACATGCGCTGCCAAAGCATACATTGAGGTCTGCACGGCGTTGGACAGGAGTCCGTTAAGGGCGAGCGCTCCCCATAGGAGCGTATGACTGCCCCTCGATTCTATCGGTACAAGAAGAATCGCGAGGGCGCTCCCGGACGCGGCCAACGCCCCCGAAAGGAGAGGGCCTCGCGAGCCAAGCGCGTTCATGAGAGTTGCCCATAAGAACACCCCGAAGACGCCTCCCAGGTTATAAACGGCCAAGGCTTGGCTCGCCGACGCGATGTCCAGCCCTTGGGAGGTAAGCATCCCAGGAAGCCAACCAAAAACCAGGTAGATGCCGCCCAGGCAGAACAGGAACGCCAGCCAGAGTCCCATGGTATCGCGTAGGTACGCTGAACCAAGCAATGCAGATATGGGTGTCCGGCCGTGCGGCTTCCTTTCCTTTCTATCTTGGAATGTACTATGGGGAGGCACGCTCCGGCCCATTCGGCGCAGAAGCCGTTCGAGCGCGGGCCAATTCCGCGGGTCCTGCACCAGAAAGCGCGGTGATTCCGGCAGCAAAACCCACAGCAAGGCGATAAACGCCAAGGGCAGTCCGCCGCCCACGAGGTAGAGAGCGCGCCACCCGAGCGTGGGCAGCAATGCGGCGGCGATCACCCCGCCCAGCATACCGCCCAAAGGGATGCACACGATGGTCAGATTCATCGCTGTTGTGCGCCGCCGAAGCGGGGCGAACTCCGCGACCAACGCGCTTGCGTTCGGCAACGTGCCTCCAGTCCCCAAACCCGTGATGAATCGTAGGACTGCCAATGCCATGATCGAGTTCACAAAGGAGGTGGCCAAGGTGGCGAGACTGAACAGAGTCAGGGAACCGATCAGGGCCGGGCGGCGGCCAAATCGGTCGCCCAGATAGCCCGCGACCGGGCTGCCCGCAACCATACCGGCCAGACCGAGCGCCAACACCGGCCCGAAAGCGGGGCGCGCGAGACCCCATTCCTTCATGAGCGAGGGTATTGCGAATCCGAGAATTTGAATATCGAATCCGTCGAAAATTATGGCAAGAGCGCTCATGGCTGTGAGAGCCTTTTGATAGGCCGTCCAACGGCCATTGTCGAGCAGGGATGCGATATCGACTGCGGTGCTCATGCCGCCCACACTTTCTCCGCTACCTCGACAATGCGCTCCAGCTTCGCCCACTGCTCGTCCTCGCTCAGCGTGTTGCCCTCTTCGGTGCTGGCGAAGCCGCACTGGGGACTGAGGCATAATTGGTCCGGATCGACGAACCTCGCAGCATCTTCAATCCGGCGCTCCAGGTAGTCCACGGTTTCCAAAGCTCCCGTCTTCGAGGACACAATGCCCAGCACAACGGTCTTTCCCTCTGGCACGAACCGTAGAGGTTCGAAGCCGCCGGCGCGATCCGTGTCGAACTCCATGAAGTAGCCATCCACGCCGATCCGGTTGAAGAGCAGCTCCGCCACAGGCTCGTATCCGCCCTGCGCGATCCAACTGGACCGAAAGTTTCCCCGGCACAGGTGCATCGTGATGGCCATGCCGGAGGGCCGGCCCGAAATGGCCGTATTGATCATCTCCGCGTAGACCTCCGGCAGACGATCCGGATCGTCGCCGCGATCTCGCAGCATCTGCCGCTGCTCAGGGTCGCACAGGTACGCCAGGTTCACTTCATCCAGTTGAAGATAGCGGCAACCGTTTTCCGCGAAAGCCTGGACGGCGCCGCGATAGGCCTGAGCGAGGTCGTGATAGAAATCCTCCATATCGGGGTAGACCGCTGGATCGACGGCGCGCCTCCCACCGCGGAAATGCAGCACGCTGGGCGAGGGGATGGTCATCTTGGGCACGGCATGCGTATGGTCGCGCAGAAATCGAAAGTGCCCCAGCATAGGATGACCGGAGAATCCCAGTTTGCCGACTACCCGCAGCCCCTTGGCCTGCGTCTCAATCCCTCCCTTGAATGCAATGCCGTGGTCGGAACGGAAAGACTCGACGCCGTCCAACTGCTCCAGGAAATCGAAATGCCACATCGCGCGCCGGAACTCTCCGTCGGTAGCGCTGCGCAGTCCGGCATCCGCCTGGCGCGCGATGATCCGTTCAATGGCCGCGTCTTCGGCAGCAGCCAATTCGGCGGCGGAGATCTCTGCGCGCTCGCGGCGCGCCCTGGCATCCTTGAGGGACGCCGGACGCAGAAGGCTACCCACGTGGTCGGCGCGAAACGGAGGCATCGTGCGAGTCACAGTTCCTCCTCCGGAAGATCGAAGGGGAGGCCCGTGTAGTTCTCCGCAAGAACGGTGGCGGCGGCCCGCGAACTGGTTACCTGATCGAGTTCGGCTAACTGCCGGCGACGATCGAAACCGGAATTCTCCTCGAACCTGTGTAACATCGAAGTCATCCACCAGGAGAAGTGCTGCGCGCGCCACACGCGGCGTAAGCAGATCTCCGAATATCTGCGCAGCCGCTCATCGGAACCAGTGCGCAACCGGCAGGACAGGGCATGCGCTAATACTCGCACATCTGCCGCGGCGAGGTTCAGCCCTTTGGCGCCGGTCGGTGGAACGATATGCGCGGCATCGCCAGCCAGAAAGAGCCGGCCGTATTGCATCGGCTCGGTCACGAAGCTGCGCATCGCCGTGACGCCTTTCTGGAATATGGGTCCCTCGTTAAGCTGGAAGCCATCCTCAGTCTCGAAGCGTTGCTGCAGTTCCTCCCAGATTCGCGTGTCCGGCCATTCGGCCAGATCCTCATCAGGCCGGCATTGCAGATACAGCCGGCTAATCTGGGGCGTGCGCATACTCTGGAGCGCAAAGCCGCGTTCGTGGTTCGCGTAGATGAGCTCATGGGAGGCGGGCTTGGCTTCCGCGAGAATACCGAGCCACGCGAATGGGTATGATTTCTCGTAGATTCGCAGGGCTCCAGCGGGCGCCGAAGGCCGGCAGATGCCGTGGAAGCCATCGCAGCCGGCGATGTACTCGCACGCAATCTCGCATTCTTCCCCTCCGGCACGGCAGGTAATGCGTGGCGCATCGTCGTTGAAATCGTGAATGGCTACGTCTTCGACTTCGAAGAGAATCCGTCCGCCAGCGGAAAGCCGCGCCTGCACGAGATCCTTTACGATCTCATGCTGCGCGTATACAGTAATCGCGCGGCCGGTCAGCTCCTGGAAGTCGATGCGGTGGCCTCGCCGGTTGAATCGAAGTTCGATACCCCCGTGCACGAGACCCTGCCGCCGCATTCGTTCGCCTAGTCCCGCAGCACCGAGGAGTTCGACCGTGCCTTGTTCGAGCACGCCGGCGCGGACCCGTTCCTCAATATGGATCCGGCTTTGGGATTCGATCACGACACTCTCGATACCTTCAAGGTGCAGCAGGTGCGACAGCAGCAAACCCGCGGGGCCGGCGCCCACAATCCCAACTTGCGTCCCGATGATTCTGGCGGCAGACATGGTTTTTCCTTCAGTCGATCCGGTCGTAGGCGAGTTCGAGGGATTCCGGACTGCGCGCGCCATCCTCCATGACGAGCCGCCTCGTGAGCCTCAAGTCCGGCTCGGCAGGCGTCAAATACTGCATCACCCTTCTGCCGAATTCCCTTCCACAATTATGTCCGTCTGACAGCAGTATTCGGCCAAGCTGCCGGCATCGCGCAATGCGCCGCTCTCTCCAAAGACCTTGGACGCAGCCGTGCCGGCTGACACCGCATCAGACACATGCCACGCGGACGTGCACGTCAATGGCATTCAGATTTGCGACGCTCACAGGTCTACCTCGATCACACGAGCGATCCCGCACACAGTTCGCCGACTAGGCCCGCTTGCGCAGCACTGCCTTTCCTTCAGTCTTTGCTTCATCGAAATGAACTTTCATGAGGTAACCGGCGCGAGCGGTTTGCCGCGATTCGATCGCGTCGGCAATCGCGGAATGCGTCTCGACGATTCGGGTGAGTTGGCTCCGCGTGGTGCGGCTTTCAAGTCCCGCACGAATCGATGTTTCCATGCATTCCCGAAGCGTTCTTGTCAGCAATTGAAACAAAGGGTTCCCCGTCGCGCCGCCGATGATCTCGTGAAACCGAACATCCTGCGGCACAAAACGATCCGGATTCTTTAACGCCCGATTCATTCCCGACACCGCCGCACGAAGATCCGCCACATCGCGCTCAGTACGTGTTTCCGCCGCCAGCTCCGCCGCGCGAATCTCAATGGAGCATCTTATATCCAGAACCTGATGAATCGAAACCTGACGAGTTGAAAGCGCGTGCCGCATCACATTCGTGAGCAGTACGTTATTTAGCGTGCCGACCTTAGGTGAGCGACCAACGCCGACTTCGAGGATGCCGGCGGCGGTCAATGACTGGAAAGCTTCCCGAACGATTCCGCGGCTGATCTTCAAATCCGCGCTGATCTGCACCTGCGACGGCATCCGGTCGCCGGCCTGCAATTCGCGTTCGCGAATATATTCGATTATGTATTCAACCACTCGGTCGGATAGGGTGTTGGACTCTAGCTTGGATAATACGGCCATTTGATAATTAGCGGACGCATTCCCGTGAAGAAGCGTGACATCCATCGCCTGCATGCAAAACGATTCAGAACCGGAGTGCTGCATTCACCTGCAAGGTACGGGGATTCGCCGTAGTGGTTACCGTTCCAAACGCTGCTGACGTGAGAGTGGTATTCGGGGCGCCCCACCGAACGAAGTTGAATGGGTTGAAAGCATCGACGCTAAAATCGAGTTTCGCCCTTTCTTTAATACTAAAGATCCGGCCGGCGCTGAGGTTTTCTTCTTTATACCAGAACCCTCGAACCCAACTTAAATTCGGATTGAGCTGTCCGAGGTTGAACCCCGTGCTCGTCGTAAACGCCGCCGCGTTCAGGTACTTGCTGGATGGGCTGAAATCCCTCGGGTCGGTTACCACATATGGCGAGACGCCCGGTACGGCATTGCCCCACTGCGTGTAACCGATTGTTGCCAGGCTGCCGGCGCCAGCAGTGATGGTAAGGGGCAGACCTGAGCTGTATTTTACGAATCCATTAATCTTCCAGCCCGAAACGATCGCGTTCAGCACGCCGGAGCTGGAGGCCAGAAGCTGCTTCCCATGGCCGAACGGAAGCTCGTAGGCCCAACTGCTACTGAACGACACCGCCGGGTTGGGGTCGAGTTGCCAGAACCGGGCGCCGGGGTATTGCTGGAGGGCAAGAGAGAAACTTTTCATCCAGGTGAAGTAACCAAACACCGTGAGTCCTTTGGCGAAGCGCTTGTTAAATTTGCTCTGCAGGGAGTTGAACTTCTGCTCGCCATCCGGGTTGGTGATGGCATTCGACAGAACCGCTGTGTACTGCGGATAAGGCCGCAATGCCTGGTAAACCGTATTCGCCCCGGTTTGATTGACAAAGGATGGATAGGGAGGCGTGAATCCGGCAGCGATAGCAGACGCGGAAGTGATTGGCTGGAGCAGTAACGACCCATACTGGAGATCGCTGAGCGGCAGATAGTCATAGTTCTGGTTGAAGCCGAGGTGAGTGGTCCGGGTCGCCAGGTAGACCACCTCTAACGACGAGTTGGCGGTTAATTCGCGCTGAATGGAGAACGTGAAATTCACCGTCTGCGGCATTCTCGTAACGTCAGGCGCAATATAGGAAATTGCCAACCCGTTGAGGAAAGATGGACTGGTGGAGGGTGGCCTCAAGAAGGTCTGCGGAAACGTGCCCGTATTCAGATAGTAGAGAGGCGAAAATCCGTCCGGCGAACTAAAGGCCGCCGTGGTATTGAAGCCTCCGAAGAAAGCTGTCGTGTTATTGTTCTCCGGCGAGTTTGCATAATAGATTCCGCTGGAAGTGCGGATGACCGTCTTGGGATTAAGTTGGTAGGCGATGCCCAGCCGGGGCCCGAAGCCGCCCTTCCAATTGGTCGCGAAGAATTTCCCTGGAAGGCCAGGCTGGCCGGCGAATGCGAGCCCGCCCATTAATCCGCCCGCGCCGGGATTCGCAACATTCGGTTCAAAGCTGGACATCTTGTCCTGGAGCTCCGAAATCGCGGGATTATAATCCCAGCGGAGACCGTAGGACAACGTAAGCTTTGAAGTTGCACGCCATTCGTCCTGCGCAAATGCGCCAACTCTCACATAGCGAAGAGCGGTATATACGGGAATGTAGGCGCTAGCCGTGTTGACCGCCCCCAACAGCAGGCTTGCCACCGAACTCCCCGCGGTTCCGAAGTTGGAACCATCTGGCTGGCTTGTCATGGAGTTGGAGAAGTTGAAGCTCCCTTGGGCGTTGCTGGCAGCGTCCTGGTTGAGCTGATCCCGATCAATCTCGAAGCCGAATTTCATTGTGTGTTTTCCGTGAACCCATGACAGGTTTTCGATGACCGAGTAGTGCATGGCACGGAACAAACCTTTATAAGCGCGCCCGAAGGCGACGGACGCTCCGGTCCCACCGGTGAAAGACAGCGCCGGAAAATCTCCATTATCGGCAGGAATCCCGGTGATCCCGAGTTTATTGTCCCAACCCTGGCCCTTGGTGCCATTAGGGCCGAGATTCAGCTCATAGTCGCCTGCCACCGTCAAGTGATTGAGTAATGTCGGCGTGATGATGAAATCGTGGCTGAGCCGGACTTTCCAGGAAGTGTCTTGCTGATCCGTGATCCAGTCCAGCGGATTGGTTTGTGTCTGCCCCCAAACCGGTTGCGGCCCCAGACCCGATCCCGGGTTACCCCACAAGAGCCGAGGGCGGGTCTGGTGGGTGTAGCTGAACATCAGCTTCTGCTTGGATGAAATGCTGTGGTCGATCTTGATCAGCGGCGTGGTCGTGTTGTAGTAAGGCCACGTCGGCGCTTTGTGATCCAGAAAATTGTTCACATCGCCCGGAAAGCTAGGGGGAGGGAGGTAAGACGCAATGATATTCGCGGCCGGAATGATGCGGTTCGTCGGGATTATGTTTCCTGGAAACTGCGTCCGCACATCGCTGCCTTTTCCATCGGCCACCGTCGAAAGTGGGTCATAAATCGGAATTTGCGCGCCGCTGGCGGAAACAAGGCCGCTGAAATTCCCGGCCATAAAGGCTGGCGTAGGGATGGTAACAATAGCTCCACCGCTTCCCGTGCGCGAGAAGAAGAGGCCCAAACTCCCAAAGAAAAAGGTCTTGTTGCGGCCATTGTAAAGATGCGGTATCACCACTGGACCACCCAGGGTAAACCCGCCTTCGTTCTGTCTGTAGGGAGTTCTCGCCGCCGCAAAGAAGGCTCGCGCGTTCAATACGTTGTTTCCCAGGTGATCCCAGACACTTCCGTGCAGCGTATTGGTTCCCGACTTGATGATGACGTTGGTGAACCAGTTGCCAAAACCGCCATATTCGGCGTTGAAGGCCCCCGTAACGACGGTCACTTGACCGACCTGTTCGAGCGCCGGGCCGTTCTCCTGAAGTGAACCTTTCTCGAGCCGCTCGCTTGCAGGGGCGCCGTCGATGAATCCTTCGGTCGCGCCGGTCACGGATGCATTGACCGCGGGCGTAAATGTACCGGTGTTGGTGGTACCCGGCATATTGTCCAGAAACCCAGTGATATCCCGCTTGGTGCCGACAACAACCAGCGGAAGCTGTTCCACCAATGTATTCTTGAAATCCACGGAGTTGTTCACGGCGGCAGTGTCGAGCAGCGGCGCATCCGCCGTGACGTTAACCGTTTCGCTCACGCTACCTGTCTGGAGGACCACATCTACCGTGGACTCCACCCGGGGACGGACATCCACCGGCTGCCGGACCAATTTCTCAAAACCGGGCTTTTCAACTTCTACACGGTAGACTGCCGCAGGCAGATTCGGAGCGGTATATAAGCCTGCCCCGTCGGTGACCAATTCCACGACGCTGCCGGTCTCGATCTGAACGAGGTGAACCTTCGCGCCGGGGACTACCGCGCCTGAGGGGTCTTTCACTATGCCTTGAAGGGTGCCGCGATCGATCTGGCCCCAAAGAGGCGACGCGGCGACAAGAAAGAACGCGGCCAGGATAATCCATTGAGGTTGATGCTTCCGGTCTGCGCGGAAAGGCTTAATTGGATGAGTCTTCATGGACTTTACTCCGATCTTCAAAATCAAATAAGGTCCGCCTGAGCGGCTCCGGAAGACCTTCAATTTGGCCTTCGCAAGAACGGGCTATCCGACTTCGATGACAATGCCAAGCATTCAAACTCTTGTGCGATCTGACTTAACAACTTTGCGGGATACCGGAATTAGACGCGAGAATCGATATAAAGTGCACTATATCGCTGCCACGACTTGATGTCAAGGATAATTTGGATCAGTTTCGCGAAAGCTGTCTTATCAATTTGCCCAATTCGAAACGGCTGACGGGGGACTCTATGCATCGCGCAGCGCGGCAACCCGGCTAGAAATGCAGTCAGCGATCGTAACCCATCAATCGTCGAATCCAGATGTTGCGAAACCGGGCTGGCCCCGCATGCCCCTGTAGGCTCAAGGGAAGTTCCGCCGCATGGGACGTATAGGCGGCGATGGGTTCGCGCGAGGTCGTTCCCAGCAGTTCCACCCGGTTTTGCACGGCGAGACCATTGAAGAACAAGGTGATGTATGCCGGCTTGACCACCTTTTCGCCATCGAATTTGGGCGCTTCGAAAACGATGTCGTAGGCATTCCACTGCCCCTCAGGGAGGCACGGGTTCACCATGGGCGGATAGAGGCCGTAAACGGCGCCGGCAGCGCCATCGGGATAGGTGGGGTTGTTATAGCTGGAGAGCACCTGCACCTCATAGCGCCCCATAAAGATGACGCCGCTGTTGCCGCGAAATTGCCCCACTTTCGAGGCATCGGCGCCGGCGGGCGTCGTCCATTCCAGATGCAGCTGCACGTCGCCAAAGCTGTCTTTCGTCACGAGGCTGCCAGCGCCCGGGACCAATTCCACATAGCCGTTTTCCACCTTCCAGCGAGGCTCGGTGACGGCGCCGCCGCGACCGCCACCGTCCCACTTCGAAAGATCCTTGCCGTCAAACAAGACAACGGCGTCGGATGGCGCGGAGGGCATAGGAATCGGGGTTCCCGGAACCACGCGGCGCGGCTGAGGGCGCGTCCGATCGTGGACCCGCCACTTTTGCCCGGGCAAGGGATCGCCCAAAGGGCTGCCGTCCATCTGCCCGCGTCCGGCGGGTGGCATTGTCTGAGCGCCGGCCTGACCGGCTTGATCTTCTGCTGCGTGCGCTGCCACTGCCGAAAACACCGGGACACATGCTGCGATGCGTTGAGCGAAACGTCGACGATTCACGGTTGCTTCCTTTTAGTGACGTTATAACACAACTTCCCCAAAAATGACGAGGCAAGATAACAGGCAATTTGTGGCGCCATAGCCAGATCGGATGTCGGTAGCGCATAAACACGCGATTTTGCGGCCCCCAAGCCCTGATCAACCGCTTTAAGCGCCACCGGATTCAGCAAGCCTCTCCCAACCAAGTGGTTGACACCGATACTCCTAACCTGATACTAAACATGTTGGTGTCGAACCTGGGTGATTTGACTTTACATCTTGTCAACAACGGAATTCAGTTGCCGGGACCAACCGTCGTCGTTGGCGAAGTTCTCTGGGATGTCTTTCCGGAATCCGTGCGCCTGGGTGGCGCTCCGCTGAATTTCGCAGCGCACGTCGCTCGACTAGGCCATGATGCGATCCTAATCAGCGGGTTGGGCAACGACGAGCTTGGCGACCGGGCGTCGAAGGAGATTGCAGAGCTTGGACTGCCAGCCGATAGGCTTTGTAAATCGGCCCGGTATAAGACGGGGACGGCGCTGGTCACGCTTGATAAAGAAGGGCAGGCCAGTTTCCGGATTGAGCGCCCAGCGGCCTACGATGATATTTGGCTGAACGCAGCTGACCTCCGGAATCTCGGCAACCTCGATCCCTCGTGGTTATATTACGGGACGCTCCTCGCTTCGACGAAACATGGCATGGCGACTCTCCAAGAGCTCTTGAAGGCTCTGCCCCGCGCCAGCCGCTTCTATGACCTCAACTTGCGTTCCGGTTTCGAAAGCGCTGACGTAGTATCACAGCTGATCGCGGCGGCGGACGTTGTAAAGCTGAACGAAGCCGAAGCGCACGCGGTCAGTGCGATCTTAGGTTTGCCCGAGGAGCCGGAAAGCCTTTGCAGGCAGGGCGCTGAGCGCTTCGGATGGCGGGCAGCTTGCGTGACGCTGGGAGAGCGCGGCTGCGTTATCTTCAATGACGGCGAGTTTGTACACGCCGAAGGGCACTCCATTGAGGTTGCGGATACTGTGGGTGCGGGAGACGCTTTTGCCGCGGCGTTTCTGCACGGTCTAATCAACGGTTGGCCCGTCCAGAGGATTGCGAGCTTTGCAAACCGCGTGGGCGCGCTGGTAGCAAGCCGGCCGGGCGCAATCCCGGCGTGGAGCGTCGCCGAGGCCGTGGCCTTGTGAGCCGGCTGACCGCACGATCGGGCGCCGCGCCGTTCTTTTTCGTCGCCGCCGATGAGGGCAGTTCACTTTGTGGTGTCCTGAAGATATATCCGGAAACGGTCGGCGTGAGCTTGGAAGCGATGGAGCGCCATCCGGCGCGCGCGACGCCGAAAACGTGACCGGCTGCAGGTTGAGAACTCATAGCGCCGCCGGGATCTAATGAAAAATCAAGTGCAATTGATTGCGTATGTCGACCGGCTCTCCGGGGGCGGGATCGCGGAATTGCGATCGCTATTACGGGGACCGATGGATGGGCTGTTCGGCGGGGTTCACCTGCTGCCGTTTTTTTATCCCATCGATGGCGTGGACGCCGGATTCGACCCCATCGACCATACGCAGATCGACCGCCGGATTGGGACGTGGGAAGATTTGCTAGCCTTGGGCAACACGGCCGAGATCACAGCCGATTTGATTGTGAACCACGTGTCGGCTCTCTCTCCGCAGTTTGAGGACTTTTCGCGTCATGGGGAGCGATCACCCTACGCTGGCCTGTTCCTGACGCTGGGCAAGGTTTTTCCGAACGGCGCCAGCGAAGCGGACCTGCTGCGGATTTACCGGCCGAGACCGGGTTTGCCGCTAACGTACATGCGGCTTCAGAATGGGCAGGAGCGGCTCATGTGGACGACGTTCACGCCGCAGCAGATCGATATCGATGTGGAAAGCGTCCAGGGCGTAAGGTACATTGCCGGAATACTCGATGCGTTTCAGAAAGCCGGCGTTCGGTTAATCCGGCTGGATGCGGTGGGCTATGCGATCAAGCGACCGGGAACGAGTTGCTTTATGATCCCGGAGACTTTTCATTACATCTCCGAACTGACCTCGCAGGCGCATGCGCGAGGCATGGAGGTGCTGGTAGAGGTGCACGGCTATTATCGCGACCAGGTAGAGATTGCTCGGCGCGTGGACCGGGTTTACGACTTTGCCCTGCCCCCATTAGTGCTGCACACCATCTTCCGGAAGGACGCGCGTGGCCTGAAGAACTGGCTGGCATTGAGCCCGCGCAATGCGATTACGGTTCTGGATACGCATGACGGGATTGGGGTGATCGATGTCGGCGCCGATGCGCGCGATCCGGTTGGGAGGCCCGGACTCTTGCCGCCGGCGGACATCGACAGTCTGGTCGAAACGATTCACGAGCGTAGCGCGGGACAGAGCCGCAAGGCGACGGGCGCGGCCGCCAGCAATCTCGATCTATACCAGGTGAATTGCACCTTCTACGACGCGCTGGGCCGGCGCGATGGCGAATATCTGCTGGCGCGGGCGATCCAGTTCTTCGCTCCCGGAATTCCGCAAGTTTATTATGTGGGTTTGTTGGGCGGTGAAAACGATATGAAGTTGCTGGAGCGAACCGGCGTGGGGCGCGATATTAATCGGCATTACTACACGACGAGGGAGATCGAGGCTGCTCTGGAACGTCCGGTGGTTCGCGAGCTGATGGAACTGATCCGCTTCCGCAACCGGCATGGCGCGTTCGCGGGCGAGTTTGGGCTGCCGCCGTGCTCCGGCGAGGAATTGGTTATGGAGTGGAAGACCGCAACCGAGTTCGCTCGATTAGAGGTGAGCCTGCGTGAGTTGGCGGCCGATCTCGTCTACTCGACTGCCACGGGCGTCGAGCACCGATGCTTGGTGGGCGGCCGGGACCAGCGCGGCAATTTCTTAAGAGAGGTCGGAAACTGGTGATCGATAGACCCGCTGTGCGGAGTTCCGCGAATCTTGGCGCCATTAAAGCGCTGACGTTTTTGATGTTCATGATGTTCGCGATGACCACGGATTCGGTGGGCGTGATCATACCGGAGATCATCCGGCAGTTCCACCTGAGCATGACGGCGGCGGGCTCGTTTCAGTACGCGACGATGGCGGGCATCGCGCTGGCCGGCTTCTTCCTCGGATTCCTGGCGGACCGTCTAGGCCGCAAGACGACCATCATTCTGGGATTGACGGGGTTCGCGGCCGATGCATATATGTTCGCCGTGGGAAACTCCTTTGGGTTTTTCCTGGCGCTGCTGGCGATTTCGGGACTGTCGATTGGCATCTTTAAGACAGGCGCGCTGGCGCTAATCGGAGACATTGTGCATTCCACCGTCGAGCATACTTCGATCATGAACACGGTGGAAGGATTCTTCGGCGTCGGCTCGATCATCGGCCCGGCAATTCTGGCGCGCCTGCTGGCCGCGGGATTGGATTGGAGATGGCTCTACACCATCGCGGGAACGATGTGCGTCCTGCTGATCGTCATCGCGGCCGTGACAAAGTATCCGGCTACCGCTCGGGCAAGCAACGAGCCGGTTCACTTCCAGCGATCGCTGGCGATGACGGGCGATCCGTATGCGCTGGGCTTTTCGCTGGGCGAGGCTTTATACGTGGCGACGGAATGCGCGGTATATGTCTGGATGCCGACGTTGCTTGCCGCGGACAAGAGCTGGCTGGCGGTGTACAGCATTTCGATTTTCTTTCTGCTGCGCGCGGGCGGGCGCTTTTTGGGCGCGTGGATGTTGGGTCGCTTCGCATGGACGGCGGTGCTGACGCTGTTCAGCGGCGCCATTCTCGCCTGCTTTGCAGGATCGGTGGCGGGTGGGGCGGGGGTTGCGGTCTACCTTCTACCGCTATCCGGCCTCTTCATGTCGGTGGTGTATCCAACCATCAATTCGAAGGGCATTAGCTGCTTCCCGAAATCGGAACACGGGGCGGTGTCGGGCGTACTTTTGTTCTTCACCTGCGTGGCGGCGGCCGCGGGGCCGCTTGCGATGGGGGCGGTGAGCGATATCTTTGGCGGGCCGCGCTATGGCTTCGTGCTGGCCGGCGTTTTTGCCGCGCTGCTGTTCGCGGGGTGCGTCTTGAACTCGATCTTCGACCCGGCGCGCGAGCGGCTGTCGAGCTTGGACAAGACCCAGTACCAACCCGCGGCGGGAGCGTAGAGGCGCGCGGCATTCAGTTTTCCAGACGTTCCGAATGCCGAACTTCTTCCCCACTGAATGG
>Ga0302326_10017086_pt1 | contig 15153 bp, 16 predicted proteins | sample Palsa_T0_3_FD_202264 | JGI IMG/M metagenome (GOLD analysis project Ga0302326, IMG submission 202264) | Peat permafrost microbial communities from Stordalen Mire near Abisko, Sweden - Palsa_T0_3 | ecosystem: Environmental > Terrestrial > Soil > Palsa > Peat permafrost | place: Sweden: Abisko...
TACGGCCTCATTGGGTCGGAACTGACCAGTGGCAGGGCTTGGGCCTATCCAGTGGCACCCATCTTGGGTTGGGCTTGTTTTCCCGGATGAGGTGATTGCCGAGGCGGTCGTTCACCCCGGCCTGCCGGGGTGCCACCCTCCGTAAACAAAACAAGGGCCGGATCTTTGATCCGGCCCTTGTTTTGTATCTTTGAGATTAGGACTTGGCCAGGACCAGGTCGAGCGTCTCGGTTCGGTGGAGGGTGACCTCCGGGTTGTATGTGATCTCTTCCGGAATTCCGGCGGAGGTTCGGGTGATTGCGCTGCTCATGGCCGCGTTTGCGGTTTCGTTCAGCGTGTAGTGGGTCTTAACGGACACGCCCTCGCTGGGAACCCAGTCGTCGGTCCAAGTCTCATTGTCGAGTGCTTGGATGATCCAGCCGACCGGAAGCGCACTGATGGTCGACCAGAGAAGGCCGTTGTTGTTCCATGTAGTTTGCAGAGAGCTCTGAGTCTTCCATGCGGTGTAGGAACTGCCGTCTTGGGCGGGCACCGTTTCCTGGTTCAGGACGGTGAAGGCACTGGACGTGTTCGCGGCGGCGGCGAAGTTCGGCGTGCCACCCGTAGTGAACGTGACCGACGCCGGGCTGTAAGCGTTGCCCGACGTCTGGTTCGAAGCGGTGGTCGACGTCGCGAAGGTGGCCGGGATGTTGATCCCGCTGGTGTTCGTGAATTGGACCTGGCTGGAGTAACGATCCTCTCCCACGAGGGTCAGGGAACCGGTTTGGAATGCCGGCTTTGCCACCGTTCCGGGCTTGGACTTGAGGCCGTCCGAGACGCCGGTGCTGTAGTAACGGTTCACAACTTCGACCGCCGGGGTTCCTCCCTGGATGGTGTAGCCGAACGAGTCGGTTACTTCCAGGGTGCCTTCCGGGTAAGGCGAAGGCGCCGAGGTAACGGTTCGGGTGAGAAGACCGTTCGTGATCGGGCCAGACATGGTCGCGACAGCTCCGGCCGAGTTGATGTAGTCCTTGGAGATCGTTCCAGAGACGTTGAAGGTCCAAGTCTCGCCGGTCTGCCAGACGGCGAACTGACTTCCGCCGCTAACCCCCGGGCCCGCCGGCTTGTTGACGCTGGGCGGAACGCCCGGATAACCGTTCGAAAGACCGTCTGTCCCTCCGCATCCGACAGCCGAGAGGATCGGCACGGCGGCCAAAAGATACTTGATTGATTTGAAGTTTCTCATGTTAGTTACCGTGCCCTCGCCGCTGAGGTAGTGCTTGAAGTGGTCATGGTGAAGTTGCCCTCATAGGTCTTGCCGAGCCATGAGTAGCTGAACGCACCTTCCATCTCGCCGTTGTCGAGAACCACGGCTCCTCGCATCAGGAAGTTGCCGCTGGAAGGAAACCCAGCCGTAGCGGTGTACTGACCGCTGCTGCTCACGATTCCCGACGTGTTGCCAGTCAGGCCGCCGGTGCGGGTCATCGTGCCGGAAAAGCTTCCGTCACTTGTGATCGTCCAGGTGATATTCCCACCGTCGTTGGCCAAGGGGCCAACCCACGAGCCGTTCCAGTCGCCTTGATAGAGGTTTGGAAGCGTGCTGTTGTTGCTGCCGCCGCAGCCGGCCATAAAGACCGCTGCGGTGGCGAAGATTGCAAGGTTTCTAAGTTTCAACATTAGTTGCCCACCTTGGAGCCAAATTTCAGGTCCGGCTGGAACGGGAGCGGCGCAGCGCCGTCTGCCCGAACCGGCCCATCGATGGACTTTGCGGTCAAGAATATGACCAGCTCAGTCCGAGTCTTGGTATTGCTCGTCTGCTTGAACAGGTGCCCGAGGATCGGCAGATCCATGAGCCACGGAATGCCGGTTGCGTTCTTCACGTCCTGGTCTTGGATCAGACCGCCGATGGCCAGCGTCTCGCCACTCTTGATGGTGAGGGTGCTCTGGGCAAACCGAGTGCTGGTTTGCGGCAGCTCGCCGCCTCCCGGAACTTGGGTGAAGCTGTCCAGGATCGAGATCCTGGGTCGCAGATCGAGGGTGATGTTGCCATCTGCGCCAACTCTGGGCAGAACCGAGAGTCGGACGCCGACCGGCACTTCGCCGGTGGTGACCGTCGTTCCGTTCTGGCTCGCCTGGATCGACTCGACGTACCGGATAATGTCGCCGACGAAGATCTCCGACTGGCGGCCGTCCATCGCCACAAGGTTCGGCCTGGCAATCAGGTTGTTTCCGTCCGAGATCGCGTCGAGCGAAGCTGTCACCGAGCCGTTGACGTTGGGGGCGGAGATCCCCACGCCGACCGTGTTGCTCGGGGTGGAGTAGGAGTTGTTAAGGTTGAGCACCTTCACCGCTCCGCCGGTCAGAACGCTCCAGTCGATGCCGGCGTTGATCGCCTGCTCCTTTGTCATCATCATGACCCGCATCTCCAAGGCGACTTGGCGCGGAGGAGTGTCCATCATCTTGAGCATCTCAATCGCTTCCTGCACCTTGGCATGGGATCCTCGCAGAATCAGTCGCATGGGCACGGCCGACGACTCTTCCTTGCTGAAGGGTTGCTCCAGATCGGTGTCGTCCACCTGGTTGGTGCTCGTCACGGGTCCGGAACTGGTGCTGGAGGCGTTGGACTGCTGCTGCATGGCGGCGGCGCTCCCGTTAGAGGCCTTGAGGAAGTCCATTTCCTCCTTCTTCTCCTGGTCCTTTTGGTAGACCTGCCAATTCGCTACGGCATTCGGAGCAACCGTGGCGAACAAGCCGGGAACCTCACCCATGACCAGTTCCCGGAGCGCTCGCGGATCGGCAAACTTTACATCGTAAGCGACCAACTCGTCACTGGCTCTCGCAGTGTCGTCCCGATGGTTGTACTGGTTCCTGGCCTGGACAATGCTATCGTCGATCTCTCGGGCAGTCGCCTCGGCATCGTGGACGGCGCTGCTCGTCCCAACCAGAAGCAGGTAGCCGTTGTCTCCGGTCTTACTGTCCGAAGTGGAGGCAGCGGGCGCCGCGACCTGGCCAGGAATTTGGGGTGAGTCGGCCGCTGCGAGGGCCTTCTCCGCCGGGGTGTAGACCTCAACCGGCTCGTTTCCGAGGGTGGCCTTAATCGCCATCTTCACGCGGTCCGGATCGCCGCTCATGATCGGGACGATCACGGCAGTCTTATTTCCAGATTGCACGTGGGCGGTGAGGGCCTGGTTCTTCATCTCCTGTTCGCCAACGAACACGTACGTGCCATCTACTTTGGTGTAGTGGACGCCGGTGATCTGGGCGACGAACTGAAGGGCCTGATCGATAGTCACCTCGTGCAGGTCGGCGGTCACTTTGCCAACCACGCTTGGGCCAATGATGATGTTGGCGCCGCTTTCCATGGCCAGCATCTTGAGGACTTGGGCCAGGTCGCCATTCGTGACGTCCAGGCTCACCTTCTTAAGCTGCTGCTCGGGAACGATGACCGGGTTCAGGTTGGTCCAGGCAGAGGCGACATTCGTGACCTTCGGCGTGGTGTGCGCGGCCGGAGGTACGGATCCACCGGCAGATTTCCAGAACTCGTCCTGCGCCTGCTTGGAGTTGATCGCGGGGACCTCGGCAACCTCCTTGAAGGCAGTTACCGGTTTGGTTTGAGCCTGAGCCGGCACAGTCGTTTGATCGCCGACCGTGATGGTCCATCCGTCTGATGACTTCTTGATAACAGATGTGACCTGCTTGTCGGCCTGGACCTTCACTCGAATCTTTTTGGGCCGAGCGGAGAACCAGCCGTACCAGACAGCGGTTACATCGCTCGCGGCGATCGGAATTCGCTCGCCTTTCCCGTTTAGGGCTGCATCCCACTCCAAGGTGATCCCGTTGGTTTGGTTCCAAAGGATCTCCTTGGGTTTGGGAAGATTGTCCCCAACCACATGAACGTTCACTTGGCCCTTGGCCTCAGTTACTTCGACGTGCTGCACAGTTTGAGCAGCCCCCGCCAGCGGCAATCCTAACGAGGCACCGCATGCGAGCCATACCTTCCTACTATTTCTCAACAGGGTTTCCTCCCATGGATAACCGAAGCACTTTGCCTCGGACGATGACAGTGACCGATCCGTGACCGATCGAGACCAGCCTGGATTCGCCATCGATGGCTCCTCCGACTGGAACAACTTTTTGATTCCCGGTGGAATCTTGCAGAAGGGCCGCCGCCTTGTCTCCCGCGATGCTGCCCACCAGGGTGTAGCGGAACGGGTCTTCCTTCGGAACCGGCGGCATCGTGACATCCGCCGAGGGGAGCCTGCCGACGTTGAACGGCTGCAATCCACCATTCAACGGATGGATCCTCGAACTGAAGTTCGAAGCCACGCGAGCAGCTCGAGGCGCTGGGCCTAGATTGATGAACGCCGATGCGGGCGGCTGGAACGGATCGCGCGGCGGCAGGTCGTTGGCGACCTCCGGGTTCTTGGGCACGACTTTCCCATCGGGACCGACGACCGGGGCGCCGACGGTGTCTGCAACCGCGGTGTCCGACTTCTTATCGTCAGCGGCGGCCGGCGCGGCGGCCGGGGGTGGAGGCGGCTTTTTACCGCCAATGATCTGAAAGGCGCCTACGGTAACGATTACCGCCCCGAGGCAACCCAGAATTATAGTTTTTTTCTTCTCGTCGTTCAAGCCGATCCCTCCGGACCTTTCGCTTTCGCAGCCACATCCTTGTCCTTGAACACAAATGCTCTGAGGCCAAGGGTGAAATCTAAACGGCGGTCGCCACCGCGCAACCCGATCGGCGGGGGGGTAACCCCAAGCGTGCGGACCATGACCACCTTCGGGAAATGGTCGAGGGAGCTCACGAACTGAACCAGTTCGTTGAAGCCGCAACGCCCCTTCATCTCCAGATTGAGCTCCTGGTACGGCTTTTTGGCCTCCTGAGCCTTCTCCTTGTCGGAGATGATTGCGGTGATGCCCTTGATGACCGGACGGATTCCCGTGACCTCCACGCCCATCTGCTTGCCGGCGAGGGCTAGCTCCTTGAGCATGGTCGGGACGTAGGCCTGAGTCGGAACGCCCTGCTCCAGGTGAGCGAGGCTCGCCTGCAACTCTGCCTGGTCTTTCTTGGCCTGCTCGAGCTTGTCGTAGACGTGCTCTTGCTCCTTGGCCTGTTCTCCCAGGGTTGCGGCCTGGTCTCGGAGGGGGGCAAGGCTCGTGCTCTGCCAGTACAGGAAAGCAGCCCCCAATAAGATGGCGCCTCCGGTCAGGGCGTAGTAAGTTTTCGCATCCTTTGGTTTCTTCATGAGCTCTTCATGTCTCCTTTGGTCGGCTTCTTGTCGGCCGAGCCAGCGAGTTCACCGCCGATCTCGAAATCGATCGTTGCGCCGGCGATGACCTTCTTTTGCTGGGTGAAGTGGAGAGCCACGTTGTCGAGATTTGGCTCGTTCTGCACTCGCAAGACGTACTCGGCGATCGGCTCCTGGGCCTTTGATGAGCCTTGGAGCGTGACCATGACCGGCTTGGCGGGGTCGATGCCGGTCGACTGTAGACCGGTCAGCCAGGTGCCCTCGGGAGTCTGGACCTGGAGGTGGTGCAGGATATGCGCCCACTGATCGGTCTGGACCGCCGCCTTGGTCAGCGATTCAACCCGAGGCTTCAGATCGTCCATGTCGTGCTGGATGGCTTCGATCTGGTCGACAACGGGCTTGGTCTTGTCCAACTCCGCGGTTTGCCGACTAATCTCAGTCTGCAGCGACGCCTTCTGGTAGAAGATGATTCCGTACCCAAAGACGGCCAGAGCTGCGGCTCCGACGAACGTCATGTACGCGATGCGGGTGCGCTGCTCCTGCTTAGCGGCGTTAAGACGCTGTTCTTGAATCAGATTAATAATCGGCATAGCTAGTCCTTAAGCGGCTTTCAATCCAGATCGCATGGCCAGTCCGCCGGCCACCACATAGTCGAGCCCCTTTTCGTCTCCCGATTCGTTGCTGAGGACTGCCGGATGGTCGTACAGTCCCAGACGGGAGACAGGAAGGCCCAACTTGTGCGCGAGGTACACATCGGTGCCCTCCAACTTGGCGCCTCCTCCGGAGACGATGATCGCTTCGACCTTTCGGCCGTTTTGCCCGTCGCCCGATTGCGATTGGAAGTAGTTCAGGGATCGCCGAACTTCGCGAACCAGATCGTCCAGGTGGGGCTGGATCACCCGCAGGGGCGGGTTCTCTCGGGGGCCATCGGCATCGATCAGTTCGGCGAGGTTCAGTTGCGCCTTGCCCTCTTCCGCGTCTTGCGACGAAAGCTTGAAATAGTTTTTCAGCGCTTCGGTGAGCGTGTTCCCCCCGTAAGGGATCGACCGGTTCATGGAGAACGAAGACTCGTGCACCACCGAGACGCTGGTGCTTGCGGCGCCGATATCGACGATCGCGGTCGACGGATGAGTCAATGCCTGGTCCGTAGTTTCCAGGAGGGCGCGGTACATTGCGAAGGCTTCCACGTCAACCGCTTCCACCTCCAGCCCGGCAGCCTCGACGGCAGCGATGCGCGTCGCGACAATGTCCCTCGGCGCAGCGACGACCAGGACGTTCATTTGCTCGCCCTTCTGGTCGACAATCGAAAAATCGATGTAGCTTTCCTCGACCGAACCCGGCACGTAGCGGCTCGCCTCAAAGCGAATCGTCTTGCGCAGGGTTGCCTCGTTCATTTTGGGGAACGGGACGGAGCGGACGAAGACGGAGCCTCCAGCGGCCGCGATGAGCGCTTTGCTTTGGGAGAACTTGCCCTCTTTCAGCAGTTGCTTGATTGCGGCGGTGACGGCAGGGACATCGATGATCACCCCTTCCTTCACAGCGTCAGCCGGCGTAGGGATGGAGGCAGCCCGGAGGACTTTCCATCCGGAAGGGGTGCCATCCAGCTCGATCGCCTTGATGCGATGGTGGCCCAAGTCCAGGCCCAGTGCGCTCTTACCTTTTCGTTGCGGCTTCAAGAAGCATTCTCCTTTTCCCACTCGTTGCAGGCCACCCACTCATCAAGTCGAGACCGGGAGAACCTCCATCGGCCGTCAACCTGGAAGGCCGGAACTTTACGTTCCGCAGCCATCTCTTCAAGTCTTGCGGGGGAAATTCGCAAGTGACTTGCCGCCTCGCGGAGCGTGAGGACGCTGTGGTGCGCGGCGGTAACCGACTTAACTAAACGATTGACCTGCTCCGGCGGTAGGAAGAGCTCCAGTCGAATGAGCCCGGGTCCGGATGTGGTGCTGAGGCCAGACGGCTCAGCGACTTCCACGTGGTCGGCGGCGTGAAGATCTAACACTTCTGGCTCTGGTTCCAATTCGGGCTCCTGCGCAAGGGTGCGTTCGGCATCCTGGTGCAGGCCCGTTGAAATGACCTGCCCTACTGCCGGCGCCACCGCCGCCTTTCTGATGGCGTCGGCCAAATTCATGCGGCCTCCTGGCCTGTGTAGTCGCAAATGACTGCGTGCATGAGGTAGGCGTCCACTCTCTTCGCCTTTTGGGCAAATCCCATCATCAATGCGTTATCGGCAATTTGACTGGTGAGTCGAGGGGTGCCCCCGGTAAACCGATGGATCTCGTAGATGGCATCCGGAGTGAACGGAGACTGATCTCCGGTGAACCCGGCTACCTTGAGACGGTGGTGAATCATCTCGCCGGTCTCGGTTTGGTCCAGCGGATGGAGTTGCTGCCGGACCGCAAGGCGTTGCTCGAGAGCCGGTACTTTGGCGATCTTCGGCCTGAGCTCGGTCTGTCCCAACAGCAGGAGGTTGATCAGGAACTGATCGTTCATCTGGCAGTTGAGAAGGAGTCGCAACTCTTCGAAGGTGGAGGCGCTGCGGATGAGGTGGGCCTCATCGATCATCACGACCACGCGGGTCCCCCTCTCATAGAAAGAGAGAAGGATCTTGTGGAGCTCTGCCACCAAGGTTTGCCGATTGCGGCTTAGCAATGGAACCTCGAGCTGGGTCAGGATCTCCTGTAGGATCTGGGTTGGGGTGAGGATCGGGTTCACGATCATCACGACCCGGTTACTCACCGGCTCCAACAGTTCGAGTAGTTTGCGGCTGACCGTCGTCTTGCCAAGCCCAATGTTTCCGGTCAGCATCGCGGCGCCCTTATTTCGCGTGATGGCGTAATGCAACATCATCAACGCGTCTTCGTGGCTGCGGCTCAAATAAAGAAACCGCGGATCCGGTGTTAGGCTGAACGGCGACTCACTAAGTCCCCAATATGCTTCGTACATTTACTCTGGTTCTCCGGCTGGTAGACCAGTAAAGGTATCGGGACCAATCCCCCAAACCCTCAGGCCCTCCTTTTGATTTCCTTATCCGGGGGGCGGTCAACCTTCGCGTGATTGCCAGGGTTTGGGCTCGATTCTCTGCACGGGTGTTGGACAGATTGGTCCGGCCCGTTTGGAAACCCTCATAAATGAGGGGAAGTTTGGGTTTGGCCCGGAAGGCACACGTGGTTCATCGTGGCTCGGTGGAAGCGGTCGAAAGCCGTCGGGAGCCGGTTGCGATTATATGAAATCGCTTTTATTGAGGCAACTTTTCGGGGCCTCCGAATGGGTCTCGGACGTTCCAGGTTCAAATCGGGTGCCAGCCGAGGTTGCGAGAGCCCGCGGTGAACTTGGCACAGACTCGTGGTTGGGGCCAGATCCTTCCTCGTACCTCGTCTGGACGACAATTCAAACAAAAAAATGAAATTGGGGGTTGGGCGGTAATTGGAAGGCGAGAGTTCATTCCCCGTCATCCGCTGCCCAAGCCTAAGGGACTCCTTGGATACTGAGTTAGTGCAGGAAACGGTTGAGGGTTAGGCGGATCTCTTCTACGCGCTGCTCAGGCTTCATGGGTTGGCAGTCGGAGTCACCCTCGGGATGCTCGCCGTAGACGCAGTCTTCGAGGTGCATCGAAAGCATCAGCACGCCGAACTGGTCGAGGGCTGCACGCAGGGCCGAGACCTGAGTCAGGACATCGACACAGTAGCGCTCCTCGTCAACCATCTTTTGGATGCCGCTCACTTGACCGGCAATCCGGGCCAGCCGCTTCTTGGCATCTTGACGAACGCTTTCCTTCACACCGCTATTGTGACGCGCCTTTTCGCCAGACCGGGTAAAAACCAAGTTGCCCCCGCACAGCCGCGCTCAAATCGCGAAGTTGTGCCCGGCTATGTATCCAGCCCGTACCCCGTAAGGGTATACACTGAGTTCCAATCGCTCGATGAACAACGTCATAGAATTTATCCAGCACGGCGGCGTCATGATGTACCCGCTGGTGCTCAGCTCGGTCGTTTTAATTGCGATCATTATCGAGCGCTCGATCGTGCTGAGGAAGAGCACCGCCGATCCGGAGGAACTTCTCGACGAAGTCCGAGAACTGTTCAAGCCCGGGGGCGACCCGTCGGCGGCGATTGCGGCGGTCGAAAAAGAGGGCGCCATCGGCCGGATCTTCGCAAGGGGCCTCCGTAATGCGGCGAAGCCGGCGGATGCAATAGAGATGGCGATCGAACAAGAGGCCGCGTTCGAGGCAGGGCCACTGGAGGCTAATTTGCCCATTGTGAAGACGATCGTGAATATCGCTCCACTGTTGGGACTCCTTGGCACGATCGCGGGAATGATCGCCAGTTTTCAGGCGGCCAGCCGGACGGGCTTGAGCAACCCTACAGAGATTCTCGGGGGTATCTCGGAGGCGCTGATTTCGACCGCGACCGGGATTACGCTTGCGGTGGTGGGGTTCATCTCGTACAACTATTTTGCCAATGTGGTGAAGAGGGTGTTTCAGGATGTCGAACTCTACGGCGCCGAATTGGTCAACTATATCACCGGAAGGTTGGACTAAACAGGTATGCGTCAGCGGGTACATGTCCGCCGCAGCCGGGCGGTGGAGGAGCCGGAGATCATCGTCATTCCGATGATCGACGTCATGATGTTCCTGCTGTTCTTCTTCATGGTCGCCAGCCTCGCGATGGTTGTTCAGAATGCTCTTCCGGTCAGCCTGCCAAAGGCGAGCACCAGCAATCAGCAGAAAGTGCCGCCGCTCACGATCACCCTTACCCCTGACGGCGGCATCTTCCTCAACACCACGAGAGTGACGATCGACAAGCTCGAGTCATCGTTGACCGCGTTGAAGGTGAGTTCGAACACTTTGATCACCCTCAACTCCGACGAGCGGGTGCCGTACGGCACCGTAGTTGCAGTGATGGACGAGGCCCGGAAGGCGGGCGTGACAACGTTCGGATTTGCCACGAACCGCAAATAGATCATGAGAAAGCGAAAGAAGAAAAACCCGCTGCTGATGCGCATCATCGTGATCTCAATCGCAGTTCACGCGATCGCGCTACCGATTGCGGCGCACTACGGCGCGTTTCAGAAACTCCAGAAAGAGTTCGGCCAGAGCAAGGTGGTGATGATCAACACCCCGCCCCTTGAGGAGAAGAAGCAGGCCACCAAGACTCCGAAGAAGGAGCCAAAGAAGACGCATGCGGAGAGCAAGCGAGGGACGTCTGCTCCGAGGCGCGGTGCGGCAAGCAAGCCGAACCCGAACGCTCCAAAAGTGGTCGCGGGTCCGGCGGATAGCGGAGACGGCAACGGACCCACTGCCGACGCGAATGGCACTGGGAAGGCGGGTGTTTTGCCAACCGGTCCATCGGGTGCGCCGCCTACCAACACCTCTCCGGCGCCGGCGCCTCCTCCTCCGCCACCCTCAAACACGGAACCTCCTCCGAGCAAGAACACCCAACCACCGCCACCGCCTCCCCCCCCTCCGCCAGCGCCGAAGCCAAAGAAGGTCCTGGCGGTGGAGACGACCTATGCGCCAGACCCAACGATTCCCGACGACCTGCGGACGGAGGCATTCGAGAAGACCCTGGTCGTAGAGGCCGACGTGACAGCCGCAGGGTTACCGGAAAACGTGCGGATCACCGATTCGACCGGCAACAAGGAATTGGACGACATCGGGATGAAAACGGCCAAAGAGTACAAGTTTAAGCCCGCAACCGTAGACGATGTCCCGGTGGAAGGTCATGTGCGCTTCCACATTATCTTCAAAGTTGAGTAAATGAGAACGCCCTTCCGCATCGCAGCCTGGATCGCCGCTGTTGGGGTTTGCCCGGTTGCCTTTGGCGGGGGACTTCACCGGATTCGGTTCAGAGTCGTCGACCCCGTTACCTACCAACCGGCGCTCGGGTATGTCGAGTTGGAAGACAGCGCCGGCCATCATGCAGAGCTTGGCCCGGGTTGGTTGGGGGACGGCACCACGGCGCCGCTCGATTTAGATTTCTGGGGCACGCCGCTTGGGGGGCTCTCGTTGACCTACTCGGATGACGGGGTGACCGACATCACGGTACCGGTGGGCGCCACTGTTACACTCGTGCAGCAGGACCAGGTTCCGGTCAAAGAGATCACGATCCACGTGACCGCGACCCGGCTTGCACAGAATGCGGCGCCGGCGAGCACGTCCTCCAACACCCGCACGAGCACTCAGATCAAGACGTTCAACAACACGGCCACCACCAGTACCCAAGCGCTGACCCACGGGCAGGCGGGGGTTGCGGAAGATTCGGCCGGCCAGCAGCACATCCGAGGCGAGCACACTGAGATCACTTATGTGGTGGATGGGGTGCAGCTTCCTGACACGCTTTCCGGACGGGCGGGGGCGATTGTTGTGCCGAACACGATCCAGAGCTTGGAGATTATCACCGGAGGATTCGCGCCTCAATTTGGCGGGCAGACCGCCGGTGTACTCAACATCACGACGCTCCCCGGGGTTGCCAAGCCAACCGAGGATTTAACCCTCCAAGCCGGATCATTCGACACCTTTACGGAAGACCTCACGGCGGAGGGTCCGCTGGGCTCGAAAGCCAACTATGTGATCGATCTCAACTCAAGCAGGACCGGCGTTGCGACTGAGCCGCAACAACCGAACAACGATACGGCTCACAACACGGGAACTTCGGAAGGCGTATTTACCAAGTTTCGCTATAACCCGAGCGCAAAGGACGCGCTCACGTTGACTCTTAGCGAGAACCCCGATGCGCAGCAAATCGGCAACCGGACGGGGCTTCCGGATTCGTTTGCAGCATCCGGAGAGGGCTTTGGCTTTCTTGGGCTTAGAAATGCGGACGGCAGCATCCCAGGGCTCACGAGTGGGCAGCAGGGGCGGCTGGGATCGCAGACGATCAAGCTAGCGAGCCAGCAGCAGGACGGGATGGACATCGACCAAAAGGAATCCAATGAGTTCGGGATTCTGAATTACCAGCACCAGGTCTCGAAGAGTGAAACGGCTCAACTGGCGCTCACGGTTCTGCACGGAGGCCAAGACCTGACGAATAACAACCCACTCGTCAACCTTTCCGATCTTCCGGTTGACAATAGCATCGAATACAACCCGACTGCCCACCGTAACATTCACCACGTGCAGCTCACGGGCAGCTTTGACGACAAGACGGGCAGCCATGATTTGAAAGCCGGGTTTCTGGCGGACGATCAGAGCGGGATCGAGTCGTACCAGGTAATTCCGGCGAGCCAACTTGCCCTGGATGAGCTGGCAGCCACAGACAAACTGCTGGCCCCCGCAGGTAGCTCCAATCCGAACGTGCTCGACGTTTACGGCAACCCGGTCTTTACCGCGACCGGTCCGGCGCCGACGCTCACGGTCGAACGGTCGGGATACTACGGGGCCGCGTATGCTCAGGACACTTGGAAAACCGGCCGACTGACTGCGGATTATGGAATTCGGTGGGATATTTTTCACCAGCACGAGAGCATTTCCTCCACGGATGTGAATGCTTCGGTCATCTCGCCGCGGGTCAACTTCGACTACCGGCTGGACAAGATCGACGATGTTCGTTGGTCCTATAACCGACTCTTTAACACTCCGCCACTATCCCAGGGAGGGATCGTCGGCGACCCGATTCAGCCCGAGATTCTGAATCAGTACGACGTGGCTTTCACCCGTCAACTCGCGAAGAATCAGTCTTTCAACATTGCCTACTACTATAAGGACATTCGGGATCAGGTCGACGTCGGGCTTCTGATCCCTGGTTCTGAGATCGGCCTTTACAGTGCAGTCAACTTCCAGCGAACCGGGGTTCACGGGCTGGAGACGAGCTACGACATCAATTCTCCAGGCGGCATCGGTTGGGATGAATATCTCAACTGGACTTACAGCACGGCATCGCCGGCAGGACTCGACAACACGGGCGCTCCGGCTCCGCAGTTCAACGACCACGACCAGCGCAACACAGTGGGCCTTGGATTGGCTTACACATGGAAGAGCGGATACAACATTGCGGGAACTTTCGACTACGGCAGCGGGCTGGCGAGCAGCATCGTTCCGCCGAGCGTGTACCGAACACCTCGAAGCGAAACAGACCTGCACGCGACTACAGGAAACCGGCTTTTCAAGGGACATGGGGGGCTGGAACTTGACATCGACAACGTGTTCGACGAGCGCTCGGTGATCAACTTCGACTCCGGGTTCAGCGGGACGCGGTTTATGATCGGACGCCGGGTTACGCTAGGCGCTAACTTCCACTTTTAGCATTGGGTCATGCGGGTTCATTCGTCTGGGGTGCGATGCCGGGGCGCGCGCTCAGCTCGCCCCTCCGGGCCTGCCGGGATTTTCGGGGCGCCGTCCAGAGGTCGGCACCCCCGGCTATGCTCTTCTCGGCCCTCCGGGCCTGCCGGCGCGGTCGGCTCGCCCCTCCGGGGCTGACGTGGGCTCTCCAGTCGCTGAGGAGGCTTGAGCGCGCCCTAAAACCTTTGCCAGGACCTCCACTAACCCCCGAGGAAGACTTCGATCGCCTTGAGGGTAGTGTCGCTGGCGTGGTGCTCCATGCCTTCAGCGTCCTGTTGGGCGATGTCGGGTGGAACTCCCAGCCGTTCGAGGAGGCCGAGGACGAGCCGGTGGCGCTCCCGAGTGGCAGCGGCCAGGTCTTTGCCTTTGTCGGTTAGGAAAATGCTTCGATAGGGCCGGTAGGTGACGAGCCCCTCTCTGGCCAGACGCTGAAGAGTCTTGGACACGGTGACATGGCTGACCCCGAGCCGTTGCGCGAGATCGACTGCCCGGGCTTCCCCGGTTTCCTCTACGAGGTCTTGGACGAGCTCAACGTAGTCTGCCGCACTCTCTGTCGCGTGGTCGGCGCGGGTTTTTGAGAAGGAAGGCGCCCGGGAGTTATGTTCCAAAACGAACCTATTTTAGCCCCCCGTCTGTTTTGCGATTTTGGCCTCTTCTTCGGCGACCCGCTGCAGGAATTCATCCGGTAGCTCTCTATACGGCCTAGGCGAATCTTCTCGGCGGTCGTCCATTGCCATGAGGGATTCGGTCGTTCCGGGCCCCAGGGTAAAGCTGAACTCTAGAATGCCGTGGGTCCCCACAAGGAACTTGGTGGACTCGGAGAGCAGGGATTGCTCGTCGTTCGTCAGGGCGATGGCGCCGTGGTCGCGATCCCATTGGGCTTGCGCCAATTGGCCGGCGCCGATGGGAAACATTGCGACAACATCGGCTCCATCGGCAAGAAACACGGCTTCGCTCGAGCTGGACTTTATGTGCAGGGCGCCCGCACCGGAGATCCCGTCGGGAAGACATTCGCTGGGGTAGCGATAGACGCCACCGAAGTGCGCCATGGAGTTCGTCACCTTGCGAACCTGGCGACCCTCAAAGTTCACGTGACTGGTGGGACCATAGACGAGGTGTTCGAGAAGATCCCACTGGCTGCCGGAGAGTTGGGAGAAAGGCAGGCCCTGGTTGGTCTGGGCAAGCTGCTTCTGAGTTTCATCGAGGGCGCCGTAGAACCGCAGAAGCTCCGGAGCGACCCCAAGCGGCATTTTGCCCCTCAGGAGTCCGGCAAGGGTTGGGGCGAGGAAACTTTCCGATGGGGTCGGAAGTCGGCTGGCGAACCTTGCCTGTGCGTCAAGACCAGGGAACGGGTTCTTGTTTTCGGTGCGTAGGTAGTCGGCGAGAATGGGCCGCTCAGAGCGTTCTCTTCGCGTTTTGGTGAAAAGCTTTGGAGAGACTAGAAGCCAATTGTCCGCCTCCTTCACGTCGTACAACGCGTTTCTTAACTCGGTCAGGAGGACGGTTGGAGTGGGCATTGACCCGGCGGATTGAATCCCGGCGAACATCTGGTCGTCTCCCAGCATGGCGACGAGGTTTTCGGAGTGGGCCTGGGAGGACTGGATGAGTAAGGGGCCGACTCCAATTGCAAGTGGGTCGATTGTC
>Ga0302326_10017088_pt1 | contig 15152 bp, 12 predicted proteins | sample Palsa_T0_3_FD_202264 | JGI IMG/M metagenome (GOLD analysis project Ga0302326, IMG submission 202264) | Peat permafrost microbial communities from Stordalen Mire near Abisko, Sweden - Palsa_T0_3 | ecosystem: Environmental > Terrestrial > Soil > Palsa > Peat permafrost | place: Sweden: Abisko...
GCTTGCCGGGGATGCCTTGGAGGGCGATGTCGGCACGCATGTCGTCCGTGACGCCGAGCGCGATACGGTTGCTCATACGGAAATCAAATTCTGCGAGATAGCGGCTCAAATGTTGCTCGCTCATGTGTTGGTACGTACCGACCAAGCCGCGCTTGAAGATCGAAAAGAACCCTTCCGTCGTGTTGACGTGAACCTTTTCGCCAGCTTCGTTCTCGCGGACGAATTCCTTATTGTGGTTCACGGCCTCATGCTTCGCGACCGCGAGGGTGAATTCGTACATTTGCGCGCCATCGGTGTGCAGCGTCGAGGTCTCGTCCACATTGTCGCGAAGGGCGCGGCGGACCTCGGTTGTGATCGGCCCCTTGGCGCCGGTCAGCTTGCGCGAACGGACGCGGCCGTCACGCTCCACGAGCGTCACAAACTTCATATTCTTGGAGCGGGGACGCGGACGGGTTTTGCGGGAAGGCGCGATTTCCGTTTCGTCGGCCTCGACCACAAAGCCGTCGCCGCCCAAAGGGGGTTCCTGACCGGCTACGGGCGTCATGGCCTCGCGGATGCGGTGCGCCATGAACCAAGCCGTCTTGTAGGTCACGCTCAACATGCGGCTGAGTTGGTGACTGCTGATGCCTTTCTTGGACGAGCAGAGCAGATGGGTCGCGTACAGCCACGTATTCAGGGGAACCTTGGAACGCTCGTAGCAGGTGCCCACGGTCACGCTAAAGGGCGACTGGCAGGCGTTGCACCAATAGACGCCCGGCCGGGTCGATTTGCCTTTGAGCAAGGTCGCTTCGGCGATCACGCCACAATGCGCGCAAACCGGGCCCTCGGGCCACAAAAGGGCTTCAAGGTGGGCACGGGCTGCGGCTTCGTCGGTAAAGCGTTTCGGAAGGGGCTTGGGCATTGGCGTTCTCCTGATAGCGCCAAATCTAGCCGATCCGGTTTCCTACGTCAAGTATACTATCGCCCCATTATTTCCCATAATATAGATTATACGAAATCGAAAGCTGAGTTTCGGCCTGAATCAGGCAGTATCGCGGGGTCTCCCCGCCTCGGCCATGTCCGACGTTCGTACCTCCCAAGCATCCGGCAATCGTAGCCAGGCGCAGCGGAGATCGTCGCTGGCGCTGACCGTAGGTTCGCCTAGCGGAACGTCAACGAAGCACCCGCCGGCGCAGCCGATGAGACCGGGAAAATCGGCGGACACGAAGAACAGGCTCGTGCCGCATCTGGAACAAAAGGAATTCGTGACCCGGCCGGCGGTGCCGTCGGAATTGTAGACCTTAAAATCGCCGCGCCGATCGCTCACCTGATCCGCGCGAAAAATCGCCGACCAGCCGCACGGACCGCCTGTCCTGCGTTTGCAGGACGTGCAGTGGCAGATCAGATTGACGGTGGGCTCGCCATCAATGTCGATCGCGCATCCGCCACATCTGCAGATCGCCGTGCGGATCATGTACATCCTTCGATTCCCTAGGTCCAAACCAAGAACATAGCGATGGCCGAACTATCGACAAGGTCCGTCCGATACGAACAATTCCGACGAAGGATTTTGCTGCTTGATATAAACCGCCCTGCGGAAACCGAGCCTCAGAAAAAATGCCCGCCAAAGTCGCCTTTGCGATAGCCGCCGAAGCCCTTGTCTTCGCGCTCGTCCTGTTCGTTGCTGCGGGTACGACAGACTGGCCGGCCTGCTGGGTGTTTCTTGTGCTGTTCTTCGGACCGGCGGCTCTTCTTACGGCTATCACCGCACGGCGGGACCCCGCTCTGCTCGCCGAGCGCATGAAGCCGCCGATCCAGAAAGGCCAGCCGGTCTGGGACCGTATCTTCCTCGTGATCCTCGCGGTGTTGTTCCTGTCCTGGCTCGTCTCGATGGGCCTGGATGCACGCGATCGCTGGTCGCAGATGCCGGATTGGCTGCGCGCGCTGGGCGCCGCGACCATGATGGTGAGCTGGTGGATCTGCTATCGCGTGTTCGGCGCAAATACGTTCCTCGCGCCTGTCGTGAAAATACAGGCCGAACGCGACCAGACGGTGATCTCGACCGGGCCTTACGCGATCGTGCGGCACCCGTTTTATGCCGGCGCGATCCTTCTGCTTGTCGGAAGCGCGCTGCTGCTCGGGTCCTGGGCGGGCGTGGCGGGCGCGGGCCTGATTGCGCTCGGCATTGCGATACGCATTCCCGGCGAAGAACACGAACTTCGTCTCCATCTCGCCGGTTACAACGACTATGCGGCGCATGTGCGCTACCGGCTGGTGCCGCACATCTGGTGACGGCGGCCAAGTGCGACAAGAACCTCGCTATTCATCCGGTGAAATAGCGCTTGACCTTGTCCCAGGGGACGGCCTCACAAGCATTCGGGTCGATAGAGAGTTCTACGTTTTGACAGACCAGCATCTCAGTCCTGCGGAAGCGGCAAAGCGCCTGGGCGTGACCCAGAAGGCGTTGCGGCTTTACGAATCCCGCGGCCTGGTTTCGCCGTTGCGCAGTGCCGTGGGCTGGCGAACCTACGGTCCGACCGAGATCGGGCGCCTGCATCAGGTTCTGGCGCTCAAAAGGCTCGGGCTGCCGCTCGCGCAGATTGCGAAGTTGATCCGGGGGCCGCTGGGTTCGCTGGCGCAGGTGCTGGAGCTGCAGGAGCGGACCCTCACCCGCGAAAGCGCGCGCGTGGGCCGCGCTCTCAGACTGGTCCGCGCCGCGCGGACCAAGCTCGAAACGGGTGAAGACCTCACCATCGACGATCTCACCACCCTCACCCAGGAGACGACGATGACGACCAAGGCCAGCAAAGACGAGATGAAAGCGATCTTCGATCCGATCGTGGAAAAGCATTTCACGCCGGAGGAGATCAAGGGACGGGCATCCATCGGCTTCGATCAGGATCAGGTCGCGGCCGAATGGGATGCATTGATTGCCGAGGCGAACACCTTGATGGCAAAAGGCGATCCCGCTTCGCCTGCGGCCCTCGACCTCGCCCGGCGCTGGAAGACACAGGTCGAGAAATTCACGCAAGGCAATTCGCTAGTCGATGCCAAGGTTCGTGCGGTGTGGAACGACGCGATGTCCGACCCCAAAGCCGCGCCCAAGCTCCCGATGAATCCGGAGCTCTTCGTGTTCATGGGAAGGGCGGCCGCCAAGCTGAAGGAAGCGGGCGAATAGCGAACAGTGAGTGGCGAATGGGGGGAAGTTTACCCTATTCGCTATTCGCCACTCGCCATTCGCGGTATCCACCAAGCATGGCATCGGACACCGACATCTCCACCCTCCTCGACATCATGCGCCGGCTGCGCGATCCGCGGTCCGGCTGCCCGTGGGATATCGAGCAGACTTTCGCGAGCATCGTGCCTTACACGATCGAGGAGGCCTATGAGGTGGCGGGCGCGATCGAGGACGGGGATTGGCCCGAGCTGAAAGACGAATTGGGCGATCTGCTGCTCCAGGTCGTGTTCCATGCCCGCATGGCGGAAGAGCAGGAAATGTTCGCTTTCGGCGATGTTGTCGCCGCCATCGTGGACAAGATGACCCGCCGGCATCCCCATGTTTTCGGTGGTGCGGCCGGCATCGGAAGCTCCGAGGCACAGACCGTCGCCTGGGAAGAACACAAGGCGCGCGAACGGGCCGAGCGCCCGGGCGGCTTGCTCGATGACGTCCCCCGCGCTCTGCCCGCGTTGCTGCGTGCCGTGAAACTTCAGAGGCGCGCGTCAACCGTCGGATTCGATTGGGATTCTGCGCCCAAGGTGGTCGAGAAGATCGCCGAGGAAGCGCATGAGATCGTGGAAGCGCAAGAAGCCGGTGCTTCCGTTAAAAAGCTCGAGGAAGAAGTGGGCGACCTCCTCTTCGCCGTCGCCAACCTCGCCCGGCATCTCAAGGTCGATCCTGAGTCCGCGTTGCGCTCTGCCAACGCCAAATTCGTTCGGCGCTTCAAGATCATCGAGGAGACTCTTGCCGCGCGGGGTACCACGCTGACGGACGCATCTCTCGACGAAATGGAAGCGATCTGGCAGGCAGCGAAGGCGCGAGAGAAATAACGCCAATCTAGAAACTCTCCATGGCCGCCTCGAGGGCGGCCATGGTGACATTTAGGGTTTGCCGAATTCGTTTTGACATCAACTTGTAGAACCAACTGTTTGTTCCACTGAGATTTTCCCGCCGTAATGATTCTGGAATTTCTCCACGTCAGCGGGATCGACGGCTACGCTGATGCGCAGGCCGTTCTTGCCGTCGCTGCGCTTCAATACGCGGCCATGCGCATAGGCCCAGGCGAGGCCCGCGCCGTCGGATTGTTCGAGCCTGAGCTCCAGCGTCACCTGCCCCTGACCCAGGATTTTCTCCAGCCGTGCGAGCAGATCGGGGATGCCGTCGCCGCTGAGCGCAGAGATCGCGACGGGCCCATCGGGTCTGCGGTTCTGCGCCAGCATTCCTTTCCGGATTGCGGGCTCGACCAGATCGACCTTGTTGAGCAGTTCGAGGATCGGGCGGTCACCGTCGGGATCGATGCCGAGTTCGGCCAGAACCTTGAGCACATCCGCCTTCTGGGCGTCCGTCTCGCCATGGGCTGCGTCGCGGACATGGGCAATGATGTCGGCCTCCAGCACTTCTTCCAAAGTGGCGCGGAAGGCGGCTACCAGTTCCACAGGCAGATCGGCGATGAAGCCTACCGTGTCGGACAGGATCACATTGCGCCCGCCCGGCAGCCGGAGCGCGCGCATGGTGGGATCGAGCGTCGCAAACAACAGGTCCTTCGCGAGCACGCCGGATTTCGTCAGAGTGTTGAACAGGGTCGACTTGCCGGCGTTGGTGTAACCCACCAGCGCCACGACCGGATAAGGCACCCGCTTGCGCGCCTGGCGATGAAGCCCGCGCGTGCGTTTGACCTCTTCGAGCTCCTTGCGGATTTTCGCGAGCCGCTCGCCGATCAACCGCCGATCGGTTTCGATCTGCGTTTCACCGGGGCCGCCCAGGAAGCCGAAACCTCCCCGTTGCCGTTCTAAGTGAGTCCAGCTTTTGACCAGCCGGCTGCGTTGATAGGAGAGATGCGCGAGTTCGACCTGCAAGCGCCCTTCCCGCGTCTGCGCCCGCTCCCCGAAGATTTCGAGAATGAGCGCGGTGCGATCCAGCACCTTCGCGTTCCACGCTTTCTCCAGATTGCGTTGCTGCACCGGGCTCAGATTGGTGTTGACGACGATCACTTCGGGTTCGAGGCCGCGCGCGTTCGCTGCGATCTCTTCTATCTTGCCGCTGCCGATCAATGTGGCTGGAACGGGTCGCGCGAGCGGCACGATCAATTGCGAGATGACCTGAAGGCCGATTGCCGCGGTCAGGCCCACGCACTCGGCGAGCCGCGCTTCGGCATCGCGATCGTGACGCTCGTCGGCGCCGCGGCGCTTGGGCTCCACATGAATGACGAACGCAGTGCGCGCCCCGGCATGCCCGTCCATTTTTTTCGAAGCTGAACTCAGGCGCTTTCGGCTGCGGGCTCGATCTCCTGCAGCTGGATCGGACCCAGCGGCATCACGGTCGAGATCGCGTGCTTGTAAACGAGCTGAGCTTGCCCGTCCCGGCGCAGAAGAACGCAAAAATTGTCGAACCAAGTGATATTTCCCTGAAGCTTCACGCCGTTGACGAGAAAGATCGTGACGGCGGATTTGCTCTTGCGAACGGCGTTGAGAAAAGTGTCCTGCAAGTTTTGTTGTTTTTCGCTCATGGGTCGACCCATTTGTTCTTGCGCCAATGCTTCAGCCCCTCGCCGAAGCATATGCAGCATAGGGTGATTTGCTGCGGCTGCGAATGCCCTTAAAGCCCTTTCGGCGGTCGCGCCTTTTTTGCCGCAGCGGCGAGGTAGAGTTCCTGGAGCCGGCGGGTCACGGGGCCCGGGTTTCCGTCGCCGACCGGTTTTCCGTCGATGGCCACAATGGGGAAGATTCCCGCCGTTGCCGCCGACAAAAACGCCTCGCGAGCGCCGGCGGCCTCCTCCAGCGTGAAACAGCGCTCGACAACCGGCATCTGGGCGTCAGCCGCCGCTTCGAGCGCTACACGGCGGGTGACACCCGGCAGAATGGCGTTGCTCAAGTCGCGGGTGATGAGGCGGCCCTCCCCGTCCACGATCCAGGCCGTGGTGGAACTCCCCTCCGTCACAAAGCCGTCGCGATCGATCAGCCACGCCTCATAGGCGCCCGCCCGGCGTGCTTCCGTCTTGGCGAGAATGTTCGGCAGCAGGCCGGTCGATTTGACATCGCAGCGCGCCCAGCGTTCGTCCGGCAGCGTCACGACGCGAACACCGGCACGACGTCGCTGATCGATTGCCGCCGCGTCGATGCTGCGCGACGTGAGGATCAATGTCGGTTTCGGCGGTTGGGTGGGGGTTGGATGATCGCGCCGCGCTGTGCCGCGCGTGATCTGCAAATAGATCAACCCGTTCGTGACGCGATTGCGGCGTGCGATCTCGCGCAGCACGAATTTGAGAGAGCCGCGCACGATCGGCATCGCCATGCCCAGCTCGCCGAGCGAACGCTCCAGCCGGTCGAGATGTTCTTCCTCGTCGAAGATATCGCCCGCGACGATGCTCCACACCTCGTAAACCGCATCGGCGAACTGGAGCCCGCGATCTTCCACATGCACGCTCGCGTCCCCGTGCGGAAGATAGCGGCCATTCACATAGGCAATCCGGCCCGAAGGCGCGCGCGCGGGCCAGCCGTGAGACAATGAGATCATGTAAACAGTCGCAGGTATTTATTCTTATGTGTCATGGCCCGCAAATGCGGGCCACCCAGCTGACGTTGCTCTAATCTGAATAGAAAATGGGAAAATTTAGCGTCGCCGGACTGATGAACGCGCGTCACTTGGGTCGCCCGCATTCGCGGGCGATGACAATGAAAGGGATGAAGAGCGAGACCCATCGGTATCAATCACCTGTCATCAGGCGTTGTAGGCCTGTTCGCGGCCCGTCGGTCCCACGCCCAGCGACTTGAGCTTGCGATGGAGAGCCGAGCGCTCCATGCCGATGAACGACGCAGTGCGCGAGATGTTGCCGCCGAAGCGGTTGATCTGCGCCATCAGATATTCGCGCTCGAAGATTTCGCGGGCCTCGCGCAGCGGCAACGAGATCACGAGATCGCTTTTGCCGTTGTTGCTCCAGGCCGCACCCGTGCCGAGATCGGATGGCAGCAAATCGGCCGAGATCGCGATCTCCGGATCGTCAGTTGCAAGGATCAACAGGCGCTCCACGATGTTGCGCAGCTGACGCACATTGCCCGGCCAGTCATGCGCCTGCAGCACCGCCATCGCATCGTCGCCGATCTCGCGCATCGGAAGGCCGGATGCCGCGGAAAGCCGCTTCATGATGTGGGCTACGAGATGGGGAATGTCGTCGCGGCGTTCGGCCAGCGAGGGCACACGCACCGGCACGACATTGAGCCGGTGATAAAGATCCTCGCGGAACTGGCCGGCATCGATCTCCGCTCGCAGATCGGCTGTCGAGGACGAGATCACACGCGCATCGACCTGCACGCGCGTCGTGCCTCCCTGACGGAGGAAAGTCTGGTCGACCAGCACGCGCAAAATTTTTCCCTGCGTCTCGAGCGGCATGTCGGCCACTTCGTCGAGATAGAGTGTGCCGTTGTGCGCCACTTCGAGCAGGCCGATCTTGCGCGGGCCATCGCTCGCTTCCTCGCCGAACAATTCCGTCTCGATGCGATCGGGCGCCATGGTGGCGCAATTGATCGCAACGAACGCATTGCCGGCGCGCCGCGAGCGGCTGTGCATCAGGCGCGCGACAACCTCCTTGCCGGAACCCGCAGGCCCCGTGATCAGTACGCGGCTGCCGGTCGGCGCGATTTTGTCGATCAATTGGCGCACTTGCGAAATCGCGGACGACACGCCCACGAGATCCTGTTCGTCGCCCGCCTTGAGCTTCAACTCCTGCACTTCGCGTTTAAGGCGCGCGGCTTCCAGCGCACGGCCCACGACGTGGATCAATCTGTCGGCCTTGAACGGCTTCTCGATGAAGTCGTAGGCGCCCTTCTTGATCGAGGCGACAGCCGTTTCGACGGTGCCGTGACCGCTGATCATCACAACCGGCAGGTCGGGATGCTCGCGCTTGAGCACATCCAGCACCTGGATGCCGTCGAGCCGGCTTCCCTGCAGCCAGATGTCGAGCACCACGAGTTGCGGCCTGCGCGAGCGCACGCTCGCGATCGCGCCGTCGCTGTCGGCAGCCACGCGCGTGTCGAAGCCTTCGTCGTGAAGGATTCCCGCAATCAACTCGCGGATGTCCTCCTCGTCGTCGACGATCAGAATCTCAGGCGCGATCAACGATCCGTTCTTGCTCATCCCCTAAACCCTTTTTTGTTTCTCGCACGCTTTTTTGCCGGAGCGGGAAGCTCAGGCGCACTTCCGCGCCGTGCTCTTCCTCACCCCTGTCCGACAGCGCGATTTCGCCACCATGGTCTTCCAGAATCTTGCGCACGATGGCGAGTCCGAGGCCCGTGCCTTTCGCGCGCGTAGTGACATAGGGCTCGGTCAGCCGGTGGCGGTGCTCGGCCGGCAGGCCGATGCCGTTGTCCGCCACGCGAAAAACCACGCGCTCGCCATTGGCATCGAGCGCGATCGCGATGCGGCCCGCCTCTTCGCCGCCTGCCGCTTCGCGCGCGCCGATCGCCTCTGTCGCATTCTTGAGCACGTTGGTGAGCGCCTGCGAAACCAATCGGCCGTCGCATTCGAACTTGACCGCCTCGGACGGTGCGCTCGTTTCGAACGTGATCTGCGGATGGGCAACGCGCTGCAGAAACACCGCCTGATGGATCAGCTCCTGCGCATTCTCCCGCCGCATCACCGGCACCGGCATGCGCGCAAACGACGAGAATTCGTCGACCATGCGGCCGATATCGCCCACCTGGCGGATGATCGTGTCGGTACATTGCTGGAACACTTCGGGATCGGTGATGACTTCCTTGCCGTATTTGCGTTTGAGCCGCTCGGCGGAAAGCTGGATCGGCGTCAGCGGATTCTTGATCTCGTGCGCGATGCGCCGGGCGACGTCTGCCCAGGCCGCCGTGCGTTGCGCGGACACAAGATCGGTGATGTCGTCGAAGGTGACGATGAAATCGCCCGTGCCCTGCTCGCTGTCCACCTGCACGCTCAGGCTCCGCACCGTGCCACCGCGTTTCACGGTCGCTTCGCCGCTCGCGCGGCCTACGGGTTCCTGCAATGCGCGGCGGATGAGGCCCGACAATTCCGGCACTGCTTCCGCGTAATGGCGTCCTTCGATTTCTTCGTGCGTCGCATTCAGCAGTCGCGCGGCCGCGCGATTGACGATCGTGATCTGGCCCTCGCCGTCCAGGCCGATGACACCGGCGCTGACACCCGCGAGAACCGCTTCCGTGAAGCGGCGCCTGGCATCGATCTGATGGCTCGCCGCGATCAGCTCGGTGCGCTGCACATCGAGCTGCGCCGTCATGCGGTTGAATGCGCGACCCAGCAACCCGATCTCGTCGTCTTCGCGGTCGATCTCGACCTGCGCCTTGAGATCGCCTTCCGACACCCGTTCTGCCGCACCGATCAATCGCGAAATCGGCTTGATCAGGCGATTGGCCGCCCACAAGCCCAGCCAGATGGCCGCAAGGAGAATGAGCAGCGATACGACCGCATAGAGGGCCGCAAAGATCAGCTGGTATTTGGCGCGATCCTGATCGAGACGCTTGTATTCGCCGACTGCGTCGACGGTGCGCTGGTAATAGGCGAAGACCTGCGGATCGACGCGGCGCACGACGAGCAGATAGGCGTCGTTGAGCGCATCGAGCCGCACGAGCGCGCGCAGCACGCCGATCTTCGAGTTCGCGTCGATCAGCACGGGCCCGCGCGCCGCTTGGGCGATTTCGCTGGGCGACGGAGGCTGCAGATCCGGCAGCGAGCGCAATCTGCTCGAGCCCAGCACTTGCCCTCTTTCGTTGAGAATATAAGCCGCCTGCAGGCCGTGATCCTCGGTCAGGATCTGCAGCCTCGAGAACAGCACGCTCACATCGGCCTTGCCGTTCGCATCGAACAGCTGCGGATCGCGCTGGATGTCCTTCGCGATCTCGCGCGCATCGGTGACGATGAGGGCCTGCTTCTCGTCGCCATAGCGGTGTGTGACGTTCACGGCGCTTTCGAGCGCTGACCGCACATGGGCGGAGAACCATGCTTCGACACCGAGGTTCAATGTGACGGTCGCGAAGATCGCGACCAGGATGGCCGGCACGACCGCGATGGCCGAGAACATCACCACAAGACGCACGTGGAGGCGCGCGCCGGCGCTACCCGAGCGGCGCTCGGCCCACAGTCGCGTCAGCCGCCAGGCGATCAACGCGCCCAGCGCAAGCACAAGGGTCAGATTGACGATCAGGAGGGCGATCAGCCCGCCATGGGTTGGCGTATAGGGAATGAGCCCCGTAAGGCTCGTATAGGTGGCGACGCTGGAGAGAACAGCCAGGAGACCGATCGCGAGCGCAATCAACGACGGCCTTGAAATGACCCGGAGGGGCCCCGGATCGCCGCTTCCAAGCGGAATATCGACCGTACTGGTTGTCGCCATGCAGGCCCGCCGCTAGCGCCCCGAATCGGGCGCGGATGCTGGAAGATCGAGCAGTAGTGTAGCGGAGCCACATCTTGTTGCAAGAATGCCGCGTTGCAAGACCGCATCAGGGTTAAGCGGGCGGGTCGTACATTTCGTTCCCGTCCGACATTTCTTTCTCTGGCTTTCACACCTCAAAAAAATCACCTGTTAATGCCCAAAAAAGCCAAGCAAACGCTAGCTTTCTTGCGAGAGTAACAGGCGGGAACAGGTCGCGCTCTGAAGTGCCGGCATGGTCGCACGATATTACCAAAGTGGAATATTATTATACCAATATGGATTTACAGTCAATTCGTACGGCATAGATTATCGCAAATCCTGAATTGGAGGCCCGGATGACTTCAGAGATATGCGAAGACATGTTTGAACGGCTGATGGCGGCGCAAATGATCGAAACTCAGGACCGTTTGGCCGATTATCTGAGACGCGGCCGGCGCTACGGGGCCTTGTCGATGACCCGCATACGCGTGATCTACATCAAGTCGGAATGCGCTATGGCACTCGGCGCCCCCTACTCCCAGAAATCCGCCGAAGGATACGATGCCGAAGCCGAACTGAGCCTTCGCGGCGAGCCCTTCCGGAGACCGAAGTCGGACCTGCGCGGGAACTGATCCGAACCGAACTCAGCGCCTGGTACGACGCGCATCCGGAAGCCAAGGAAGCGCAGAACGAGGACGTAACGGCGCATATGTACAAGCGACCGAAATGGGTGATTTAGGCTACTCGAGCCGATCACCAATGGAAGGTTCGTGGCGGCTAATCCACCTTCATCCCGCGAAACACTTCCAGCCCCAGATCACGGATTTTCTTCCGCAGCGTGTTGCGGTTCAGGCCCAGGAGATGCGCGGCGCGAATCTGGTTTCCCCGTGTCGCCGCGAGGCAGATGGAGATCAGCGGACGCTCGACTTCCTGCACGATGCGGTCATAGAGCCCAGCGGGCGGGAGTTGATCGCCATGGGTCGCGAAATAGCGCGTCAGATGGTGCTCGATGGAGCCGGCAAGCGTCGTCGCTTCAGCCGCCTCATTGCCGTCGCCGGTCTGCGGCGGCTCGCTCAGTTCGCTTGCGATGACGGAGGCCGAGACCGTATCGCCCGAATGCAGCACCGCGAGCCGGCGGATGAGATTTTCCAACTCGCGCACATTGCCGGGCCAGCGATAGCGCCGGAGAAGCTCCAGCGCTTCTGTGTCGAGCCGCTTGACGGGCAGGCCTTCGCCTTCCGCCTTGTGCAGGAAATGACGCACGAGATCGGCGATGTCTTCGCCCCGCTCGCGCAAGGGCGGCAGGCGCAGCGGCACGACATTGAGCCGGTAATAAAGGTCTTCGCGGAACAGTCCCTGGCCGATCAGCTGGCGCAGTTCGCGGTTGGTGGCGGCGATGATGCGCACATCGGTGCGGATTGGCGTGCGCCCGCCCACCGTCGTGTATTCGCCCTGCTGCAGCACGCGCAACAGGCGCGTCTGCGCCTCCAGCGGCATGTCCCCTATTTCGTCGAGGAACAGCGTGCCGCCTTCCGCCTGTTCGAAGCGGCCGATGCCGCGATTGGTGGCGCCGGTGAATGCGCCGCGCTCATGGCCGAACAATTCGCTTTCCACGAGTTCTTTCGGAATGGCCGCCATGTTCACCGCCACGAAAGGTCCGTGGCGCCGGCGCCCATAGTCGTGCAACGCGCGGGCGACGAGCTCCTTGCCGGTGCCGGATTCGCCCATGATCATCACGGTGAGATCCGTCTGCGTGAGCCGCGCGATGACGCGATAGATTTCCTGCATGGCGGGCGAGCGGCCGATGATCGGCAGCCTCTCCTCGCCCGACTCGCGCTGCGCGTCGGCGTCGCGCTTGGTCCGCGGCGTGGCCATCCCCCGCTGCACGACCGAGATCAGCTCCTTCAGGTCGAAGGGCTTGGGCAGATATTCGAACGCGCCCCGTTCCGCGGCCGTGATCGCAGTGAGGATCGTGTTCTGCGCGCTCATGACCACGATCGGCAGATCGGGGCGTACGCGCTTGATGCGCGGGATCAGGTCGAACCCGTTCTCGTCCGGCAGCACGACATCGGTGATGACGAGATTGCCTTCGCCGCCTTGAACCCAGCGCCACAGGCCCGCGGCTGTGCCGGTCGTGCGCACATCATAGCCCGCGCGGCCCAGCGCCTGGTTCAACACTGTGCGGATCGCGCTGTCGTCGTCGGCAACGAGGATCATTCCGGCCGGCATCTCAATCTCCCTCTCGCTCCGCCTTCGGCAGGAGCACGCGAAACACCGTGCGCCGTGGAACGGATTCGCATTCGATCACGCCCCCATGGTCGCCCACGATCTTGGCGACAAGTGCGAGTCCCAATCCCGAGCCGCGCGCCTTGGTGGTGACGAAGGGATCGAAGATATGCGGCATCAAATCGGCGGGAACGCCGGCACCATTGTCGCGCACGGTCACTTCCAGCGGCAGACTGAGGCGCATGCCCGAGAGACCTGCGCTCACGCGCATGCCCGGGCGATAGCCGGTCGTCAGCGTGATTTCGCCGCCGGACGCAGGCACCGCGTCGCTCGCATTGCGCACCAGATTCATGAACACCTGAATCAGTTGATCGCGATCGCCGAGCACGGCGGGTAATGAGGGATCGAACATCTCCACGAAGGTCGTATGCCTGGCGAAGCTCGTTTCGGCGACCTTGCGGACGCGGCCCAGCACTTCATGGATGTTGACAGGCGTGCGCGGCAACGCGCGCGTGTCGCCGAACGCCTCCATGCGGTCGATCAGCGCGCAGATGCGATCGGATTCGGCGCAGATCAGCTGCGTGAGCTCTTTCTCGTTGTCGTGCAGAGCTTCCTCGAGCAATTGCGCCGCGCCGCGAATGCCGGCGAGCGGATTCTTGATCTCGTGCGCGAGGACCGCCGCCATGCCGTGCAGCGAGCGCACCGCGCCCCGATGGGAAAGCTGCCGGTCCAGGCGTTGCGCAAAGCCGCGCTCCTGCAAGGTCACCAGCACGACGCCGTCCGGCTTCGCGAGCGGCGTGACGATCACGTCGGTCAATCGTTCGCCGTGCCGGGGCGTCGTCAGATCGACATCGTGTTCGCTGATCGACGAGTGGCGTTCGCGCGCTTGTGCGATGACCTGTATCAGCGGGCTCGCAAAGGGCGTGATATCCTGCAGCCGCTGGCGCACGAGAAGTCCTGCCCCCATGTCGAAGAACTGCTCGGCGGCCGGATTCACATAGAGGATTTCGAGATTGGGCCCGATCAGCAGCACAGGCATCGGCAACGCCGCGGCAATCAGGGTAGCCCCTACCCCGTCCGTCTCCTCGACATTGTCCTGCTGCCCCAAGCCCATTTTGCCCATAGTTTAATCAGTACCGAGCCCTGACTATAGGATAGGCATTATCATTCGCAAAGACTGTTCTCGAATGCTGACGTTCAACTTGACGCACTGTTTGATTAAACGAAGTGTGCGAACAGAGGCTTAGGTCGCCCCTGCCGTCTGCTTTCAGGACCCTAAAATGGCAAAAATCGCCGCCTTGATTGTGGCCGCGGGAAACGGCGAGCGCGCGGGAGGCGCCGTTCCGAAGCAATATCGCCTGGTGGCTGGTGTGCCGCTGTTGCGCCGGACGGCCGGCCTATTTGCACGCGCACCCGATATATCGGCAATTCAGATTGTCATCGGACCGGGGCAGACCGAGCAGGCCGCATCCGCCTTGAACGGCCTCCCGCACCTTGCGTTGGTCGCAGGAGGCAAGACGCGGCAGGAATCCGTGCGCAACGGGCTCGAGGCGCTCGAGGCGCAGGCGCCCGACTATGTTTTGATCCAGGATGCCGCGCGCCCCTTTGTGTCGCCTGTGCTGATCGAGCGTTTGGTGTCTGCCTTGAAGAGCGGCGCCGATTGCGCGATCCCGCTTCTGCCTGTGGCCGATACATTGAAACTGGAACGGAACCCGGGCGTTTGGACCACGGTGCCGCGCGATGGACTGATGCGTGCGCAAACTCCACAAGGCTTCCGTTTCGACAGGATTCTCGCGGCGCATCGCCGCCACGCAGACGCCGCCGTCACGGACGATATGGCGCTGGCCGAACTGGCAGGCTTGAAGATCGCCGCGGTCGCGGGCGAAGAGGTCAATATGAAGATCACCACGGCGGAAGATTTCACCTATGCCGAACGGTTGCTGACAGGCGCCTCGGAGTTTCGTACCGGCTCGGGGATCGATGCGCATCGCTTCGTGGCGGGCGATCATGTGTGGCTGTGCGGCATTCGCATTCCCCACGATATGGGGCTCGAAGGCCACTCCGATGCCGATGCGGGATTGCATGCGCTGACGGACGCGGTCCTGGGCGCGCTCGGCTCGGGCGATATCGGCTTGCATTTTCCGTCCGACGATCCGCGCTGGCGCGGCGCGCCGTCGTCGAAATTCCTGGCGCACGCGGCAGAGCTTGTGCGCGAGGCGGGCGCCGGCATCGTGCATGCCGACGTGACGCTCATCTGCGAGCGCCCCAAGATCACGCCGCATCGCGACGCGATGCGCACGCGCATCGCAGAAATCCTCGGGCTCGATGTGTCGCGCATCAGCG